>Ga0308169_10005541_pt1 | contig 11439 bp, 9 predicted proteins | sample PhyBR1_2_FD_202139 | JGI IMG/M metagenome (GOLD analysis project Ga0308169, IMG submission 202139) | Phyllosphere microbial communities from UC Gill Tract Community Farm, Albany, California, United States - DLSLSB.R1 | ecosystem: Host-associated > Plants > Phyllosphere > Unclassified | place... | reverse complement strand
CGAGCACGTCCAGCCGGCCATCGAACAGATCCTCGCTGACAACCGCGTTGCCATCGAAGGTATCCTGCAAAGCCAGGGTAAAAATCCGACCTGGGCCGGCCTGGTGCTGGCCATGGACGAGCTGAACGACCGCCTGGGCGCTGCCTGGAGCCCTGTCAGCCACCTCAATGCCGTGTGCAACAGCGCCGAACTGCGCGAAGCCTATGAAGGCTGCCTGCCAGCGCTGAGTGCCTACTCCACCGAGATGGGCCAGAACCGCGCGCTGTTCCAAGCTTTCGAAGCCCTGGCCAACAGCCCGGAAGCCGCCGGTTTCGACGTGGCGCAAAAAACCATCCTGGAGCATTCCCTGCGCGACTTCCGCCTGTCGGGTATCGATTTGCCGCCCGAGCAGCAAAAACGCTACGCCGAAGTGCAGAGCAAGCTGTCCGAACTGGGCAGCAAATTCTCCAACCAGTTGCTGGACGCCACCCAGGCCTGGACCAAACACGTGACCGACGAGGCCACCCTCGCCGGCCTCACTGACTCGGCCAAGGCGCAAATGGCTGCGGCCGCCCAGGCCAAAAGCCTCGACGGCTGGCTGATCACCCTGGAATTCCCGAGCTACTACGCGGTGATGACCTACGCCCAGGATCGCGCCCTGCGTGAAGAAGTCTACGCGGCCTACTGCACCCGTGCGTCGGACCAGGGCCCGAATGCCGGTCAGAACGATAACGGCCCCGTGATGGAACAGATCCTCGACCTGCGTCAGGAACTGGCTCAGTTGCTCGGTTACGCGTCATTCTCCGAACTGAGCCTGGCCACCAAGATGGCCGAGTCCAGTGACCAGGTGCTGAGCTTCCTGCGCGACCTGGCCAAGCGCAGCAAGCCGTTCGCCGCTCAGGACCTGCAACAACTCAAGGCCTACGCCGCCGAACAAGGCTGCACCGACCTGCAAAGCTGGGACAGCGGCTTCTACGGCGAAAAACTCCGTGAGCAGCGCTACAGCGTGTCCCAGGAAGCCCTGCGCGCCTATTTCCCGATCGACAAAGTGCTAGGCGGCCTGTTCGCCATTGTGCAGCGCCTGTACGGCATCGAGATCGCCGAGCAGAAAGGCTTCGACACCTGGCACCCGGATGTCCGCCTGTTTGAAATCAAGGAAAACGGTCAGCACGTCGGCCGCTTCTTCTTCGACCTGTACGCTCGCGCCAACAAGCGTGGCGGCGCCTGGATGGACGGCGCCCGCGATCGTCGTCGTACGATCGACGGCGTACTGCAAAGCCCGGTGGCCAACCTGGTGTGCAACTTCACCCCGGCCGACAGCGGCAAGCCTGCGCTGCTGACCCACGATGAAGTCACCACGCTGTTCCACGAATTCGGCCATGGCCTGCATCACTTGTTGACCCGTGTCGAACACGCGGGAGTGTCCGGCATCAACGGCGTGGCCTGGGATGCGGTGGAGTTGCCGAGCCAGTTCATGGAGAACTGGTGCTGGGAGCCGGAAGGCCTGGCGCTGATCTCCGGTCACTACGAAACCGGCGAGCCACTGCCTCAGGACCTGTTGGAAAAAATGCTTGCGGCCAAGAACTTCCAGTCCGGCCTGATGATGGTGCGCCAGTTGGAATTCTCGCTGTTCGACTTCGAACTGCATGCCACCCACGGTGATGGCCGCAGTGTGGCCCAAGTGCTGGAAGGCGTGCGCGACGAGGTATCGGTGATGCGTCCGCCGGCCTACAACCGCTTCCCCAATAGCTTTGCGCACATCTTCGCCGGGGGTTACGCGGCGGGGTACTACAGCTACAAGTGGGCCGAAGTGCTGTCGGCAGATGCCTTCTCCAAGTTCGAAGAAGACGGCGTGCTCAATGCCGAAACCGGCCGCGCCTTCCGTGAGGCGATCCTGGCGCGGGGCGGTTCGCAGGAGCCGATGGTGCTGTTCGTCGACTTCCGCGGACGAGCGCCGTCGATTGACGCACTCTTGCGCCACAGCGGCTTGAGTGAGGACGCGGCAGCATGAGTGAGGGGCCTGTGATTACCAAAAAGCAATTCATCGCCGGGGCGGTCTGCCCGGCGTGCAGCGAGCCAGACAAGCTGAAGATGTGGACCGAAGACAACGTGCCGCATCGCGAGTGCGTGGCCTGCGGCTATACCGACACGCTGAATGACCAGGGGCTGTCGGTGCCCAAAGAGTTGGGTACGCGAGTGAATACCTCGGCGTTGAAAGCGCCTGCGGACCCTAAGGTGCAGGCGGTGCAGTTCTTTCCTAATCCGAAGCTGAAAAAAGTCTGACCGTTGTAGGAGCCCGGCTTGCCAGCGATAGCGCTCATGGGGTCGCTATCGCTGGCATGCTTGGCGCCTCCCCTTGTTTTTCGTCCTTGCCTGTCGTCGTGATCCAATCCTTCATTGAGCACAGTGCAAACGCACTCGTGCTGCAATCGCCATTCGCCAAAGCCCTGCGCAGCTTGTCGACATCGGCTCTCATCATGTAGCGGATGCCGTCCTTGAAGCCGTTACTGGTGCCAAAGCCGCCCAGCGTCATCTCGTTCAGCGCCTCTTCCTTGCTCCAACCATTGATTCTTGAGCATCTGTGACATAACCGAGCAGAGGGTGGGAGAAAGTGCCCAGCTTCATCTGCAGGGGGTCAAGGAGGCGTGAGGGGTTCGTCAAAGAATCGTTAAGCCTCAGTCTTTAGTCGCTGAAACGATTCTCTACATCCTTAGCCTGCTATCATTTGTAACTATTGATTGCCGCTGCGTTCTATCCCCTTGGATAGGTTGGATCCAATTCGCTGCTGAAAAACCCACAAGCTGCTCCCAGAAGCGGCTGATAAACCCGTGACCACATGATGAGGTGCCACCATGTCTGATCAAGATCAAGACAACCCCCGGCGTGACTTTCTGCGCAAATCCTTGACCCTGATCCCGGTGGTCACGGTTGCCAGCACCGGCCTTGGCGGTTCGATGCTGATGGCTACGCCTGAGCCCGCCCAGGCGGCACCTGCCAAGCCAGTGGTTACCGAAAAGTCCTACGAGCCCACGTATTTCACCGCTGAGGAATGGGCGTTTATCAACGCCGCCGTCGAGCGCTTGATCCCCGCCGATGCTCAAGGCCCGGGCGCCTTGGAAGCGGGCGCGCCGGAATATATCGACCGCCAGATGAACACCCCTTACGCCAGCGGGGCCCTATGGTTCATGCAAGGCCCGTTCAACGCCGATGCGCCGCCGGAAATGGGCTGGCAGAGCAAATTGGTGCCCAAGGACATTTATCGACTGGGCATTGCCGCGACGGATGCATGGTCGAAGGCGTTCAACGGTAAAACTTTTGCTGCGCAAGACAGCGCTACCCGAGACGATATATTGCGCCGCCTCGAGGCAGGTGGCAGCGAAGTGACAGCGCATTTTGAGGCGGTGCCGCCGAAGATGTTCTTCAACCTGTTGCTGCAAAACACCAAGGAAGGGTTCTTCTGCGACCCGATCCACGGTGGCAACAAAGGCATGGTCGGCTGGACCATGATCGGCTTCCCCGGCGCCCGCGCCGATTTCATGGATTGGGTGGAACGCAACGAGCAGTACCCCTTCCCGGCAGTTTCAATCCGCGGCGAGAGGGCCTGAACGTGGCGACCATCATGAAAAAAGTGGATGCGGTGATCGTAGGCTTCGGCTGGACCGGCGCGATCATGGCCAAGGAACTGACGGAAGCGGGCCTCAACGTGGTAGCGCTGGAGCGCGGCCCGATGCAGGACACTTATCCGGACGGCAACTACCCCCAGGTCATCGACGAATTGACCTACAGCGTGCGTAAGAAACTCTTTCAGGACATCTCCAAAGAGACGGTGACCATTCGCCATAGCGTGAATGACGTTGCCCTGCCTAACCGTCAGCTGGGTGCGTTCTTGCCGGGCAACGGCGTGGGCGGCGCAGGCCTGCACTGGTCGGGCGTGCATTTCCGTGTCGACCCGATTGAGCTGCGCATGCGCAGCCACTATGAGGAGCGCTACGGCAAAAGCTTCATTCCCAAGGACATGACCATCCAGGACTTCGGCGTGAGCTATGAAGAGCTCGAGCCGTTTTTCGACTACGCAGAAAAAGTCTTCGGCACCTCCGGCCAGGCCTGGACCGTAAAAGGCCAGTTGGTCGGCGAAGGGCGTGGCGGCAACCCGTACGCACCGGATCGCTCCAACCCGTTCCCCCTGCAAGCGCAGAAAAACACGGTGTCGGCGCAGTTGTTCCAGAAAGCCGCTGCCAGCGTCGGGTACAAACCCTACAACCTGCCCTCGGCCAATACCTCGGGGCCTTACACCAACCCCTATGGCGCGCAGATGGGCCCGTGCAACTTCTGCGGTTTTTGCAGTGGCTACGTGTGCTACATGTACTCCAAGGCCTCGCCGAACGTGAATATCCTGCCGGCGTTGCGCCAGGTGCCGAACTTCGAGCTGCGGCCTAATTCCCATGTGCTCAAGGTCAACCTCGACAGCACCAAGAGCAAGGCCACCGGCGTGACCTACATCGACGCCCAGGGGCGCGAATGCGAGCAGCCGGCGGACTTGGTAATCCTTGGCGCCTTCCAGTTCCACAACGTGCGTCTGATGCTGCTGTCGGGCATCGGCAAGCCCTACGACCCGATTACCAACGAGGGCGTGGTGGGCAGGAACTTCGCCTACCAGAACATGGCGACCATCAAGGCCTTCTTCGACAAGGACACCCACACCAACAACTTCATCGGTGCGGGCGGTAATGGCGTGGCCATCGATGACTTCAACGCCGACAACTTCGACCACGGCCCCCACGGTTTCGTGGGCGGTTCGCCGATGTGGGTCAACCAGGCGGGCAGCCGGCCGATTGCAGGCACCTCCAACCCGCCGGGCACCCCGGCCTGGGGCAGCGCGTGGAAACGTGCCACTGCCGATTATTACACCCACCAGGTGTCGATGGATGCCCACGGCGCCCATCAATCCTACCGGGGCAACTACCTGGATCTGGACCCGGTTTACCGAGATGCCTACGGCCTGCCGTTGCTGCGTATGACGTTCGACTGGCAGGAAAACGACATCAAGATGAACCGCTTCATGGTCGAGAAGATGGGCAAGGTTGCCGAAGCGATGAACCCCAAGGCGATTGCGGTACTCGGCAAAAAGGTGGGTGAACACTTCAACACGGCGTCCTACCAGACCACCCACCTCAACGGCGGCGCGATCATGGGCACCGACCCGAAAACCAGCGCGTTGAACCGTTATCTGCAGAGCTGGGATGTACACAACGTATTCGTCCCAGGCGCGTCCGCTTTCCCACAGGGCTTGGGTTACAACCCGACCGGCCTGGTGGCGGCATTGACCTACTGGTCGGCCCGGGCGATCCGCGAGCAGTATCTGAAAAACCCCGGCCCACTGGTTCAGGCATAAGGAGCGATGACCATGAAAGCACTTGTTATCGCGACCTTTGCCCTTTTCAGCAGTTGCTCTGCGAGCGCCGCTGAAACCGACTTGATCAAGCAGGGTGAATACCTGGCCCGGGCGGGTGACTGCGTGGCCTGCCACACCGCCAAGGGCGGTAAGCCCTTTGCCGGCGGCCTGCCGATGGAAACCCCCATTGGTGTGATCTATTCCACCAACATCACGCCGGACAAGACCGGCCTGGGCGACTACAGCTTCGAAGATTTCGACAAGGCCGTACGCCATGGCGTCGCCAAGAACGGCAGTACGCTTTACCCGGCGATGCCCTACCCGTCTTACGCACGCGTCAGCGACAGCGATATGCAGGCGTTGTATGCGTACTTCATGAAGGGGGTCGAACCCGTTGCCCAGGAGAATAAGGACAGTGATATTCCCTGGCCCTTGAGCATGCGTTGGCCGTTGGCGGCGTGGCGTTGGATGTTTGCGCCTGCAGTCGACGCGCATCAGGCGCCAGCCGCTGCCGACCCGGTGATCAGCCGCGGTGCCTACTTGGTCGAAGGCCTCGGCCACTGCGGCGCGTGCCATACGCCACGGGCCCTGACCATGCAGGAAAAAGCCCTGAGTGCCACTGACGGCGACGCTTTCCTGTCCGGCAGCGCGCCACTGGAAGGTTGGATCGCCAAGAGCCTGCGCGGCGACCACAAGGACGGTCTCGGCAGTTGGAGCGAGGAGCAACTGGTGCACTTCCTCAAGACCGGTCGCAGTGATCGCAGTGCGGTGTTTGGGGGCATGAGCGATGTCGTCGTCCACAGCATGCAGTACATGTCTGAAAATGACCTGACAGCTATCGCCCGTTACCTCAAGAGCCTGCCGGCGGTGGACCCCAAGGACACGCCGCACTCGTACGACAAGCAGGTGGCGGATGCGCTGTGGAAAGGCGATGACAGTCAGCGGGGCGCCTCGGTGTATATCGACAACTGCGCCGCTTGCCACCGTACCGATGGCCATGGCTATACACGCGTGTTCCCGGCATTGGCGGGCAACCCTGTCTTGCAGACAGCGGATGCCACGTCATTGATCAACATCGTGTTGAACGGTGGCACCTTGCCGGCCACCCACACGGCGCCGTCCACGTTCACCATGCCGGCGTTCGCCTGGCGCCTGTCGGATCAGGAAGTGGCGGATGTGGTCAGTTTTATCCGCGGCAGTTGGGGTAACCAAGGCACGCCGGTAAAAGCCAGTGAGGTGGCGGACCTGCGCAAGAACGATATGCGCACAACCTCTGGCGATGACCTGGGGCAAGTGACGCAAAAGCACTGATCCCTCCCTGACCGCCAAACGGCACTGGTCAGAAGCCTTGCGCCTCGATACTGTATATAAAAACAGTATCGAGGCGTTTTCATGTCTACTCCGCTGCCGCCCCGAGGCCGAGGCACGGCCACCAACCTGCATAACCGCTTTGCGCCCACTGTCAGCGTGGCCGAGGACGATGGCTGGTTCCAGGAAGTGCCGCCGACCCAGGGCACGGAAGTGCGCATCGAGACGGCCAGGACCATCATCACCCGCAACAACTCGCCGGACTTGCCCTTTGATCGCTCGATCAACCCTTACCGCGGTTGCGAGCATGGCTGCATCTACTGCTACGCCCGGCCCAGCCATGCGTATTGGGACATGTCGCCAGGGTTGGATTTCGAAACCAAACTGATCGCCAAGACCAACGCCGCGGATGTGCTGGAACAGCAGCTGTCGAAGCCGGGTTATGTGTGTGCGCCGATCAACCTGGGTTCCAACACCGACCCGTACCAGCCGATCGAGCGCGAGTACAGGATCACCCGCAAAACCCTGGAAGTGTTGCTGCGGTATCGCCACCCGGTGACCATCATCACCAAGGGTTCGCTGATTTTGCGCGATCTGGATCTGCTGACCGAGTTGGCGCGCCAGCGGCTGGTGGCCGTGATGATCAGCCTCACCAGCCTGGACGACGAACTCAAGCGCATCCTGGAGCCACGCACGGCGGCGCCCAAGGCGCGATTGCGGGCGATTCGGGTGATGCGTGAGGCGGGGATCCCGGTGGGTGTGCTGTGCTCGCCGATGATCCCGATGATCAACGACAGTGAGTTGGAAAGCCTGTTGACCGAAGCCCATGCCGCTGGCGCGCAAAGCGCGGCGTACATGATGCTGCGCCTGCCGCTGGAGGTGGCACCATTGTTCGAGGAGTGGCTGGCAGCCCATTACCCGCAACGTGCGGCCCATGTGATGAGCCTGGTGCGCCAGGTGCGTGGCGGCGAGGTCTATGACAGCCGGTTCGGCGTGCGCATGCGTGGCGAAGGCCCGTTTGCCGATTTGCTGGCGCAGCGCTTCAGCAAGGCGATCAAGCGCCTCGGGCTGAACCGGCGGGAGGGTTTCAATCTGGATTGCACAGCCTTTTGTCCACCGGGCAGGCAGATGGCTTTGTTGTAGAATGAGCAGGAAGAATGTGAGGTTCCTGTAGGAATAGTCGCGTTTTGACATCACTGAAACCCGCGTCCTAGAGCGGTTCATTCAGTTTGAGTTAAGTTTCGACGGTTACCTTGTTCAGCGAGTGACTGATGAGTCGACGTTCTGGTCTGTGGTATTTACAACTATTGCACCAGCCTGGCGTCAGAACTGAGCTGAAAACTCCCCTGCATTAATCAAGAGGATGAATCATGAGTGACAAGGATAAACAGCCGTTGGCTGCGTCGGCTTCTGCCTCTCCAGTGGCGGAAACCGCCGATGCAGCGCTAAAGCATATCGTTGACGGCTTTTTGCATTTCCATCACGACGTCTTCCCGCAGCAGGAAGAACTCTTCAAGAAACTCGCCACGGCACAGAGCCCACGGGCGATGTTCATTACCTGCGCCGACTCGCGCATCGTGCCTGAGTTGATCACCCAGAGTTCGCCTGGCGATCTGTTCGTAACCCGTAACGTCGGTAACGTCGTGCCGCCTTATGGGCAGATGAACGGCGGTGTTTCCACGGCCATCGAGTACGCGGTACTTGCCCTGGGCGTGCAGCACATCATCGTCTGCGGGCACTCCGATTGCGGCGCCATGCGTGCGGTTCTCAACCCGGCCAGCCTGGAGAAGATGCCAACCGTCCGGGCTTGGCTGCGACACGCCGAGGTCGCCAAGTCCATGGTCGAGGACAACTGCGACTGCGCCAACGAAGGCGAGAGCATGAAGGTGCTGACCGAAGAAAACGTCATTGCCCAACTGCAGCATTTGCGTACCCACCCTTCCGTGGCTTCGCGCATGGCCAATGGTCAGTTGTTTATCCACGGTTGGATCTACAACATCGAGACCAGCGAAATACGCGCCTACGATGCCGACCAGTCGGCGTTCCGACCGTTGGGCGGCGACGGGCCGATCCCTTGCGCGACGCCTAAAGCGCGCTTCTAAAACACTTCCCTGCCGGGTAAAGCGGTGGCTGCCATGGACGCAGCCAGGCTTTACCGCGCCCGGCGAATGCCTCGGGAGAGTCATCATGCGTGCTGCTCAATTGAAAGCTGTATTGCCACGGGAGCTGCTCGCTTCCGTGGTTGTGTTTCTGGTCGCCCTGCCCCTGTGCATGGGCATCGCGATCGCCTCCGGCATGCCGCCTGCCAAAGGCCTGATCACCGGGATCATCGGTGGCCTGGTCGTGGGTTGGCTGGCGGGTTCGCCGTTGCAGGTCAGTGGTCCCGCCGCCGGTTTGGCTGTGTTGGTATTCGAACTGGTGCGCCAGCACGGGATGCTGATGCTCGGGCCGATCCTGTTGCTGGCCGGCTTTCTGCAGCTGGTAGCCGGGCGTTTGCGCCTGGGTTGCTGGTTTCGCGTCACGGCCCCGGCGGTGGTATACGGCATGCTGGCGGGGATTGGCGTATTGATTGTGCTATCCCAGATTCACGTGATGCTCGACGGCGCGCCCAAGCCCTCGGGGTTGGACAACTTGACAGGCTTCCCGGCGGCGTTGGCCGAGGCGATCCCGACCCTGGGCGGTGGCCTGGGCTGGCAGGCGGGATTGCTCGGGTTGTCGACGATGCTGGTGATGTACGCCTGGGATAAATGCCGCCCGCAGACGCTGCGCTTTGTGCCCGGCGCCTTGTTGGGCGTGGGCCTGACCACCGTTGTCAGCCTGATCCTGGCGTTGCAGGTCAAGCGCGTCGAGGTCCCGGAGAACCTCGCCGACGCCATCGATTGGTTGCGTCCAAGCGACCTGTTGAACCTCGCAGATCCCCAACTGTTGATCGCTGCTTTTGCGGTCGCGTTTATCGCGAGCGCAGAAACCCTGCTCTCCGCCGCGGCAGTCGACCGCATGCACAGTGGTCAGCGTTCTGATTTCGATAAGGAATTGTCCGCTCAGGGTGTAGGCAACATGCTCTGTGGCCTGGTCGGCGCTTTACCGATGACCGGCGTGATCGTGCGCAGTTCGGCCAACGTGCAAGCCGGTGCTACCACGCGTTTGTCGGCGATGTTCCATGGCCTGTGGCTGCTGGCGTTCGTGCTTCTGCTGTCGAGTGTGCTGCAAAGCATCCCGGTGGCGAGCCTGGCGGGCGTGCTGGTGTACACCGGTATCAAGCTGGTGGACGTCAAGGCGTTCAAGGCGTTGGGCCGCTATGGGCGGATGCCGATGTTCACCTATGCGGCTACGGCGCTGGCGATCATCTTTACCGACCTGCTGACCGGCGTGCTGGTGGGCTTCGGGTTGACGCTGGTCAAGCTGGCATTCAAGGCTTCACGCCTCAAGGTCAGCCTGATCGACTTGCCCCAGGAAGGCGAGATGGAGTTGCGCTTGACCGGTGCGGCGACCTTTCTGAAAGTGCCGGCGTTGACTCAAGTGCTGTCGACGGTGCCTGCGGGGAGCACTGTGCACGTGCCGCTCAATAACCTGAGTTACATCGACCATTCCTGCCTGGAGTTGCTGGAGGAGTGGGGGCGGGCCAATGCGGCCAAGGGCTCGAAGCTGGTGATCGAGGCGCGCGGGTTGAAGCGCCGGTTGGAAGGCAGGGTGCGGACGACGACGGGGATAGGTTCAGCGGCTTCAACAGGCTGACGAAACCGGGTCAAAGATGGGGGAGCGTACAAGCCAGCTCCCCCATTTGACCTCTGAGGGGCTGGAAATCAGGCAGGCTGATCCAGCGCCAGCTCAACCCCCAACTGCCGCGACAGGCACGGCCAGCGCTTCCACGCAGCTTCCGTGTCCGGGCTCTTCAGCTGGTCGCGATAGGCTTCGACCGACTCCAGCGCAAAGCTGTCCTCGTTAAGCATTTCGTCCACCGCGTGGTGCACGGCTTCATCCAACTGGTTGGCGAATGCCTCGCCGATCAGTTGATGGGCAATGACATTGGCCACCGTGGTGTCGGCCGGAATCAACGGCTGGCCAAAATGCTTGATATACAGATCGTTGACTTCCTCCACCAAGCGATGGGCCAGGTAGGCCTCGTCCAGAAGGCTGTCGAGCCCTTCATGGCCGGCCAGGATGGCGGGCGGTTGCAGGAAGAAATGCTCGGCAATCTTCAGCACCGGCTTGATCTGGCTTTCGATACCCGCCTCGCGGGCTACGTCGTTGGCGGCGTCGAGCAAGTCCGGGACGAGGTCGATGTAGGCCGTTACAAAGCGGGTCATGACAATGTTGCGATCACCGTCAGCCAGGGAGATGGCCGAATGCAGGTGCGGCAATTGTTTTTCCAGTTGCTGGGCAAGCTGGCCCGTGCTGGCTTCGTGTTGATGGGCACGGGAAATCTGCTCGCGCAATGCGGCGGTGTTCATGAAAGCTCCAGTGATGCAGGCGTAGGAAAAGGGAGAGGATAAGGTAGCTCGTTTATACGAGCGCCTAAGACGCATTTGTCATAATTATTTCATGGTTATGCACCCGCGTTATATCCAATTGCCATCGTTCGTCGGATAAACGATTCCGCCCCCGTATTTATTAGCGCCAACCGGTCATTTCTGCTCATTTGCCCCTACACATTGCGGGGTTGCAGAGCGTGTCTATACTCGGATTTGTACGCGATTAGCTGATGACGCCAGACTGCATAAGCAGGCAAGGCTAAGCGGTTGTAAGCAGTATGGAAGCCG
>Ga0308169_10005539_pt1 | contig 11441 bp, 10 predicted proteins | sample PhyBR1_2_FD_202139 | JGI IMG/M metagenome (GOLD analysis project Ga0308169, IMG submission 202139) | Phyllosphere microbial communities from UC Gill Tract Community Farm, Albany, California, United States - DLSLSB.R1 | ecosystem: Host-associated > Plants > Phyllosphere > Unclassified | place... | reverse complement strand
GGCCGAGCGCGAGCGGCTGCACGTCGAAGGGGTATTCGGGCTTGCCGACCTGCTTGTACAGGGCCAGCAGCTGCATCAGGTTGTCGTTCAGGCGCTTGGTCTGGTACAGCATGTGCGCCATCTGCTCATAGGCCGGATCCGTCTTCGGGGAAGGAAGAGAAGACTGCGCGACGAGCAGGCGCTCCAGCGTGCCGGACAGGACGCTGATCGAGTTCTTCATGTCGTGCGCGGTCGATGCAAGGAACAGGAACAGGTCGTGCGAGTCGGGCGCGGGGGTCGGGTAGTCTGCCGTCAGGTCGTCCATCTCAACCTTTCAGATGTGAAATGTTGCTGGACGTTAATTATACCTTTAGTCGGTGTAATTACTTACAGGAAATCAACTCTCCTCGGCCTGCGGCCCCCGGCTGGTGCGGCGCGCGCGCAACACGAAGCGGGCCGGATCGAGGGCGTCGACCAGCGCCGATTCCAGCGGCAGCGGCTCGCCTTCGAGCTGGGCGGCGAGCAGCTCGGCGGCCCAGCCGGCCCAGATCAGGCCGCGCGAGGCATAGCCCAGCAGCGCGTACAGGCCGGGGTGGCGCGGCACGTCGCGCAGGCGTTCGGTAGTGCCGGCCGCGTCGAAATCCGGCACGCGGCCGACCAGCGGCAGGCGGTCCGGGGCGATGCAGCGGAAGCCGACCCGGCCCTCCAGCGGCGCGCCCTGCGCCGCCTGCGGATCGGACAGCAGGCCACGCAGGCGTTCCAGGTTTTCCTCGTGGCTGGCGGGCGAGAGTTCGGGATTGTCGTCGAGGTCGTAGGTGGCGCCGGCGCTGACCACGCCGTTCGACGGCGGGGTCAGGTAGGCTTCGCGGCACAGCACCACCGGCAGGGCCGGCAGCATGTCCGCCGGCAGGTGGCTGACCTGGCCGCGCATGGTCGTCAGCGGCAGCGGCGCCGCGTGCGGCAGCTGGATCGCGCCGGCGCCGTTGGCCAGGATCAGGTTGGGCGCGCGCGCCACCACGACGCCGTGCTCGTCATGCACCAGCCAGTGCCCGTCCTCGCGGGCGATGCGCACGCTGCCGACGCCGAAGCGCTGCTGCAGCCGGCCGCCGCAGGCCGCCAGCATGGCTTCGCAGACGCTGCCGGGCCGGGCCCAGCCGCCCTGGCGGAACAGCCAGCCGCCGTCAGGGGCCGGCAGGCCCAGCAGGGCCTCGGCCTGCGGCTGCTCGAGCCATTCGGCAAAGCCGGCCGGCAGCGCGCCGCTGGCGGCGATCGCGCGCTGCACCTCGGCGTGGCCGGGGTCGCGCGCCAGCTGCAGCACGCCGCAGGCATCGCCTTCGATGCTGCGGCCGGGACCGATGCCGCCCAGGCGCTCCCAGTGGCGCAGCGCGTACAGGTAGGCGGCGCGGGTCAGGCGGGTCGGGATGTTGTCGTCGCGCGAGACCAGCGGCATGAAGATGCCGGCGCGGTTGCCGGACGCTTCCATGGCGGGCTTCTCGTGGCGCTCGACCAGGGTCACCTCCCAGCCGCGCGCGCACAGGCGTTCGCAGGCGGCGGAGCCGGCGATGCCGGCGCCGAGCACGATGGCGCGCCGCTCCGGCGGCGGCGGCGGCTTTGGTCTCGGCTTGCGGCTGGCGAAGCGCGCCTTCTGCTTGGCGGCCAGCCGCTCCGCTTCGCTGCAGGGCTCGAACACGAAGCCCTGGGCTTCCAGCGCGGCCACCTGTTCCGGCGTCAGGCCCTGGCCCAGCAAGCGGGCCTGGGGCTCGGCCACGCGTGCCAGCGCGCGCGCAAACTCCACGCCGGCGTTCTCCAGGCCGTGCAGGCGGAACAGGTCGACCCGCGCCGCCAGCTGGCCGAGGGCCGTATCGATGGGGGCATTCAGCAGGTCCAGCGTCAGGCCGGGCTCGGGCTGGGGAATGCGGTGGAAGCCCGGCAGCAGGCAGTCGGGATCCGGCTGCGTGCACAGGGCGATCACGTGCAGGTGAGGCGAGCGGTGCGGATCGGTGCGCCAGACGTCGGCCAGCACCCGGAACGAGGCGCCGTCGCCATAGTCGCTGTCGAAGACCGTGTAGTGCGCCTGGGTGCACCATGCATCCCGGTAGTCCATGTTCAGCTCCTGCCGCGGGCCCCGCTGCGTTGGCGGCAGATGCAGCCGCGGTCGTGGTCGTCCACCATGCCGATCCCCTGCATGTAGGCGTAGACGATGGTCGAGCCGACGAACTTGAAGCCGCGCTTGCCGAGGTCCTTCGAAATGCGGTCGGACAGCTCGGTGCGCGCAGGACGCCCACCATCCGGCCAGTCGTTGACGATCGCTTGGTGGTCGACGAAGGACCACAGGTAGCGGTCGAGGGTCAGGCCCTGCTCGCGCATCGCCAGGTAGGCCTTCGCATTGTTGATGGCGGCCGCGACCTTCAGGCGGTTGCGCACGATGCCGGGATTGGCCAGCAGTTCGGCCACCTTGGCGTCGTCGTAGCGGGCGATCGTTGCGGCGTCCCAGCCGTCGAAGGCGCTGCGGTAGCTGTCGCGCTTGTTCAGGATCGTCTCCCAGGACAGGCCGGCCTGCGCCCCTTCGAGATTCAGCATCTCGAACAGCGTGGTCTCGTCATGGCAGGGCACGCCCCACTCGTGATCGTGATAGGCGATGTAGCGCGGATTGGCCATATTGGCCCAGGTGCAGCGGGTGGTGTTCATATCGGAAGTATAAACCCGGCGGACGTCCGGTGAACGGGAAGCTGCCGGCGCCTGGCTGTATCAAAATGTCTACATTGAAACAGAAATTTCTTAAAGAATATGGATTTGTTAATGACAAACAGTTACCCTGTAGGATCTCTCCTACTCTAATCTCCGGACATGCACAGCCGTCGAGCCTACCTGCGGCAAACGATGAAGCAAGCGCGCCTTCAGAAGCGGCTGGCCGTGGCGGCCACGCTGGCTGCCGCCGGCTGCGCGCTCGTCCTGCTGCAGCAGGAAGCGCAGCCGGAGCGGCGCCTCCCGGCAGCGCTCACGCCGGCCGCGCAGGCGGCGCCGGCGCTGTTGCGCGTTGCCGCCCAGGCCAGCCCGGCACCGGCACGGCATGTGTATCCGTACTCGATCGTCCCCGGCGGCGTGACCAGCCGCACCGAGCTGGCCCGCGCCGTCCTCGCCGACAAGACCGTGGCCGCGCATTACGCGGGCTTCGATACCGACAAGGCCGAGCTGCGCACCGTACCGAAAGCGCGCGCCGTCTACGTGTCCTACCGCAAGGGCGACAAGGTGTACTGGACCGCGAAGAAGGTGATGCTGGCCGAGGGCGAGGCCGTGCTGTCCGACGGCCGGAGCGATATCCGCGCACGCTGCGGCAACCGTATTTCGGACACGCCCCAGCTGCCGGTCGAGGTCAGGGGCCCGTCCGAGCAGGAACTCGACACCCCGGTCGAGCAAGCCCAGGCGGCCGGGGACGGCGCGCTGCGCGAGGTCGCCTTCGATCCGGACGAGGACGGGGGTGAAGGCCAGTCCTTCGTGGCGCAATCCTTCGCGAACGGGGCCGGCCTGCTGACGGCCGCCCAGGCGCAGGCCAGTGCCGGCCGGGCCGGCTTTGCCAACGGTGGCCCGAGCTATCTCGATTCCCTGGCCAACACCGAGCGCAGGAATACCATGCTCGCCATGCTGGCGAATTCGGCTTCCGGCCTCGGCGGCCGGACACCGAACGGCGGCAACGGCGGCGCGGCGAACGGCGGCGCGGGGAATACGTCCGGCGGATCGACCAGCGGCGGCGGCATCGTGACCGGGGGTCTCGGCAGCCACAACACCGGCGATACGGCGCCGGCCGGTTCCGATGGCGAAAGCGCGGGCGCCGGTGGCTCCGGCAGCGGCGGCACGGGAGACTCCGGCGGCGGCAAGCCGGCCGTGCCGACCCCGGGTCCCGATCCGGTTACCGATCCACGTCCCGATCCGGGTTCCGATCCACTGCCGGGCCACGACAATCCGCCCAAGGACCATCCCTTGCCCGAGCCGGACAGCCTGTGGCTGAGCGGCGTGGCCGGTGCCGCCCTGCTCCTGCAGCGCCGCCTGCGCCGCCGTTCAGGCGCAGCCGCTGACCAGTAACAAGGGCAAGCCCGCCCAGGCAATCGCCACCAGCGCCAGTATGGCCAGCACCGCGCCTGCCCGCTCGGCCAGGCCGGCCTGGCGGTCGCGCAGCGCGCCGCGGCCGCGCCAGGCCAGCAGCGCACACAGCGCCAATGCCGTCACCGTCACCCCACCCAGCAACAGGCGGTCCGGCCCGCCGGGACGCAGGCCGGCCGGCGTGCATTGCGCCGCCGCCAGCCCGTAGCTGAAGGCGAAGTGCGCGATCCAGACCAGCAGCGGCAGCGTGACCTGCAGCGCACGGCGAAAAAAATGTTCGGTGGGCGTCTTCATGCTCACTCCATCACCAGCGGCATCAGCCGCACCACCGCCACCGCGGCAATGCCTTGCAGGGTCGTGTAATGCCAGACCAGGGCGATGTTGTCGAGCGTGGCGCGGCTGCGCGGGCCCAGGTGGCCGCGCCACGCGCGCAGCGCCAGGTAGGGCGCGAGGACGAGCAGCAGGACGATGTGCAGGCCCTGGTAGCCGGCCAGGGCCGCGATCGCCGCCGCCCAGGCGCTGGCGGAAGGATCCAGGCCGGCGCGCCAGCCCTGCAGGTCGAGTACGAAGGACGCCAGCGCGCAGCCCAGCGCCGCCAGCGCCAGCCATGGCAGGCGGCGCTTGCCGAGGCTGCGCCGGGCCAGCCACACCAGCGCGGAACCCGACAGCAGCAGCCCGCAGGACGCCAGCGCCTGCGTCAAGGGCGGCAGCGACGCGCCCGGCGGCGGGCAGACCATCAGCCGCATCGACACGTGGACGTAGGCGAAGGCGAAGGAAGCGAAGATGCTGGCGTCGACCACCAGCATGATGATGGTGGCCCACCAGGAGTGCGATGCGGTGCCGGTCGCACCCACCGGCAGGGGCTGCGATGCTTCCGCCCGCACCGTCTCATGCGCCGATTCGCGGTCCGATCCCCACATCCAGCCCAGCACGCCGCCGACGGCCAGCAGGCCGCAGGCCCAGGCCAGCGGATACAGCTTCACGGTCAGCAGCAGGAAGAAGGCGGCGGTGCCGAAGGCGGCCAGCATCGGCAGCCAGCTGTCGCCCGGCAGCACCAGCAGGTAGCGCGGCGCCGCCGCGACCGGGCTGGTGGCGATGGTCTCGCGCTCCCCCGTGGCGCTGTGCGGCAGGTAGTGGCGGCCCTCCTCCACCTCGCGCGCCAGTTCCGGCTCGTCCCACAGCGGATCATGCGAGCTCACCCGCGCGATGCTGCGGTTGCCGTAGTCTTCGGAGCCGAGCCATTCCAGGGTCGGCGCATTCCAGGGATTGCCGACCGGGCGCGCCTCGCGCCGCAGGGTGCGGAAGGCATCGACGGCGAACAGCCCAACGCCGGCCGCGAACAGGAAGGCACCGACGGTCGACACCATGTTCAAGCCGTTCCAGCCCAGCTCCGGCCCATAGGTGTAGACCCGGCGCGGCATGCCCAGCAGCCCGCTGATGTGCATCGGGAAGAAGGCCAGGTTGAAGCCGCCGAACATCAGCCAGAAGACCCAGCGCGCGAGAACCTCCGACAGGCGATTCCCGTTCACCAGCGGCAGCCAGTAATACAGGGCGGCGAACACCGGGAACACCATCCCGCCGATCAGCACGTAGTGGAAGTGGGCGACGATGAAATAGGTGTCGTGCACCTGCCAGTCGAAGGGGATCACGGCGACCATCACCCCGGTCAGCCCGCCCAGCACGAAGATGAACATGAAGCCGAGCAGGAACAGGGTCGGCGCGCCGCGCTGTACCTTTCCCTTCCACAGGGTGGCGATCCAGGCGAACACCTGGATCGCGGTGGGCACCGCCACCGCCATGCTGGCCGCCGAGACGAAGCTCATCTCCAGCACGCCCAGGCCGGCGGTGAACATGTGGTGGGCCCACAGGCCGAAGCTGAGCACGCCCACGCCCAGCAGGGCCGCGATGATGGCGCGCCGCCCGACCAGGGGTGTGCCGGCGATGGTCGGGATCATGGTCGAGACCATGCCGGCGGCGGGCAGGAAGATGATGTAGACCTCCGGATGGCCGAAGAACCAGAACAGGTGCTGCCACAGCAGCGGGTCGCCGCCGCGCTCGGCGATGAAGAAGGGCCAGTCGAAGGCGCGCTCGAGTTCCAGCAGCGCGGTGCCGGCGATCACGGCCGGGAAGGCGAACACGATCATCAGGGCTACAACCAGCATCGCCCACGCATACACCGGCATGCGCCCCAAAGTCATGCCGGGCGCGCGCGTAAACAGGATGCCGACGATGAGTTCGATGGCGCCGGCGATCGCCGAGATCTCGATGAAGCCGATCCCCAGCAGCCAGAAGTCGGCGTTCAGGCCCGGCGAATACTTCGTGCCGGTGAGCGGCGGGTACATGAACCAGCCGCCATCCGGCGCCAGGCCGGCGAACAGGGTGCAGAAGAAGGCCAGGCCGCCGAAGGCATAGGCCCAGTAGGCGTAGGCGGACAGGCGCGGGAACGGCAGGTCGCGCGCGCCCAGCATATTGGGCAGCAGGTAGACGGCGATCGCCTCCACCACCGGAATCGCGAACAGGAACATCATCACCGTGCCGTGCATGGTGAAGACCTGGTTATAGGTTTCCGCGCCGAGCAGGGTGTTCTGCGGCACCGCCAGCTGGGCCCGGATCAGCAGTCCCAGCACCCCGGCCAGCACGAAGAACAGCAGGGCCGTGCCGATGTACAGCAGGCCGATATTGGTGTTGTTCACCGACGAGAAGAAGCGCCAGCCGCGCCGGGTGCGCCAGACTTCCTCCAGCTTTTCGAGTTCGCCGTCGGGGCGCGGCGCGGTATTCGGGGTCGTCCTCATTGCAGGTGCTCGAGATAGGCCGCCAGCGCGCGCAGCGATTCGCCGTCGAGGCCGGAGGCGGCGGGCATGAAGACGCCCGGTTTCAGGGCTTGCGGATCGGCGATCCAGCCGGCCAGCGCACCGCGGTGGTTGCGCAGCAGGCCGGCGCCGATCTGCAGGCGGCTGCCGACGTGGGTCAGGTCCGGGCCCAGGCGCGAACTCTCGGCCACGCCGCGGATCGTATGGCAGGCCTGGCAGCGCTGTTCCAGGAAGACGGCGCGTCCGCGCGCCGGCAGTTCGGCGGCGGGCACGGACGCCGGCCTGGCCTGGTGCGCCAGCCAGGCATCGAATTCGGCCGGCGCCAGCGCCACCACGTGCAGCGCCATGTGCGCGTGCTGGGTGCCGCAGTACTCGGCGCACTGGCCGCGGTAGACGCCGGGTTTGTCGGCGCGCAGGGTCAGGCCCGTCACCCGGCCCGGAATCATGTCGCGCTTGCCCGCCAGTGCCGGCACCCACAGGCTGTGGATCACGTCGGCCGCGTTCAGGCCCAGGTAGACGGTGCGCCCGACCGGGATGCGGATCTCGTTGGCGGTGGCGATCTCGCGTCCGCTGGCCGGGTCGCGGTAATGGACTTCCCACCACCACATCTTGCCGGTCACGGATATCGTCATCGCCTTGCCGGAACCCTGGGGCACCAGTTGGGCGCTGCGCCAGGTGCTCCAGCCCAGCAGGGCCGTCAGCAGCAGCACCGGCAGGGCGACGCCGCCGCCGGCGATCCACAGGACAGGACGCAGCGGCCGGTCATGGCGGCGCAGGCTGAGCGCCAGCAGGACCAGCACGGCGGTGAAGATCAGGGCGCCGGCACCGAACAGCACCCAGGCGAACTGCTTGACGACTTCGGCGTCGGCGCCGGCCGGGTGCAGTACCGATTGCAGGGGTTCGCCGTTCAAGAGCTTACCTCAGCGTGTACAGGAAGGCGGCCATGTGGCGCGCCTCCTGTTCCGTCAGGCCCATGGCCGGCATCGCCGTGCCGGGCTTCAGGGCCGGCGGGTCGATCAGCCAGGCGGTCAGCTTGTCCGGCTGGTTCGGAATGCCGCCGGCGATATAGCTCAGCTTACCGAAGCCCTCCAGCGGGGGCCCGGCATCGCCGCCGGCGCCGCGCACCTCGGGAATCGCATGGCAGGCGCCGCACTGGTACTGGGTCACCAGTGCCTTGCCGGTCTTCGCGTCGCCGCCCGTCACTTGCCGTCCTTCCTTGCCGCCGCATGCGGCCAGCAGCGCAACGCACAGGACGGCGCAGGCAGGCAGGCGGCAGGGTCGGAAGGGCATCGGCATCACTGGATAGGCGCTCGCACGCTTGGATTCACTCATCGGGCCGCCAAAGCGGATGACTTTTATAATACTGGAAGTGATGCAATTTTTTTAACACGATACGATTCGCCAATCCGTGCCTTCCGATCGCACCCGCCTGATGGTCAAGACCGCCCTCTTCACGCTGCTCCTCGCGGCGGTGCTGGGTGCGGCCGCCGGCTTCGTCGTGTTCCGCGCCGGCTGGTACGACATCGGCGCCAGCACCCAGCACCTGCAGCCCGTCTACAGCCTGCTCGAACAAGCCATGCACCATTCGGTGCGCCACCATGCGAAGACGGTCCTCACGCCCAGCCTGGGCGCGCCGGCCCAGGTGCTGCGCGGCGCCGGCCTGTACCGCGACCACTGCGTCCAGTGCCATGGTGGTCCAGGCACGGCGCCTGCGCCGCACGGCATGAGCATGCAGCCGGTACCGGGGCCGCTGGTCGATGCCAGCGGGCGCTGGAAGCCGCATGAGCTGTACTGGATCACGCGCCACGGCATCAAGATGAGCGGCATGCCGGCCTGGGAAGCGCGCCTGGGCGAAGCCGACACCTGGGCCATCGTCGCCTTTCTCGTGCGCCTGCCGGGGCTCGATGCCCGTGCCTACCGGGAGCTGACGGCCGCCGCGCCAGGCGCCGTCGACACGGTGCAGCCGGTGCTCGCCAGGGCCGGCGACCCCGCGCGCGGCAAGCGCATCCTGGCGCAATACGCCTGCCAGTCCTGCCACCGCGTCCCGGGCGTGACCGGTTCCGAGGTCGACGTCGGCCGTTCGCTGGACGGGCTGTCCAGGCGCCGCCTGATCGCCGGCGCCCTCCCCAACAGCCAGGACAACCTGGTGCGCTGGATCCGCAATCCGCAGGCCGTCGATCCGCGCACGGCGATGCCGAACATGGGCGTCAGCGAGCGCGATGCGCTGGACATCAGCGCCTGGCTGCTGAGCCAGTGATCAGGTGACGAGCGCCTGCTCCAGTCGCCTCACCCCGGCGCGGATCTGGGCCGGCGTGAAGGCCGAAAAGCCCAGCAGCATCCCCGGCGGTACCGCGCAGTCCGGGCCGGCGGCCGGGTTCACGTAGTAGGACAAGGAGCGCAGGTCGACCCCGGCGGCGGATGCGCGGGCGGCGGCTTCCTCCTCGCCGAGACCATTCATGATCCCGACGCACAAATCCAGGCCGGCATCCGACGGGCCGCAGGCCAGTATTCCCCGCATGCGGCTGTCCAGGGCCTCCAGCATGGCGATGCGCCGCTCGCCGTAGGCATCGCGGGTGCGCCGGATGTGGCGCGCGAAGTGTCCTTCCTGGATGAAGTCGGCCAGCACCGCCTGCGGCACGATGGGGCTGTGGCGGTCGACCACGGCCTTGGCGCGCGCCAGCGGCTCCACCAGCGCCGGCGGCGCCACCACATAGCCCAGGCGCAGTCCCGGGAACAGCACCTTCGACAGGGTGCCGACGTAGATCACGCAGTTCGCGCGGTCGAGGCCCTGCAGCGAGGCCAGCGGCGGGCCGGTGTAGCGGTACTCGCTGTCATAGTCGTCCTCGATAATCCAGGCGCGCTTCGCCTCGGCCCAGCGCAGCAGCTCCAGGCGCCGCGCCAGGCTCATGGTGGCGCCCAGCGGCAGCTGGTGCGAGGGCGTGGCGAAGGCCATGCGCGCATCCGGATAACGGGCCGCGGCGTAGGCGACATCCATGCCTTCGGCGTCGACCGGCACCGGGCAGATCTTCGCACCAGCCACCGCGAACGGCGCCAGCGCGCCCTGGTAGCCGGGCGACTCCAGCCAGACGCCCTCGCCCGGCGCCAGCAGCAGCTGGGCCAGCAGATACAGAGCCTGCTGCGAACCGTTGGTGATGACGATCTGCTCCGGCATGCAGCGCACCCCGCGCGAGGCTTTCAGGTAGGCGCACAGCAGTTCGCGCAGCGGCGGATGGCCGGCCGCGCCGCCATAGCCCAGCGGGACTTCGCGGCGGCGCCAGTGGCGCGCCTCGAGCTTGCGCCAGACCTCGAAGGGGAACAGGTCCAGGCCCGGCATGCTCATGCGGAAGGTGCGCAGGGGCCCGTCGTGGTGGCGCACGCGCGCCATTGCCGAGGCCATCGCTTCGCCGCGCGCGGACAGCGGCCGCACCAGCGGCGGCGCGACGTCTCGCGGCGCGCTCCGGCGTGCCGCCGCCGGCAGCGAGGCGCTCACGAACGTTCCCTTCCCCACCGCCCCTTCCAGGTAGCCCTCGGCCATCAGCTGCTCGTAGGCGGCCAGCACGGTCTGGCGCGAGACTCCCAGCAGCCGGCCCAGTTCGCGGGTGGCGGGCAGCCGCACCGTCGGCTGCACCGCGCCGGACAGGATCGCTTCCTTCATCCGCAGATACAGCTGGCGGAACAGCGGCGTGGCCGCATCGCGCTCGAGCGGAATGGCGGCGAGGATGTCGTGGACGTGCATGGGCATCTCACAAAATTGGTACGCCCATCTTCGTCCTTATTGGTTATTTCGGCAAGCCACTTGCCGTCCTAAGATGGAGGCATGAAAACATTCGACGCCAGCCTGTCCTGGGAACGCGGCGCCCAGGCCTTCACCGACCAGCGCTACAGCCGCGCGCATACATGGACCTTCGACGGCGGCCTGTCGGTGCCTGCCTCGTCCTCGCCCTTGTCGGTGCCGCTGCCGATGTCCGATGCGGCCGCGGTCGATCCGGAAGAGGCGCTGGTGGCGGCCGCCAGCAGCTGCCACATGCTGTTCTTCCTGTCGCTGGCGGCGGCGCGCGGCCTGGTGGTCGACAGCTACCGCGACGATGCCACCGGCTTCCTCGGCAGCGACGAGCTGGGCCAGCTGGCAATGACCCGCATCGTGCTGCGACCGCGCATCGCCTTCGCCGGCGGGCCGCCGGACGCCGCCGTGCTGGCCACCCTGCACCACGAGGCGCATGCCCGCTGCTACATCGCCAGCTCGCTGCGCGGCGAAGTCGTGGTCGAGGGAGAAGGCTGATGTACCTGCCCTCCCATTTCCGCGAAGAGCGCATCGAGGTCCTGCACGGCCTGATCGAAGCGCATCCGCTGGGCGCCCTGGTGCGCCTCGGCGAGGACGGCCTGGCCGCCGACCACATCCCCTTCGAGCTGGTGCCGGCATCGGGCGAAGCATCCCGCGGCATCCTGCGCGCCCACGTGGCGCGCGCGAACCCGCTGTGGCGCCAGGACGGCGCGCCGGTGCTGGCGATCTTCCAGGGACCGTCCGGCTACGTCTCGCCCGAACTCTACGATGCG
>Ga0308169_10005537_pt1 | contig 11445 bp, 18 predicted proteins | sample PhyBR1_2_FD_202139 | JGI IMG/M metagenome (GOLD analysis project Ga0308169, IMG submission 202139) | Phyllosphere microbial communities from UC Gill Tract Community Farm, Albany, California, United States - DLSLSB.R1 | ecosystem: Host-associated > Plants > Phyllosphere > Unclassified | place... | reverse complement strand
TCGGTTTAAATAACGCGGTCACGCCTGCTGACGGCAGAAAGCACTTGCATAACGACAAAAACATTCAAGCGTCAGCCGCTCTGCCTCCTGATGTCAAGGAACAACTTTGTTGATGCGCAGATGACTGACGCTTCCAAGACCGTTCCGACGACCAACGAGCAGAGCACGACTTCTTCTCCTGCCATCAACGATACGAAACCGAAAGGATCCAGCGCGAAGGGGACTACAAAGGCGAAGGCGAAGGGCAAGGCAAGGAGGGCTCGGCCTCGTCGACGAGGTGCTGACCCGGACGATGATGAGGATGCGGAAAGCGGTAGCGATAACTCGTTGACCTCGGCTTCCGATGCATCGGACAGCGAAGAAGAGGAAGACAACGACGAGCCGGCATCAAAGTCTGTCCCTGGGTCATCGAAGAGTGGAGCGGCGAGACCGTCCGCTGTATTCGCCGATGTTTCGTCCACGACCCCCGCGGCGTGGGCTGACGAGAAACCCGGCGAGGCGGAGGAGATCAGCTTCGACGATTTCAATCGCGGAGAATCGACTCGTGGGGCAAAGCGCGGAAGGGGCAGAGGAAGGGGCGGGATCATCGGGGACGCTGCGCCGAGGGAGAAGAAGGTCTTCACGGAGGAGCAGACGAGGAAGTACGAGGAGAAGAAGGCAAAGTTGAAGGCTAAGAAGCTTGCTCTGCGCGAAGCGAAGAGGAGGGAGCAGGAGGAGGCGAAAAAGTCGGTTGCCAGGGGAGGTGACGAGCCGAGCAAGGAGGCGGTCAAGGGCGATGCAGAAGCGGGGGCTGAGGGGTCAGCAAAGGCCACTCAATCGGAGCAGAAGGAGCCGAAAAAGCGCAAGCCAAAGGCAAAGAAGGATACCGTAAGTTGCCTTTGGGGCTCAGGTGGCGGCTCAAGCTGATGTCAGCCGAATCCGACTGCCGGAGACACTCTCGCTGCTTCTACCGCTTCGCTCTCCCTCGCGGATACGTCTGATCAGGCCTCGACACCTGCACAGACCTCTCAAACTGCTAAGGCGATTGCCGAAACGCCAGCTTCCGCCGACAGTGCCAAGCGTCCTCCGACCAGTCCTCGAGCTAACAACCGGGAATCCAGGCTCAGGAACGACCCAAAGATCACCCCTCGGAACGGCAACTTCTGGACGCACGACCAACGTCAACCTGAAGCCGGACCGAGTGATGATGGCTTCAGACAGGGCGGATTCCGTGGGCGAGGCATGGCCAACGGCGTGAGGGGTGGAATCAGGGGACGCGGACGTGGCGCATTTGCGCCTGGGCAATTTGGTCCTCCCCGAGGCGGATACGGCAACTACGGCTCGAGAGGTCAGGAGTTGACTAGCACCGAGGATACTGCTTCGGGTAGTGGCGAGAAGGACAAGACGCTCGAGATGGACAAGCTCGAGGCAGAGCTGGAAAGGCAGAAGGACAGGCAGAGAGAGGCGAAAGAGGCAAAAGCAGCAAAGGAGGCTCAGCCTTCTGCGGGAGAGGATGGGGGATCGGTGGATCAGGCAGAAGTGAAGCCTGCACCGGCGAAGGAGTCCAAGTGGGGTCATGAGGGATTTGAGTCGCAGCAGGCGGTCCAGCAGTTCCAGGCGAACCGGGCGTTTGGCGGACGTGGTAGAGGACGCGCCTCTTTCCGTGAGTTGATGCGCGAACTGGTGTGATATGATAGAGGACATCCCCTGACAGCGCAGCTCGCGGCAGCTACATCTCGCGTCTTCCCTTCCACCCCGCCAACCTGCGCAACAACGCGCCGCCCCGCCCTTCTCCACTTCACGTTCCGGCTGCGCCGACCGAGAACAATTCGACGCAGCCCGACTCTGCTGCACTCATGGACGCATCCGAGGAGCCCAAAGTGAAGCTGCCCGGCACGGAAGCAAAGACGGATGCAACGGAACCTGTGGACACCGCTGTCACGGCTCAACCTACTTCATCGACGACGCTTGCTGGTCAAACGGCGGACTCGACGACGACGGTTTCTGGCCCGGCACCCACCTTCGCCTCTATCCGCGCCAACGCGCCCACCTTCGTACAGCAACCTCAGCCAACCCACCAGCCCCAAGCGGTCCCCTTCGTGCCCTCCGCGTTCTCCGATGGAACGCAGTCGCCCCAACCTTTCCTCGGCCCAGGAAGCGAAAACGGATCTACCGCGTCCAACGGCGCCTTTCCTCCTGCGTTCGTCCCCGCGGCGCCGCTTGCGGTCAACCACACCGGCGAATATTATCCCAACCCCACGCAACAACAACCTTTTTACCCCCGCCGCCCTTTCCCACAACAAGCTCAGATCCAACCTCAGCCGTTCTACCCCCAATCGTACTCGCCCGACTTCTTCCAGCAACAACATCAACACCCCTCACGCCACGGTTCGTTCTCGTCTCAGGGATACGTGGACGGCCGCGCGTCGCCGTACCCTCAAGGCGGGACATACACTCCTGGCGGACCGGGCACTGCGTTCTTCATGCCCGCTCGCCCGTCCAAGATCTCCATCCGAAATCCCATCGCGGGCCAAACGGGGCAGAGCGAGGACGATGGCTTGAAGAGGTATCCCTCGATCGACCATCCGGCCGGCAGACCTGCAGACGGCATGGACGGCATGAACGGCGACATGCACGGGATGGATCCGCAGGGGTACTACGCACAGCAGTACAACCCGTACGCGGCGGCGCAGATGGGATATGGCGGGCCGAATGGGATGAACGGCATGAACGGCATGGGGGGCATGAACGGTATGAACGGGCAAGGGTGGGTCGCGGGTGGGGCGGGCTACCCTAATGGCGAGTATGGGTACGAGTACGGCTATTAGGTGCTTCTTGTGAGAGCTTGTGGTCGTGACGAAACGCGAGATCTCGTGGGCGTCTCTTATATTGTATATCGAGATGTCAAAATCGCAAAATTGCATGGACGAGAATGGTGCGCGCCGACTGCGATGTTTCAATAAGGATCCATGTGGCCGAACACCTAAATGACTAACCCCTTCACTTCGTGAGCTTTGGGTCCGCTAAACATATTGACGTCCGTCATGTGGCCGCGCTCGCCAGCCATGCACCTCTATCTAGACGGTGTGGAGGAACCAGGCATTGTACTCTTACGCGATAAGCGACCGTTCGCCCATCGGTTGACCCGCGGCGGAGAGCGGCCAAGTTTATGTCCGCCCGTTATCAGCCTTTACTCTCTCATAAAGAGGTCATGATGGACCGTAGTGGTAGCCTTAACAACTCCAAGAAGTATATCCACGAGGGTACAGCCAAGCATACTTCCTCGACATGCCACAGGAGATCCAATCCACCGTGTCGTATGTCCCCAAACCCCCGGGTCCGTCGACCTAACCCGCAGGCCAATCGACCAATCCATCGTGGTCCAGCGCCCGCTCCCAACAGATGCGCAACTTGATACCTACATCGGGACCGCGGCGACGGCGCAAAAGGCATGGCAGAGGGTTCCGCTGGATGAGCGGATCGCCATAGGACGAAAGTTCGTCAAGGAGTTCGAGGCGCGAGGGGAGCAGATCGGACGTCACTTGACGATGCAGATGGGGCGGCCTATCGCGCAAGGACTGGTGGAAGTCAATGGGACGGTGGAACGTGCGGAAAGAATGCTTGATCTGGCGGTGGAATGCCTTGCGGATGTGGTCAATCCGGTACGTCGGCGACGTTCGCTGAGAGACAGTGCATGCGCAGGTTGGGGTCCCGGGACCACTGGGAATCTGCGCGAGATCTGCTCAATAACCCCATACTTTGGGAAGACACAAGCGGACATTGCTGATGGTGCAGGAGACCGACACATCCACGCACAAACGGTACATCCGGAAAGTTCCCGTTGGAGTCGTATTCTGCATCTCCCCGTGGAACTGGCCCCTCTTCTGCCAGATCAACGTAGTCCTCCCGGCCCTGATCGCCGGGAACGCCGTCATCCTCAAGCCCAGCCCGCAAACTCCCTTATGCGGAGAAGTGTTCCTCGAGGCCTTCGCCGCCGCCGGTCTGCCGGAGAATGTGCTGCAGGTCCTGCATCTCACCCTCGACCAAGGGCTCAGAATCGTCAGCGACCCCCGGATCGGCTTCGTGAACTTCACAGGAAGCGTTGAGGGGGGCAGGGCCGTGAGCCTCGCGGCGGCCAAGGGATTCAAGGGTACTGCTTTGGAGGTGAGCGCGACTTTGGTAAAGTCGCACACGAGCTGCGCTGAGCCTAGCTTGGGGGCAAAGATCCAGCGTATGTCAGGGCCGATGTTGATGTAGACAAAGCCGCGGCGAATCTGGCTGTTGGGGCGACCTTCAACGCCGGTCAGAGCTGCTGCAGTGTCGAGGTAGGCTTTGCCTTGCGTCTGAGGTTCCCGGACTGACCACAGCGTATATACGTGCACGAGGCGGTGTATGACCACTTCACCAAGAAAGTGCGCGGTTGACTGTGCCGGGCATGAGGGATTCCTACTGACGGCAGATCGCCGAGCATGTGCAAGCGCTCAAGTTGGGGGACCCGCGAGATCCGGCAACGACACTCGGACCTGTCGTCTCTCAGCGATCTGCCAAGGCGATCCGGAACAGGTGGCCGATGCGAGTGAGTGCCACCTAGCTGTTCTGACGTCGGCCCCCGTGACCACCTATGCTGTGCTGAAGTCAGTCGCTGCCGGAGCGAAAGCGCTCGTTTCGGAGGATGGCTTTGAGATCGCGAAGGAAGGGACAAACTACGTCCAACCTCAAGGTGACAGGCCATTTGTTCCGCCCTGAAACCCCATTCACGCTCAGTGCTCGTTGATGTCGACCATTCAATAGACCTCATGACGCAAGAGACGTTTGGACCCGTCGTGGGGATCATGAAGGTGCGTCAGTGGGACCTCCAACCCTGCGCCTATCCCTACCTGACCTTCGCGGGGCTGACCCCTTGTTTGATCCAGCCGTTCGGTCTGTCACACCATTCCCCAGTATCGCTCACCCCAGGTTTCGTCCGACGAAGAAGCCGTGAAGCTCATGAACGACACGCCCTTCGGCCTCACCGCAAGCATTTGGACCGACCCATCCAGCGTGGACGAGTACGAGCGCCTTGCGGACCAAATCGACGCCGGAACGATCTTCCTTAATGGCTGTGACTTCGTGGATGCTAATTTGGCATGGGCAGGCTGGAAGGACAGTGGGCGAGGGCGCGCTTTGGGCAAGCTTGGGTACGACTCGTTTGTTCGGACAAAGTCGATGAACGTCAAGCTAGCCCAGTAGGTACACAGTGCACTGTCTCTCAGGGCGACCCGAGAATCACCTTCTTCGTGGGCTACGGCTTGTATGTTACTGTACCAACAGGCCGATCGAAACATTCAGTGACTTTGGAGAGACAATGTGTGTCCTTTCCGGCTCTCATCGCGTTACTGTACCCTCGGACTCCCAAGCCGTTCTCAACACGCTCTACTTTGCCGGTGTCGGCGAGGCAAAATTCTCTGTGCCTGTCAGCATAACGTCGGACAAAATGCTCGCCTCGTCGCCACATGCTCTTCAAGCTGCTCAGCATGCCAGCTGATGTCATTGTCAGCGCTCGACATTGTACGATACTAGCGCACCGCGAACGCTAGTGGCGCCACTGGGGCTTATCACCGAGAAGAAAGGACTTACATGAGGCACGAGTAGAAACCCTGCGTCATCCTTTGAGCTCGCTCCACCAAGAGGACACGAGTAGACCTGCGTGCATCCTTGCAGCTCCATTAATACCCGGGCCTGCTTTGATTGCACGACGCTCCGAAAACGAACTCGCCACCACACACCTCCGTCAAGCTCCAAGACACGTCATGCGCGTGGATCAAACCACGCCGGAAATTGATGTTCTATCTTCAGCACTCCTGTAGCTTCTGCGATAGCAAGCATCCAATCAGTCAGAACGCGAAGAACTCGGTAAGACGGCAGACTTGGACTTGGTACCATGGTCGATCCGAACTAATTGAAAGATGGGCACCGCTTCATCGCGGTCCAAAGGTCTATTCTGCCCGAAGGACTCTAATGCGACGGGAATGCGTACATCTTCTGGGTCATCAAATCGATGCAGGGGGAGGGTTTTGTGGATTCCTCAGTGTGGATCAGATCCCCCGATACTGCCGGGCCCAAGTATTCCTCCGGGGGCCACACTCATATTCTCGACGGTGAGCGGCAACGATTCCTTTTGTTGAGGACCGTCGATCAATTGTTCGACTGGGGAACGATCGTACGGCGATGCAAACTCAGAACTCGGCAGCTACCGAGCTATATGGGTCGAGATTCAAAATCGTGAAACGGCCCATCCGATGGATCAGAGTGAGTGGACTCCAACATTAATCCCGACATAAAACCTGAGGCGAGCATTGAGTCAGAGGCTGGCCAAGTACTCTCGGTGGAAATTGTGCACAACCTCACGGGGCTCACGTCAGAGAGATGGCCGTCGAAAGCTACTTGACCGATACCTCACCATCAATGACTTTGGGAAGGCCACGGCTCTTTACGACGAGATGGCGGTGATAAGGGGGCGCAGTGCCACACTGGCATCAAGGTCTTGGTAAACGCCGCCAAACGCCGAAGTTCCGGGGCGGCGGCAACCGTTGCGTCAGAGACCTGTTACTTCCTGTTGATCCCATCCAATCCATCCATCCATTCACCCTCTGCCCTTCATCCCACGTCGAACACCGCGAGAGCTCATCATTGTGAGTCCAAACTCCTGGCTTTAGGTCCCCCTTCCACCCCATTGGACCCCATCCCCACATCTTCGCATATGATTATCCAAAAGAATCGCTACTCGCGACGCAGTACGCTGCAAAGACGACTCAATCTATCTATACCCAAATTGTAAGTGCACACATCCAACACTGCTCTTCGACCACCGCTGATGGACAGTATGATGCTCCCTCACCTCCACCCCTTCATTCTTGCTTGCAGAAAACAAAATCGCGCAGACGCTGACGCGTCTTTTACAGGTACATGATACGGCTCTCCGCGCTTGACGAGCTTTGATCTCTGTCTCGGTGAGTCTGCCGTCCAGGCGGTTACTCCATAGCTATCCCATGCATCCTATACCGCTTCACTCTACATAATTCCCCTCCCCTTTCATGATTATCAAACTTCAAAAACAAGCATATGTAGGATCTCTCACGAGGCTTGACTACAAACGAATTCCGAATGATTCTTCTTCTTCCCACCCTCGTCTTGATTGCAATGTAGTCATTCAGAGCACCACTGACGATCAGGGCGTCGGTCATCCTCAGATCGATAGCTTCCACGGCGAACGCCAGACAGCCGGGTACACCTTGATAGCACGATGCCAGCATTCGGATACCCCGCCCCGGCACGTTCGTCGCGTGCGAGCCACTCCAAGACTGTCGACAAGAAGGACCTAGAGTAAGTCGCTGAGCTCTATTCGAAAGGTAACTCTCCTGACGTATAGGGGTCTTCCCTCAAACGACAAGCGAGCTTACTACGATGCCCCTTCCTCGCCGTCTTCCTCGTCGTCCTCTTCTTCCCCTCCATCCCCGCTGCTTACCACCAACTCCGGCACCAAGCTCCATTTCGCTGCGCGACAGATGCGAAAAGGCAAGATCTGCGCGTGGGCCCCGACCTACGAGGACCACAAGACGGATGCGCGCGTCCGAAAGAGGCTGAAGCTGTGTCTCGAGGCATTCTTGCCGGAAGCAAGCGCCGAAGTCGGCGCGGCCCCGCCTCAGAACATCATCGATGCCGAGGCCAAGCGAGAGAAAAGGAAACGAAAGCGGGAGGAAGAGGAATCGTACCGCTTGCCGCACCTCGCCAGCCCAAGTCCGCCCATGTCAACGATGAAACTCGCTCCGATGCTAGCGCTACCGAGGACGTACGTCGATATCATGACGAACCCGGCGTTGCGTTACTCGCTGGCGGATGACACGATGGAAAGTGGCCTCCAGCGAACTGCTTCGGAGCTGTTGGAGGGCGAGAAGGGGTTGATGCAGAGTCTGGGGAGATTACGGGAGGTTCTGAGGGTGAGGGAGAGGGATGTGCTCGAGGCGCGTGTCCCGCCGACTTCCAATGGAACCGAGGCGGAGGCCGTCGCCAATGCCAACAAGCATGCCGAAACGAATGGTCATGGTCATGCTGTGGGCTCGACCAACGGAGACGTCGACGGCAAGAGGATCAAGCAGAGCGATAGTCCGCCGCCTAAAATCCCGCCCCTGCCCCACGTGTCCGACACCGACAATCTCTGGCGAGTCACCCAGGAGCTCCTGCAGGGACAGCCTCAGCCTACCATCACCTTCACGCCTACTGATCCCGATTCTGTCGACCCGTCATCCGAGTCTCAGCCGACGCCAACGCCCGTGCAGCGCTTATTCACGATCCCGGCCGGACTCACGATCAACGCCGTTCCAAGCAAATCGCACCCCGCTTTGCGTCTGCCCAAGAACCACCAGGCGTACCCTGTCACGGTGCGATACAACCTCGACATGGCGACGCAGTGCCGAGCGGTCGATGACGCGCTCGAACGGATATCGGAGCTGTTGGCGGATTGCATGGAGTACAAGGAGAGGCTGGAAGAGGCTCGAGACCGAGTGGCCGATGTCTCAAGAGCGAGGAAGAAGGTCTGGGCTGTGGTCAAGGAGCGAGCGGGTCGGGAGCTCGATCGGGAGGGCAAAGTGTGAAACTACAGATTGGTTGTGACATAGTTGTATCTGAGAAACCCCGTATCATACTACGACATCTGAAGCCAAAGAAGAGTTGAAGTCCCTGTGACACATGCATCGTTGTAGCGGACCGACAAGCTGTGCGGTGAATGATAAGCGCCGGCCAGGACAGCGAAGAGTGCGCGTTCAGAAACCTGTCCGTCAGTTAATGCGGGCGGGCGCATTGATGATAGAGACTTGCCATATTTCTGTCCTGCCAGACGCATGTTCTTCTTGTTCTGGGCGATACGCTCTTCCAGCTGACCGTGAGCTGCGAACATCGATGGGTGACTCAATGCTCACCTCCTCCCGACCTGTATACGCAGTGTGTAACAACGACGTGAGCTGGTGTCGTTGCGCCGCAAGCCCCTTCGTCTGCCCGATAGCCTGGCGTCAGCATCGAGCTCTTGGACAGAGTGCGCTTCGATTCGGTTGATCCAATCTGAAGCCATCACACACCTTGTACTCGAACTCGTCCGACGGCATCTTGGGCTTCTTCATCAAGTTCTTCCTCTCCTCCTCCTCCCGCGCCGCCTTGATACTGCTCGAGACGTCCACTTCTTGTACGTGCGCCCCCTTGGTGTCGTACTCATCCCAATGATGACCCACCCGCCCGTCATCCGCCTTCTCGCCCTGCAGATCGCTAGCCTGGTCCGCGAAGAATGAAGCGTAGTATGCTGGGTCATATGCTTTCCATTCGCCTGACGGGGTCTGGTAGTACCCCGGATACGGGTCTTGCGGTGTCGGCGCGGGCGGTATGAAGTCGGGAGCCGCGGGAGCAGAGGATATCTGAGGGGGTTTGGGTGAGGATTTCGTTGATAATGATGTAACTGGGGCGGAAGGTTCGGCTGCGAGTGAGCTCGCGTACACTCCGCCGGGGAGTCTTTCACGATCGATGAGAACAGTACTCACATAGACCGAACAGATCCATGACTGGTTCGGCTTTCGCCTTGACCTTCCCCCTCGCGACACTAGCAGGTAGCAACATACCGCTTTTCCCGTCCTCGTCTTCGTCGTCCTCTCCTCCTTCTACCGCGCCTGGTCCGATGATTCCGCTCAGATCCGCCTCACCGACCGGCGGTGAGGGACGCGCAGCCGGGCGCGCCATCGACTTGTTCACCGCCAATCCCGTATTTGAGCCGGGCTTGCCTGTTGCGCCGGTCGAGCCTGGCGTCTTCCGTTTCGGCGGGGGTAGCATACCTAACAAAGCGGACCTACGAGTCAGCGACAGTAGGGACGCAGGAAATGATGCACATACGTCCCCTTGCCCTTGAGGCCCAACTTTGGCTTCTTCGCCTCTGGCTCGCCGTCATCTCTCTCCTCATCCGAACCGTCTGCACCGTCCACTTTGCCGTCTTTGCTGCCCTTAGGCAGGTCCAGGGTGATCTTGACCGGCCCCTTCCGTTTAGGCTTCGCCGCGCCGGGAGCGGCTGCCTTCGTCGCGGACGAGACGGCCGGTTGGGCAGAACGAGGTGGAGGAGGTGGAGCTGCCCGACTTGTGCGGGATGGTCCAGCCGGCGACTCGGACTCTGAGTCGGAGCCCGAGTCGGAGTTGTAGTTTGCCAAGAGCATCTTGGGTCTGGTCGGACGAAGTCTGGGCTGCCTTTGGAGAAGTGAATGAAAGAGAATGAGAGGTTGGACCGAAAACAATGTGGAGGAGGATGATGATGTTGTCATGCCCGGTTTGGGAGGCGACGGCATCAAGTGGCACTCAACCACAGGGCCCGGCTGCAGCTGACCAGCCTCGAGACGGCTTCGCTGTGCCCTTCCCGTTCTCTTGGAACATCTGGCGATGTCCGGCAGGTACAGGAGTGAGCGGAGGGACCATCAATGGGTGATGCATCTGGGACCTGCTACTGATACAACGATGAGCTATGACTTGCTGTGGATGCAAATGCTATGTTATGATATGATTTTCATCTACGAAGTCTGAGTTTGAAAGTGGTTTGCGAGGTTGTCGGTACGGTGACTGCGAGTACTCTGCTCCTCTTCCGAGGTGATCCTCCTTCAAGGGTAACACAGAATGAAGGAGTAAGTCAGTGAGTCACGCTTTCGAGGCTAGCAAAGTCACGAGCCTCGCTCAACACCGCGACATCTCAGCCAGGGAGATCAAGACGATCTGCGCCTCTGGGCGGCCCATATCGCACTGTCATCAGCATCGCCTTTTCATCTTTCCGCAACGCGCGACCCACTGCTCCGCCACGCAGCTCTCGCCACCTAGCAGAATACCACTGTAGCACCTGTCGTTCCCGCATGTTCAGCGGCACTCCGCTGAATGACCGTTGCTTCAGCTTGCCCATGAGGTATTGCACTTCAGACAGCCAGGTGCGTAGGCCCATCAGACCCTGAACCATAGACAGCGGCTCGAGCATTCTACCACTCGTCAACATGTTCGTTGTCAGCAGTCGCGGGCTCGGAGCTCACCTATTTAAGCAATCCAGGTACCCCTCAGTCATCACACCCGGCACGGCCTTGTGCCTCTCGAGCTCCATCTGCACCGTCGCGAGGGTCATACTCGCCCATTTCATCTGGGGCGCGGAGAAGTGGCCCATGGGATAAGCAGAGGCGAACATCATCGTGGCTGATAATCGAACTGCTGGGTGGACACCTTCTGCGAAAGTGCCCGCGATGGATGTACCTGGGGAGAACGCGCGCTGTGCGGTGCTGCAACGGCGGGTGATGCCACTGGCACTTCTTTGTACTAAACCGAAAGTGGGGGGGATCCCCTGCTGATGGTGGAGTCAAATCGAAGACTGCGTGTTTTTATCAGTGTCGCTTGTCCAATTGACGTCTTCTTGTTGTCGGCTAAGCGAAG
>Ga0308169_10005536_pt1 | contig 11445 bp, 9 predicted proteins | sample PhyBR1_2_FD_202139 | JGI IMG/M metagenome (GOLD analysis project Ga0308169, IMG submission 202139) | Phyllosphere microbial communities from UC Gill Tract Community Farm, Albany, California, United States - DLSLSB.R1 | ecosystem: Host-associated > Plants > Phyllosphere > Unclassified | place... | reverse complement strand
TGTCGCTCCGATGCTACAGGTGTGGTCCGAATAGAAGCTCACCAGACCTCACATACTGGCGGTCCTACGGCAGAGCCTCCGAAGGCCAACTCGAAGCCCGCTGCCCGGATCAGCGTACCCACCCAACTGCACAGGCCTCCGGTGAGGATGATCGATCCAGGATCACGGCCGCACCGGCCAAGGCCTGGCTGAGAACAACCCCGTACCGCTCGGGGAGCGTTGGCGACCAGGAGCATGGCGGCAGCCGTTAGGCGATTTGGATGCGCTCGTCCCCGAGCTCAGTTCCTTGGTCTATGAGGAATTGCAGACCCTGTACACTCCCCACCGGCCTGGGACGGCACGCTGTGCCTGGGCTCCTCTAGATCCCAGCACCGGCGTATTTCGTGCCTTCGATCGTCGACAGGAGTCCGTCCACCGGAGCTTGTACTTCCTGCGCGATGAGCGCTGCAAGTCGGTTTCCTACAAGGGGCCCCATAGTGAGACCAGCCGCACCGAAACCTGCGTTGAGGTAGATACCTTCGAAACCGTCCAGGGCACCGACAATCGGCATCTGTCCCTCAGGCAGGGGCCTCAATCCCACACGGGTTTCAATCAGGGTAGCGTCGGCCAGACCAGGCGCGACGGACAGAGCGTCGTCGAGCACCTGACGCTGACCGGCGGCAGTTACACGAGGGTCAAAGCCCGAGCCTGACTCACGGGTGGCTCCTACGACTACGCGTGAGTCGTCGAATGAGACCATGTAATGGCTGGAGACAGGGTGCACCGATGGCCAGAAGCGAGTGTCGACGTTTCCGACACGGAGATGGGTGATTTGGCCCCGCTGGGGCTCGAGCGGGATTCGCCTGCCGAGCGATTCCAGCAAGTGGTTGGACCAAACGCCGGCAGCGAGCACAACGGCATCAGCAGACAGCGTTCGGCCGTCGACCTCGACCTCGACCTTCCAATCGTCGCCGCCTCCATCGGCTCCTGCCGCCCTCAAGGTTGCCGCCCCGGAAAGAACGGTTGCACCCAAGGCTTGTGCACCCGCCAGCAAGCCGGCACTCAGATGCCGGCCATCGACCCGAGCGCCTCCAGCGATGTGAATGGCCCTGAAATCGGAACCGAGCGGAGGAAACAGCTCTCGCGCCTGGGAATTGCTGAGCCGTGAGACGTCGCCCATCGTATTCGCCTGACGTGAACGGGCGGCCAACCGAGCTTCGACGTCGTCGAGCACATCCGGGTCCTGGTTCACCACGAGCGCTCCGGCCCGCCGATAGCCAATGTCGTCGACCCCCACCGACCGTAGCTGCCCGAGGAGCTCGTCATAGTACTCAGCACCCTCTGCATAGAGCTGGTAAAAATCGCCTTCAACCGACGAACTCCATGGCTGGATAATTCCCGCGCCCGCCGCCGTAGCCTTGCCCGGCTGGTCTGAGTCGATCAGTGTGACTGAAACCCCGCGCCTGGCCAGGGCAAATGCAGTGCTGGCACCAGCCACTCCGGCTCCGATGATGATCGTGGTTCGAGGGGACATAGCACTCCTTAAATAGGCCTGAATAGCTCGCTAGCGATAAGGTCCGAAGCCGCAAGAGAATTCTCCGGAAGGCTCGGCACTGCTTCCGCCTCAGATACCTTGGTGTTGTGCCGTGGCAGCTGCGTTGGTAGTTAGCCACAAGGCCTCGACCACTTGATCTGTGCGGTTGGCAATGGCGTGAGGTGTCTGTGAAGAGAAGTGAATGGCGTCGCCGGCCGAGAGTTCGATCTCCTCATCGCGCAATCGCAGCCACAGTGTTCCGGAGACGACGTAGGCAACTTCCTCGCCGTCGTGTTCAGCCAGCGGCGCAATAGTCGAGGTGGGTTGCATGCGGAAGAACATGGGGTTCAACGTTCCGTCGGCCAGGCCTGCCGAAAACGGAAAGTACTCGCGCTCGCCGACCACAGTGTGCTTGGCCGCCGAGTCCGCTCCGCGCCAGATGCCGTACTCGGTCTTCGGCTCTGGAAGCGTCGAAGCTGCTTTCACTACCTCGCCCGGATCGATCTTCAGTGCGCGGGCGATGGCGAATAGGGACGTCAGGGACAGCGAGCATTCGCCGCGCTCGACCAGCGAGAGAAAGCTCGGTGAAAGGCCGGATGACACGGCTAGGTCACGCAGTGAAAGATTGGCCTCGCGCCGGATATCGCGCAGCCTCGAACCGACAGCCACCAACGACATCGCAAAACCATCGTCCTCATCATCAGCAGAATTAGCGGAGTGCGCATCGGCTGCTGAGGAAACTGCAGCTCCAGCGTTGATCGTCACGAGAACCCTCTTCCTTCAGTGTGGCCCAATCCTGCTGGTCTTTCGCATGAGCATATTCGGTTGAAGTTTGATCGTCAATACTGGACACTATTCCAGCTTAAAGGAGAGTTCAAGCGGACTTTGAGGGAAAATAACGGAAATATAACGAAGACGTGTCCAGTATTGACGCACAATTCGACAAGCCACTAGCGTCCATACACAATCGCATGTTTCCAGCCACAACGGTCCCAGGAGGAAGAGATGGACGTCCGTGTCGTCGGCATCTTCATCGCACGCAGGCTGCTCGGACTCGCGGTGCTGCTCCTCATCATCTCGTTTCTCGTGTTCTCGCTGATCTATTTGGCCCCAGGCAATTTGGTGGACGTCCTCCTTGGGCTTGGCGAGAAGACGCCCGAGGTGGTGGCAGCGATTCGCCAGCAGTACCACCTTGACCAACCATTCTTCGTCCAGTACTTGATCTGGCTCGGGAATGCATTGCATTTCGACTTTGGGCGCTCGATCATGCTTAACCAGCCGGTGACGGCGGCCATCGCAGCGAGAATGGCCATAACCCTCTTCATCAGTGTCTATGGTTTCGTCGTCGCCGTCGTCGCCGGCCTCGTACTCGGTACGGCTGCCGCTTTGAAGCGTAATACCGCTGTCGATCGCGGAGCGGTCGGTATCGCTATCGTCGGTGTGAGTGCCCCGTCTTTCGCGACCGGTCTGATCCTGCTCTGGGTATTCGCCATCCAGCTGGGCTGGTTTCCTGTCATCGGGACGGGCGAGGCTGACTTCGGCGATAGATTCTGGCACCTAACCCTGCCCGCGCTGGCACTGGGCATCACTGGAACCGCATTGATGACCAAGATGACGCGTGCGGCCCTAATTGAGAGTCTGGAGCAGGACTACGTTAACTTCGCACGTAGCCGGGGTGTTGGCCCGCTGCGCACCCTATTTGTCTACGGCCTGCGTAACTCGCTCATTCCGATCGTCACAGCTGCCGGCTTGGTGATCGCGACGACACTGACAGGCTCTGTGCTAATCGAACAGGTCTTTAGTCTGCAGGGCATTGGTTCATTGCTGATTTCCTCCATAAACAACAAAGACATACCCGTGGTGCAGGGTACGACGATGTTGATCGCCGTACTCGTTGTTGTGGTCAACCTGCTCGTCGATCTCTGTTACTTCGTCATCGATCCGCGGACCCGAATGAAGGGGGCACTGGCATGACCGCTGTATTGACGGCGCCGGAAACGTTCGTGAAAACTAAGCGGGGCAGACGATCAGTCCTTGTGGGCATGTCCCTGGTCATCGTCACCCTCGTGATCTTCTGCGCCTTGTTCCAGCAGTTCCTTACGCCGTATTCCGCCGGAACACAAGATCTGAACAATACACTTGCCGGCCCGTCGCTATCTCACCTGCTTGGAACTGACGATCTTGGCAGAGATGTTTTCTCCCGCATCATCGTGGGTGCCCGTTCTGCCCTGATCGGCCCTGCCATTATCGCCTTCGGGGCAATGCTGATCGGCACGCTCCTTGGTCTCACGGCGGGCTACCGTGGGGGCTGGTACCAGACATTGGTTATGCGCTGGGTCGATCTTATGTTTGCTGTTCCCCAGTTGCTCATCGCGATTGTCGTCGTCGGTGTTCTGCAGGGATCGTACTGGGAGGCCGTGCTCGTGCTGATCGTACTGACCGCCCCTGCTGACACGCGGCTCCTGCGGGGTGCCACCGTCGCGCAGCGCAACCTCCCGTACGTCGAAGCCTTGCGCGTAGTTGGCGTCCCATCAAGGCGCATCCTGGCCGGCCATGTCTGGCCAACGCTGATGCCTCTTACCGTTGCGCAGACGTTTCTCAACTTCGCCACGAGCATCGTTACTCTGGCGTCCCTTTCCTTCCTGGGTCTAGGTGTCGCCCCTGGTGCCGCAGATTGGGGTCGGATGCTCGCCGAGGGGCGCGACCTCGTCGTGGTCAATCCTTGGGCTGCCATCGGGCCAGGTCTCGCCATTGCCCTTACTGCCGCAAGCATGAATATCGTCGGTGACTGGCTGCTCGAACGGCTCAGCTCCAGAGGAAGGGCACGCGCATGACAGGCCACGAAAAGCTCCTCGAGGTCGAAGGACTCCAAATCACGGCCAACGTGGACGGAGAGTCTCGAACGCTAGTATCTGGTATCAATCTCACTGTCGACCCGGGCGAGACGATCGCCATCGTTGGGGAATCCGGCTCGGGAAAGTCGATGACGGCCCGCGCCCTGATGGGATTGCTGCCAGACGGTGTCACCGTACGGGGAAACGTGCACTACGAGGGCACACAACTGCTTCCAGGCACCCGTGGGCGCCGCCTTCACAAAGACTTTGCCATGATCTTCCAAGATCCGTTCACTATGCTGAACCCGCTACTGCCAAGCGGACGCCATATCAGCGAAACTCTTCGCGATGAGAAGGGAAGGCGTCTGCGCAAGCCAGCCGCTCGAGCTGTTGAGATCGAACGTTTGGCAGAAGTCGGCATCCAAGACCCAACCGTTGCGACGCGTTACCCGTTCGAACTCTCGGGTGGGATGCGCCAGCGGGTCGGTATCGCAGCGACCCTCGCGTCCAATCCAACGCTGCTGATAGCCGATGAGGTTACTACGGCTCTTGATGTGACGACCCAGGCCGAAATCCTTCAATTGTTGAAACGAGTGCAACGTTCACGAAACGTGGGGATGATCCTCATAACCCACGATCTCAGCGTCGCGTTCTCGATGGCGGACCGGGTTTACGTCCTATACGCCGGCCAGTTACTTGAGCAGTCCCCCAGTTCCCGTATGCTCATTGAACCTCTGCACCCATACACGCGGGGCCTTCTCGATTCGGACCCGCCGCTCGATCACCGCGCCGCCACGCTCTACTCGATGCCCGGGTCGGTCCCCCAGGCGTCAACCGTTCTTCACAGCTGTCCCTTCGCAGCGCGCTGTGCCTGGGCGATCGAAGATTGCCGGACTGCTGCCACACCGCTGCGCGAAATCGGAGGCGAATCCGGCCGTAGCTCGGCCTGCATCCGGATTGAGGAGATTCGAGGCGAACTGGGGCTGGTCTCAGAGCCGTCGACGGCGGACGCATCGGGTTCGGAGGTCGGCATGTCCTCGTCTGGGGCTTTTCTCGCAGTCAACAACCTTCGTAAGGAGTTCAGCCGCGGTGGCCGTAGGGTGATCGCCCTGGACAGTGTCTCCATCGAGGTTGCAGCCGGCGAGAGCGTCGGCATTGTCGGAGAGTCCGGTTCGGGCAAGACGACACTTGGCCGCAGCATCGTTGGACTGGAAACGCCGACCGCCGGAAGCATCCACATCAACGGCGTCGACGCCACCAACTACGACGCACTCGGCCACGGGCAGGTTGCCAAGCTCCGGACAGCGGTGCAGATGGCCTTCCAGGATCCATACTCGACTCTCAGCCCGGCACGGGCCGTCGGCCCCGTACTTCGCGAGGCCCTCCGACTCGACAACCCTCAAGCATCGAATGCGGACGTCGCCGAACTACTCAAACTCGTCGGCCTTCCCGCCTCGTATGCACGCCGCAAGCCCGCCGCTCTCTCGGGAGGCGAACGCCAGCGTGTCGCCCTGGCCCGTGCCCTCGCCCGAAAGCCCAATCTGATCGTCTGCGACGAGATTGTATCGGCTCTGGACGTCTCCGTGCAGGCACAGATCCTCAATCTCTTGAAACGTCTCCGTGCGGAACTCGGCATCGGATACCTGTTCATCACACACGACCTAGCCGTTGTCCGCCAGATCACCGACCGTGTCTATGTGCTGCATCGCGGTCGGCTTGTCGAGCATGGTCCCACAGGCCAAGTGCTCGACGCCCCGCGGGAGGAATACACGCGGTCACTGGTGGCCTCCGTCCCGCAGAACACCGTCACACTGCTGTAATCCCTCCATAACAAACCCGTCACCAAGAAAGTGAACCTCACATGATCACATTCCGAAGAAAGACGACCCTCACGGTTACCGCCCTGGCAGTCTCGGCCGCCTTCGCCTTGACTTCCTGCTCACAGGGCGGCTCGAAGGCTGCCCCCGGAGCAGACGGTGCCAATCTGAAGTGGGCACTCGCATCCGCTCCCCGCGCCCTCGACGTCTATGCCGATTTCAGCTCAAATTCAAACGTCGTCGACAGCCTCGTATATGAGTCGCTGGTCAAACTCGACAATCTCAAGCTCGAACCGTCCCTGGCGACCAAGTGGGTGGCAAAGACGCCAACCACCTACGTGTACACCCTGAGGGATGACGCCAAGTTCTCCGACGGCAACCCCGTTACAGCCGAGGACGTCGCCTTCTCATTCAATCGGCACGTCGCCCAAGGGTCCACCTCGGCTAGCGTGTCACATCTGAAAACGTTGAAGCAGGCCACCGTCACGGGAAAGGACGAGATCACTATCGAGCTCACCAAACCCGACGCCACGTGGATCTACGACCCACTCTTCGCACCGATTGTGGAGAAGAGCGTCGTCGAAAAGAGCGGCAAGAGCTATGGGGCACCTGGGACAACTATCGTCGGGTCCGGTCCATATACGGTGACGTCGTTCGACGCATCCACTGGCATCAAGCTGAAACGCAACGACAACTACTGGGGGAAGAAACCCGGTATCGCATCCGTAGATTTCAGCTACGTTACTGACCCGAGCGCATTGAGTCTCGCCCTTCGCTCGGGAACCATCGATGGCTACTTCGGCATTCCGCTCTCCAAGGTGTCGCAGTTCAAAGGCATTTCCGGGGTCAGCATCGAGCAGGGCGACGGTCTCGCGACCGCGTCCTTGATGTTTGATGTCCAGACGAAGCCATTCGATGACATCCATGTCCGCAAGGCCATTGCCTCGGCGTGGGATTCTGCAAGCTTCACGAAAAACGTGCTCGGCGGCTACGCCAAACCGGCAAACGCCATCGCCTCACCAGGGTTCTGGACCAACCTGGCCAACAAGGACGAGACCGCAAAGATCTACGACTCTATCCCGACCACGAATTTCGATATGGCCACCGCCAAAGCGGAGCTGGCCAAGTCAAGTGTTCCCGACGGATTCACGACCTCGATCAGCTTTCCAGACTCCCGCCCGGAGTTGGGCCAAGCCCTGCAGGTACTCGCCGAGAACCTTAAGACCATTGGCATCACCCTGAACATCAAGGAGATCCCATACCAGCAATGGGTCTCGCTCATCAGCGGCAGCCACGACAACCTGACGATTCAGATCGCTCAGTGGAACCCTGACTATCCAGACCCGAGCGATTTCATCCTCAGCCAGTACCCGTCAAGCCATGCTGTTCCCAATCAATACAACCTGTCGAACTACAAGAATCCCGACGTTGACTCGTTGATCGACCAGGAACTTGCTTCCACCGATCCGGCGGAACGCGCAAAGCTCATGACCTCGGTTCTGCAAACGGTGGCGAAGGATGTTCCCAACGTCAACCTGTACTGGCCCAGCACACTGATGGCGATCCGGTCCCCATACAAGTACAGCAATTACAACGGGATGTACTACTCAGAACAATGGATCAATAACATCACTTCGAAGTAACCGGACCGTGGGTGGCGGCGGAAATCGGAGCCGCCACCCCGTCCTTTACCCAAACGCCACCACTTAGGAGATCACGGAAACCATGACAGAACGTCTCTTCGATCCGTCCCGTACCGCTTTCATCTCGATAGACATGCAGAACGGGGTAGCCAGCCACGCCTCCGTGCCGAACTCCGCGGAAGATGTAATAGCGCGTGTCGGTCAGATGATTGACGCCACCCGCACGGGTGGTGGATTGGTAGTCTACGTGCGCACTAGCTTCTTGCCTGACGAATCGGATGCGCTCCATCCGAAACTGGACGTTTCCCGCCCCGCGAAACCAGTACGGCCTGCAGGGTGGGACCAACTGGTCCCACAGATGCAGCCACTGCCAACCGAGCCGGTCATAACAAAACGCAGCTTCGACGCCTTCTATGGCTCCGACCTTGAGCTGCAGTTGCGGCGCCACGGCATTGACACCATCGTGATTGCTGGCATCTCGACCAACTTCGGTGTGGAAGGAACTGCCCGCACCGCCTATAACCACGGATACGATGTCGTGTTTGCCGAAGATGCCATGGGCACCAGTACCATCACCATGCACGAGGGCTCACTCACAAACGTATTCCCGTACATCGGGCGTGTGCGTACGGTGGCAGAGATAGTGGACGCGTTCGCCCCTGTGCAGGTGGCGGTTTGATGTCGAGCCTACTTGAAGACCCTTCCAGCTTCCGTGAGGGCCAGGCAGGCTCCGCAATCGACGACCGGTTCGCCTCCGCCGAGCGCTTCACCACCTTACGAGGCATCCGCAATGCCGCGAAGAAGCAGCTCTCCCCATCAGCCTGGAACTATCTTTGGACCGGCACTGGCGATGAACGGACAGCTGACGAAAACACCGCTGCCTTCGACCGCCGTCGCTACAACACCCCGCTCTTCGCTGGCATCGGCAACCCGGAGACCGGCACATCAGTACTCGGTTACGACCTCAGTTTCCCCGCGTTCATCGCGCCGTTCGGAGGCGAGGCGACGTTCCACCCCGACGGCCATCTCGCAGTCGGACGCGCCGCCGAAGCTGCGGGCATTAAGCAGATGGTTCCTGTGGCCGCCTCATACTCGCTCGAGGACGTAGCTGCGGCCTCAAAGGCCGCAGCTGTCTTCCAACTCACGTTCGTCGGGGATGAGGACCACGTCGTCGACATGATGCATCGTGCCGCCGCCGCCGGCTACGAATACATCTGCGTCACCTATTCGCCCATTCGCCAATGGCGCGAACGCCTCATGGAAGACAGGTTCTCGCCACGCACCAGCCTTTCTGAGTCGAATTTCGGCCCCGGACGTTCAGATCCCGCTCCGCTCCATGAGCTTCTCGAATTCACGCAACCCCGTTGGAACTGGAAACAGGCGCAGCATGCCATCGCCCGGTCGCCGCTGCCATGCATTATCAAGGGGGTTCAGAGCGCCGAAGACGCCCGTGCCTCACTGGACGCCGGAGCGGCCGGCCTCTACGTCTCCAACTATGGCGGCCGGACCATCGACCGGACAGCTGCCACCATCGACATCCTCCCCGAAATCCGTGCCGTAGCTGGCCGGGAAGTACCCATCATCCTCGATTCCGGCATCCGTCGCGGCAGCGACATCGCGACAGCTGTCGCCTTGGGCGCGAACGCCGTCGCACTAGGCAGGATTGTCGCGCTCGGCCTGGCCGCCGACGGTGAGGCTGGCGTGCGCCGTACCTTAGACCTGCTGCAACAAGAGCTCTGGACAACGCTGGGGCATCTCGGTGTCTCCAGTATCGAGGAGCTCTCTCCCGCCATATTCAGGAACGTCTTGTGAGGATCATCGTGGTCGGCGCCGGGTCAATCGGTGCCCATGTTGCATACCGCTTGCAAGAGCAGGGTGCGGAAGTGGTGCTCGTCGAGTCCGGGATTCCCGGTGGGGGCACCAGCTCGTCCTCCTTCGCATGGCTTTCATCGTTTCCGCAGATGAGCTGGACAGAGGAACCCGGCCGGAAGTCCCTGCGCCAAACCGTGCACTCTCGTTTCCATAAACTCACCGAGGAAATCGGGGGCGACTGGGTCCAGTGGGTCGGTACCCTGACCTGGGGTACACCTGGCGAGCGGGAAGCCCTGCGGGAGGCCGCACGCAGTTGCAGCGACCAAGGCGTGGGAATCCAGTTGTTCGACGCGGCCACTGTCCGCAGCCGGATGCCCGGCCTTCGCGTCGAAGACGACGACGAGTTCGTCTTCGAGCCGGACAGCGGCTGGATTGATGCCCCCGCACTGATCGAGCGGCTGCTCCACCGGTTCCAGGGCCTAGGCGGAAAATTGCGATGCAGGACTCGGGTAGCTGCCCTCCTGCGTGCGGGTGAAGCCGTCAGCGGAGTCCTTACCGAGACAGGTGACACAATCGAGGCCGATGCCGTTGTGAACGCAGCGGGAAGCTGGGGAAGTCACCTTGCCGCCCTCGCAGAGACAGCCCTGCCACTCGATCTGGTTCCCGGTCTGATGGTCTATACCAATCCTGTTGATCCTGCTCTCCTACTGGGATGCGTCCTGGATTCGCCGACATGGCTTCTCCGACCCGACCCGTCAGGCGGAATTGCGATCCATTGGCGGGGCGAGGGCATGACCAGCGTCCACGGCGGCAACGGATGGTCGGCCAGCCGCATCCTCGCCGACATCGCCCAAACTGTTCCGGCCCTCGACGGCGTCGGGGTCGCGAGGACCAGTGTCGGCATACGCCCCATCCCCCCCGGAGGACCAATCGTCGGCGAACTACCCTGGGTCCCGGGACTTTACCACGTGCTATCGCACGGTGGCATCGGCTGGGGACCCGTCTGGGGCGACTTAGCGGCTAAGGAGCTCCTACACGGGGAGACCGTAGCTGAACTGAAGGCGGCGCGCCCGGAGCGCTTTTTCCTTCAGCCTCCCGAGCTTGGGCGATTCGCCGATGACGCTGAGCAGCAGCCTCTCGGCAGTGCCAGGTAACCCGTCGTGGAGCTTGACGCTCAGGTAGGGGTAGTCGGCATTGGGACGATGGGGAGCATGGCCCTTTGGCAGCTCGCCAGTCAGGGAGCGTCGGTTATCGGTTTCGAGCAATTCAGAGTAGGACACGAACTTGGGGCCGGGGTCGGCGAGGCCCGCCAGTTCCGTTCGAACTATTTGGAACATGACGTCCGTGAAATCATGCTCCAGGCAGAAGCAGGGTACCGCGAACTCGAGCAAGTTTCCGGGCTCCCTCTTCTCACGATGACGGGCGGATTGACGATAGGACCCGCCGATTCACCGTTGATCAGCGAGCTAGTCAAGCGGATCCTTGATGCTGGCGATGACCCCGTGTTCCTGCACCATAAGGAGATGGCCGAACGATTCCCACAGCACGAGCTAGATGAAGACGACATCGTTGTTTGGAACGAAAATTCTGGCTTCGTCCGCCCCGAGAACACCATCGCCGCCGCCATTCTTACGGCACGTGCTGCTGGGGCGGAGATCGTCGAAGGCTGCGAAATCACCGACATAGAGGAGCATCCCGACCACGTTCTCCTTCGTTCTGCAGATCGCGTCTGGCGCGTGCGACGAGTCGTGCTCACTGCTGGGCCATGGATCTGGCGCGTTCTCCCTAAAACGGTAGTCCCGGGCGGAGACCTTGGCCGACTGTTG
>Ga0308169_10005535_pt1 | contig 11448 bp, 9 predicted proteins | sample PhyBR1_2_FD_202139 | JGI IMG/M metagenome (GOLD analysis project Ga0308169, IMG submission 202139) | Phyllosphere microbial communities from UC Gill Tract Community Farm, Albany, California, United States - DLSLSB.R1 | ecosystem: Host-associated > Plants > Phyllosphere > Unclassified | place... | reverse complement strand
CCCTTCTCTCAGGTCGAATGTCAGCGCAACCCTCGAAACCTCTTCCCTTTCTCTGCTCAATCGGAGTCCTCGGCTCGAAAGACGCGCCAAAGAAACTTCAATGCCCGAAACACCTTCACGTCGAATTTGGAGCCGTGTTCTACTCTTCGAAAGAGGATCGCAAGACGAGCCCTTATGTCGGAACGATCGATCTCGAAGGTCACTACCTCTCCCTACTCTCATCCGCAACCGAATCGAAGAAACTCACCAAGTTCCCAGGTTATCAAGTCCCCGTGAGAGGTCAACTCCAGCTCGTCCTCAAGAACTCGAATCAAACCGCTTTCAAACCTTTCCTGATCCCTTATGATCTCGAAGGATTGAATCGACATGGGAAAGGAGGAAGAACGTTTCTAAGGCAGAAGAGCTATACGGTCGAACTGGAGGGAGTTCGAGAGTCAGGAGAAGGAGGGAAACTTCGATTTGCCGTGCACTTGACCTTCTGTTCACCGCCTACGATCACTTGGGGCAAGAGGAACGGGTCAAAGGAGAAGGAGCCTAAGTACTACCTTTATCAGTCGATTCGGGTCGTTTTCGCATCGCAAGCATTGGATCCAACTGAAAAGGTTCGGGTTGTGCTCGAAGGCCCGGCGGAGCTACTCCACGGGAGCTCGAAGACCTCTAGTGCAGGCGTAGACGAAGAGGAGCGGAGGAGATGGAGAGAGAGCCAGTTTGGAGAGTACAGGGGACCTTCAGACGAGTGGGAGGAAAAGAGGAGGGAGATTCGAGCGGATCTCATTCGCAGGGAAGCCCACGTCGTGATCGAGGCAAATGACGTAGCTCACGAACGAGCAGAGGAGGAGGACGACCAGATGGCGACGAGCTTCACGACCTATTCGAATTCCGATTTCAACACTATTCATGCCAACACTAAACCCTATAACCCTTATTCCGATATACCCAGTTCCACAGCACTCGCAACATCATCTTTATTCGCAACTATACTTTTCAACCACAGCACTGTATCATCATCATCGACCACTTCTCGCCTTCCTCCCGTTTCCCAACCCTCGCATCCACTTTCCATTTCGACCACATTCTCCTCCCCTGTTTCTCCATCCTTCCCTATTCTTCACCCTTCACCTGCACCTCTCACGTTCGATCGAATCCCTTCTCCTATTTCGCAAGATCTCAAGAGGTTACCTTCGAACTCACGAGATCGGAAACAGAGTGGAGTTTCTGGTCTTGCACTTTCGAGACCAAACTCTCCTGCTTTGTTCAACGTTGCTCAAGGGGAACAGGGTCGAGAGAACGGAAGGAGGAAAACGTCGAGTCGGGAAAGGGAAATGTGTGGTCGTTAATGAATTGTAGCTATTTCCTATCTGTGGTCATTACCTTTGAATTCCTCCGTTCGCGAGTAAGGGGGAGAGAACGTCGTGGAATGTGAGAGATTGACGTGGAAGTTCTACGTGAAAACGCAACGAGTCAGCTTGCGAAAGCCCCCTCGCCGAAGTTCGAAGTGGCGCTGTAAAATCAGCAACTCTCTCTCTTTCTTGCTCTTCACTTCACTTCACTTGGAACACGCTATGCCAACTCAACCGATCAAAATCACTCACGCACCTACCAATACTACTCGCAAACTCAATCTCGAATCGACGTCTTCAGTCGCCGAATTACTCAATCTCGTCCTCATCAGATTCAGCCTCAGAGAACCCGCTGAATTAGTCTACAAGGATGAAGATGGTGACTTGATCACTCTGGTACGTTCCACTCGTTCCCCTGTATCGTTTCGAAGTTGTTGCTAATTCTACATCTCCACTTTCCTCAGTCTTCCGATGAAGAGCTAGAGGAGCTATTGCAAGCCGCTCAAACTCGTTCAACCCCCCTACGCTTTGGATTAAGGCAGCCAAACTCTGCTACCGAGGTCAAGAGGGGAGAGTCATTCATTGATCCGGAAAGTCTCGTCTCTCAACCCCCTTCTCAGGTCAAAGCCGCTATCGAAGAAGTAGAGAAGAAGACCAAAGTTGAACAAGATGAGGAGGAATGGATGCGAGTCAACGCGCTCGACCGCTCTACTCCAGTCGTCGAAACTGCTGAAATTCCCGAAGTTGCCGAAGTCGAGCCTACCACTCCTACTCTACTCTTCGAAGATCCGGATGAGACACCCCTCCCTACCACTTCGACCCTCGCTCAGGAGCAGGCAGCGAAAGAGTTCCCTTCATCCTCGACCTCCTCATCTTCCGCTCTTCCCGATTCCTTCCCCGACGACCCTCTCGAAGTCCCCCTCCCCACTTCGCACGATACTTTACCTTTCTCGAATCTTCCAAACTCGCTCTCTTCCTTCCTTTCTTCCCTCGGCACCCGCTCAACCACTTTCTCCTACGCTCTCGCCTCCGCTCTTTCCCCTACTTCACCTCACTCTCCCACTTCCCGCCTATCTTCCGTTCTCTCCGCCTCTTCACTCGACGACATCCCCCTCGTCGCTTCTTCCCTCGTTCAAATGGGATCCGAATTCGCAGAGATCGCCAAAGATGTCGCTATGGGAGTTCGAAGGGAAGCAGAAGAGATTCGAGGTGAATTTGGCAAATTGAGGGAGGAAGTTGAGAGGGAACGCTCGAGGTTTAGGGAAGAGATTCGGGGAGCGATGGGTCAAGCTGCTACCCAAGAGGAGAACATCGAACTAGATGAACAAGCACCAAAACCTTCGACTTCGACTTCCTCCCCTCCTCCTCCCGCCTCCTCCACTTCATCTGGATCGTCTGAGTCTGTATGCTCTTCGACTTCGCCATCAGCTGCTCTCCCTCATGCTCTCTACGCTTCCTCCTCCTCTTCTCCCGCCGTCACCCGCGAGACCGCTCGACTCCTTCACAAGCAAGCGAAACAAGCTCGCAAAGATTACCGAGCTGCAGTCAGGCGAGCAAGGGAGGAAAAGAAACGAGCTAGGAGTGAGAGGAGTGTCACGCTCGAGTCAGGAACAGAGGGGAATGCGAAGGAGTTCAGGATTCCAGGTGGAATGCCTTCGACAGCTAGCGGGGCCGAGGAGTCGGAGAAGCTCTAAGTTTGCGGTTTGCGGAATATCTGTTCGTCGTCGTTACTCGACTATTTGTAAAACTTTCGATTGCTCCTTTCTTTGTTGCTAATTTCATCTGTGTGTTTCTCTTTGAGTGTCGATGCCAGCAAGTGAGAGAGCTATAGTATTGGTCTCTCGCGAGATGCGAGCCAGCGATCGAGAGTGGACTTCTCGTAGAACAGATCCATTTCGTTTCAAGCTTTCTCTACTTCCTCTTCCTCAACCAATCTCAAGCGTTACTTTCCTAATTCCTTCGCTCCAGCTTCAACTACTCTCCTTCTTACTTCTGACCTCCTCATGAATACCTCCGAGAGTAGAGATTGGAGAGCTTCGGGTGGAGCTTGATCTTCGAACAAGACCTCGATCTTTCGACTGCGACGTACTTCGATAAATCCATCAACGGCGGCTTGTAGTCGCTGACTCGGCTCGCTATCCTTCAGACATAGAGAGCGTGGGAGGTGAAGCTCCTGAAGAGGTAGCTCGGCGCCATCTGAGTTGATGAGGTTCGTCCAATTCTTCCAACAGGACTGAAGGGCATCGTCTCCGTCTGAAGTGAGTGGATCGGGACAACTGATTGTAAGGAACTTGATCTTCTTGACATGCGGAGCGACCAGATTTACCTCGGAGAGGTGACATAGATCCATTAGCGAAAGAGACGGCGGATTGTTGAACAGGCCGGGCGGTCCATTCCTCATAGGGCCGCTGCACAAGGTCATAGAACACAATTGTGGCGCGAGTGCCGAGAGACTCTGCACTTCGCTACTGACGTAGTAAGGACACCAATGGCACAAGGCTAGGTGACGAAGTGCGGGGAGACGAGATTGGTCCAACCCAATGCTCGGAAGCTCGACGTTCAGTAAGCTTAACTGAGACAGCTGCGGGAAGGCGAGAGGAGGTAGAAGTGCGATGTCGAGGTCGCACAAATGGAGTTTCTTGATGTCTGCGAATCGACTCAAATAAGCTCGAGCCGTCGCGTCGACAACGGAGTACTCACTGGTACCATAGAAGGATTCAAGCTGGAAAGATGTGGCACGACAGCGAAGATCACGGAGAGAGTGAGCCCAGATGGCGAGCAGCGTTCCTAAGTTAAACGCTACCGCTGCTTCGGAAGACTCCGCCTTGAGGACCAGAATCTCTACAGCCCTGATCGTTGCAAACCCTTGTGTAGACTCTATGATCTGACCTAGCCACTTTGATGTCTGCCTCGTATCGACTTCGATGACCTTGGAAAGGAGGGGTTGAGCCAGACTTCGAAAGAGTCGAGAAACGAGACAGGTCGAGCAAAGGCTTCGTTGGCGATCTTGATACGTCTCTTGAGTGTATTCGAGGGGAGCGAGCTGTTCGATGATGGATCGAATGAGTTCGAGGGGGAGGAGATCGAAATAGCGAGTTGGAGGAGGTGAGGACGAAAGGGAATCGGCAGACATGATCGGATTGATGCTACGATAGGTCGAGATAGTCATCAGCTACTACTATCAAGTACCTCCACGGTCTCGGAGGGTGTCTTGAGGTCGACTGGAGAGAATGGAGATGAAGAAGAGGGGAAGGTGCAACGAACCTAGGAATCGCTTAGAGCGCACTCCAGTACTTCGATCGTATCTCTGAGCTTGTGAAAGTGTCCTCGAGGCGAGTTGGGTTAAGTGAAGTGAAGGGAAGAGCGAGGAGAATTTCGCTTTTCGCAGAGAGTTGAGACTGACAATTTCATACTCTCGATCGATTGTTGTGCTCTCGACGTGTCTTTGAAGTGCTTGGACCGAAGACAGACGAAGCGAAGAGCACTCAAGGAATTACTTCGACCTCGATTCGTCGTTTTCGGCTTGTGAAGTAGTCCTCGATCTCGCTTCTCTCCTCAACTTCGAGTCGCTCGACAGAACAGCGGATTAGGTACAAAACAGATCCAAACGTACAAACGAAATCTCGACATTCTGCGGTTCCTGACAAAGCGTTCGTTTCACTTTCTCTCAATCACCTCTCGATTTCAAGCGTATCCATCTCCCTTTCTCTGCGCTCCTAATTCCCACTCAAGGACTCCCTCTCAATCCTTTCCTTCGTCCTCCTCCTCATGAACTCCTCCGAGAGCTGCGTTTCTGCCTTGAGTCCCATTGGTTGCGTCTCGTGAACAACCTGGATTCGACGGGTTTGACACGCAAGAATGAGGCGTTCGGCAGCTTTACGAGCACTCACAGGCTGAGTTGAGGTTTCGAAGTGGTCGAGCGGGGAGAGATAGACAGATTGGAGGCAGCGACATTTGGCTTGATCTTCGATCACCTCTGCAGCGGCCGTCAGGGCATACACGAACGAGGTTGGTCTCAATGCTGTCCCGGTGCTGGTATCTCTGCGAATGCGGAGGTGTCCGTAACCGTCTTGAGGAAAGGACTCGTCACTGAGATCAGCGATGTAATCGACGAGAACGAAGTTGAGCCACGCTGGAGGCGATCCTCCGCGCGCTGTAACGAGATCAACCTTCAGTATAAGCGAATCAAGTTGGTTGGCGAACGAATCGATCATCGAGGTTGCTCCTCGATCGAGGATCCCTGCATCGTTATCATAAGCGAAATGCCTGAGGGAAGGGAAGTTTCGGGGTCTGAAACCTGGCTCGGGGAGGTCGACATTGGCGAGACTGAGCGTAGAGAGTAGAGGAAGGCAGTAGGAAGGGTATCGCACATCGACAAGAACCACGTCGGTGAGGCAAAGTTTTCGAAGATCTGGAAAGCTGGTCAGCGCTGCGTGAGGACAATATGTGAAACAGAACGTACTGAGCCTAGAGAGTAGACCAATTTCCCAAGTTAGAGAATTCCCTACAATCTCCTCAAGACCACGGCACGCCAATAAGAAATCGATGAGAACGCTTTTCTCCACAGTCTTGGGACGCTCTTTCTTGCTCGGTGTCAAGATCACCATGCGACTTTCCTTGAGCAGAAGACCATCGGGATCGCTAGCCAGCAATGCTTTGACCGTTTGTTCGAAGTCATCTGTCTTGATCGCAATGAGGGCGAAAAGTAGAGGTTGAGCGATTTGACGGAAGATCTTCGAGGTGAGGCAGAGGGAGAGCAGTTCGTGACGATGAGGGTTCTTGAGCGCTCCATCGTTCGAGATAGGAGGACAGGCGAAGTTGTCGCAGATGAGACGAAGGAGTTCGACGGGGAGGGAAGAAGGCATTTTCGGAAGAGGAAGCGGGAAAGTGAGATCAAGTGAAGCGGATGAATAGGGAGTGTTGGTGAGACTGTGAGCGAATGGTCGTCAGTTTGCGCAATCCGAATGAGCGTTCAGAGGGATCAGAAAAAAGGAAGATGAACAAGACTTGAGGACTCACGGAGAAAGGCTGATCTCGCCGTGGATGATTGTTCGAATGTAGCTTTAGCCTCTTGAGTAGCTATCCAGCGATCTAGTCGAGTTGCGAGAGAGAATGCTTGAACTCGAGATGAAAGTGACGAGACGACTTGTAAGGTGGATTGAAGTGTCGAATGGTAGTAGGGTGCCTCGCTGTAGGCTCTATAGCTTCTGTCGATTGTCCGGAAGCAATCAGGGTGTCGACTCGAAGTTGTCGAAGAAGTGGTAAAGGGAAGAGAGAAGTTTCGCTCACAACTTTCTCCCCTCCAACTCCTCTCACAATCCACCGTCGAGAAGCGGGTTCGAGCTCGCGTGAACTGATAGCGACAGAGATCTCGGCGAGAGACAGTCTGAGTCAAGAAAAGCCAAATCTTATGCGAATCTCGTGTTTCGCAAGTTTCGCAAATTCTGCTCTCTCGCGCATCTCTCGAGTAACGTTCTCATCCTGCTCGTCTCTAACTAACACAAAAAGAACCTTACGGAGAACAGATCATTGAGTATACACGAACAAGCTTGTTTCTTCTCACCACTTCATTGACCAATTCGACGTTCCCCTTCCGCAACAGTTCCCCTCCTCGAGCTCATCCTCCTCGCAAAGTCCGGCGAGATCCTAGAGTACCATGCCATGTTCTGAGCTTGAGCTTCAAGTACAACTTCGATATTGCTGTCGCGACAAGCTTAAATCAATTCGGATCTTGCTTTGAGTGCTTCGGGACTCGGTTGTGGGTGAGGAGGAGGTAAGTTGGAATCGACGTAGATGGTGCGAAGGGGCGAGGAAGGGGTCGGTGTTTTGATCAAACTGATGAATTTCGCCAGATCCTCTCCACCGCCATCGTAATCTTCGAAGTCGTCAAATGCGAGCTCGACTCGTAGGTACGCTATCCCCGATCGATAGCGACGGTAGAGCGTCGTTTCGGGGTCGTCATCAAATCCAACACCGATGTCGAGGAGTGTTCGAGAGAGCGAGAAGTCGGGAATCCTCTCCTTGAGTGAAGGCATGTACTCGATGGGTAAGACGAGTGAATCGAGTTGACCGATGAAGGTGGCCAAGGTCGCAACGAATCCATCGTCAACGCTTTGAGAGCCACCGCACATCGAAAGATGGCGAAGCGAAGGAAGTTGATCGTGCCCTATTCCTCGAGATGACTTTTGACTATACGTCGAACTCAATTCGAGAAGCTCGGGGAGGAAGAGATACTCGAGCTCTTCGAGCGAAGTGTGGCAGACATGAAGCCTCTTGAGAGCTGTATGGACGATATCTTTTAGCGAAGAACGTAAACGAGACAGTCATACAACGCACTGGATCCAGAGAAACGACTCAGCCAGTGACTCTTCAAGACGGGATTAATCATCTCCGTTAGATTCCTTCCCTTCATCACGATCCTCTGAATGATCTCATGTGCAGCGACGGTATCTAACGGTGATTTCGGCTTTCGACTATCGAAACATCGAATGAACCGTACATTCGAAACCAGCTCCTCGCATCTTGCGCTAGACGAGTATGCGGAGAGTAGCTTGTCGGACGCTGCGGCCTGGAGGGTGAGAACGGCGAAGAGGAGGGGTTGAGCGAAGGATTGAAGTCGTTTCGAGACGAGGGAAAGGGAGGAAAGGTTGGCAAATCGCTCGGGCTCGGTGTATTCGCCCCAGAATGGAGGACCGACATATTCGACGATGGTCTGGAGGAGTTCGGGAGGAAGAAGGTCGAGCATGATGAGGTAGAATCGGGAAGGAAGGGAGGAGAGCTGAACGATCGAAGGGTGAGAGCGAAGAGGTGGAGAGAGCGAAAGGTGATTAGACTGCTATAGCCCTATGTAGAGAGTATATCAGTACAGTCCCATCTACACTCGACCCTCTCTCTGACGCCCGGGAGAGTGCTAGAGGTCGCTCAACATAACCGGGAGGAAGAGGTCGAGAAGAAAAGCGAGAACTTACTTGACTTGCTAGCTTCCCATCTACAACCTTCTGAGATCTATTGAGTTTCCTTGAGATGCTGAACAGGCCTTCTTGTGTTTGTCGAGTGAAGGGTTGAAAGGAGAGATTAATCAACCTCTTCTCGCTCCTTCCCTCAACCCACTATGCTCGGATTAGGTCGACCATCAGCTCAATCAAATTCTAGAGCCTCTACACGGCATCCTCGACAGTCTAGCGGGGCAGCGTATGCAGTCTTCGACGTGAGTTCCCTCTCATCTCTCCCGCCTCTCACTCGCTCCTACCCCCTCCTCACTCGACTGAGCTGACGCGTCATTAAACGAGAATAGGCTAAGCAAATCCAGACATTCAAAGAAGCGTTCAATGTGAGTTCAGACTCGTCCCTCTGTTGAATCAACCTCAGATCTGACCTCCCGCCTCTATTTATCCAGCTGATCGATCAAGACAACGATGGATTCATCTCTGAGAAGGATCTGAAAGGCCTACTCACTTCTCTCGGTAGGTTTCGAAGATATCGCTCAAATCAGTTTTCTGCGAATCTTGATTTGCGTCTGATGTTGCGACCTACAGGTCAATCCCCCTCACCCTCGACGATCAAAGCACTCTTGTCCTCCTCTTCCGGCGAAGGTTCGCTCTCGGACGGAAAATTAAACTTCACGAGTCCGTCCCCTTTCTTCTCTTTCCCCTCTTCGCACAACTACTGATCGTTTCTCTCTAGCTTTCGTAACTCTCATGTCGACACATCTATCAACTCTCGATCCCGAGCCAGATCTGTTGGAAGCGTTTGCGAGTTTCGATGAGCACAATACTGGATTCGTAAAGAGTTCGGTACTGAAAGAATGGTTATCTGGAACGGGGGATCGAATGACTAATGAAGAGGTACGTCTCAGCTGCGCTACATCCACTACTCCTTTGCGAGAGCTGATTCAGCGTACTCGATGAATCGTACAGGTTGATAGATTACTTCATCCACCTTTTGTCGATAGGAATGGGAACTTCAACTATCGTTTGTTCTGCGAGACATTGCGGGTGACAGATGGTGAAGACGACGCAAATGCTATGCCTCTCTAGACCTTTTCATCCTCTTCTGTGAATAGACACTTTCGCTTCGTTCTTTCCCGCCCATCTTTTTGTTCTGTACTCTTTCGTCTTCTCCTCGCGTTGTCCCCTCTCTTCTAGCTATCTCACTCGTCTCTCATAGGAGAACAGAGTGATGTGCGTCTAATGAAAAACCCTCTGTTGTTACATTCGAGAACAGAGTCGAAACAAGCTGAAATGAACCGTCTTCGTACTCCTCTCGAGGATCTGACCAAGTGTACAAGCGAGCTCTTCCCCACTACCTCGAGACCACATCTGTTGAAAGAAAGACCATCAGCATTCAAACGCTCCTCAAACAAGCGATAGAAACGATCCATCAAAAACTCACTAGTTCTATGAAATCCCCTTCTTGAGCGAGCGCCTACTCTGTCAACAATTCACTGACTAACCAATCTTCGTAACTTCCATCGGGCAAGAACCTTCTCACTACTAATGGAATCTTTTTCGCGGAAAGTTCTTTTTGTGCGATCACTAGGGGGTCGGATTCTCCTTCGAGTGAGACGAGAACTGGTGCGTTCATCCTGTTCATTCAAACGTGAACAAGAGAGGGGTAGGAAGTGGAAAGAAAGTAATTCGAGCATCAGATCTCCCTCTGTCAGACTCGAGGAGAGGGAATTCGTTTGAAAGAGAGAGACTTACGAGATTTGTAGAGCCCTAGTCCCCAAAATCCTAGCCCTCTCATATTTCGTCATATAAGGAGTCGTCACTCTCTCCTTGTTTGCAGTTTTCGGAGTTTGTCCGTTCGTTTGTCCTCCCGATTCAACTATTTGGTCGGCTCCTTGAATCTCGTGTTGTGCTGTTTCGAGGTATTCTTCGGCGGCTGACGGATCGAAATTATCCTATAAATGTGGTAAGAAGGTGTGAGAGTCAGTTCGGCGTCAATGGGAAGTCGCAGTTGAGGATGTTGAAAAGTTTCCCCCTTCTTTCAATGATGCAGACTTCGGCAAGCTGCTGCCCCTCCCTGATAGTGTCTCGGGGACATCTTCCTCTCCTTCTGCCCCTGGCTCCGCAACATCGATGTAGACCCCTCAAATTCTCGCCCCGCTCTCAGAGTTTTCCTCCTCGAGCTCCCTGATATCCCACTACTGTTCCTCCTGGCTATCGCTCCAACCGCACTCCAGAGAACTCATATGCTTCGTCCCGCTGGCACATCCTCGGTCCTGTCCCTTTCCCTTTCCCTTTCCCTTGACTTTTGTATTCTCTCTCTCAACTTTGCTACCTCTCTCTCTGAAGCTGCTTCGAGCTATCTGAACGAAGCTGAGCTTACATAGTTCCCCTCATCGTAGCTGTACAGCATCAAAGAGACGATCAGTCGTTGAAGAGGAGGTAGTAAAGATGAAGAGAGAGGAGCACTCAACTCGTCGTTACCGTAGTTTGATCCTGCGTCGCTCATGTTGATCTATCTAGTTCTGATGGATGGGTATAGGTGCGAGGTGTTCAAGAGCAAGGATGAGTTGGAAGTGGAGGGAGAAAGGAGATTCTTCTTCCTCTCCAAACATTTCCCTACTTTTCGATAAATCTATCGAGTGCGTGACAAATTGAACAAGATTGTACTCTATGGTATAGAGAGAAGGGCAACTCTCTATCGAGGGTTGCGAGAGAGTCGTTTTTCATCGCTAGATTCTCAAGTCGTTCGCTTCTCCCTCCCCCATTCTCGCTCTGTTATCTCGACCTCGCAAGCATCACCAGTACAGCTCCAGTATCTTCCGACAGGCGTCAACTAAAGCACAGCATTCTCGCTGAGATTGCCGGAACCTCTCGTTGTTCTGATATCTGATTCAACACGACTTTCATCAGTCAACTCTGCAGCAAGCACTCAATAGGACAGCAAGAGCAAGGAGATGTCAGGTGGTGGTAACATTAAAGTAGTCGTACGTGTCGCTCTTCTTCCTCCCTTCCCGAACCCTGCTCGCTGCTCGTCAACCCTCTAGCACCTCTCCATTCTCTCGTTTCTGAGCTGATCCTCTCAATACACTTCCCAAACAGGTACGATGTCGACCCTTGAACTCTCGCGGTAAGCTCTCCCTTCTCTCCTCTCTGCTCTG
>Ga0308169_10005534_pt1 | contig 11451 bp, 21 predicted proteins | sample PhyBR1_2_FD_202139 | JGI IMG/M metagenome (GOLD analysis project Ga0308169, IMG submission 202139) | Phyllosphere microbial communities from UC Gill Tract Community Farm, Albany, California, United States - DLSLSB.R1 | ecosystem: Host-associated > Plants > Phyllosphere > Unclassified | place... | reverse complement strand
CTTGAGTCAGCAAGCTATTCAAAAATGGGTGGACAAAGGCAAACCGAGTCCAGAAGGCGCACGCGCCATAGAAGCAATTTTTGGAGAGCAGTGCACCCGCGTGATGCTGGACCCCTATTTGTTCGGTCCTATCCCCCCCTCGCAAGTAATTCGCTCACATCACCAGGACCATCAATGACTGAAGAAGTTCAAGCCGGCATGGCCGACGCTGGCAGTTTGGAAACAAATTTTGCCCGATTATATGTTTTCGATGCAGAAACAGTATCGCCGCAAACCCGGGAAATTGCACGGAAAAACGAGGCCGCAATTTTGCGCTATTGCAGCAAAGAGACCGGCAGCGCGATTGCCCATTCGGTAGGAATGGCCGATAGCAGCTTCTCGCGATGGCTCAACGGCGGGGGAATGTCATTGGCCGCGCTCGTCCTCGCCCGCCTGGGCCTGAAGGTAGTGCCCGCAGACGCGGTGGTGTACCTCAAGCCACCCGAGTACAACTAATTTGCCAAGTCATCAATCGGCGAAATCGAAGTGGCAAACACTTTGGACAAAAAAAAGCCCGGCTGCAACCGGGCCTTTTCCCTACAACACCTACTGATCATACGAATGAACGATGTCACTTTACCACACGCGGGCTTGCCAAGCCGCGAGATTATCCTGGGCGCGATTCAGCATCACAAGCTGGGCGTGACCGTGCGGGAACTGCAACAGGGCCTGGTGCCGGATAAAAGCATCAGCCAGAAAATACTGCGTGACGTGCTCGACGCGATGGAGCAAGACGGGGCTATCGAGTCGGAACAATATCGATCCGAAACGAAGTTTTATTTCATCGCAGGGAAAACCCCGAGGGTGCGCGCCCGTCGCCTGCCCGCAGAATTGGCGCCGGCGCCAATTGCAGCGCGCACCAGCTGGTGGTCCGCCCTGGGGGCGTTGCCATGCTGATCGGCAGCGCGAACCGCATCGCTAAATTCCGCGAAAAGACCAATGCCTCGCCGCCTGTTGTGCTGCGGCGCCGGCGCTGCAAATGTGGCCTCTCGTCTACTACCAAGCAGCTTGCCCAATACGGCAAATGCGTGGCATGCGTGAAGGCAGCCGCAGCATGAAGCGCGACGACTTTACGCTGTCGCTCGACCTGGGCCATGAGCTGGTGGTCGACAACTTCGCCGGCGGGGGCGGGGCCAGCACAGCCTTGCGGATCGCGCTCGGCCGAGAGCCCGACATCGCCATTAACCACGATGGTGAGGCGTTGTGTATGCATGAGGCCAATCATCCCTCCACCAAGCACTACAAGGAAGATGTCTTCCTTGTGCACCCAGGATTTATCACTAAGCAGCAGCCTATCGGCGTTGCATGGTTTTCTCCGACGTGCACACACTTTTCCAAGGCAAAGGGCGGCAACCTGCTGAACCAGAAGGTGCGCGGGCTTGCGTGGGTCACACTCAAATGGGCAGCGATGCAAATGCCGCGCATCATGTTTTTGGAAAACGTTGAGGAATTTCTGGGCTGGTGCCCGCTTGATGAAAAAGGGCGACCGATCAAAGAATTCAAGGGCCGTACATTCGAAGCATTCGTAATGGCGCTCACGACCGGCATCCCGCACGGACACCCCGACCTTCAAGAAATCCACGACACCCTGGGCGCAGACTTCCCGATCGATCGCCTCCATACCGGACTTGGTTACCAGGTGGAATGGCGTGTCATGCGTGCGACTATGGCGCGCCGACGATCCGCCGGCGCCTCTTCATGGTGATGCGTCGTGATGGTCGCCCTATAGTGTGGCCAGCTCCGACACACGGGCCGCGCGATTCGCTCGACGTCCAGGAGGGGAGATTGCTTCCGTACCGCATGGCGGCGGACTGTATCGATTTCACTATTCCGTGCCCATCCATTTTCTCGCGCAAAAAGCCCCTCAAGCCAGCGACCTTGCGGCGCGTCGGTGTGGGGTTCGACAAATACGTGTTGCGATCAGCATCGCCCTACATCGTGGAAACTGCGCATGCTGATGTATCGCCATCCGGCGTGAAGCGGTGGGGCAAGGGCGTACGTGACATTGCATCTCCATTGCCGACGGTTCTCGCCAGCGGCAGCAGCTCGGCGTTGCTCGTGCCTTCACTCATGCCCCTGACGCATCAGGGCTGCGATCGCACGAGTTCTCCCGCCGACCCATTGCCCACGATTACGTGCGCCAATCGCGGCGAGACCGCCGTTGCGGTGGCATCGCTCGTTCAGTATTACTCGGGGGGAGGGCAGAATTCGCCCGTTGACGGTCAAATGCCCACCATCGTCACCAAGGACCGCATTGGCGTCACGTGCGCCTACCTGGCGAAATACTTCAAAGGTGCAGTGGGCGCGCCTGTCACATCGCCGGCACCGACCGTCACCACTGCCGACCATTCCGCGCTTGTGACTGCGCATCTGGTGGGTATCGATAACCGCAGTGCAGGCGACGGTGCTGCCTGGTCGGGTGCGATGCCGCTGACGACCATCGTCACCGAAAACAAGCACGCTGTGGTGGCGGCCAATATGGTGAAGCTGCGTGGCACCAGCACAGCCGTCGGCATCGATCAGCCACTGGGCACCATCAGCGCTGGCGGTGAGCATCACGCTGCAGTGCAGGCCACATTGGCTACGACTGCTGCATCGGAAGAGCGTCGACAAATGATCAGGCAATTCCTTTGGGAGTTTTGCCCAAGCCTCAAGGGCGTCGAGCGTCCCGAACTGGTGACGTTAAACGGCGAAGTCATGGAGGTGGTAGACCTCGGGCTCCGCATGCTCAAGCCGCGCGAGCTGGCCACTGCGCAAGGGTTCCCCGCCGACTACCTGCTCGATCCGTTCTATACGCACATCAATAAACGCGGCCGTAGTATCACGAAGCGGCTATCAGGCACCGCGCAGGTGCGCATGATCGGCAACAGCGTGTCACCACCGCCTGCCATTGCACTCATTCGCGCCAACTGTACGCATGAGCAAGAAATTCGGAGGGCGGCTTGATGATGCTCCAGCGACCACTACTTCCCGAGGACCAAGAGGCGGAGGCCTATTGGGCCAACCGAGAATTCAAGAAGTTCGCCATCACAGTAACAGCCGGGCCGGCGAAGCGGCCCACGCACCACGAAGTAATTTTCGTACAAACGCGCACGCCAGAACGAGCCATCGAATGCGCGCAGGGGAGGCTCGGCAGCGTGATTCGCGGCGCAAGGTTCAGCGTGAAACTGGCCACGGCGCGAGAACTGGGTTGCGTACCAACGTAACCGCTCAAGTAACACACCTGGCAGCGCATTTGACTGAGGTGCCGCCAGGCGCACACACCAACAAGATTTACAGGCCCATCAAGAGCGCCGTAACACAGTAACCAAGGGATTAATACAGTATGAATCAGTCAGTAGCAGCTACAAAGCCGTCGTGCGAGGCGAACAAGTGAATCACATTTTCGATGTCGAGCATGCCCGGCTTTATGGCCTCCCAGAAGCCGTAATGATCAGCAATTTCCAATTCTGGATCGCCAAAAATCGCGCCAACAAAGAGAATCAGCGCGAAGGCCGCACGTGGACCTACAACACCATCAAGGCATTCACCGACCTGTTCCCGTACCTGTCTACGGGCCAGATCCGGCGTACCTTGGACCGCCTCGTGGAACTGAAAGTATTGGTCACCGGCACGTTCAACGAGCGTGCGGTGGACCGCACCAAATGGTACGCATTTTTTGACGAATGCACTTTCTTGCCGCAGCAAAAGCATTTGTCGAATTCAGCAAATGCATGTGCCGATTCCGACAAGTCACTATATAGAACAGATGTAAACACAGATGTAAACACAGTTAACAGTCCGCCTGCGCGGCCTGCGGCGCCGCTTCCCGCCGTCACGCCGACCAAGGCGTCGGTCGCAAAATTCGATGTGGTCGCTACCTTGGCCGCCGCAGGTGTGGCGCCACAGCACATCGATGACTGGTTGACCATCCGCAAGGCCAAGCGCATGCCGCTGACGCAAACGGCATGGGAGAGCACGGTCGAGGAAGCGGGCAAGGTCCGTATGTCGCCAGCCGATGCTGTACGCCACTGCTGCGTGAGGGGTTGGGCCGGCTTCGAGGCGCGCTACATGGGCGGCGACACGGCATTAACGGCTTCCAGGCCAAGCCCGACAGGGCGCCCAGCAGCGTTTGAACAAAGCATGAGTGCTGCTAACAGGGCAAGAGAAAAGTTGTTCGGGCCACAGCAATGATTGAGGCTGACTACGATATTTTCGTCAACAAGCTCAGCGCCATCGCTGGCATGCGTGATAGAACCGTGACCGAGTGGACGATCGGGATCTGGTGGGCCGCGCTGGCCCGGTACGACCTGGCGGCGGTCGAGGACGCCCTGATCCGTCACGTGCAAAACCCCGACAACGGCACGTACATGCCGCAGCCTGCCGACATCATTAAGTTGATTGGTGGCACCACAATGGACGCCGCCATGATGGCCTGGGCCAAGGTCGAGATGGCGGTCAAGCTGGCTGGCCCCTACGCCGATGTGGCGTTCGATGACGCCCTCATCCACCGAGTCATCGAGGATATGGGTGGATGGGCATGGTTCGGCACCCAGACCGAGAAGGAGTGGCCATTTGTCGGAAAGAATTTTCAAAACCTCTACCGGGGATACCGGACGCGATCCGACCTCGGCGATTACAAGCCAGTACTCACCGGGACGTACAACACCTACAACCACGAGAACGGATTTTCGGGACAGCCACCCATGTTGATCGGGGATCCCGCTGGTGCGGCGCGTGTTATGCGCGGCGGCTCTTTTGCCAGCCGGATCGGGTTGCAGCAGGCAGCGCCGCAGCTGATGCGCTCCATGCCGCACGCGCGGCTGCCCGCATCGTTCCCACGCCTGCCTGATGAATCGGCCGCCGAAATAATTGATATCAACTCCCAAAGAAAAGGAAAACGAGCATGACCTCCACCAACGCACAACCTCAAGAACAAAACCAAAAGGTAAATGATTTTCTCGACGCGCTGATTCTCGATCGAAAGCTCAAAAACGACGCCGCGTTGTCGCGCGCTTTGGGCGTGGCGCCGCCGGTTGTGTCTAAGACCCGTGCCGGTGTGCTGGGGATGACGCCAACCATGCTGCTGCGCTTCCACGATGCATTCGGTGTGCAGGTCAGCGCGATGCGCGCCGAGCTGGGATTGGCCCCGCTGGTCGCTGGCCATGGCGCTATGTGATTGGTGCCTGGCACTTTCGCCACGATTTCAAGCGATGCGGGAGTGCTGCCAGATCCGCTTGCTGGCGACGATGCCGCAGCATGCCCGACTAGTCGCCTATCAGCGCACTCGGGAAACCAGCGGCAGGGATGCCGAAACGGCGCAGCGCGCGCTGGTGAAGACTGAGTATCAACGCCAGCACGGCGAAAAGATGGCCCGCCACAAGGCCAGTATCGATGCACTGAAAAAATTAATAGGAGCAATACCAGCATGACACAACGACGCGGGGGCGCGCATGGCTCCAAGAAAAAACGCGACAAGCCGCATCGGCCTTACCAGTCACGGCACGGGGCGCTAGGCGGTGGCCATGTACTGGAGGCCCGCCAGGTGCAAGACCGGCGCGCCGAAGCCATAATGAATCAGCACTACTGTGAAGAACAGCGTAGCGAAATCGCTCAAGGCTACTGGATGGCGTTCCAGCAGTTAAAAATGGGTGCCGCCACGGAGCAAGCGTGGACGACGTTGGCGGTGACGCTCAACAAGGCAATGATCCTGTGCGAGAACGGATTCGGTGAAGAGCACGAGCCGGCGATGCGCGACGCATTGGAGGCGATGGTACGAGCCAGAGAGCGCGGCGACCGGTCGGGGGCGTACCGGCTTGACGGTGAAGGCCTGTCAGCGGTCTCCGTAGCGATCCAGATTCACGATGAGCAAATGAAATTGGTCGTGTATCGCGACATCCATCGGGTCGAGTTGATTATGGAAGCGCGGATAGCGAACGGCAACTACTATAAATTCGGGCCTGTCGAGGCTCGATAAGAACAGAAGGCGGGCACATGCGGTTTCCAGAAAAAAATTCACGCGGCGAACAGATCCTGAAAGCATTCCACCAGCGCGGCCCGATGACCATTCACCAGGGTATCGAGCAGCATGGCGAATTCCCGACCTCGCGCGTTCCCGCCGGCATCGACCACAACAAAATGGTCGAGCTGTATTGTGAGCTGGTCGACCGCGCGTGCTTGGTGCGTGAAAGCATCCTGTATCGTCTCAGCGTACGGGCGCAGCACCACCTTGATACCCTGGCACGGCCACCGGAACCGGGGCAGATCGTGCCGCCACGCGTGCGCAATTTCCTCGACAAGGTGATGTCGTTTGGCAATTCACCGTTCTCGCCGAACTGCCTGTCGCTTTGACCAAAATCTAATTTCTAAGTTTCCAGCAATCCGGTTTTAGACTGCCTTCCGAAATGACCGGGAGAAATGTCTAAATGAAAAAACGTGATCCGATTGCTGAATACTGCCGTGACTGGGTGCGCTGGGCCCAGTCACGCCGGTTTTACTTCAATCCACCTACGCAAGGTCTGCTTGCGCGCCTGATGCCATCCAAGGGCAGCGGCGAGGCGCCTGATGCGCGCAACCATCCTGGCATGCAGTATTTCAACATGGCCATCTATACGCTGATGGATATGCCGTGCTGGGCCGCCGAGGGCAAGACTTTCATGGCCCACTACGCCGGCAAGGGCGAGGTCGTGAAAGTAGCTGCCGATCGCCTGGGCATCGCGCCGCGCACCTACTACGTCCACTTGCAACGCTTTTCCAAGGCCGCGTACGAAATGGCGCACAGCATCATGCGGGTGCAGGCGCAGATGACACCGGCCAGCGCGGCCGAGCGCGCCAACGACATCGACTGACCATGACGTGCATTGTGTTCAAAAAGGGGCTGTACTGGCATTACCGGTTCCAGATCAAGCCGTTCCGCCGCGTGCAGCGCAGTACGCGCCTGCGTCACCAGGGCCGCGCCCAGAAGCTGGCCAGCGAAGCATATGCCGACGCGCTACTTCTGGCCAACGGCGGCAAACCTATCCCCACCCTGCAACAAGTCATCGACCGCTGGATGGTGCTGCGCGCGCCGGTGGTCAGCCGCGCCTACACCAGCAGCGTCGATATTTTCGCGCGACTTCACCTCTACGGCATGGGGACGTTGAGGTTGGATCGGATCGACAAGGAAACCGTCGAGCTGGCACGGCTGGAGCACCTCAAGGGGCGCAACAAGGCGACGGCCAATCACTGGCTGCGCATTCTCAAAATGCTGATCAACTGGTCCGACGCACTGCCCCAGCTGCCGTTCAAGCTGAAAGGATTCAAGCTGCAAAAAAAACCGCGCGTCATGCTGCCAATCAGCGCAACCGAGCAATGGTTTGCTGCGGTCGATGACCGTAGCCGGCGACGGCAGGGCGTGGGCATGCTGGTGCGCCTGATGCTGTACATGGGTTTGCGCGAATCAGAGGCAATCACCGCTCGTTGGGAATGGTTCGACTGGGAGCGCGGCACCTACACGCCCGGCATCACCAAGGGGAAAGAGGCGGTGGCGCTGCCGATGGATGACAGATTGGTCCGCTACCTGGCGCCACTCAAGCGCACCGACGGGTTGGTGGCCAGCCGACCTGATGGCCGGCCGCTGCCGAAAGGATTCGCTGTGAACGCGATGAAGGGCGCGTGCTTGGCGTGCGGCATCCCGGGCATCACGCCGCACCGACTGCGCGGCACCATCGCAACGCTGATGAGTGAACAGGGCGTATCGATCCAGAACATCCAGAAGTTCCTGCGCCATAAAGATTCGTTGACCACGATGGCCTACTTGGAGAAGAACATGGACCTGGTAAAAAAAGCGCAAGACGACATCGGCGACCTTATCGAAAATGCCTGGCGCCAAAATGGCGCGGACCAGTCCGCAAACCCGCATGGATGAACAACTTCCAACTTATTCACAGTCATAACCGCGAAAACAGACAACAATTTCCCAGGAGAAAAAAATCACATGGTATTCGGCGTAGCTTGCGGCCCGTATTTCGAGTTGAATGCAACCACTTTTAAAACGGCAGGACACAAAAAATCGGAGTGTTCCACGGCGGACAATGATTGCGGCGGCCATCCCCATGGGGAAAAGAAAAAAGTCATGGAATTTCAGGAAGTTACGGCAGCTTGCACACTGCCGATCGAGCCGGAAAAAGCAGGCTGACTGGAGCCGCTTTTGGCGCTGTTGCGATAGGTCCGATTGGGCATTTTCCGTGGTTGCATTTGTAGGGGTTACAGGTTTGGTTGCATTTCGCTGCAACCTGTAACCGTTTCATTTTCACCAACTCAACCCACACATTATGCGATGGAGCTATGGACCACTTTGGAATAGGCGCCGCGATACACGGCGCCGCAAGGATTTACATTCAGTCGGCCCGACGTACGGGTCGCACCGCTTCCTTGGTGGAGAGCGTCAAGGATGGCGACCGCATCTGCTTCGCCGACAAACGCGAAGCCGAGCGTGTGCGGCGCCTTTGCCTGGAGCGTAGCGTCAACGTCGAATGCATCACCGTCGACCCAAAGCAGGCAGACCGTATCTTTGATCACGGAACCCCACAGGGTCGCACTCTCTTCGAGCACTCCTGGGTCGAACAGTATTACCTCGCGGCCATAGAGCGTGCCAGCGCCGATATTGACCACCTTCAGCAGCAGGCATCAGGATTCGGAGAGCCGCATCGAGAAACCCGTCGGCGTGCCGAGGAAATGGCGAAGTGGCAGTTCTAGCAATATGACCGACAGCCTTGACCTACTACAGGCTGCAGGGCCAGTTCCACGTGTAACCAGTACAAATGAAGAATCGACGACCCATGCATATACGTAAGCACCCGCTCAACCGCCGCCACCTCGATATTGCTCGCCGCATCACGGCTTGGCGCCACCGCGTCGCATTGACCCCACCTATGCGAAAGTCGCACGTCGACTGCGTTGCCAATGCGTCCTACCGCAGCGACGCCGCTGATGCGATGGCGTATTGCTTTGCCGCCCTTGGGCCTCGGCGCGGGGGCAAGCGCGCACGCATTTTTGAAGAGATGATGGAGCCAGTTTTCCTTGGCTACGCTCCAGCCGGTACGGCGCGTGACCACAATGCCATCGCCTATTTGGATGCCTTCACCAATCTTTTCACGCCATGGCATCAAAAGACGATGCCATGCATCGACGCGTTGGTGCGCCGCTACTACGAAGAGACCGAACGCTTTGATCGCCGCACGTGTACCGGCACACCAGGCCCCAGTGGCATTCCCCTGCCGGCCACGGCCGCCCAGACCGCCGCAACCCATCGAAACGCAAGCCACCTTCACAGCCTGATGCGAGCGAAGGCGGCCTTGCTGGGCTACACCAGTGAAGACCTGCAAGCCGCCAAGCATTGCTATTTCTATAGCAATGCGAAAGCGGTGCTGGCGGATGGCGCGCCGGCCTGAGAAGAAAAAGCGCGTGAGCGAGCCTGTTCACACTATTGCGTCTGGATCGCTAAATCAGCACAGGCACCTGATTGCGCGCCGCAACGATGGTTGGCTCTCGCGGTACTGCCACCTCGCTCGGACCGACCCCAGGCTGGCGCACGGCAGGCATGTCCGGCAGTGGCACGAAAATTACCTGATCGCAGTGCGGCCCCTTCCTTTTGATGATGTCCACGGAAACGCCGCCTAGCGCCGGCCGCAGCGACATGCGCAGGGGCGACGGGGATGGGTCGTGCGCCGCTGACAGCGGCCGTATTAGCCACAGCCAGGTGTCGGTCGTCTGAGCAGCCAGGTTCAGCCGGCGGAGCGCCTCCGGACGTACATTCGATTGCCACAGCAGAACGGCGCCACACGATCCGTTCTTCAAGATCTGCTCCGCCGCCCATAGCGCGTCGGCACCGCTTTGTGGCGTAAGCCACATCATGTTGCTCACGTTGATCCCCCAGGCTCTACCTGCCATGGCGTGAGGCACGTACGGCGGCTGGATCATGGCCACGCGCTGCTTCTGGGACAGCCCCGACAAGAACGGACGCAGAAGCTGCATTTCGCCAATCCCGTGCTGCTGAACCATCAGCTCAACGAGCGAAGATCTTGGCCAGCCTCCATTGGGCAGTTCGGCGTCGAGCTGCGGGTGTCCGGTCGTCCCTGTGATCGCGCGGGAAATGGCCAGCTCACTGGCGCGCCACACGTCACGCATCACCAAGCGGGCGTTCTTCTCGGCTTCGGCGGTGATTTCAAGTGGCGGCGTGAGCATAGTGCCTTTTCCAATTCCTGCGCGGAGGTGCGCGATTTGCGAATACTGTGTTTACGTCCAGTATAGCAAGAATCGCCATTAGCGACTTACTGCATAAACTGCGGCGACTCCGGAGCCGGGAGGCCAGCCTTGTACCGTCTCTACCAGCGAGGATCTGTAAATGGCCCAGCAGCGCTATTCCTGAGCCAAGGCGCGAGCGCGCTGACAGATGGCGCGCCGACCTAAAAAGAAAAGGCCCGCGTGAGCGAGCCTTTAGACGGTCTTCCTGTCGTTCCTCAAACTTCATTCATGCTCGCCATTTTCATGCACATGTTGATAGTAGGTTTTCATCTCTGACTGGGAGATCTCAACTTCGTCAGCGTGGCAGTTAGATATCATGAAATAAGCCAGAATCAACGCTTGGTTCCAACGTGCGTGTTCCTCGATATATAAAAACGGAGGCTCCTGAAAATTTCCCATGTAAGAATCAAGTTCGACCTGATATACCCAAACTGCGCCCACAAGTTTTCGACGCAAGATTGCCTTCGAGCTTCGTTGCATCAAGCGCCATTCAGCAAAGCGCTGTGTGAGACAGGCTCAGACGCGTTACATGCGGGACAGGTGACGAAAATACCGCCTTGGAAACCGCCGAGGTCAGAACCTTGAGCAGTCCAGCTGTAACCGCACGCGCATCCGACATCGACGGTAATGACTGCGCCGTTCTGTGGGCGCCCCACGGGCCCGCCAATAGGATTCCGACGAATCGTTTGGAAGTCAGCGTTCTTGAAGGTAAATTGCCGGGAATCACTCATCACGATGCTCCTCAACGTGGCGCGTAGCCAGCAACACCCAGCGCGGCGCCGACAGCCTCGATACCAGCGATCATCTGGTACGCGAGCGCTTTACGTTCATCGTGCGGCAAATGCGCTTCGGTGAAGTTGTAAAAGGTGTCAAAGGTCGAGCGCTTCACGAACTGGGCTAACTGGCGCGCAACATCAGGCGACACGCTGATACTAAGGTGCACCGGAGTGTCTTCGGCAAACTCGGCCATGGTTCGGGGGGTGCTCCTAATTTCTGTTTGCATGACACTACTCCAATAAAAACATTCGGTAGCCTGACAGCTGCTCTACAGTCATGACATTAATGACGAGGCGCGTTTTCTAATCATTTCCATCCATCCTTCTACAGCCATCTCTCGCAAGTGAGGTTTCAGATGAGCTTCAATAATTT
>Ga0308169_10005532_pt1 | contig 11451 bp, 8 predicted proteins | sample PhyBR1_2_FD_202139 | JGI IMG/M metagenome (GOLD analysis project Ga0308169, IMG submission 202139) | Phyllosphere microbial communities from UC Gill Tract Community Farm, Albany, California, United States - DLSLSB.R1 | ecosystem: Host-associated > Plants > Phyllosphere > Unclassified | place... | reverse complement strand
CGCCGACGCGCGCGGGTCGCTGAGCGCCCGCGCCGGCACCGCCGCGCCGACCGTCCTAGCGATGGCCGCGTACGGCATCAGTGCGAATGCCGTAGCGCTCGCCACCACTTCACGCCTGTTCACGTGCATCGATTACCCCCTTCTAAGGTCAGCGGACACCGCAGCTGACGGGACCTGGCGGTGCACTGGCGATCCGGATGCTCGAGACATCGATGCCGAGCGCGCCCGTCGTCGCCAGCGTCACGGGCTTGCTGACCTGCGCCATCTCCACCCCGCCCTCGGCAAAGCAACGAAGCGGAACAGCGATCTGCCGCCAGTCACTGCCAGGCAGCTTCATCGCGCCGGTGATCGGGACCGTGGCAGTCTTGCCGCCCGTCATCCCCAGCGTCACCTCGCCAGTTGGTGCGGTCGTGACGCGGTAGTCCATGAGCAGACTCAGCTGACCGTTTGATTCGCGGGTGACGTCGACCGACTTGGCTTCTTCGATCGATGCGCTTCCAGCACCGCCGAAGGTGAACCGCAACGTATCCTCCTGCGCCACCCGGTCGACCCGAGTCTGCCGAACCGCGCCCGCCACGTCGAGCCGGCCGCCAGCAACGATGCGACCACGTACGAACAGCGCGTTCTGATCGGTCACCACGCCCTTTGGCCGTGTCTCGTCCAGTTCGCCAATCGTCCTGGGCGCGGCATAGGTCAGGCCGTACCCGATCGGAAACAGCGGATCGTAGCCGGCGTCGCGTCGGTTCAAGACGTACTGATCGAGGCGCTTGGGCCACGAGAAGCTGAGCGTGCCGCGGAAATCATGCGCCGGCTTGCGGTCCTTGCCCGCAATCAGCACGTCCGCAACGCCGCCGCCTTCGGTACCCGGCAGGAAGGCCGCGACGAACGCGTCGGCCGCGTTCAGTTCCGGGTTCACCCATAGCGGTCGCCCCGACAGGAAGACTGCGACGGTCGGCACCCCGGCAGCCTTGAACCTGCGGAGCAGCGCCAGATCGGACTTGTCGTCGGGGCTGTATTCAAGCGTCGGTCGATCTCCCGTGAACTCGGCATAGGGGGCCTCGCCAAAGACCACGACCGCGACGTCCGGCTTCGCCTGATACTGGCCATCAACGGACAGCGTCGCCTTGCCGCCGCCGGCGCGCATGGTCTGTTCGATGCCGGCGAAGATCGACTCTCCGTTGGGGAAGCTGGCATTGGTCACGCCCGTTCCCTGCCAGGTGATCGACCAGCCCCCCGACTGTCGGCCGATATCGTCCGCGCCGCGCCCGGCGACCAGGATGTTCGCTGACGACCTGAGCGGCAGGACGGCATTGTTGTTCTTGAGGAGGACCAGCGACTCACGGACCGCCTGACGTGCCACCGCGCGATGCGCAGGTGCGCCGAGCAGGTCGAACTTGCCCGCGAGCGGTCGCGTCGACGGCCGACCGGCCTCGAACGTGCCGGCCAGCACCTTCACGCGCAGGATGCGGCGCACCGCATCGTCCAGTCGCGCAGCGGAAATCGTGCCGTCCTTCGCTTCGCGCAGCGTATTCGCGTACAACTGCTTCCAGCCCGGTCCCGAATACATGAACATGTCGAGACCGGCGTTGATCGCCGGCGCACAATCCTCGTTGGTGCACCCCGGTACCTGCCCGTGCGCATTCCAGTCGCCGATCGTGAATCCGTCAAAGCCCCAGCGATCCTTTAGCACCCCTGTCAGCAGACTCTTGTTGCCCGTCATCTTGGTGCCGTTCCAACTCGAAAAGCTGGGCATCACCGTAAGCGCACCGTCGACCAGCCCACTGCGATAGCCCGCAGCATGGACGTCCCGCAGTACGGCCTCGCTGGCGCGCGTGTCCCCCTGGTCGCGACCACCGGTGCCGCCGTCGCCGAGGAAATGCTTGATCGACGCGATGACGTGGCCGGGCTTCATGAAGTCGCCGCCGATGCTGCCCTGTATGCCCTGGACCATCTGCCCGGCATAGGATTCGACGATGGCCGGATCCTCCGAATAGCTTTCGTAGGTGCGCCCCCAGCGATCGTCCTGCACGACCGCGACCGTGGGCGCGAAGCTCCAGTCGATCCCGGTCGCAGCGGTTTCGGCGGCAGTCGCCGCACCGATCCGGCGGATCAGTGCCGGGTCGCGCATGGCGCCCAGCCCGATGTTATGCGGGAACAGCGTCGCACCGACGATGTTGTTGGCGCCGTGCACCGCATCGGTTCCCCAGATCACCGGTACGACCGGCCGGCCGTCGGAGCGTTTGACCGACGCATCGTAGAAGGCGTCGAACAGTTTGAGCCACTCGCCTGCTGGCGCGAACTCGTCATTGTTCGGCGCTGAATTCCCGCCGTTCAGGATCGATCCAAGCTTGTAGGTTTCCAAATCCTTCGGCGTAATCGAGGCAATGTCGACCTGCAGCAGTTGACCGACCTTGTCGTCGATCGTCATGCGCTTCAGCATCGCATCCACTCTCGCTTCAACGCGTGGATCCCGGTGACGCTTCAATGGCAGCACGGGCCAGCTCTCTGGGTGCGCCACGGCCGAGAGGGAGGGGACTTTGGTGGACGACACCTGCGCGTGCCCTGCGGTACCGATGGCGACCGACGCCACGGCTGCTGCCGACATAATCTGCTTGATGCGCATATCTCTCTCCCGTTCGCCTACCGCGCTTTTCCAGTCGGTCTGCCGGCCAGAAGGCTCAGCTGTCAACATTCATCTTTCAAATTGCTTTTCTACGGTCGGGCGGCTTACTTCCCTTGGCGACGCCTTACCGGCGCGCGGAGGGGATTGCATGAGCAAGCGCCGAACAATGAAGACCGTGGCACCGCGGGTGCTTCGCAGGATGTTTCTCGCGGCGTGCGCTGTCGTCGCGAGCCAAGCTGCGTTAGCACAATCGCCGCCGCCGCCGACCGTCACGTCTCCTGATGGTCGTGTCGCGGTGACCCTCGGGACGAATCCGCAGGACCAGCCGAGCTATGCCGTCGCCGTCGACGGCCGGTCGGTGATCGCACCCTCCACGCTCGGTTTCGAGTTCGAACGGTATGCAAAGCTAGCCGACGGCCTGCGAGTCGAACGGATCGAGTCCAGCCTGGGGGAGGACCGCTACACGCTTCCGGCCGGCAAGGTTGCGAAGGTCGCACAGGGCTATCGTCAGATCGTAGTGCATTACGTCGAGCGAACAGGTGCGTACCGCAGGCTTGATCTGATCGTCCGTGCCTATGACAGCGGAATCGCGCTTCGATATGCCGTGCCGAAGCAGCCGGGACTGTCCACCTTGCGGATCGTCAACGAACTGACGCAGTTCGCCTTCCCGTCCGACTACGCCTGCACCGGGCTGAACCTTGGCGGAGCCGGTACCAGCCACGAGGGCGAGTATGATCCGGTGCGGGCGTCCGGGATCCGCCCCCACAACTCATACGAACTGCCACTGGTCTGCGATACTGGTGGCGGCGGCCCTGCCGTCGCGATCGCCGAGGCAGCGGTCGAGAACTGGCCTGCGATGTCCCTGACGGGCACCGAAACGGGCGATCTCGGCGTAGCCGCAAGGCTTACACGGCGGATCGACGATCCCTTGGTGGCCGTCGTGGCCGAGGTCGGCGCCGGCATCATGTCGCCCTGGCGCGTCGTGATGATCGCGGCGAACCCGGGCGCACTGATCGAGAACACGCTGCTGACCAGCCTCAACCCCGCACCGGTGGGGGACTTCAGCTGGGTCAAGCCCGGCAAGACCGCGTGGGACTGGTGGTCGGGCCCTTTGCTGCGAGGCGTTCCCGTGGCCGGGTCGAACGACGCGACCGAGCGCGCCTTCATCGATTTCGCCGCGTCGCAGAAGCTCGCCTACACGATGGTGGATGAGGGCTGGTACGTGAACAGCGGCGGTGGTCCCATCCTGTTCCCCGGCGCCGATCCCACACGAACCGTTCCGGAGATCGATCTCCCGGGCCTCGTCCGCTACGGCAGGATCCGAGGTGTAGGCCTTATCGTCTGGATGCACTGGGCTCTGCTTGATCGGGACATGGAGCGCATCCTCGGCTTCCTCGAGCGGACCGGCGTGAAGGGAATCAAGATTGATTTCATGAACCGCGACGATCAGGAGATGATCGCCTTCTATCACCGCGTCGCGGCGGCAACCGCCGGGCATCACCTTCTGCTCGACCTGCATGGCGCGACGCATCCGTGGGGCATGACGCGAACCTGGCCCAACTTCCTGACGCAGGAAGGCGTTCTCGGCGCGGAATACGGCAAGTGGACGAAGCGGATCACCGCCCGCCACAACATCACGCTCGCCTATACGCGGATGCTGGCCGGCCCGATGGACTACACGCCGGGCGGCTATCGCAACGCCACGCCAGCGACGTTCGCCATCGCCGCTACCGGCCCGCAGACGCAGACGACGCGCGCCGCCGAACTCGCCAAATACGTCGTGTTCGAAAGCCCGCTCCAGTCCGTTGCGGACAGCCCCGACGCCTATCGCGGCCAGAAGGGCCTCGATTTCCTGAGCGCGGTGCCGGCCAGCTGGGACGAAACGCGGTTCCTGCAAGGCACGCTCGGTCGGGACATCGCGGTCGCACGCCGTCATGGCACCCGCTGGTATGTCGGGGCGATGACCGACGCACCGCGCACGTTCGCTCTTCCGCTCTCGTTCCTGGGTGCCGGCCGATATACGGTGCGGACGTGGCAGGACGGCGTCGCGCCCACCGATCTCGTCACCGAGACGCATACCGTCGTCCCGAGCGACACGTTGTCGCTCGTCCTGTCCTCATCCGGCGGTGCCGCCGTCATACTGGAGCCCAAACCGTGATCCGCTCGACGACCCTCCCGTCAATGATCGCCATGCTGCTCATGGCGTGCGCCACCCCCGCTTCCGCTCAGGCCGACGATGCCGCCAAACAGCGTGCTGCGGCGGAGGCGGAGGAGCGGCTGCATCAGGACTGGCCGTGGCTCGGTCGCTATCAAGCGGCAAACGCAGCTCTCGAGCCGGCGACGGCCCCGCGTATCGTCTTCATGGGCGACTCGATCACGCAGGGCTGGATCGACAAGGTGCCCGGCTTCTTCAGTGCCGGTCGGCTGGATCGGGGGATCGGCGGACAGACCACGCCCCAGATGCTGCTCCGTTTCCGGCAGGACGTGATCGCGCTGAAGCCCGCGATCGTACAGATCATGGGGGGCACGAACGACATCGCGGGCAACACGGGACCGATGACTCCCGAACAGACCCAGGCGAACATCATGTCGATGACCGAGCTCGCCCAGTCGCATGGAATCCGCGTCATCCTCGCGTCGATCCCGCCGGCTGCGGGTTTTCCATGGCGCCCCGGCCTTGCCACCATCCCGCAAATCACGGCGATGAACGCGTGGCTGAAGACCTATGCGGCCAGCGTCGGCGCGACCTATGCCGACTACTGGGGCGCGTTGCACGACGGCGACGCACTGCGTCGGGAATGGACCTATGACGGCGTGCATCCCAACGAGGCGGGCTATGCGGTGATGGCACCCGTCGCCGAGAGGGCCATTCGCGCCGCAATGGCCGCGTCCCCGAGGAGCCGTCGGTCGTGATCGCCGCGCTGCTGATCGCGCTGGCCGCTGCCGGGAACGAGCCGGTCGTGGGGGATCCGGTCGCGCGGGACCGGGTTGCCGGGGGACCGGTCGTCGTTACCGACGCGGGGCCGGTCCGCGGCGAGGCGCTTCCCACCGGGGGCGGCATCTTTCGCGGTATCCGGTTCGCCGAGCCGCCAATTGGCCCCCTCCGCTGGCGACCCCCGACGCCGCCGCGGTCGCATACCGCGATCGTCGGTGCCGTAGCCGATCACGCCGCTTGCCCACAGCCCGTCTACGGAGACTGGAACCGCGCAGCGTCCGCAGCGGGAGCCGAAGACTGCCTGTTCCTGGACGTCCGGACGCCGCGGATCGCGACGACCGCGTTGCTGCCGGTACTGGTATGGATCCACGGCGGTGGAAATCGTGGTGGAGCCGGCAGCGGCACGGTGGAATCGCACATCACCGACGGCGGCGTCGTGCTGGTGTCGATCCAGTATCGACTGGGCGCTCTCGGTTTCCTTTCGCATTCTGCGCTGTCGGTCGAACAGGGCGGCATATCGGGCAATTACGGTCTGATGGACCAGCAGGCGGCGTTGCGATGGGTGCGTGGCAACATCGCCCGGTTCGGTGGTGACCCGATACGCGTCACGATAGCCGGGGAATCCGCCGGCGCGCAGGACGTGGGACTGCATATGCTCGCACCGGCATCGCGCGGACTGTTCGCGCAGGCGATCGCCGAAAGCGGCACGGCGGGCTTCGGCGTCGCGCCGCGATCGCTTGCTCAGAACGAGGCGTTGGGCGGCATCATCGTGACGCGTGCGGGACTGGCGCCCAAAGCAACCACGGTCCAGTTGCGGGCACTCCCCGTGCCGGCCATACTCGCGGCGCAGGAGGTCGACGCCAAGGACCTGGCGCCGGGGATCGACCCGAGCTTCATCTGGTTGCAGGCCGTCGCCGATGGCCGCGTGCTACGCGAAACGCCCGCGATCGCGCTCGCAGCCGGGCACGTTGCGCGTGTCCCGACGATCATCGGGGTGAACGCGAAGGAGTTCACGGGCTATTCCGGCACGGACCCCCGCCCCGTCATAGTCCGCGAGTTTCCGAACACCACGTCCCGAGTCCTTGCCGCCTACGGACTGACGGGGCCCGGTATGCCAGCGGCCGACCCGCGCTTGGGCGACGTCGCGATGCAGCTCGGCACGGACGTCGTCTTCCGCTGCCCGACGATCGCGGTGTCGAAGGTGCTGGCCAGCCGCGGTGCCCCGGTCTGGCAATATCAGTTCGACTATGCGGCACCCGGTGGCGAAGTCAGCCATGCCAGCGAGGTCCGCTATGTGTTCGACCGCCCCACCGTAGGGCAACCTCCACTTCAGGCCTATTGGCTCGAATTCGTCAGAAGCGGCGATCCGAACGGTGGCCGCCTACCTCGCTGGCCTCGCTACGATCTCGCGCAACGAGCATACCTGCACTTCGCGCAGTCCGGCCCGACGGTTAGGACCGACCTCAGGGGCACCGTCTGCGAGGGACGCGACACTCCCTGACGGCACTATCCGAAGGTATGGGTCCCGCTCATGTCGCATCGAGATCGATGACGAACACGGGACCCAGATCGATGACGGCCTTGGCGCCGGCGAGATGGACGACGACGGTGGCTGCATCGGCGGCCAAATCGGACGGTGCGACGCCCTTGACGTCGTACAGCTTCCACGCCGCTCTGACTTGGGCCGGTCCACTGGCGACGGTCGCATAGCCCGGCGCAGGGCCGATGACGCCGAAGAACGGGATCGGCGTCGTCGCGTCACCGATCAGTTTAGGCGCGCGGGCCCAAACCGCCACGACGATGCGGTGGCCCTTCACGATCGGCTTGCTCAGCGGGGAGACCGCCTGCACTGAGTAGTTTTCGGGGCCCTTCTCGTTAACCTGCACGCGCAGCGCCTGCCCGCCAACGACCCCGGAGTCCTTGATGCGCTTGGTGGTCTGCGCCGCTCCGCTGACGTTGTAGTTTAATCCCGGCTGGTTGATTGCTCTCTTCAGTATGTCGTCCTGCGCCGGCGCAGCGCTGGCTGCGAAAATACCCAAAGCGATCGAGATCGTACGTATCATTTTTCCCCTCCTCATCTTGCGCGTCGGCTTGCCCGACTACGCCGAAACGTTCACGCACCCGCTCAGCCGGAACATGCCGGACGCGGTGGTCAAAAGCCTAAGGCGACGCTTGGCACCCGCAATCAGCAGGCCCGCCATTCCGACTATGACGATAGGTTCGGCTAAGTACGCGCGTTGGCTTGATAAAGACGAACATGATTGCGCGAAATCTGACTAGACAGATGCAAATGTCAAATTGAATTATGTAGTCGCCGGGTTGCCGCCGAGGGGGAAATGCCGGTAGCGTGATGATATGATCATTTACGCAACGAGGGGCGTACCGGCGTGACAAAATCGCGGACCGAGCGCGATTCCCTAAACGCCGCCCCGATGGAGACCAAGGTCGCACGCCTCTCCCGCAGCCTTTCAGGAACAAATCTAGCGCGTGCTGGAGACTACAACCTTAGGACCGTCCTGCAGGCGGTACGCCTCGCGCCTGGTACGACCCGGATCGCGATATCGCGTCAGACCGGACTGACCGCACCGACTATCGCCAACATCACGGGACGCCTCGTCGACATGGGGCTCGTGCGTGTGACCGGGCGTAGGCAGGGAAAACGTGGGCAGCCGGCGATGCAGCTCGAGGTCGAGCCAGATGGGGCGTTCGCGATCGGATTAAACATCGATCGCGATCATCTTACCCTCGTCACGCTCGATCTTGCAGGAACTATTCGCAGCCGCGTCACTTGCGAAGAATTGTTCGCCTTGCCCGAGGACGTCCTGAGTTTCGTCCGGTCCAATCTCGAGGGAGCGATACTGGAAGGCGATATCGACCGGTCACGTATCCTAGGAATCGGCGTCGCCATTCCCGACGATCTCGGTCGCATACCATTGCCGCATCGGCCCGCTGCCTACGATCGCTGGAACGATGTCGACCTGACGAAGATGCTCGCGGCCGAATGGCCTTGGCCCATCCACTGCGACAACGACGCCGCCGCCGCTGCCCTGGGCGAAGCCGAATATGGTACGGCGTACGACAACCCCAGCTTCTTCTACATCCTGATCAGTGCAGGACTCGGCGGCAGCGTCGTGATCGATCGAAGCTATCACCGCGGCGCCACCGCACGATCCGGAGAACTGGGGCTCATGCCCGATCCGGAAGCCGGGGTCGGTGCGATCGTCCAGGATACGGTATCGCTGTCCGCTCTAAACGACAGGCTCGAGGCGGCGGGACACCCGATCGCGGGCGTCGATGAGCTGGAGCATCTAAATGCGGATGCGATGGGTGTCGTCGACGATTGGCTTGCTGACGCAGTGCGATCGCTGACCCAACCGTTGACGGCGGTGAACTGCCTGCTCAATCCTGATGCCGTCCTGATCGGCGGACGCCTGCCGATGGCGCTCATCGAACGGCTGGCGGACGAACTGACGCGGTCGATGAGCGCGTTGCCGTTACCGTCGCAGGCGAAGATCATGCCCGCGGTACTGGCCCGGGACGGACCTGCTGTCGGAGCGGCAATCCTTCCGTTCCTCGACGCGTTGCTGCCTTCGGACGCGATCCTGATCCAGGCGGGTCGGTGAACCCGCTCCCGTCCCGGATAGCATACGCGCTCATTTGCGCATCAAAGGGAGATATCAGGCGATGACGACCATGTTGGTGAACGTCTTGGACAGGGGATCAGCACGGCCGGGCGGCTCCTCGACAAGAACGTCTTGGTGATCACTCGGCATTCGGGGGTCATACGGATCACCCCGCTTCCCGACTGGAAAGGGCAGAGCGATCGGCGGGTCGCTGCAACGACTTCTCCAGGCGTAAAACTATGAACCGAAAGATCATGTTCGGCGCCATTGTTCTGGCGATTGCCGCTCCCGGTTCTGCGCAACGCATTCCGCCGCCTGCCACTACGTGCATCGATAGCGAGAGGATCGTTTCGCGACGCGCGCAGGTCCCTGACGCGATCGACTTCACGCTGACGAGGGGGAAGATCTATCGCAGTCGGATCGGTCCGTCGTGTGCGCATCTGGCCGAACTCGACCGGACGTACCTGCTCGTCCTGGAGGAACAGCAGGGTCGCAGAATATGCGGTGGCGACCGGTTCCGACTGATCGATGCCGTTGCAGCGCGATCAAGCGGCGGCGGTGGCTTCCCCTATTGCCGGTTCGGACCATTCGAACGTGTGACGCCGTCGCGCTAGCCGTTGTCCAGCATGCGCTTCAGAAAGCCGCGTATCGAGCGTGTACGTTGCGGCGACGGTGGACCCAACACGCCGCGCGCCGACGCCGGCAGGTGGTCGGCGACATGGGACGCACCTTCGTCGAACACGTAATAATCGAACCAGCTGCGAACCGCGGCGCGTTCAGCTGGCGGCAGGTCCCGAACTGCCAGGACGGCGTGCATCAGCGCGCCGAACGGAGAGACCTCCGGCTGCCCCCACCAGTAGTTGACCAGCACGTTCAGCGGACCGCTGGCCTTCACGTCGTGCCACCAGAACGCTGGAATGAACAGCGCGTCTCCCGGTTCGAGTTCGGCGACGACCATTGACTCCATCGCCTGCGCGAAGCGGGGATAGCGATCGAGGTCGGGTGCCTCGATGTCGACCATGCTGGTGGGTTGACCCGCGATCGTGTTCTCCAACGGTCCGACGTACAGGTTCGCCGTCTGGTCCGGGGGGAACAGCGCGAAACGCCTGGCCCCGGCGACGACGGCGGCGATGTTGTGCGAACCGTCATAGTGCGTCGACGCCCGGCTCGCATTGCCGATCCACAGGCGCGGCGTCGCATCGGCCAGTACGAACGGCAGCGGGTTGGCTTCCGCCCAGCCGGGATAGTTGTCGGGTGCGGAGGCAGATCCGGCGTACAGCGCGGGCGCGTTCGGATTGCCAGCTTCGGCCACGAGGGCATCGAGCAGCAATGGCAGCATGACCTGCGCATTCCTGAAATTGTAGCCGCTGTGGTCGTCGCTGTAGAAGAACCGACCGGCGACCTGCGGCGAAGCGGCGAACACCTTGGCGGGGCGTCCGCCATCGAAACGCCGGATGTAATCGGCGGTGGCCCGCGGCCCGTGTGACGAGGCGGCTACGGCTGGCCAATCCGAAACGAGACCACGCAGCACCACCGGGCGGTACGCGGGCACGATCTCGCTTTCAAAACGCGCGGGGGTCATGTGTTGGACCTCCTCGACACGGTTGGCACCCGCCAGAACGTCCATCGCCATCACCACCATCGCAATCGTCCTCGGTCCGTCGCTGCAATACCGGGCAGACCGCTGCGTGTCGACGATCGCGCCGTCCTCGTGCGACGTCTGCCGTTCGACGGTGCAGTGCCAATTACGCCGCCAGGCAATGTACCGGCATGAGCGATCCGCCGATGGATCGCCCATGCCGCGTGCATCAGTAGGTCAGGCGCACGCTGAACTGGAACTGCCGGTCGCTCTTGAACGCGGTCCGCGGTGCGGTCAGTCCATCCGCGTTCAACAGGAACCGGGTCTTCGTGGTCGCATCCAGGATGTTGTTTCCCTGGATACCGATCTTGAAGTTCTTGTTCACGGTGTAGAACAGCGACGCGTCGACCTGTCCGGTAGGCTCGCTGTATACGGGAAGGAACGGGAACAGTTCGTCACGGTTGTTCAGCAGGAACTTCGACCGCCAGCTATATGCAACGCGCGCGTAGATGCCATACTTGTCGTAGAAACCCGCCACGTTGAAGTTGTGCTTCGACAGCAGTGCCAGCGGCAGGTTGTTGTACAGACCCGTGATGTCGGTCGGTGGCTGGTTGCCATCGCCCTCGAACGGAGTCGGATCGCTAGAGGCCCGGAAGGCAGGCGGCGAGGTCTGGACGGTACCGGCGTCGAT
>Ga0308169_10005531_pt1 | contig 11453 bp, 12 predicted proteins | sample PhyBR1_2_FD_202139 | JGI IMG/M metagenome (GOLD analysis project Ga0308169, IMG submission 202139) | Phyllosphere microbial communities from UC Gill Tract Community Farm, Albany, California, United States - DLSLSB.R1 | ecosystem: Host-associated > Plants > Phyllosphere > Unclassified | place... | reverse complement strand
CTGTTTCGGGAGTCGGAGGAGGGATGACATGTTTGAGTGGGTATTGACCATCGACCATAGCGAGAGGGATGAAAGGGATTGGGATGTAAGGTGAATCGAGTTCGTAAGGTGCGAAAGCTTCGATTCTTGAAGCGGTAGTTGGAGGTGGACGAGGTTTTTGTCGAGGTGCAGGTGATCCAGATGGCGATGTTGATCCGGGAGCAGGGGATCCAGTCATACTTCCTCTACCTCTCAATGAACCTGGTCCACCTCGTTTCCTCTGTAATCCTCCTCGACTTGATCCAGTCGTTTCGAATGAATCAGATCCCAACGAATCCTCTCTCGCTTTCCCCTTTCCTTTGACGTCTGCTGCTCCTGCGAGTGCACCCACTTTGCGTTCTTGATTCGCACGACGAGTTCCTCTTCGACCTGTTGAGGCTCCTACCGCATCGGGTGCAGCGTTGAGAAATAGATCGTAGTTTGATTGGAAAGACTCGAAGACGTCCGAGCGATCCTCTGTGATATATTGCGAGAAAATGGGTCAATCCAGAAGTCTGAGAAGAATGGAATCGAAAGAAAACGAACCTTTCGCGGCGACGGGATCGTAACCAACGAGACTAACGAATCGATCGAGATGGAACAGCTCTCTAACATAATCATCATGTCGATCAACGATAGTAGCGATCTGCGAAAGAGGAAGGAAAGGTCAGCGAAAGAGATTCTCAATCCGAAAATAAAAAAGCGAAAGAATTCTTCGAACTCACTTCAGCTTGTCGCTTGTCAATTTCCGCATCTCTCCATCTCTGTAAATCTTCCTCTGTATGATACTGTGGAAAGGGAGTTTGCTGAGAAGTAGAGGCGAAAGGAGGAGCTGAAGGAGGGGGAAAAGGATTTGATCCGGATCCATTCGTGTGGGGTGCTGTATTGAGGATAGATTTGAGAGAAGGTGAAGAAGGAGGTGGATGTGCTGCAGAAGTGGATGCGTGGGGTTGTGAAGGAGGAGCATCGTCGGTCATTGGCAAAGGTGAGTTTTTTGGTGAAGGGAGTGCAGGTTTTGGAGCGGCTTGGGCGCCATTCGATAGAGTAGCAGTCTGTGAGTCTACTGGTGCGGTCGATACATCTTCAGGGTTTTCGGTTGTCGAGATATTCGCGTCTTCTTGTTCGGCTGAATTCGACTCGTTTGCTGCGTTGTCATCCACCTTGACTTTGCGTTTTGCTGTACCACGCCGACCCCTAGGCATATTGGATGCTCACTAGGTGGATAGATCGGCTGTACTAGAGTTGAGGGAAGAATAGAGTGATGAGTTGGAGTGAGTTCAAACACGAGTCGAAGATTTCCCTTTTCCTCCTCGACCACAACCTCGCTTAACTCTGATCAAGCTCTACTAGTGTACGACTCATTCAGCTACTCGCCCGATCTATTGTCGGAGTAACCCGACCTCGATACATCTTCTCGCTTTCTCCCACTTTCTTCTCGTCCTCTCGTCTCGCTCGACTATTATTCAACTCGTCAGCACAACTCTCCAATGGTCTTAAGCAAGCCAGAGTCATCCTCCTCAATGCAAGGGCTCGCTGAAAAATGTGTTGTTTGTGGAGTCGAATGCTTCCAGAGATGTTCTTCGTGTTCTGTTCATGGGATCGATTGGATGTTTTTCTGCTCTCAAGATCATCAGAAGCTCGTGAGGTTGCTCTACCTCGCCTCGTCCATAAGAGCCAAAGAGCTGACTGTTCCGTTTTCCCTTTCGCAACTTTAGATTTGGCCTCTTCACAAGCGAGTCTGTGGAAGAAGGTCCAACCCTTGGCGATGGCCTTCTCTCACTCAGAAGGAGGCGGACGAGATGCTGGAGCTGAGTGTCAAGCCATTCAGAGACGAGAACGGGGTCGTAACGACCTGGCAGGAGACGATGGGCCAGATATTCACATTGGCTCTGCCACCATTCGCAAACTCGCACAACACAAAGCCCTTCTCAAAGTACTTCGAGGTGAGTCTGTGCCCGATTCTCCGGTCGACACCTAAACGAGTGGCTGACCTGAGCCTGCTTTGTTCTTCAACAGAAAGCTATCGCTCTCAAGACTGAGACTCCGGACGATCGCGTACTTCCTCTCGTAGAGTACGAAGGACTTGCCGGTTATCGCTCGCAAGCGTTTCGTGTTTCCGAGGCACTGCTCGCGGTCAATCGCACACTTTCTGGCGAAGAAACCGCCGGTCTCATCGCTCGCAGCCCTTTCAACTATCCCGCATTCACGGAGCTTCAAGCACTCGGTGCAATCAGTACAAGAGCGGAGAACGAGAAGTGGTGGACCAAGATTCAGCACAGGATCGTGACCGTTCTCGCTCTATTCTGTCTCACTTGGCGAGAACGCCACGGCCCGAAAGAAGAACTCGTTCGTCTCGCTGAATACCGTCGCTATGCGTACAAGGAGGCCACCAGGTGCTGCAGGGAAGTTGTCAAGCCAGTCAACCCGATTGTTGCAGAGCAGATTGTCAAAGAGATTCTTGCACCTTTGTGTGCCGGAATGTAGGAAGCTGTTCATGTATATGTAACGGAGATCATGTTTTGTAGTACGTCCGGTGCGGTGGAGCTCGGAGCACTTCGCAAGTCGAAGAGATATGCTATTCCCGCACTTTGCGAAGAGGAACTTTTCGTCTTGCGTCTTTCGTTCGCTTCGATTCTTTCTCCTTTCCTGATTGCCGTATAGTCTTTTGGTCTCGGGCGTGAAGGCGATACACTAATCTCGATCCTCGCGGTCTCAAGCGATTCTTGCAACGGATTCTGGCAGCTCGCGCAAACTTTGCCTGCTTCTTTCCCTTCACCTCAATCTCGCTACCTCAGGTTCTGAAGATAACTCAAGTACAACTTCAGCTTGTCTCCACGCAGCAGAGCCTGATCAAGAGCATCCAGCGTTACCTTCTCCGACTTCTCCTTTCATCTCCATCTCGACTTTCCCATGCAACACGCCTCTGGAGCCGCTTCCCGACCTGCGCAAATCGATCACATAATCCCTAACTTGTCACCACAAGCTTCAATCGAATCGAAGAGTTGTCGTGGTCGTTGTGTAGTCTGCTCAGTCGAAACTATTCATGGATGCAGAGAATGCAGAGCAGTCGGTACAAAGCTCTACATCTGCTCGAGAGAGCATCAGTTACTCGTACGTCTCTTTCCAGCCCAAATCGGACGGTTTCGAGTGACCGCTAATTCATTTCGATTTCGCTCAGATTTGGCCGCTTCATCAACGAGTTTGCGGGAAGCGAGGCTTCACATGGCCAGCTCTCACGAAGCAGGAGGTGGCCGAGATGATTGAGATCAGCTCGAAACCTTGCCGGAGTCTCGAGGGTTCACCGACAACTTGGTTGGGAACGCTCAAAATTCGATTCAAAGAGGTAGTTCCGCGGGTCGAGGATCCTGTCAAGGCTTTATTCTTTCCGCTCGTCTTCGAGGTGCGTCATTATCCGACTTCCTCAATCCCTCAAAGCGGAACTGACCAAACTTGTTGCATTCTGCCAGAAACTTCTCCAAACGAAACTTGAACGTTCAGACGGTCTACCTCTTCCAGCAATCGAAACAGCAGGACTCGTCGAACTCCGCTCTCAAGCTTGGCAAGTTCGACTCCGCTCGACCTATTCTGATCGAGAAGCAACTTTTGAAGAATCGCTCAAACTTCTCGTTCAACATCCCTTCGATTTCCTCGCTCATCTCGAGACGACTCGAACTCCCGAAGGTCTCGCTTTCAATCTCGAAAATTTACCATGGTGGACCGAGTTTCAGCATCGATTAATTTGTCTCCTCGCTTTGATTTCAGCCGCTTCACAACTGGAGAAACCAAGTCAGGAGTACTTCAGAATTGAGGTGTATCGTCGCAACGCTTATCTCGAGACTGTTAGGTTCTGTCAATTAGCCGTCAAGGCTTCGGATCCGGAAATCGCAGAATATCTCGTTTCGAATGTCGTTACTCTCCTTGGACTACCTTTCCCAATCGACGCACGAGGTGAAGCTGGATGAGGACGGGAGTAGGTCAGTCTCGAGTGAGGGGAAGGGGTGCTTGCAGAGTCGTATAGGACGGTGAGAGTAGACAGAGAACATTGAACAATCTTGAAATTCGGAAGCGTGATGTGCTCTTCTTTCCGCTTCTTCCACTCGACTCATCCTCGCTCTTCATGAGAGTCAGTGAAGTCGAGAGAATCTTTTAATACAGAGTTCACAAGTCGCGAAATTGCGAAATTTGCTCAAAAAAACCTTTCTCCCTTCTCCCCTCACCTCCTTTCGCTCTCACGTCAACATGTCGATTGATCCTTTGCTCAGTGCCCTCATCCACGCCGAGGCCGAGGATCCCGTTCACGACGAGATGCTTCAGAAACAACGTGACAAACTCTTGAAACGGGATCCGATACGCTCACCTCACATCTACTACGAAGACACCAGTAGTACTGTAACAGGTTCAGCAACCTCTCCTATCCTCTATGGCAGGTGTGTCGTGTGCGGGAAGCCTTGTAACTCGAAATGCTCTGCTTGTTCTTCAAACGGGACTCAGTGGATGTACTTCTGTGGGAAAGAACATCAGATGCTCGTGAGTACTCTCTGCCGTTGTCCGGAGAAAGAGCGACAAGTTGAAGCTGACTTCTTCGCAATGAAATTGTTCCAGATTTGGCCTCTTCACAAACGAGTCTGTGGAAAGAGATCGACTCCTTGGTCCTGGCCTCCCCTCACGAAGAAGGAACTACAAGAGATGATCGATCTCAGCGTCATTCCGTGCCGCGATCATGAAACGGGAGGCGTCTCGACTTGGTCCGAAATCTACAAGCGAAACATGATTATTCACGCTCCTCGTCTCTGGGCTATGTACAGACATGGAAACTTCTCGAAACACTTTGCAGTGAGTCAGGCTCGCTGCATGTCGCTGAAGAGAGCTGGATACTAACGGTCTTACCGTCGCAGACCCTCCTCGCCAAAAGGCTCGAACCAGCTGATGGTTCGCCTCTCAATCCTGATCAACACGGCTCAGGAATCGTCGGTCATCGCTCTGACGCGTGGAGGACGTTGGTCAGCAGCTCAAACTTCTTGAATCGTGATCCTGAATTCGAAGAAATGATGGATCTCCTCGTCAAATACCCTTTCAACTTCCTCGCCAACTTCGAAGACTGTCAGATCGAAGAACTTGCATTCAGTCACAACCTCTCATGGTGGAGTGACCTACAGCATCACCTCGTCATCATGCTCTCCTTCGTTTGTTTGTGTTGGCAGCGCGGGATCTTCACAGTCGAATACGAGATCAACGAATATCAGAAGCTCGAAGCCTATCGTGATCACGCTTACGAAGAAACGATGAAATACTGCCGAGAAGTGATCAAACCAGTCGACGAAGAACTCGCGAAGAAGCTCGCATGGAAACTCATTACACCTCTCGTCAGGAATCATTCACAAATGAGGGCTACAGATTCATGTCCAACTATGTAGTAGGAGTTTTGACGGAGACGAGGAAAGTATGCAGAAGGAGGGAGAGGAAGGAAACGCTTGTGACCTTTGTACGAAACGAAATGAGTCGAGTTTCCGAAATGCTATACTCGCTTTATCTGTCTATTCTTTTTCGCTCCCTCTGTTTTAGAGCAAATCACACGAATGAGAACAATGCTTCCACGAGACCGAGCGAAGACTTTACAAAACTTGCGATTGCGAAATCGACGAGTTTGCCTCTTACATTCTCCCGCTCCTCCATCTCGGCTCAAATGTCTCGCTTCGACTTACCGATCGTACCAGACACCGTCACCATCATCGGTGGCGGCAAGCGAGACTCCTCCGCTCCCGCTGCTCCACTCACTCCCGAACTCGAAAAATCAGTACAAGAATTCTGGGATAGACTCTCTAAAGCAGAACCTAAAGCCTCTCCTTACATACACAAAGCACCAAATGAACGTCTCACCACCTCCTTCTCGACCCCGAGCTCCTCAGGACCTTGCCTTGTTTGTGGGAAAGAATGTAGTCAGAAATGTTCTTCGTGTGCTGAGAATGGCACGAAATGGATGTACTTCTGCTCGAAAGAACACCAGAAGCTCGTAAGCACCGTTCCTTCGATTACAGCGAAGAAAGGATGAGATTGATTTTTCGCAATCCAACAACTTGTTGAAGATTTGGCCTTTCCACAAGCGAGTTTGCGGCAAGCGCTCGAATCCTTACAGTTGGCCTCCTCTCAGCAAGAAAGAGGTAGAGGAGATGATCGAGCTCAGTACTATCCCCTATCGAGACGAGAACGGCGTCACGACAACCTGGTCTCGAATCTCCGAACAAGATCTCGCGACTACCTGCCCAGCTATCGTCTCACTGTACAAGCCTCAAGATTACCCTTCAATATTTGCTGTGAGTTGGTGGCTCGCCTCGTAATCCCTGGGAGACGTAGACTGATCAAGCTTGAGGGGGTTTTCTTGTTCAGTATGACCTTCACAAGGAGCTCGAACCCGAAGACGGATCACCTCTCTCAACTGATCCCATTCGCAGGATTGCTGGTCTCATCAGCTTTCGAGAACGTGCATGGCTCACGAAGCACGCCTTACATTTCGCCAACCGTGAACATACTTTCGAAGAATGCATGTACCTCGTCGTTCAGTATCCCTGGAACTTCCTTGCGCACTTCCAGGCTACCCAAATCGATACTCTCGCCTTTGATGCTGATGGGCGAGCTTGGTGGAGCGACTTTCAGCATCGAGTTTTGATCCTCTATTCTTTCATTGTCCTCGCCTGGAAATACGGGATGACTAGTCCAAAATACCCCAAGATCGAAGCGTGTCGTCGACATGCTTACGAGGAGGCAATCAGATACTGTCGAGATGTCATCAAACCCGTCGATCCTGCAACTTCGAAAATGCTCGTCACGGAGATCTTGAATCCACTATACATCCAACACTCGCAGATCACCACTTTCTCGTCCTGTCCGATGATGTAAAAAGTAGTCGAGTCATGATGCAGCTTGAGTGAAACGAACGAAACGAACGATTCTATACCCGATTATTTCCTTCTCCCTCGTCTTGATCTGATCGGATACGAGAACAAGACCAGCTTCGGTGCAGTCCGAACATGCATTCAAGACGCGAGAGTATACGCTGCTTCTGAGGTACTACGAAACGAGATACGAAGCGAGATTTCACGAAACAACAGATTGCACATACTGAAAATGGTGAAAGCTGAGGAAAGCGAGGCGAGGAATTGGTGGTAGTACGTCAAGGTATAATTCATCAGAGAGCAGCAATAAATAGAGTGACATCAATCGAATCATATCGTCGTCGGATCATCTCCCTTCACTCTCCTCCATGATTCTCCGTCTATTCTCCTCTTCCTCCTTCCTCTCTCTTTCTTCTTTGATCGCTCTCAACCTCGCCAACTCGCTCACTCCCGCCTCAATGCTATTCCTCTGCGCCGGAGGTGGACTCCCATCATTACTAGCCGTCCTACCTCCCTCACTCGCGGTCAAACTTGCCGGTCTCTCCGTTTCACCATTCCTTCTCGCATCCATCGCTCCGACCACCTCCGGATCCTGACCTGGTGGAGGCTCGTATCCCGGCGGTAAAGAATCTAATAACACTTCGTCTTCTTCCGGAAGTGAACCTCTTCTCCGACTTGAAGGGTCAGCAGAATCGGTGAATCCGGGACCGACAACTCGTCCTGCGTCGAGTTCTTGAACGATTCGAGTTCCTCCTCCAGGTACCCCCCAGCCCATCGCCGAGTCACCGGAGCCGCTAGGGAACTCTCGAACTTTGTTATCGGTCGCTTTCCGCCAGGCTTCAATCGCTAGTGGTGAATTACCCGTTGATCCGATCGCACCCTATATATCATACAACCATACCACGTCCGTCAGTCCAGTTCAGGTTCAGGAGAAGATTCGAAATAAGGGCGAGCGAGAATTGGAAAGAGAAGAGAGAAAGAGAGTGAGAGAGAGTGAGAGAAATGGTTGAAAACTTACGAGAGGACCGAAAGCTTCTACACCATTAGTCAACCATTTCTTATTAACAATCAACATTTGAATCCTCATCGCTTCGAACGCTCTCGCAATCGGTGAATCGACTCCGAAAGGTTTCCCTCCTCGTTTGATCAACAATTTCCTTTGAACCGATAACAGTTTCGACAAGGTTTCGGAAGGGAGGTTTCCTCTTCTTGATTTGGAGAATACGTAGGCGTGAAGGATTGAAAAGGCGACGTGTTGAGGAGGGGGAGGTTCCTGGGAGAGGAATCGGACCACTGATTTTGCGAAAGAGCGATTAGCGTTCGGATTGCGAAGGAAAGCGAGAGGAAGAGAGAAGAGCTTACTATCGGTTTGATTCAGCATGATGGGATCACTTCGATCAAGAGAGATTGGATGAGATGAATATCGGATGAAACAGGGAGGTGGGAGGGGGGTGGGAAAGAGGACTTGTTCACTTGATTCGGGATGTTTGATGTTACAGGGTTTGCGTATGAGTACAGAAGCCGAAAGAGCAGAAGCAAATGAAGTGAGAGAGGGAGAAGGAAAGGGAGAAATGGTGGGCGCAGTCGATGAAATTGCCTCGAACGATTTTGGGAGGGCAAAGTCTGCTCCACTCTCTCTCAATCTTGACAGTCAAGGATGAAATTAGTACCATTCGTAGCTACTTGTGCTGCAGTAGCTGTATTGGCTCAACCGTACGTCTCCCTCTCTCTCTCTCTCTCGACTGTCCCCATTTCTTCCCTCGTGTTTCCCTCCACGCTAACTCGCCATTTCTTCCCTCTCTCTTCATTCAAGCAGTGCATTAGCATGGACTAACGAAGATCAGTCAGTCACAATCCTTCATCTCAGTGTCTAGTCAATAGCGGACTGATTCGATGGATCTTCTGACAGTGAATTATTCGATATCGTGTCGGCACTCGAAACCGCTGAAGGAAAGGGTACAAACTTCTGTACGCTCTCACTCTCCTTCGTTACACATCACAGAGACTGATGTAGGGAGTCTGAGGTCCGTAGACTCGTTCTTGAACACGACTAAATCAGCAACCGATAAAGAAATCAATAAAGCATACCGCAAACGATCACTCGAATTACAGTACGCTCCCATCTTCATTTCAACTCAGTTGATTCACAGCGACTGAGCAAGTCTCGTCGGTGTACAGCCCGGATAAGAACCCAAATGATAAGAAGATTGAAGATCGATTCGCTAGATTGGGGTTGATCACTTCAATCTTGAGGGACGCAGAGAAGAGGAAGAGATACGATTTCTTCTACGAGAACGGTGTACCCAAATGGCGAGGTGAATCGAACTTTCCTCAGCTCTCACGAAGGAGTTCTTGCTGATATCTTTTTCGATTTCACAGGAACTGGATGTTAGTCACATTCGATCTGATTCAGCACTTCTAGAAAGTACCGTACTGACGATTTGACCTGAGAATGACAGACTACTACTCTCGCTACCGACCAGGACTCGGATCCGTCATTACGGGACTCTTCATCTTCTCCCTCTTCGTCCAATACCTCTTCCTCTACCTCACTGCCCGAGTACAGAAAATGCGCATCTCCGCATTCCGCCACCAAGCCCTCGAAGCCGCTTGGGGTCCCACCAAGAAACCCACGGCTGGTCAACCTCAGGGAAAGAAAAAGTTGAAGGTCAAGACTGGGGAACAAGGAGATCCTTTAGGTATTCCTGGAATCAATGGAGGGAAAGCGATTGGTGCGGGATCTACTATTGAAATGATGATTGATAATGAGAAAGTTTACATTGTCGAGAACAAGAAAGGTATGAAAATTACTCTACTCTCCTCTTCTATATTTTCCTACCTTTCAGTTCTCGAGCTAATCCCGACATTGATCTTTTCGAATTGCGCATAATGGTAGAAACTCTCTTGACTGAAGATTTAGCCGTCAAACCAGTTTGGCAAGATACTTGGCTCCCATCCTACATTATCCCCCGATACTTCCCTGCTTTCGCTTCGAAACGTACCAACAAAAAGCGCAAGACTCTAGTACCCAACAAACCTCCCGCCGGTTCATTCGGAGCTACTTCAGGCTCTTCGGGAGAAGAGGAGGAGATCGAGGAAGGTGGAGAAGTTAAGAAAATCAAGGTTCCCAAGGGTCCTGGGAGGGGTGTGATCGGAGATGGAAAGGTTGGGGGAAGGAGAAGGAAAACTATTCCTAGACCTTCGACTCCTACGACTGCTCCCGGCGCTAAGAAGGATTAGATGGTTTGGAATTTTGTCGGACGGGGTTTCTTGAGCGGAGAAGGGAGCTGGGTTAAGAGAGCGCGAGGGAGAAGAAGGAGATCGAGGTCGAGAAGATTGAAAGGACGGTCAGTTGATACCGTACGAAAACCTACAAATCAGTGACTAATTAGCTACTTGCACACTCCAAAAATTCGCATTTCGCATGTTCTCTTCGTCTGTTTTCTTTGGGATTCGTCAAAAAAACAAAGTTCTTGATATCATATCGACTCTTAAGTTCTCTCTAGTCTCTTGCGAGGATTTCCGACAGTTTGAAATAAGATTCGACAGATTGAGAACGATCAAATGCGCTTGCGATATCTATATACTTTCTGATCTTCACTAGCCTTCTATTCTACTCATTCTTCTCTCACGCTCCACCCTTCCTCTTGACTCCTCCACCACCCTTCTCTCTCCTAACTTTCTCACACATCTCCTCGACCCGTCCCTTGACCTCATGACTCACTAACCATTCCTCCATTCCCTCTTTTGTCACAGAAGGTTCCTCTAATTGTCGTTCCACGATCCACGTTAAGATGTTGACCATTGCAGGTGAATTCTTTGTCGAGGGGATTAAGGTGTTGATAGTCTTACCCTGCAGAGGAGGAGAAAGGTCTGTTAGTTTGAGGGAAAGGGGGAGAAGGGGTAGAAAGGCTTACGTCGAGAAGTGGGGAGGAGAACGCGAGGGTATCTAAATGGAGTGAGAGGATTCGGGAGACGAAACGATTGTAGGAATCGATTAGACGAGATTGTTTCGTTGAGTCTACGCTTATCTCTCGACTTCATCAGTTCACGATCGTGAGGTGAGAGATGGAGAATACGAGGGAGGGGCGTACCGTTTTGAGCGTGAACTAAATCGACGAGTAAGGACCAGAACAAAGTGATATTCCATCTAACGTGTTGACCATCATGTATAGATGGATTCCTCAACATCATACCTGTATCATCATCTCCTCTGATCAGCATTTCGCCCCTCCAGCAAGCTGAGGTCAAAGAGAGAACGTACCAATTTCCACTCGATCCTCTCTCTCACTCTTCTCTTCGAAACCCTTCACCCTCTCACTCAGTACCAACCAACCCTCCCTCAATTTCCTACACCAAGTCGAATCGATCGTAGGACCTTTAATCCCATCCCTCACGACTTTCTCCCCAATCCAAATTGGCTTCTTCTTTTCGACAGTGTTCAATCCATAGAGCGGTAATAATCCACAGGAGAGATAGAGACGTTTGAGAGTGTGAGGGTAGATCGTCGCTAGTGGTGGAGTCGAATCGGAGGGAGTGATGGCA
>Ga0308169_10005530_pt1 | contig 11457 bp, 10 predicted proteins | sample PhyBR1_2_FD_202139 | JGI IMG/M metagenome (GOLD analysis project Ga0308169, IMG submission 202139) | Phyllosphere microbial communities from UC Gill Tract Community Farm, Albany, California, United States - DLSLSB.R1 | ecosystem: Host-associated > Plants > Phyllosphere > Unclassified | place... | reverse complement strand
GTTTTGGAGCCAGCATGATTTCTTTGCCGATTGATGAAGTTTTACCTGCCCTGCGCCAGGCCTTGGCATCGCGCCATGAAGCCGTGCTCGAAGCGCCGCCCGGCGCCGGTAAAACCACCCGCGTTCCCTTGGCCCTGCTGAACGAGCCCTGGCTGGCCGGGCAGACCATCCTGATGCTCGAACCCCGGCGCCTGGCCGCGCGCGCAGCGGCCGAGCGCCTGGCCAGCGAGCTCGGGGAAAAGGTCGGCGAGACGGTTGGCTACCGGATTCGTCTCGACAGCAAGGTCGGTCCCAGGACCCGCATCGAAGTGGTCACCGAAGGCATCCTTACCCGTCGCTTGCAGGACGATCCGGCGCTGGAAGGCGTGGGATTGCTGATCTTCGACGAATTCCACGAACGCAGCCTCGACGCCGACCTGGCCCTGGCCTTGAGCCTCAACGGCCGGGAGTTGTTTCGCGAAGACCAGCCACTGAAAATCCTGCTGATGTCGGCGACCCTCGAAGGCGAACGCCTGGCCGGGTTGCTGGACGATGCGCCGATCCTGCGCAGCGAAGGGCGCATGTTTGCGGTGACGGTGCGCTGGGGCCGGCCGTTCCAGCCTGGCGAATTCATCGAGCCGCGGCTGGTGCAAACCGTGCTGGATGCGCTGCACGACGAAACCGGCAGCGTGCTGGTGTTCTTGCCCGGGCAAGCGGAGATCCGTCGGGTCCATCAGCAATTGGCCGAGGCCTTGGGCGAGGGCGGCAACGTATTGCTGTGCCCGCTGCATGGTGAACTGGATCTGGCGGCCCAACGCGCTGCCATCGACCCGGCACCACCGGGTCAGCGCAAAGTGGTGCTGGCCACCAACATCGCCGAAACCAGCCTGACCATCAACGGCGTGCGGGTGGTAATCGACGCCGGATTGGCCCGGGTACCGCGTTTCGATCCGGGCAGCGGCATGACCCGCCTCGACACCCAGCGCATTTCCCGGGCCAGTGCGACGCAGCGGGCCGGTCGGGCCGGGCGTCTGGAGCCGGGGGTGTGTTACCGGTTGTGGTCGGAAGATCAACACGAACAATTGGCCGCTTATGGCAGCGCGGAAATTCTTTCGGCGGACCTGGCCGGGCTGGCCCTGCAATTGGGGCGCTGGGGCGTGACGCCGCAGCAATTGGTTTGGCTCGACGTTCCGCCCAGCGCCGCCTATGCCCAGGCACAGGATCTGTTGCAACGCCTGGGCGCGCTGGACGGTGAGCAACTGACCCGCCACGGCCAGGCCATGGCCGAACTGCCGGCGCATCCGCGCATTGCTCATCTGCTGCTGCGCGGTCAGGCGCTGGGGTTGGCGGAGATGGCGTGCAACGTCGCCGCGTTGTTGGGTGAGCGAGACATTTTGCGCGGTGCCGGCGCGGACCTGCACAATCGTTTGGTCTTGCTATCGGGTGAAGAGCGCGCCTCGCGCGGCACTCAGGGCGGCGTGCAGCGGGCGCGGCAATTGGCCCGGCAGTATCGTGGCTACCTGCGAGGCAAGGCCGATGAAGCCGTCCTCGATCCCGATCATCCGCGCTGGCTCGGCGCGTTGCTGGCGCTGGCCTATCCGGACCGCGTCGCCCAGCAACGGCGGCCCGGTGGGGCGGAGTACCGTCTGGCCAATGGTCGAGCGGCGTTGTTCGCCGAGGCCGACAGCTTGATGAAACAGCCTTGGCTGGTGATCGCCGACCTGGGCAGCCGTCAGGGCCAGCGCGAAGAGCGGATCTACCTGGCGACGGATTTCGACCCAGCGCTGTTCGATTCGGTGCTGGCCGAGCAAGTCCGCGTGGTGGACCAACTGGATTGGGACGAGCGCGAAGGCGTGCTGCGCGCCGAGCGCCAGCGCAAGGTCGGCGAACTGGTCCTCAGCCGCGAACCGCTGACCGGCCTGGACGAATCAGCCCGCAGCCAGGCGCTGGTGAACCTGGTGCGGCGCAAGGGGCTGGAGCTGCTGCCCTGGACCCCGGAGCTGCGGCAATGGCAAGCGCGGGTGGCACTGCTGCGCCGGCTGGACCTGGAGGCCAAGGGCGAAAGCGAATGGCCAGACGTCAGCGACGCAGCCTTGTTGAAGACCCTTGAGCACTGGCTCATGCCGTATCTGGGACGAGTCTCGCGTCTCAGTCATTTCGCCAACCTGGACTTGTCGAGCATTGTCCGTAACCTGCTGCCCTGGCCGTTGCCGCAACGCCTGGATGAACTGGCGCCGCACCATTTGAGCGTGCCCTCGGGCTCGTCGATTCGCCTGGACTACAGCGAGCATCCTCCCGTCCTGGCCGTGCGCTTGCAGGAGCTCTTCGGCCTGGCCGACACGCCGCGCATCGCCGGCGGCCGGCAAGTGGTCAAGCTGCACCTGCTGTCACCGGCGCGCCGCCCGGTGCAAGTGACTCAGGATCTGGCGAACTTCTGGCGCAGCACCTATGCCGAGGTGAAGAAAGATTTGAAGGGGCGTTACCCCAAGCATTACTGGCCGGATGATCCACTGGTGGCGGAGGCGACGGCGCGGGTCAAGCCGCGTCGATGAAAATCCCGGGCTTGCCCAGGGGTGCTGGTGGTAAATTCGCCGACGGATGGGCGGCTCAGCGCGCGGCCCCGGTAGTTAAGCTTCAGAGTCGAAAACCTGCATGGCAAAGAAACCCGCAACGCCCACCGCTGAAGCCCCGATGATGGCCCTCAACAAAGGGGCCAGCTTGACCTTGATCGATGTCGCCAAGATTGCTGGCGTGTCGCCGATGACTGTTTCGCGGGCGTTGAATCGGCCGGAACTGGTGAGCGAAAACACCCGGGAAAAGGTTCGCGAAGCGGTGCGCCAATCCGGTTACGTGCCAAATATGCTGGCCGGCGGCCTGGCGAGTAACAAGAGCCGGTTGGTGGCGATTTTCCTGCCCACGATCGCCAACTCCATTTTTGCCGACACGGTGCAGTCGCTGATGGATCGCCTGGCCCAAGCAGGCTACCAAACCCTGCTGGGGCTTACCGGCTACAGCGCAGAGCAGGAAGAAAAGCTGCTCGAGGCGGTTCTTGGCCGGCGCCCCGATGGCATTGTGTTGACCGGTACGCTCCACACCGAATCCAGCCGTCTGCGACTCGCCCAGGCGGGTATTCCAGTGGTCGAAGCCTGGGACCTGAGCGAAGATCCGTTGGATATGCTCGTCGGCTTTTCCCACGAAAACGTCGGGCAGGCGACCGCGCAGCATCTGTTGAAAAAAGGTTACCGGCGCTTTTCCGTCGTCACGATCAGCGACCCCCGTGGCCTGCGTCGGTGCGACAGCCTCATCGCCGAACTGAAGCGGCAGGGAATTGCAGACGTGCCCATGGAAGTCCTGGCTCCACCGGCGACCCTGGAAGTCGGGAGAGAGGGGTTGCGGCGGCTATTGGATCAGCCGCAGCGGCCAGAAATTGTCGTATGCAGCTCCGACACCGTGGCTCAAGGCGTTCTGGCCGAAGCCGCCAGTCGAGGCCTGAAGGTGCCCTCGGACCTGGCGATCATGGGGTTCGGCGATTTGAGCAGCGCCGCCCACGTATACCCGGCGTTATCAACGGTCAGCGTCGATGGCAAGAACATCGGCTTGCACGTGGCCGAGGCATTGCTTGAGCGATTCGATAATCCTTCAGCCCAAAACCCTGTGCGCATTGACACTGGATTCACCTTGATCGACCGCGCCAGCACGTGATCCGCCAACCTTTTTTGCGGGTGGGTACAGGGTTGAATGATTGCGCAATCAGAGTAGTATCCGTTCAAAGGCCTTCCGTTCTGCGCAACGAAGCCTTTTTTATTGCAGACAAATGATTGCGCAATCATTCATCTGCCAAAACCGCGCCCTATGTTCACCGCCTCTCGGCATTCGGCTCGTCCTACGCATCGATGCAGTGCCCAGCGGCATCATCTAAAAATAAGGAATGCATACATGCTCGAACAAAAAGCCCCTGTGAAATCTTCCGACGATGACCGTATTGCCTGGGTTCGTGTCTCTTCGGTGACCTTGCCGCTTGCCAATCCCATCAGTGACGCCAAGGTGCTCACCGGGCGGCAAAAGCCGATGACCGAGATCGCCATCCTGTTTGCTGAAATTGAAACCATCGACGGCCATCAAGGGCTCGGTTTCAGCTACTCCAAGCGTGCCGGCGGGCCGGGGCAATTCGCCCATGCCAAGGAGATTGCCCCGGCACTGATCGGGGAAAACCCGAGCGACATTGCCAAGCTCTGGACCAAGTTGTGCTGGGCCGGCGCATCGGTGGGGCGTAGCGGCATGTCGACCCAGGCCATCGGTGCGTTCGACGTGGCGTTGTGGGACCTGAAAGCCAAGCGCGCCAACCTGTCCCTGGCTCGCCTGCTCGGTGCCCAGCGAGATTCGGTACGTTGCTACAACACCTCGGGTGGCTTTCTCCACACACCTTTGGATCAGTTACTGAAAAACACCGACCTGTCCCGGGAGAAGGGGATTGGCGGCATCAAGCTGAAAGTCGGCCAACCGGATTGCGCCATCGACATTGAACGGGTCAGCACGGTGCGCAAGCACTTGGGCGAGCATTTTCCGTTGATGGTGGACGCCAACCAGCAATGGGATCGTCCGACGGCCCAGCGCATGTGTCGTCAGTTTGAAGCCTACAACCTGGTCTGGATCGAGGAGCCGCTGGACTGCTATGACGCCGAAGGCCATGCGGCATTGGCACAGCAATTCGATACGCCGATCGCCACCGGTGAGATGCTCACCAGCGTTGCCGAACACGCCGAATTCATCAAGCTGCGCGGCGCCGACTTCCTCATGCCCGACGCACCACGGGTGGGCGGTATTACCCCGTACCTGAAAGTTGCCTCGATGGCCGAGCAGGCGGGGTTGATGCTGGCGCCTCATTTCGCCATGGAGCTGCACGTACACCTGGCGGCCGCTTACCCGACCGAGCCCTGGGTCGAGCACTTCGAATGGCTTGAACCACTGTTCAACGAACGGTTGGAGACCCGCGACGGTCGGATGCTGGTGCCCACCCGTCCAGGCCTGGGGCTGACGCTCAGTGAGCAGGTCAAGCCATGGACGGTTCAGGAGTCCGAGGCCGGCAAGCGCCCTTGACGAACCGCTCGGGCCGGGAATTAACCGCTAGCGAGGCTCTACCTTGAGCCTCTTCAAAGGATGAACAACCATGATCGATTGCAAAGGTGATGTCTTGGTCTGGGGCCCCATGCACCCTTCCTTGATGCGGTCGCTGGAAGAACGCTACCGCATCCATAAACGCTGGGAAATCGCTGACCTTGCCCACTGGGCCAGTCAACAGGGCGATGCCATACGCGCGGTCGTCACCAGCGGCGTGTACGGGGCCGATAATGCGACGTTGGGCTTACTGCCAAATCTCGAAGTGATCACCAGTTTCGGCGTTGGCTACGACGCGCTCGACACTGCCTACCTGGCAAACCGGGGTGTCCAGTTGAGCAATACGCCGGATGTGCTCAATGACAGCGTGGCCGAAACGGCTTTGGCGCTGATGCTGTGCGTTTCCCGGCGAATCAGCGAAGCCGAACGCTTCGTACGCGCCGGCAAATGGCAGCAGGAAAAGTTTCCCCAGGGTAACGGACTGCATGGGAAAACCTGCGGCATTGTGGGCTTGGGCAAGATCGGCAAGACCATTGCTCGACTGGTTTCGGCGTTCGATATGAACATCGCCTATTACCGGCCAAACGGGCCCTATGCCGATGTCCCCTATACCCATTACGCCGACCTTCAGGCGTTGGCCACCGCGGCGGATTACCTGGTCATCGTTGTACCGGGCGGTCAGGCGACCCGTCGCCTGATCGACCGCCAGGTCATGCGGGCGCTCGGGCCGAATGCCTACCTGATCAACGTTGCCAGGGGCAGCGTCGTCGATGAGTCGGCGCTGGTCGCCTCACTCCTTGAAGGCGAAATCGGCGGCGCCGCATTGGATGTCTTTGAAGACGAGCCCCACGTTCCGGCCGAGTTGCTGGAAATGGATAACGTCGTTTTGCTTCCGCATATTGGCAGCGGTACGCACGAGACGCGCCAAGCCATGGCGGATTTGGTCTTCGAAAATCTGGATGCCTGGTTTGAGAACGAAACGCTGGTTACGCCGGTGGTGCTGTAGGGTTTGCGCGGCTCCAGCCTGATACCTCTGTGGGAGCGAGCCCGCTCGTGATTGCGATGGGTCAGCGACAGATGGATCAACCGATGCACCGCTATCGCGAGCAGGCTCGCTCCCACAGGAGATGCAGATGAGCCTTAGGGCGCCACCGGCAACAAAAACCGTGCAATCACCGGCAAATGATCGGAGATGCGCAAGGTATCGTCCTGTCTTACCTGGGCTTCGACCCGTTTGATTCTTGGGCTGTAGAACAGGTAATCGACGGTGCGGTCTGGGCCGTTGAGGCCGGGGTCGTTGGGGTAGTGGGTCAGCCAGTGCTCGCGGTCGATGCCGCTGGCCTCGTTGTTGGTGGGGATCATCGGGTATTTGTCCCACAGCAGGTGCAACGGGCTGTCGGCCGAGTAGGGCGTGCGCTGTTCGGCAGGCAAGCGCCGATACTGGCCCAGGGGCAGCAGGTTGAAATCGCCACCGATAAGCCATGGCGTGCCGGAGGATTCGAGTTTATCCAGCGCCTTGGACACGGCGCTGACCTGGCTGGGCAGGGTTTCGTCTGGTGCAGTGGCCCTTTCCAGGTGGGTGTTGAGCACCACCAACTGACCGCCGCCGCTCAGCGCCAGGGTGCTCGCCAACAGGGCATTTTTGGGTTGGAATTGCCGGCTGACGAAGTTGGCGTCGGCCACCGGCAGTTGCACCCGTTCGGCGTGGTCGATGCGGTAGCGGCTCAGCGTCGCCAGCTGCCGGCCGACGCTGCCGAAGATGTGGGGGAGGGGGATGAAATCGGCCTTCCAGTCGAAGGCGCTGGTGGAGCATGGATAGAGATCGGCCAGCCGTTCGTGCAAGAGTTTGAGCTGGTCCTGGTAATCGCTGGCCTTGGCGCCGTTGTCCAATTCCTGGAGCAGCACAACGTCCGGCTGTTCGTCGCGGATCACCCGTGCCACTTCGTCGAGGCTGAAGGCCATGTCTTCAAGGGTCGGGCTTTCGTCGTCGCCCTGGGCCAGGTCATGCCAGAACACATAGCGTTTGCCAGCCAGGAACTGCACGTTCCAGGTCATTACCTTCAGCGCCTGGCCAGACATCAGCGGTGCCGCGTTGGCGCTGCAACTGACCGGCACGGCTTCCCGGGGTTGGGGTCGCCAGGTCAGGCCGTAGATCGACAGGGCGGCCAGGCTGAGGATCAACAGCAGGCCCAGCAAGGTGTAGCGCAGTAGACGGGTCATGGCTCGGCTTATGGGCGATACGCAAAAGTGACCCCGAGCATACCCGAGAGCGGTTCCCAGGCCCAAGCCCAGAGCCGTCGCCGTGTCGTCAGCGATTGCCGGGCGTCGCTTCGATCAGCATGAACAGGCGGTACAGCACCACGCTGGTAAACAATTGCAGGAAGCTGTGGACGCTGTCGATCAACAGGCTGACCAGTGGATTCTGGGGCGCAGGGTATACCGAGATGCTGGCGCCCTTGAGCAGCCACAGCGGGGCCATGACGCAGAGGATGCACAGCAGGATCCGCCAGAAATTGCCGCGGGTCATGTTCAGGCTTTCCTTCATCGCCGCCAGCGGCGTGAGGCCCCTCAATACCAGCAGGTATTCACTGAAGGCCAGCGTCACCATCAGCCACAGGCCGGGCAGGAAGTACAACGACAGGCCGACCAGGATCAGCAGCGTATTGAGGGCGGTCAACAGGGCGAAGCGTGGCCACAGGGTCACGCCCATTGCGAGCAGGTCCCGGGGGCGTGGTGATTCGCCGCGACTGCGGGCGTCGAGAAACAGGATCAGCGCGGCGGTGTAGAGCGGATATACCAGCAGCCCGACGACCACGCTGTAGCCGGGGAAACCCTCGGGGCCGACGGCGCTGTCCACGCCTTGCTGCAGCAGGGCCTCAAGTATCACCAGCGGCAGGCACAGCTGGGCGATCCGGCCCAGATGACGCTTGAAGAAATACAAAGAGTCGCGCAACACGTCAAACGGATTCATGGGTCGGTATCGCAGTTCCAAAGCGGTCCGACACTTTAAACTGATCGGGCGCTTGCATGAAACAAACGTCATCATCAGGTAAACGCTATTGAAACCATTTAGCCGAACCCCATTACTGGCTGGCACCGGTCTTTTGGGGACCGGTTTGGTTTTTTTACCCGGCAATCTAATGAGGTCGCCATGAACAGCGAAGAACAAACCCTGATCGATGGACTGTTTTCACGGCTGCAACAGGCCGAAAAGGACTCAGCCCCACGCGATGCCCAGGCCGAGGCGCGGATCAAGGAACATCTGGCGAGCCAGCCTGCGGCGGGCTATTTCATGGCCCAGGCGATTCTGGTGCAAGAGGCTGCGATCAAGCGCCTCGACGAGCAGAACCGCCAGCTCACCACCCAGGTCGAGCAATTGCAGGCCGAGCTGCAACAGGCGCGCAACCAGGCGCCGGCGTCAGGCAGCAGCGGTGGTTTTCTCTCGAGTATTTTTGGTGGCAGCAGCAACCGCGATTCACGGCCCGCGCCCAGCGCTCCGGCATCCGGTGGCGGCTGGCGCGAACCGGCAAGGCCTGCCTCCAACGCGCCTGCCCAGCAGGGCTTTGGCGCGCCGCCCAGTCAATATGGTACGCCGCCCGGCAACTATGGCGCGCCGCAACAGCAGGCCCCAGCCGCCGGCAGCTTTTTGGGCGGCGCCCTGAAAACCGCGGCGGGCGTGGCCGGCGGCGTGATGCTGGCCCAAGGCATCAGCAGCCTGTTCCACAGCAATCAGCAGCCCCAGGAAATTGTCGAAATCCTCAAGGAGGAGCCGGCCCAACCGGTCAACGACAGCGGCAGCAGCGACAACGGCTGGGGCAATGACCAGCGTGTGGCCGATACCGATACCTACGGCAGCGACCAGGACGGCTTCAGCGACGCGGACTACAGCGACGATTCATCCTCCTTCGGCGACGACGACTCCTTCGTCTGAGTTGCCATTCGTCCGGGGCGCCCTGGCGCCTCGGGCCGATTATTCGCGGAACAATCCTCGGGGCTGGCATACTGGGCGACTTTTCGGGCCCCGGTGCCCGGTTCAGCCTGTGCGCTCGTGCATCCAAGAGGAAACGCGGTGAAAAAAATTGCAGTGTTCGCCGATGTCCAGAACCTCTACTACACCGTGCGCCAGGCCTATGGTTGCCATTTCAACTATGCCGCGTTGTGGGCCGATGTCAGCAAGCAAGGACAGATCGTCGAGGCCTATGCCTATGCGATCGATCGCGGCGACAGCAAGCAGCAGCAATTCCAGCAGATCCTGCGCAACCTGGGCTTTGTCGTGAAGCTCAAGCCCTACATCCAACGCAGCGACGGCTCGGCCAAGGGCGATTGGGACGTGGGCATCACGCTGGATATCATGGACGCCGCCGATCATGTCGATGAAGTGGTGCTGGCCTCCGGTGACGGCGATTTCGACATGCTGCTCGAACGCATCATCAGCAAGCATGGGGTCCAGGCCGTGGCCTATGGCGTGCCGGGGCTGACCGCCAACTCGCTGATCCGCGCCGCCAGCCGCTACGTGCCGATCGAAGGCGCGTTGCTGCTCAAGAATTGATTTTTACGGAGTTCAGACAGGTTTGGAACGCATCGCAGTCATCGACTTTGAAACCACCGGAATCACGCCAAGCAGCAGTTGCCGGGCCACCGAAATCGCCGTGGTAATCCTTGAGCAGGGTCGGATCGTCGACCGCTACCAAAGCCTGATGAATGCCGGTGTGCGCGTGCCCGCGTTCATCGAGCAACTGACCGGCATCAGCAACGCCATGCTGCGCAGCGCGCCATCGGCGGAAAAGGTCATGAATGAGGTTAACGAGTTCGTTGGCATCACGCCGTTGCTGGCCCATAACGCCGCGTTCGACCAGAAGTTCTGGGACTTCGAGCTGGGACGCATCAAGCGCACCCGCCTGCAGAACTTTGCCTGTTCACTGTTGCTGGCCCGCCGCCTGATGCCAGCGGCGCCGAACCACAAGCTCGGCACGCTCAATACGTTCGCCGGCCTGCCCCACACCGGCCAGGCTCACCGGGCCATGGCCGACGCCGAAATGGCCGCCAACCTCACCGCGCACCTGGCTGCGGAACTGCGACAAAAGCATGGGTTGCGGGAGTTGTCCCATGATTTGCTGTGCAGTTTGCAGAAAGTGCCGGCGGCGAAGATCAATGAACACCTCAAGCGCCATCGCGGCTTCTAGACACACCACCTGACAAATCCTGTGGGAGCGGGCTTGCTCGCGAATACGGTGTACCGGTTGATATGGCAGTCGACTGACACACCGCCTTCGCGGGCAAGCCCGCTCCCACAGTTGGAAATGCCTGGCGTCCGCAAAGTGTATGGGTGGGATAAACAGCTTTTGTAACTTAATCTTTGCCCATCGCCTTCCTAGAATAGTGCTTTTCATCGTCCTTAATTCGAGTTGAACATGCCTGGCCCACGCCGTTTTCCACTGCCGTTGATCGCCGCCTTTTTCGCCTTATATGTCATCTGGGGTTCGACCTACCTGGTGATTCGTATCGGTGTGGAGTATTGGCCGCCGCTGTTGCTGGCCGGGATTCGTTTCGTGTTGGCCGGATCGCTCATGTACGGTTTTTTGCGTTGGCGCGGGGCACCTGCACCGACCTGGGCGCAATGGAAGGCTGGGGCGCTCATCGGTGTGCTGCTGCTCAGTTTTGGCAATGGCGCTGTGAGTATTGCCGAGCATACGGGCGTGGCGTCCGGCGTGGCGGCGTTGGCCGTGGCGACGGTGCCTTTGTTTACCCTGCTGTGCGGATATTTCTGGGGCGCGCGTAATACCCGTCTGGAATGGGCGGGGATTGTGCTGGGGCTGATTGGTATCGCCATGCTCAATCTGGGCTCCAATTTGCAGTCGAGCCCGCTGGGCGCGGCCTTGCTGGTATTCGCGGCGGCGTCCTGGGCCTTTGGTTCGGTGTTGAGCAAGCACGTGCCGTTACCGGCTGGGGCAATGGCCAGCGCTGTGGAAATGCTCGTGGCGGGTGTGGTTCTGCTGATTGGCAGCTTCGCCAGTGGTGAACACCTGGACGGCGTGCCACCGCTGGAGGGCTGGTTCGCGCTGTTCTATCTGATCGGCTTCGGTTCGATCATCGCCTTCAACGCCTATATGTACCTGCTCAAGCACGTGCGCCCGGCGGCGGCCACCAGTTACGCCTACGTCAACCCGGCGGTGGCGGTGTTGCTGGGCATCGTGTTTGCCGGCGAAACCATCGGTGTCGAGGAGGCTTTGGCGATGTTGGTGATCATCAGTGCCGTGGTGTTGATTGGCTTGCCCCAGTGGCGTAAGCCCAAGCCTGCGCCGGCCGCCGCGTGAATTAGGGTAAACTGCCGCGCATTGCACACCTTGCGCTGATTTTTCCTAC
>Ga0308169_10005526_pt1 | contig 11462 bp, 8 predicted proteins | sample PhyBR1_2_FD_202139 | JGI IMG/M metagenome (GOLD analysis project Ga0308169, IMG submission 202139) | Phyllosphere microbial communities from UC Gill Tract Community Farm, Albany, California, United States - DLSLSB.R1 | ecosystem: Host-associated > Plants > Phyllosphere > Unclassified | place... | reverse complement strand
TAGTGCAGCAGCGCGGTGCGGGCAGCTTCGCCGATTGCGCGCCACTGATCGCGGCGCTGGGCGGCGCGCTTGCGGTGCTTCGATGGCATGTCGGCCAGCGGCTTGAGGTAGAACGGCAGCGTGATCTGGTAGTGGCGCGCATCGTATTCGGCGCCGCCGAGAATGCGCCAGAAGCCGTCGTAGCCGCTCTCGAAGGTCGCGTGCTGGTCAGCCTGATAGGCCGGGTGCGCGGTAGCGCGCAGTGCCAGCACACGGTCGATGCCCAGCGCCTGCGCCGCGCCCTGCAGGGCAGCAAACGCGAAGAAGCTGGGCGAATTATTCGGGAACGCGCGCTCGAAGGCATCGAAGGCCGGCCCGGCATCGCGCCACAGGCCGGCGTTATGGGTCACCAGCGGCACGCTTGCCACGTCAAGGGCGAGCGGCGCACCCTCGACCCAGGTCCAGGACAGGCGATGCAACACGGCGTCATTGGCGAGCAGCGTCAGGGTCAACCCGTTCTGCAGCTCGTCGTGCTGCGCCGCGCGCAACTGCAACGCGAACTGGCCATGTTCGCCATCGTGCTGCCACAAGACCAGACCGGCGTTGCCATGCACCGCATCCCGGTATGCCCGGTTGAAGGTCGTGTCCTCGAAGCGGACGTGGGCATTCAGGGACTGGCGCTCGCGCCAGTGGCGCAGGGCGTGCCAGCCTTGGGTCAATCGCGCGAAAATCATCGAGCGCTCCATGGGGCAAAAGTGACGGGCGAACTTTATTAAATTAGTTCCTCAGTGCAATTATGTTCCCTATCGCCAACGTGCGCTTGGAGAAAGTGTAAGGATTCGTCAGGAACCAACACGATTGGGGGCAGTCGCCCTGTTGACAGGGTTTACCGCCATGATGGGTGTTGCTCAATAACGACAATCGGGCGATGCCTGTGGCGCGCCACGCGGGTCGCGTCATGTAGAACGCCTCGAATACCGGGTCGCGATCCGGAGCAGGTCATAATGGCGGCACTCATTTATCAGCACGAAAGAACATCCATGACGCACAACCAGCCGCCGGAAGCCGCCCTCGCGCAGGGCCCTGGGACCGAGAACGACTCTGTCGACGACAGCGTGTCAGCAGCAAACACCGCTGCGGACATGGCGCAGTCCCGCAGCATGCACCGCACGGCGTCAAGTCGCGTCGTCGGTCAGGCATCGCGCGCTGCGACAGCCAAGACGGCCAAGGGCAAGGACAAGGACAGCACGGGCATTCCTCAACGGCCGAACGCCAGCCAGGTCTCGGCATGGAAGAAAGCAAACAAGGCCTCGATTGCCGAAACGGCAAAGCATTTCAACCTGCCGCCGACGATTGCCAAACGGTGGTGCGCAGTCGCCTGATATCGAGGGCAAGTCCGCATCGCCGGCGTACCGTGCTTCCCGGCCTTCCGGTTCGGTCTACCATGACTTTTCTCCATCAACAGGAAAAACAATCATGGCGCATCCCTACCAACTGTATTACTGGCCGTCGATCCAGGGCCGCGGCGAATTCGTGCGCCTGGCGCTGGAGGAAGCGGGCGCCGACTATGTCGATGTGGCGCGTGGCGATGGTGGCGTCGACCAATTGATGGCTGCGCTCGAAGTCGGCGACCATCCTGCGTTCGCCCCGCCATTTCTGAAAGCGGGCGAACAGACCATCGGCCAGGTGGCCAACATCCTGCTGTATCTGGGTGAACAGCATGGCCTGGCCCCACGCACCGAACCTGGCCGGCTCTGGGTCCACCAGCTGCAACTGACGATCGCCGACCTGGTCACCGAGGCGCACGACACGCATCACCCGATCGCTTCGATGCTGTACTACGAAGACCAGAAGCCCGAGGCCAAGCGCCGCGCCGCCGATTTTGTCGAGACGCGCATCCCCAAATTCATGGGCTATTTTGCGCGGCTGCTGGCCAATCCCGAGCCACGCGACTACCTGCTGGGCGAGCGCGTGAGCTACGCCGACCTGTCGCTGTTTCAGGTGATCGAGGGCTTGCGCTACGCATTCCCCAACGCGATGAAGAAGGTCGAGCAGGAGCATCCCGAGCTCACCGGCCTGCGCGACCGGGTGGCGGCGCGGCCGAAGATCGCGGCCTATCTGGCATCGCCGCGCCGCATTCCGTTCAACCAGGACGGCATCTTCCGTCGCTATCCCGAGCTGGACGCGTAAGCAGGTCAGTGCAGTGCGACCGGCGCGCTGGTCATGCCTCTTGCAGGCACGCCGTCGCGGCGATCGAGCCAGCCGGCAAGCGTCGTGAGCAGCAGGGCGCCCACGACCACCAGCGCGCCGATCCACGGCGTGGCCATCAGGCCGAGGTGCGCGACAATCAGGCCACCGCCCCAGGCGCCCAGCGCGATGCCGACATTGAAGGCGGCGATGTTCAGGCCAGAGGCCACATCGACGGCCTGCGGTGCATCGCGTTCAGCGCGCCGGACCACATACACTTGCAGGCCCGGCACGTTGCCGAAGGCGACCGCGCCCCAGACCAGGACCGTGATCAGCACCAGCGGTTTGCTCGGCGCCGTGAACGCCAGCACCAACAGCACCAGCGCCAGCAGCGCAAACACGATCTGCAGCGCGCGCACTGGCCCGAGGCGATCGGCCAGCTTGCCGCCCCAGATATTCCCGGCCGCGACTGACACGCCGTACACCAGCATGACCAGGCTGACGGTCGACGCCGCAAAGCCGGACACTTGCTGCAGGATTGGCGCCAGGTAGGTGAAGGCGATGAAGCTGCCGCCGTAGCCGAGCGTCGTGATTGCGTACACCAGCAGCAGGCGCGGCTTCTTCAGCACCGCCAGTTGCATCAACAGCGGCGCCGGCTTGCTGCCGGCGATATCGGACGGCACCAGGATGGCGCTGCCGATGACGGCAATCACACCCAGCAGCGACACTGCCAGGAACGTCGCCTGCCAGCCGAAGTGCTGGCCGATGAAGGTCCCGAGCGGCACGCCGGTGACCAGCGCCACGGTCAGGCCGGTGAACATCAGCGCGATCGCTCTGGCGGCTTTTTCCTTCGGCACCAGGCTGGTGGCGATGGTCGAACCGATCGAAAAGAACACGCCGTGCGCCAGGCCCGTCAGCACGCGCGCGGCCATCAGCGCCGTGTAGTCCGGCGCCATCCAGGCGACCAGGTTCCCGATCGTAAACAGCACCATCAGGCCAAGCAGGAGCTGCTTGCGTGGCACGCGGCCCGTCATGGCCGTGAGCAGCGGCGCGCCGATGGCCACGCCCAGCGCGTACAGGCTGACCAGGAGGCCCGCCGAGGGCACCGACACCTGCAGGCTGGCGGCGATGGTAGGGATCAGGCCGACGATGACGAATTCGGTCGTCCCGATGGCAAAAGCGCTCAATGCGAGCGCCCAGAGTGCGAGTGGCATGGTGTTCTTTCTTCAGAGATGGCAGGCATGCAGTGTGCCGCCTTTGCCAGCCCGGAAAAACCGGTCCGGCTACAATGGACTTTTGATTCGGAGTCATCAATGATCGACGTGGATGCGCTGATTGTGTTTTCAGCAGTCATGGATACGGGCTCGTTTTCGCGCGCGGCCGAGCGCTTGGGGCAAACGCCGTCGGGCGTCTCGCGCACGATCTCGCGTCTCGAGGGCAGCCTGGGCATGACACTGATCCAGCGCACGACGCGGCGCCTGCAACTGACCGAGGAGGGCGCCTGGCTGCTGGGCCGGGCGCGGACGATTCTGGCCGACCTGGCCAACACCGAGGCCGAAGCGGCTGCGCGCCGCTCGCAGCCGGCGGGCCTGGTGCGTGTAAATGCTGCTACGCCGGCGCTGGGCCACTTGCTCGCGCCACTGGTCGCCGAGTTCCTGGATGCGTATCCGCTCATCGGGCTGGAACTGGTCAGCGGCGAAACCTATGTCGACCTGATCGAAGAACGGGCCGACCTGGCGATCCGCATCGGCGCGCTGCCCGATTCGACGCTCAGTGCGCGCCGCCTGGGCGCGGCGCGGTTGCGCGTGCTGGCGTCACCTGCGTATCTCGAACGCCATGGCGCGCCGCCCGACACGGCGGCGCTGGCTGCGCATCGCACGCTGGGCTTCACGGCGCCGGCGTTATTGAATACCTGGCCGCTGCGTCATGGCGGCGGCGAAGGCTGGACGATCACGCCGCAGGTGGTGGCGTCGAGCGGCGAGACGCTGCGGCAGCTGGCGCTGCATGGCGCGGGGATTGCATCGTTGTCGGATTTTCTGACGCGCGCGGATGTCGCGGCGGGGCGGCTGGTGCCGGTGCTGGAAGAACACACCCTGCCGTGGACACAGCCCGTGTGGGCCGTGTTCTACAAGCAGGGTGCACTCGCGCCGCGGGTGGCGGCGCTGGTGGACTTCCTCGCCCACAGGCTGGGCGAGGTGCTGGAACGCTAACTCAGAACGCGTAGGTGGCGCGGCCGTAGATATAGCGGCCAGAACGACCGAACGGCGCATACGTCGAGAACGGCGTGTTGCCGGTGGTGTTGATGGATGGCGGCTGCGTTTCCGGATACTGATCGAACACGTTGTCCGCGCCCAGCGCCAGGGTCAGCTTCGGCGTGACGGCCAGGCGGCCTTCCAGGTCGACCGTGGTCTTGGCGCCCATCTCGAAGTCGAATGCCGGCGTAGTGCCCGGCGACAGCACTTCGCCGTAGCGCGTGGCGCGCAGCGTCGCGCCCCACTGGCCCAGCTTCCAGTTCACGTTGGCGCTGACCTTGTTTTTCGGCTGGCCTTTTTCAAGTGACAGCACGTTCAGGCGATCGAACAGCACCGGCGCCGGGCTCAGGCTCGAGAGCTGCGTCGTGGTCGGCGTCTTGGTCACTTCGGTGTCGGTGAAGTTGGCCGCCAGCGTGAAGTCAAACTTGCCTGCATCGCCGGCGTTGTACGGCATGCTCAGCACGATGTCGACGCCCTTGGTGGTGGTGTCGACGCCGTTGATGAAGAAGCGCCCGCCGCCCACGCCGATGAAGCCCTGGCTGGCGATGTAGTTGCGCACGTTCGTCTGCGTCAGGTTCTCGGACAGGATGATGCGGTCGTCGATGTCGATGCGGTAGGCATCCACCGTCAGGCTCACGGCCCCCAGGCGCATCACGGCGCCGAGCGACGCGTTGATCGATTTCTCGGCGTCGAGTGGCTTGGCGCCCAGCGCGACGGCGACCGGATCGTCGGGGCGGAAGGTCGTGATCTCGAACGGCACGCCGTTGATGAAGTTGGTCGAGGTCGCGGTGAAGTTCTGCTGCTGCGGCGAGGGCGCGCGGAAGCCATTCTGGATCGCGCCGCGCACGGCGAAGTTCGGGTTGAAGTCGTAGCGCAGTGCGAGCTTGCCGGCCAGGCTGTTGCCGAAGTCCGAATAACGTTCGCCGCGCACGGCCACCGATGCCAGCAGCTCGGGCGTGACATTCGCTTCAAGGTCGATGAAGGCGCCGATTGCGTTGCGGTGCGCGTCGACTTCGTTCGATGGCCGGAAGCCCGGGAACACCTGGGCGCCCGGCGCCGTCGGCGTACCGTTGGGCAGCCGCGCGCCGCCGAAGCTGTACGACTGCTCTTCGCCGGCGAACAGCTCATAGCCTTCGCGGCGCGCTTCGATACCAACCGCCACGTTCAGCGGCGACGAGAACGACGCCATCTCGACGCTGCGCACGCCGGTCAGGTTCAGCACTGCCTGGTCGTACGAATAGCCACCCGCATAGAACGCCGTCTTGCTGGACGGGCCGAGCGAGCGGTTCAGCGTGTTCTCGATCGTGTACTCCATCTTGTTCTTGCCGTAGCCGAGCGAAGCGTCCATGTCCCACGCGCCGGCAAGCCAGGTTACGCCGCCCGTGGCTGAAAAGTCTTTCACGGTCGGCGAGATCAAAGGCAGGAAGCCGTCCGGATAGATCGACTGGATGTTGCGCGCGTCCTGCGGGATGCGGGCGTAGCCGGCCGATGTGGCTTCGCGGTCCTGGTGGCTGGCCCAGCCATACACCTTGACGCCACCGCCCAGGTCGTTGCCGGCGTTGGCAAACAGCGTGGACTGCTTCATGTCGGGTTCACCGGTCCACGCATTGAAGCGGTTGATCGTGTTCTCGCGCGGATCGAACGCACCATTGACCAGTGCGTACTGCTGGCGCATGTCGTAGCCGGCACGCTCGGTGCGATTCTGTTCGCGGAATTCGCCGGCAATCGTCAGGTAGCCGGTCTCGCCAAGTGCCAGGCCTTTCCAGATGCTGACCGTGGCAGTCTGGCCGTCGGTGCGCTTGCGCGACGCCGGGGCGGTCCAGGTGCCGCCGGCCGGTGGCGCCGCGTTGAACAGATCGTATTCGGTCTTGTTCGCGCCGTAATTGACGGTCGCTTCGCCGCCCGTGCGGTCGGTTCGCAGGCGCATGTTGACGACGCCCGAGATCGCGTCCGAGCCGTACTGGGCTGCGGCGCCGTCACGCAGCACCTCGACCGTTTTGACGATCGCGGTGGGGATGGTATTCAGGTCGACCGCTGCCGAACCGCGGCCAATCGAGCCGTTGACGTTCACCAGCGACGACGCATGGCGGCGCTTGGAATTGACCAGCACCAGGGTCTGGTCGGGCGACATGCCGCGCAGCGTGGCAGGGCGGATGGTGTCGGTGCCGTCGGTCAGTGCCGGCCGCGGAAAATTCAGCGAAGGCAGAGCCATCGACAGCGCCTGCGTCATTTCGGTGCTGCCCGAGTTCTTCAGGGTCTCGGCCGAAATCACATCGACGGGTGCGCTGGTGTCGAGCACGGTGCGGTTGGCCACGCGGGTACCGGTGACGACGACCGTCGCGGACGCTGCGCTGGTTTCGGCTTGCGGCGCCTCCTGGGCGTGGGCAAAGCCTGCGCACAGCGCGGCAATGGCAAGTGCAACTGCTGTCTTTTCGGTCTTGGCTCTCTGCATGGTGCAATCCTTTGATATTCAAACGCGGGTGTTCCACTGGGAAGGGCGAGGCCGGGACCTCCATTCCATACTGCGCAGCGCTTGCCATGGTGTCAATTCGTGCTGATCGCAAATGACGTAATTACAACAATGGCGGGATGTCAGGTTCATGTAAGTGCGGTACGCAACGCGCGAGCGAGTGCATGCCGATGCCTGCTGCATAAGGTGATGCAGCGTGATTGCCAGCGCGCCGGATTCACGGCACGATGGGGGCACGATTCAGCCCATCCAAGCAATGAGCCAGCCAACGTCACCGCCCCGGGCCGAGCCCACATTTCCACCGGACCCCCAGCTTCATTCACTCCTCGGATGGGGGTTTGTGCTCGCCGGCATGGTGATCAGCGTGTTCATGTGCGTGACCCTGTTCGACAAGTACGCGGCCTGGGACTGGCCAAAAGCGCAGGCGCAGATCACCAGCAGCACGCTCTACAAGTCCACAGCCCGCTCGACCCAATGGTGCATACAGCTGCGCTATCGCTACACTGTGGGCGGCCGGGAATTTGCCGGCAGGCGTCAGGCCACGTCGTGGCTGAGCGGTGTGCAGTGCGACCGAGCGTACGCCGTCATGCAGGCGCGTTTCGCCCACCAGCAGCCGGGTGATCCGATCACGGTCCGCTATCAGCCCGGCAAGCCGGGGCGCGCCGTCGTCTACGCGGATGGGATCAATCCCACGGAGTGGTTTTTTGTGGCGCTGGCGATCGTGCTGGTTGCAGGCGGCATCGGGACGCTGCGCACCGCGGGCCGGCTGCGATGCGAGGCACTGGCGCATGCAGCAGAGCGCACGGCAAGGATGCAGCGTGCCGCCGCACTGCAGCGGCATCCGCTTGTATAGTGGTGGCACGACGAGACCCATCAAGCTTGCATGGCAACACGCCAGTAACGAGACGAATAACGAGACCAATCACGAGACCCCATGACAGACCTGTTCCCCCATTTTCGCGCCCTGCAAGTCGAGATCGACCCGACCGTCACCATCAACGCCATCGTCGGTGGCTCCGGCCCGCCGCTCCTGCTGCTGCACGGCCACCCGCAAACGCACGCCATCTGGCACCGCGTCGCACCGCGCCTGGCCGAGCACTTCACGGTCGTGGCTTGCGACCTGCGTGGCTACGGCGACTCATCCAAACCGCAGGGCGCGCCGGACCACGCCAACTACAGCAAGCGTGCGATGGCGGCCGACATGGTGGCGGTGATGCAGTCACTGGGATTTGCCAGCTTCCGCGTGCTGGCCCACGACCGCGGCGCGCGTGTTGCGCACCGGCTGGCGCAGGACCATCCGCAGGCCGTCGAGCGGATGGCGCTGCTGGACATCGCGCCCACGCTCGCGATGTACGAGCAGACGTCGGACACCTTTGCGCGCGCCTACTGGCACTGGTTCTTCCTGATCCAGCCGGCGCCGCTGCCCGAGCGCCTGATCGAGGCCGACCCGGCTGCTTACGTGCGGGACGTGATGGGCAAGCGCAGCGCGGGCCTGGCGCCGTTCGACCCGCGCGCGCTGGCGGAGTACCAGCGCTGCCTGGCGTTGCCGGGCACCGCGCACGGCATCTGTGAAGACTACCGCGCTGCTGCGACGATCGACCTCGAGCACGATCGGTTTGACCGCGATGCCGGGAAGCGTCTGGCGCTGCCACTGATGGTGCTGTGGGGTGAGCAGGGCGTGGTGGGGCGCTGCTTCGATCCGCTCAAGGAGTGGCAGCGGGTGGCGGCTGATGTGCAGGGTGGGGCGCTGCCGTGCGGGCATTACATTGCCGAGGAAGCGCCGGATATGCTGCTTGAACGGGTGTTGCCGTTTTTGGTGCAAGGCTGAATCAGAAACAGTGTTGAAATCATTGTTCTTTATAGCCACGCGGCACTCATGCGGACGAGCAATAAAGTTCGACAAAAAACACTAAAGTTCCACATAAGAGGCCAGGGCTCTGGCGAACTTCCGCTTTCGGCCAGAAGCGGACATTGCACCTACTCACGCAAGATCAAGGGTCGGCCACGGTCCAAATACGACTCCTCACGGCCATGCCCACTTAGGTGGCCCCGGCACCGGTCGGGCGGGCCAAGGGCCTTCAATAGACATTTTTGGTAATGTTGTGCCGCCAAACTCGCCAGCCGCACACTATCCTACATATTAAAAATTCAATACTGAGAGAGCATTCGTTCCATGATAATTTTTATCGACGAAATCGATAGTGAATCATGTTTCCCGTTAGGCTATACAAACCTGCCGAGTTTTATCGCAAAGTTTAAATCTGCAGAATTTGAAGGGGTTGCTAGATTCGTTCCAGCCAGCGGACTCCCCCAGGATTGTGCTGGACATGAATTTGGCGTGGAAATTGCACAGGACTCAATAACTGACTTTCAAATTGTTTCCGGCGGAGCAGGATCGGCAATTGAGCCCTTAAGTACGACGGGCTCATTCCGCGTACGTGGCAAGGTACGCGGATCCTCAGGGCCCGCAGGGGGAGAGACTAAGACGGTCGCGGTAGGTGAAGCGTTCTTCACTTTGACGCCGGAAGATGTGGGGCAGCGTCGTCCTGCTATTGGTGACACCGTTGTCTTTATTCTCCACGGCTTGTCATTATGGGATGAGGTGATTTAAGGGAACAGGCACAAGGTCAGGTACGGCGATGTGACATCGGTGAACTTTCCCTAGTAAAGCGAGTCGTCTGCAGTCTCTCTCTCTTCTTAAACAAAAGAAGCCGTCCCCAACCCGCTGCTTCTGGCGCGGGTTACGGGATGGCTCGTTTTTTAGCGGCTAGGGCGGTAGCAAAATCGCGTCCGCTGCTGCGTTGAAAGACTTACAGGCAATGAGCGGTACAACCTTAGCTAGCCTTGTGAGTGCAGCTGGCCGCCCTAAACCATGACACGCCTTCAACGCTTGAACGGCTGCTTTGGGTCGGGAACTGCCTGTCGTGACACTTTGCGAGTTTTTCGCATTGGCAACCTGCTATGCTGGTACCACCGGCCGCAGTCGGCCAGGAGCAGACGTTTGTTTGAACCTACGACAGGATGAAAACTATGCTCTCTCCATCAAGACTCATTCCACCACGCAGCGAGAAGGACATCTCGTGGGTGTGGCTGCTAAAAGCCTTGTTGGCTGGATTCGGGTATTTTTTCTATTCCTCGTCGACCACGGCCCGGTACGCTACAGCCGTTCTGATCCTTGCGTTCTGTGTTTGGGTTGCTGTCATCAACAAACGGGAAAAACGCAGACTTGAAGGGATCTGCAGCACTCGTGATGAGGAATCCATATGTACCTTTGCCCAGAGTTTCTCGACTAGGCATGTCGATACCTGGGTCATTCGGGCAGCACATCAGGAAATCCAGCAACTGATGAAGTCCTACATTTCGGCTTTCCCCGTACGCGCATCGGACTCATTACTTGACGACCTGAACATAGATTCCGAGGACATCGAAGACTTGTTGGTAGACATTGCTAAGCGTTCTGGACACTCGCTTGATGGGACCGAGAAGAACCCTTTCTACGGGAAAATAAGCACGGTTTGTGATCTGGTGCTATTCGTCAATGCGCAACCACGATTAGCCACTATTCGACCGTCCGCCTAGGGTCGAAACCGGTCCTTCGTGACAATCTGCGACTTTTCCACCTTGGCAACCTGCTACGATAAGCGCAATGGCCGGAGTCAATCAACGAAGCTCTTTATGACTTGGATCCGTCGCGTTGTTGATCAAACAGCGAGATTTTCCTTGATCGGCACGGTACTACTCGAACTGGACGGATCAATCCTGCCAGTCTATTTAGGAAAAATAGTTATTTCGAGTTTTACTGTTCCAGCGATTTTTGCGAATTTCGCGAAAATGACGTTGATTCTTTGAGTTGATCAACATCGCAAGTCACATCAGTCGTTCTGTCGTTTCATCGCCCGTGTGCGCTGCTTATCACGAGCTGTACGCACGGTTTTCTATCTAGTAGTAGCGGGAAATGCACTCTAGCCAGATAGTAACCGGGCAGCTAAATCGATAGTGTAAATAGTGACATAGAAAAAAACTTCGCGATTTGCGGGCCCTGCTTATTTCTAAATTATCGAAATTTACGAATCTATCCAGATAGCATTTAAATGAAGTGCAGGAAATTTAAGTCATGCCTACAACAACAATAGCAGTGCGTCCCCGAATGCTTCCAGTACCGGTCATATTTAAACAGTGGTTGCAGATTATTCTGAATATTTATGCATTAGGCATATTACTGATTGCGTTGCCAACGAGTGCATATGCCGGACTTCCGCCAGTAGTCTTCAATTACGTGAATAACACGGGAGATTTCAGCTTCGGGCAGGCCGATTCCCCTGAAGCGGCGTGCACAGCTGCTATGGCTATAGTACGCCCTAATTCTTCCAACGCTCATTACAGTTACCCTAATGTTAAGGGCGTAGATCTCTCCATGACGGGCATGACCAATTTTTTTTGTAGCTTCGAAGACGAACAAAAACGAAAAAATACCTATATGGCGGGGTATCCGACTTGCGGTCCCTACGAAACACGCATGAGTACGCGTGCCTACATAGATTCTGTCACATGGACTTGTGTATGCCGAAATGGCG
>Ga0308169_10005524_pt1 | contig 11465 bp, 5 predicted proteins | sample PhyBR1_2_FD_202139 | JGI IMG/M metagenome (GOLD analysis project Ga0308169, IMG submission 202139) | Phyllosphere microbial communities from UC Gill Tract Community Farm, Albany, California, United States - DLSLSB.R1 | ecosystem: Host-associated > Plants > Phyllosphere > Unclassified | place... | reverse complement strand
TTCCTTGATGATCTCGCAGATCACCGAGGCCGGCGTCAGGCCGCCCATTTCAGTCAGGTCGCAACCCGCTTCGGTGTGGCCGGCGCGCATCAGGACGCCGCCCTTCACCGCGCGCAGCGGGAAGATGTGGCCCGGCTGCACCAGGTCGTCCGGTTTCGCGCCCTTGCTCACCGCGACCTGGATCGTGCGCGAGCGGTCGGCCGCCGAAATACCGGTGGTCACGCCTTCGGCCGCTTCGATCGAGACGGTAAAATTGGTGCCGAACGAGGTGCCGTTCCGGCTCGTCATCATCGGCAGCGCCAGGCGGTCGCAGATTTCTTCCGACAGGGTCAGGCAGACCAGGCCGCGCGCGTGGCGGATCATGAAGTTGATCGCTTCCGGCGTGACGAAGTCCGCCGCCAGCACCAGGTCGCCCTCGTTTTCGCGATCTTCCTCGTCGACCAGGATGACCATGCGCCCGGCGCGCAGTTCAGCAACGATTTCCTGAGTACTAGAAATAGACATTCGGTTCCTTGAAACGGTGACGCGTCGTGCGTAATCCGCTATTTTAAAGGATTTACAGGGTTCCAACCGAGTCGATGCGAGGAAGCCGGTAGCCAAATTGCGGCAAAGCGGCAGCTGGGAGTTGTATTTGAACACATCGAACGTTGCACTACTGCAACAAAACGCATTTGTTCAAAAACAATTGTTAATTTATATGTTTTACTATGCAACTATCTGATGTTTGCGACATCAACCAGTGTTAATTTATCTCGATCTGGTCTAACGTGCCGGCAATGCTGCTGCCGGCGCACTCATGGAGTAGTCATGTTGGTACCGTTATTTGCCCGTCAGTCCACCGCCGCAGCCCGGGAAACGCACTGATGGCTACCATCCTCATCGTCGATGACCGGCCGAGCAACCGCGCCTACCTGCTGGCGCTGCTCGGATTCACCGAGCACCGCCTGCTCGAAGCCGAAGACGGCGCCGCCGCGCTGCAACTGGTGCGCGCCGAACGGCCCGACCTGATCATCACCGACATCCTGATGCCGACCATGGACGGCTACGAGTTCGTCCAGCGCCTGCGCGCCGACCGCGCCCTGGCCGCGACCCGCGTCATCTTCTATTCCGCCGTGTATGCCGAACGCGAGACGATCGCGATGGCGCGCAGCTGCGGCGTGCAGACCGTCCTCTCCAAGCCGTCCGACCCGCAGGACATCATGGCGGCGGTCAATGCCGAGCTGGGATTGTCGGCGGCCGCCCAGGGAGCACCACGCGAGGGCACGCCTGACAGCGCCCGCGAAACGCGCAACGCGTCCCAGCCCGCGCCGTTCATGCCGCCCGCGCCACCGCCCGCCGACAGCCGCCTCGCCACGCGCCTGGTCGCCCTCGAGGACATGTGCCTGCACCTGGCGGGCGAACGGCGCGTCGAAGGCCTGGTCGACCTGTTCCTGCAGGCCGCGGCGCGCATCCTCGACGCCGACCAGCTGGCCCTGTGCCTGCTCGAGAACGACGAACGCACGGTGCGCCACCTGTCCGCGCGCGGCCTCGACGGCGCCCGGCTCGCGCCGCATGCGGCCGGCACGCGCCTGCCCGGCGCCCTGCTGCAAACGCGCGGGCCGCTGCTGCTGGCCGAAGGCGATCCGCTGCTCTCCACGCTGCCGCCCGGCCTGCCGCGCTGCGGCTCCTTCCTCGGCCTCGCGGTGCGCGACCTGCGCCACCTGCACGGCTGGGTGTACTTCGTGCGCGCCCCGAGCGCGGCGCCCTTCGAGCTCGAAGACGAGCGCTGGGCCTCGGCGCTGGGCGCCCACCTGGCGGTGGCCTACGAAAACCTGAACCTGTACGGCGTGGTGCAGCGCCACGCGGCCCAGCTGCAGCTGGAAGCGACCGCGCGCGCCGAAGCCGACGCCGCGCTGCGCGAGAGCGAACACCGGCTGGAACTGGCGCGCCAGGTCTTCGACAGCACCCAGGAAAGCATCATGATGACCGACGCCGGCGCCAACATCGTCGCCGTCAATCCCGCCTTCGAGCAGATCACGGGCTTTCGCGAAGCGGACGTCGTCGGGCTCAACCCGAGCGTGCTGCGCTCGGGCCGCCACGACGCGGCCTTCTACCGCTGCATGTGGGACAGCCTGGAACAGGACGGCCAATGGCGCGGCGAGATCTGGAACCGCCGCAAGAACGGCGAAGTCTACCCCGAGCGCATGAGCATCAGCGCGGTGCGCGACGAGGTCGGCAAGCTCACGGCCTATGTCTCGGTGTCGACCGACCTGTCGGCATTGAAGGCGGCGCACAACCGGCTCGACTTCCTGTCGAACCACGACGCACTGACCCTGCTGCCGAACCGCTCGCTGTTCCACGACCGCCTGCAGCAGTCGATCGCGGCGGCGCGGCGCGACGGCACCCAGCTGGCCCTGCTGCTGGTGAACGTCGACCGCCTCTCGCGCATCAACGACAGCCTGGGGCACGCCGCCGGCGACGCCCTGCTGCGCGAAGTGGCGCGCCGCGCCAGCGAGCTTGCCGGTCCCGCCGACACGGTCGCGCGCCTGTCCGGCGACGAGTTCGTGCTGCTCACCGAATGCGAGGACACCGAGGACATGATCCTCGCCGCCCAGCGCCTGATCGAAGCGATCGCCCAGCCGATCTCGGTGGATGGGCACGACGTGGTCGTCACCGGCAGCATCGGCATCAGCGTCTTCCCACGCGACGGCAATGCCGCCGGCGACCTGCTCAAAGCGGCCGACGCCGCGCTGGCGAACCAGAAGGACGCCGGCCGCAACGGCTTCCGCTTCTTCAAGGGCGAGATGAACGACCAGGCCATGCGCTGGCTGGCGCTGGAAACGCGGCTGCGGCGCGCCATCGGCCAGGCCGAACTGGCGCTGCACTTCCAGCCGCAGGTGGCTTGCGCCGACGGGCGCGTGCTCGGCATGGAAGCGCTGCTGCGCTGGCACAGTTCGGAACTGGGCCGCGTCTCGCCGGCCGACTTCATCCCGCTGGCCGAGGACACGGGCCTGATCCTGCCGATCGGCGACTGGGTGATCCGCCAGGCCTGCCTGCAGAACAAGGCCTGGCAGGACGCGGGCCTGCCCTGCATGCCGGTGGCGGTCAACGTTTCGGCGCACCAGTTCAAGGCCGGCACGGTGCCGCAGGTGGTGCGTTCGGCGCTGCAGGAAACGGGACTCGCGCCGCAGTACCTCGAGATCGAGCTGACCGAGAGCGTCATGATGGGCGACACCACGGCGGCGGAAGCCCAGCTGGCCGAACTGCGCGCGATGGGCGTCTCGCTCTCGCTCGACGACTTCGGCACCGGTTACTCGTCGCTCGGCTACCTGTCGCGCTTCTCGCTCGACAAGCTCAAGATCGACCAGGCGTTTGTCCGCAACATCACCACCGACCCGCGCAGCGCCGCGATTGCCCAGGCCACGATCGCGCTGGCCGAAGGCCTGTCGCTGAAAGTGGTGGCGGAAGGCGTGGAAACGCTGGCGCAGCGCGACTTCCTCGGCAAGATCGGCTGCGCGGTGCTGCAGGGTTATCTCTACAGCCGGCCGGTACCGGCGCGCGAGATGGAAGTGCTGTTGCTGGCGGGGCGCGTGATCGTCTGAGGGACACGGCTGAAGGACAGGGGCGTCGACGGCCGTTACAATGGCCGCTCGACGTCTTTCAACGGATACGCCCGATGCTCCATCATTTCCTTCGTCACGCCCTCCTCGCCTGCGCCCTCCTGTTTCAATCCGTCGTCGCCAGCGCCGCCCTGAAACTGGACGCGCCGATCCCGGTCGGCCCGCAGGTCAAGGTCGGCAAGCTGGCCAATGGCCTCACGTACTACATCCAGAAGAACACCCGGCCCGAGCGCAAGCTCGAACTGCGCCTGGTAGTGAAGGCCGGTTCGATCCTGGAAGACGAGGACCAGCAAGGCCTGGCCCATTTCGTCGAGCACATGGCCTTCAACGGCTCGACCAACTTCAAAAAGCACGAACTGGTCGACTACCTGCAATCGATCGGGGTCAAGTTCGGCGCCGACCTGAACGCCTACACCTCCTTCGACGAAACCGTCTATATCCTGCCGATCCCGCTCGACCGTCCGGAGAACGTGGGCAAGGCCTTCCAGGTACTCGAAGACTGGGCGCATGGCCTCTCCTTCGACGAAGCCGCCATCGACAAGGAACGCGGCATCGTGCTCGAGGAACTGCGGCTCGGGAAAGGCGCGGGAGACCGCATGGGCAAGCAGATCTGGCCGAAGATCTACAACGGCTCGCGCTACGCCGAGCGCCTGCCGATCGGGAAGGAAGACGTGCTGCGCAACTTCCAGCCCGAGACCCTGCGCCGCTTCTACCGCGACTGGTACCGGCCCGACCTGATGGCGGTGGTGGCCGTCGGCGACATCGACCCGAAGGCCATCGAAAAACTCATTCGCACGCACTTTTCACGGCTGACGAATCCGAAGCCGGCCCGCCCCCGCGTATACGCGGAAATCCCGACCCGCTCGGAGACCGAGGCCGTCGTCGTCACCGACCCCGAGGCCGGCGGCAACAGCATCCTGGTGCGCTATCCGGTGCAGCCGGTGCGCGAGCCCGACACGCTGCGCGGCTACCGCGAGCAGCTGGTCGAAAGCCTGTTCACCGGCATGCTCGGCGCGCGCCTGCAGGAATTGTCGCAGCTGGCCGAGCCGCCCTTCCTGCGCGGCGGCAGCGCCCTGGGCAAGATCACGCCCTTCTATAAATCCTTCAACACCAGCGCGGCGATCGGCCCCGGCGGCGCGCCGAAGGCGATCGACGCCCTGGTGCGCGAGAACGAGCGCGCGCGCCGCTACGGCTTCGGCCAGGCCGAACTCGATCGCGCCCGGAAGAACATGCTGCGCAGTTTCGAGCAGCTGTATAACGAACGCGAGAAGACCGATTCCGGCGCCTATGTCGCCGAGTACCTGCGCAACTTCCTGCAGCAGGAACCGATCCCCGGCATCGCCGCCGAATACCGCTACGCCAACGAGATGCTGCCGGCGGTGACGCTCGACGAAATGAACGCCTATGCACGGCGCACGATCCCGGCCAACTCCGGCAAGCTCGTGATCTATACCGGCATCGAACGCGCGGACAGCCCGCCGCCGCAGGGCGAGGCGCTGCTGGCGGCGGTGGCGGCGGCCGAAAAAGCCGAGGTCGCGCCGCACGAGGAAAAGCAGCTCGGCAGTCAGCTGATGGCGCAGCCGCCGAAAGCGGGCAGCATCGTGGCAGAGACGCAGGACAAGGCGCTCGGCTTGACGTATCTAACGTTCTCGAACGGCGTCAAGGCGATCCTGAAACCCACCGACTTCCGCAACGACCAGGTCATGATGAGCGCGGCCCGCTTCGGCGGCCAGAGCCTGTTCGGCGACGCCGACATCCTCAACGCCCGCTACGCCAACGCGATCGTCGCCAGCATGGGCCTGCAGGATTATTCGCCGCTCGACCTGTCCAAGGTTTTGGCGGGCAAGGCGGCCGCCGTGACGATGGGCCTGGCCGGCTACAGCGACGTGCTGGGGGCCTCGTCGGGCGCGACCGACGTCGAGACCATGCTGCAGCTCCTGTGGCTGCGCTTCGACGCCGTGCGGCGCGACGAAGACCTGTTCAAGTCCTTCATCGGCAAGCAGGTCGAGGCCGCGCGCAACCGCCTCGGCCAGCCGGGCGCGCGCTTCGGCGACACCGTGGTCTCCGCGCTCTACAACAACCACCCGCGCGCGCCGCGTCCACTGCGTCCCGAGGAATTCAGCCAGGTCAGCCTGGACCGCAGCATCGCGATCTACCGCGAACGCTTCTCGAGCGCGAAAGACCTGACCTTTGTGATCGTCGGCAGCTTCGACCCCGTCAAGATCAAGCCGCTGCTGGCGACCTACCTGGGCAGCCTGCCCACGCCGGATATCCCGACCGCCTGGCGCGACGTCGGCCTGCGTCCCGTAAAGGGCGTGGTCAAGCGCGCGGTGTACAGCGGCAGCGAACCGAAGAGCACGATCTCGCTGACGTTCACGGGCGAGGCGCCGTTCTCGGAAGCGGAGCAGATGCGGCTGCAGGCGCTGGTCGAGGTGCTCAACATCCGCATCATCGAAGTGCTGCGCGAGCAGCTCTCGCTGATCTACGGCGGCAGCGCCGGCGGCCAGCTGGGCCGCATCCCCTACGGGAACTACACGCTCGCCGTCACCCTGCCGACCGGGCCGGAGAACGTCGACAAGGTGTTGCAGGCGACCTTCGACGAATTCGAGCGCCTCAAGCGCGAAGGACCGGCGGCAGCCGACCTGGCCAAGGTCAAGCAGAACTGGATCCAGAACCACCGCAAGGCGCTGCGCGAAAACGGCTACTGGCTGGGGCGCATCCAGACGGCGCTGCTGGACGGGACCGACCCGGCGGCGATCCTGACGCAGGAGGAGCGGGTCAATGCGCTGAGCGCCGCCGAGGTGCAGGATGCGGCGCGGCGTTACCTGGACACGCAGAATTATGTGCAGGTGGTGCTGTATCCGGAGAAGAAGGCGGAGGCGGCGGTAACGCCCGCAAATTAACACGTAGGGTGGGCGGGGTAATTCACGGCAATGCCGTGAATTACGCCCACGCGGTGATCGTTTGCAGCAAGATCATCCGGCACGATAGCGAAGCCGATAACGATCACCGCGTGGGCGGGAGCCGCGGCGCCGCCGAGGCCCACCCTACGTCCCTTCGTTCAAGCCAGCCGGATTTTTACTTCAAATACTTCTCGAACCACTCCACCGTGCGCTTGCGCTGGTCCAGCTGATGCTCCGGCTTGCGAATCGCATGCCCTTCCCCATCGTAGATCACGAGCGCCGTCGGCGTGCCAACGGCGCGCAGGCCGTGCCAGAACTCCATCGACTGCACCGCCGGCGTCTCGACGTCGCGCTCGCCCACATAAATCAACGTGGGCGTCTTCGCGTTGCGGATCGATTCGATCGGCGAAGCGGCGCGGTAGATGGCCGGATCCTCGTACATGGTCGCGCCAAAGAAGGGCACCATCCACTGGTCGATGCCGTTCTGGCCGTAGTAGCTGATCCAGTTGGCGATGCCGGCGCCGGCCACCGCCGCCTTGAAGCGCTTGCTGTGGGTGACGCCCCACATCGTCATGAAGCCGCCATACGAGTGGCCCATCAGGCCGAGGCGCGCGCCGTCGACCGGGGCCGCCTTCAGGACGGCATCGACGCCGGCCAGGATGTCGCGCCAGTCGCCGCCGCCGAAGTCGCGCCGGTTCGCGCTGCCGAAGGCCATGCCCTGGCCGTAGCTGCCGCGCGGGTTCGGCTGGAACACATAGAAGCCGCGCGCCGTCAGGTCGCGCACCAGGGGATTGCCGAATTCGCCGGCGGCGACGAAACGCGGCGTGGCGGCCGAGGACGGCCCGCCGTGCACCAGCACGACCATCGGGTGCTTGACGCCGGCCAGGGCCTTGCGCGGGCCGACCAGCCAGCCCTGGCTGCGCATGCCCTCGTTGGTCCAGCTGATGCTCTGCGCCGTGACCTGGGGCGCGAAACCGTCGTTGTCGCGCGTGATCGGGCCGAGCTTCGGCAGGCGTCCGGCGACGATGCGCGGCGCCTGCTCGAAGGTTTCCTGTACCGAAACGGCGGAGCTGCCGTCCGCGCTGAAGACGATGCGCCCGTCGGCCGAACCGTTCGCCGACACCGCCCCGCTCCACAGCGTGCGCGCAGCGTGTGCGGTGGGCGCGGCCGGGTCGAGCGCGACCACCGCCATCTCGCTGCCCTGCAGGCTCGAGGCCAGCAATTGCGTGCCCTTCCAGGCCAAGCCGTTGAAGGAGCCGGCATAATCCGGCGTCACGTCGAGCGGCTCGCCGCCCGCCATCGGCACCGTGAACACGTCGCCGCCGACCGAGCCGAAGTCGCTCATCAGGCCACCGACGAAAGCGGCCGTGCGGCCATCCGGCGACACGTGCGGCAGGCTGATTTGCATCTTGGGGGCCGCGATGACGCGCAGCGCGCCGCTGGCGATATCCACATGCCCGAGGGTCGCGACCCACCAGTTGTTGTCGCCATTGCCCCTGGCGCTGGTGGCGACGAAACCACGGCCGTCCGGGGTCCAGTCGTATTCATAGACGAACGCATCGGGCGGCGACACCAGGCGCAGCACGCCGCCGGCCGCAGGCGCCAGCGCGATGCGCTGCGCGTCCTCGTCGACGCCGATCTCGCCGACCTGGCGCGCGCCCGCTTCGACCGCACCGGTCTGCTTCTTCGCGCCCACCGTGGCGAGCAAGGCGATGCTGGCGCCGTCCGGCGACCAGCGCGCGGTGTTGGCCACGCCCTTCACTTTCGCCGCCGCCGTCAGTTTGCCGCCCTGCGCTACCCACAAGGTGGCTTCTTCGGCCGCGCGATCGGTGCCGATGAAGGCAAGACCCTTGCGGTCCGGCGACCAGGCCGGGAAATCATAGGAACAGGTGGCGCAGGGATCGTATTCGGCCGTGATCCTGCCGCTGGCGGCGTCGCGTACGACGATGTGGCCGTGCGCGCGCCGGCCGGGGATACCCGGGTCGAGCGACTCGATCGCGGCGACCGATTCGCCGCCGCCGCTGATCGCGACCGCGCGGTATTCGCGCATCTGCGCGCCCTGCGCCGCCGTCGCGGCCAGCAATGCCGCGCCCAGGGTCGTTCCGAATGCGACCCGCGACCAAGCTTCCCTGACTCTCATCTTTTCTCCTCAAAATGGCCGCCGCGCCACATGGGGGCAGGCTCATGTTTATTGTGGAGGGCAGTCTACGCCGAATTTCCTGAGTCGGGAGCGCAACGTTTTGTATGCGGGCGGGATAATTTTGCTTGCACTTAAGAAATACGGTGGCGGATCGTTGACGCAGAGCTAGAGTGGGAGTTCGACCTCAGCAGGAGTTGACGATGATCTACAAGGATAGCGACAACAAGATGCCCGTCGTCGCGATACTGCAGCGCATGCTGTCGCTCGCCGGCCCCGACAAGCGGCCGCTGATCGAGCGCGAGTTGCGCATGATGCGCGCGGGGATCGTGGCCGAACGCGAAGCGACCGGGCTGATCGACGTGTACCTGAAGGATTCGACCCGCACGGCCGTCGTGCACGACCTGCGGCTGGTGTCGAACGAGGGCGCGGCCGCGCAGATCGATCACCTGCTGATCCATCGCTCGCGCCGCTTCTACCTGCTCGACACCCGGCATTTTTTACACGACCTCAAAATCACGGAAGACGGCGAGTTCCTGCGCTGGGATGAAGCGAACAAGCGTTTCGAGCCCGTGCCCTCGCCGCTCGATGCGCTGGCGCGCCAGGTCACGGTCCTGCGCGACGTGCTCGAAGCCTTCGGGCTCGACGACGCCCCGATCGACACCCTGGTGCTGCTGGCCCCGAATGCGCGCATCGACCGCGCGCGCCGCATCGACAGCGCGCGCGTGATGAAGGCCGACCAGTTCATGGAAAAGCTCAACAGCGGGATGGACAACGCACCCGTGCTGACGGTGCTGGGCAACCTGAACCGGACAAGGATGTCCGATTCGATCGGCGACATCGCCCACAAACTGATCGCGCTGCACCGGCCCTCGACGGCCGACACGATGGCGCGCTTCGGGCTGCGGCGCGATGCGGCGCCGGCCAGCGCCGCTGCGGTGCCGGCCGCGCCGGCCGTGGCGGACGCGGCGCAGGGGGCGGAGCTGCGCAGCGCCTGAGCGCGGCGCAGCCCCGTCGCCGCCCGTCGCCGGAATCAGGCCCTGGCGGCCGACAGCATGCGCTCGACGTAGCGCGCGATCAGGTCGATTTCCAGGTTCACCTGCGAACCGGCGCGCAGGTGCTTCAGGGTCGTGACCTCGATCGTGTGCGGGATCAGGTTGATCGAGAAGCGGCACACCTTGGCGCCGTCGACGGCCAGGTCTTCCACGCGGTTCACGGTCAGCGACACGCCGTTGACCACGATCGAGCCTTTATAGGCGAGGAACTTGCCCAGTTCCTGGGGCGCGTCGATGACGAGTTCGCGCGACTCGCCGACCGGCTCGAAGCTGTGCACCCGGCCCAGGCCGTCCACGTGGCCCGACACCAGGTGCCCGCCCAGGCGCTCGGCCAGGGTCAGCGCCTTTTCCAGGTTGACTTCGCCCGGCGCGTCCAGGCCCACGGTCTTGTTCAGGCTTTCGCGCGAAACATCCACACAAAAGCGCGACCCAGTGATCTCGACCACCGTCATGCAGGCGCCGTTGATCGCGATCGAGTCGCCCAGCCCGACGTCGGCCAGCGGCAGGCCGCCGGCCTCGATCTGCAGGCGCACGCCCGCGTCCAGGCCACCCGCCAGCGGTGCGACCGAATTGATATTGCCGACGGCGGCGACGATTCCAGTAAACATGCTGCTTTTCCTTCAGGTTGGTTCTTGGTTGTCTATTCTAGCGAGGATGCGCAGGTCGGCGCCGATCGGCGTGACTTCATGGAAGCGCAGCGCCACCCTGTCCGCCAGGCGCGCCAATGGCGGCAGCGCGAACATGCCCTGCCCGGCGCCGATCAGGCTGGGGGCGAGATACACCAGCAATTCGTCGACGCAGCCTTCGCGCACCAGCGAAGCGTTCAGTTTCGAACCCGCCTCGACATGCACCTCGTTGATCTCGCGCCGGCCCAGTTCCAGCATCAGGGCCGGCAGGTCGACCTTGCCGGCGCCATTGGCCAGCATGATCACCTCATGCCCGGCCGCGCGCAGCAGCGCTTCCTTGTCCGGACTCGGCACGGCGGCCACGATCCAGCACGGTTCGCCCTGCAGGATGCGTGCGCCCAGGGCGATCTCGAGCCGGCTGTCGACGATCACGCGGCGCGGCTGGCGCGCTGCGTCTCCGCCCATGTCGATCCCGCGCACGGTCAGCTGCGGATCGTCCGCCTTGACGGTGCCGATGCCGGTCAGGATGACGCAGGCGCGCGCGCGCCAGGCATGGCCATCCTGGCGCGCTTCGACCCCGGTGATCCACTGGCTCTCGCCGTTTTCCAGCGCCGTCATGCCGTCCAGGCTGGCGGCCGTTTTCAGGCGCACCCACGGGCGGCCGCGGCGCATGCGCGAAAAGAAGCCGATGTTCAATTCGTACGCTTCGTCAGCCAGCAAGCCGGATGCAGCCGCGATGCCGGCCGCTGCCAGCTGCGCCATGCCGCGCCCGGCCACCAGCGGATTCGGGTCGCCCATCGCCGCGACCACGCGTCCCAGGCCCGCTTCGACCAGCGCGTTCGAGCAGGGCGGCGTGCGGCCGTAGTGGCTGCAGGGTTCGAGGGTGACGTAGGCCGTGGCGCCGCGCACGTCGTTGCCGCGCGCGGCAGCGTCGCGCAGGGCCTGGATTTCGGCATGCGCCTGGCCGGCGGGCTGGGTGTGGCCGGCGCCGATGACTTCGCCATCGCGCACGATCACGCAACCCACGCGCGGGTTCGGCGCGGTGATGGTCATGCCCTTCGCGGCCCAGGCCAGCGCCAGCGCCATGCCTTCGGTATCGGTCTCTACCTTGGTTTTGATCTGCACAGTATTCATCATAAGTTTCG
>Ga0308169_10005523_pt1 | contig 11465 bp, 9 predicted proteins | sample PhyBR1_2_FD_202139 | JGI IMG/M metagenome (GOLD analysis project Ga0308169, IMG submission 202139) | Phyllosphere microbial communities from UC Gill Tract Community Farm, Albany, California, United States - DLSLSB.R1 | ecosystem: Host-associated > Plants > Phyllosphere > Unclassified | place... | reverse complement strand
CGGACGCCCCGCAAGGCGACGGCGCGACCGGGTTCAGCGGCTATCGTGGCTTCTTTTATCATTTCCTCGGCGTCACCAAGGGGCAGCGCTTTGCGCGCTGCGAACTGTCGACCGTCGACACCGCCCTGCTGCTCGGCGGGACGCTGTTCGCGCAAAGCTGGTTCGATGGCGATCACCCCGACGAAGTGCGGATCCGCGCGCTGGCCGAGCGGCTCTACACCGCCGTCGAATGGACCTGGATCACGCCGCGTGCACCCTTGCTGTCGATGGGCTGGCATCCCGAGACGGGGTTCATCAAGAGCGACTGGGATGTCTATAACGAGGGGATGCTGTTGTACGTGCTGGCGCTCGGATCGCCGACACACCCGCTGCCCGAGGGGACGTGGCAGGCATGGTCGAGCCGCTTCGAATCGTCGTGGAGCAACCGCTGGGGGCAGCCCCATCTTCATTTCCCACCGCTGTTCGGGCATCAGTACAGCCATGTCTGGATCGACTTTCGCGGCATCCGCGACGCGTACATCGCGACGCACGACATCGATTATTTCGAGAACAGCCGGCGCGCGGCGCATGCGCAGCGCGCCTATGCGACGGCGAACCCGGGCGGCTGGCGCGGCTATGACGCGGAGGTCTGGGGCCTGACCGCGTGCGACGGTCCGGGCGATTTCACGACGCGGATCGCCGGCGTCGATCGCACCTTCTACAGCTATTCCGCGCGCGGCCCGGGCGACCGTGACGACGGCACGATCGCGCCGACCGCGGCGGCCGCGTCGATCGCGTTCGCCCCCGATATCGCCACGCAGGCGATCGGCGCGATGCATCGCCGCTATGGCGCGGGCATCTATGGCCGATACGGGTTTGCCGATGCGTTCAACCCGACGCTGACCGCAGCGCCCGGGCCGCTCAAGCATGGTCGCATCGTTCCCGGCGTCGGCTGGGTCGATGGCGACTACCTCGGTATCGACCAGGGCCCGATCGTCGCGATGATCGAGAATGCGCAGTCGGGGCTCATCTGGAACACGATGCGTCGCAATCCGCACATCCGGCGCGGGTTGCAGCGGGCGGGCTTTTCCGGCGGCTGGCTCGGCTGAACATCGCCGTCGGCGCGACTTGCGGCAGGCGGTATAAGCGGGAACAATGGCAGCACCGCTGCCCCGGGCAGCACCGCTGCCCCGGGCAGCACAGCACAAGGGACCCTGCGTGATCCGTACCCATCTTGCCCCGATACTCGCCGCCGCCATCCTCGTCCCAGCCCTGGCCTCTTCGCCGCTGTCCGCACAGGACACCCCGCCGCGGCCGAAGGCGGCTAGTGCCGCAGACCGGGCGAAGGAGGAGGTCGAAGCGGCCTGGGCGCATGCGCCGGTCGACGAGCAGGAGGTACGACACCGGGATTCGGTCACGATCGCGGGTCGCCGCTATCCCTATACCGCGTCGGCGGGCACGCTGACGCTGCGCAACGTCGAGGGCAAGCCGACCGCGTCGATGTTCTACACCGCCTACACGCTGGACGGGACCAAGCCGGGCACGAAACGCCCCGTGACGTTCCTGTACAATGGCGGCCCCGGATCGCCGTCCTTCTGGCTGCGGATGGGATCGTTCGCACCGATCAGGATCCGCACCACCAACCCCGAGTTCATCCGCCCCGCCCCCTATGACGTCGGCCCCAATCCCGACTCGCTGCTCGACAAGACCGATCTCGTCTTCCTCGATGCGATCGGAACGGGCTATTCGCGGCCGCTCGGCGATACCAAGCCCGAGGCCTTCTACGGCACCGACGAGGACGCGGATGCCTTCGCCAGGGGCATCCTGCGCTACGTCACCAAATATGGCCGCTGGATGAGCCCCAAGTTCCTGCTGGGCGAAAGCTATGGCACGCTGCGCTCGGGCGCGCTCGCCTATCAGTTGCAGGAGCGCGGCATGGCGCTGAACGGGGTCGTCCTGCTCAGCTCGATCATGAACTATGGCTATCGCCAGCCGGGGCTCGATCAGGTGTATCTGAACTATCTGCCGAGCTACGCCGCGACCGCCTGGTATCACAATCGCATCGCCAACCGCCCTGCCGATGTCGCGACGATCGTCGCCGAAGCGCGCGCCTTCGCGACCGGGCCGTACATGTCCGCGCTCGCAAAGGGCCAGTCGATCTCGGATGCCGAACGCGACCAGGTCGCGCAGCGGATGAGCCAGCTGACGGGGCTCGGCGTCGACTTCATCAAGCGGGCCAATCTGCGTGTCGACCTGCCGCGGTTCCAGAAGGAGCTGCTGCGCGGATCGGCCCGCACCGTCGGCCGGTTCGACTCGCGCTACACGGGCATCGACACCGATGCGGCCGGCGAGCGGCCGGAGACCGATGCATCGTCGGATGCGATCTCGGGCGCGTACATCGCGTCGTTCAGCGACTATCTGGGCTCGACGCTGAAGTACGAGACCGAACTGCCGTATCGCCAGTCCGCGCGCGATGCCGCCGGCTGGACCTGGAACTGGAAACACGCCGCCCCCGGCCCCGGCCAGCCGCAGAACAACCCCAATACGGCGATCGACCTGGGTGCGGCGATGCGCGCGAACCCGTATCTCAAGGTGTTGTCGATGAACGGCTATTACGACATGGCGACGCCGTTCTTCGGGACCGAAAACGACCTTGGCCATATGATGCTGGACCGTGCGCAGCAGGCGAACCTGCGCTTCACCTATTATCCGGCCGGCCACATGACCTATCTCAACCCCGAGGCGCTGCACCAGATGAAGGCGGATCTGGCGCAATGGTATGACGAGGCGGTCAGCGATGCCCGGTCGGCGACACCGCCCGTCCCGGCAACGACATCGTCAGCGACCCCGCCGAACCAGATGCCGAACTGATCGGCGCGCGGATGGCCAGCCCGTTACCCGACGGCTGCGCCATCCGCCGCCGCAAGCGCCAGCGTCTTGAGGTCGACTGCGGTGTCGGCGAGCGATGCGGGGTCGAGCCGCGCTGATCCGACAACGAGCGCGCGGCCCTGCACGTAATCTTTCACGCGGTTGACACAGTCGAGCGCGATCACGCGCCCCGCCTTCAGATAGATCAGCGAGAAGCTGCGCGTGCCGGGATCGCCGCGCGTCACGATGCCGTCATACCCCGTCGACAGACCGACCGTCTGGAGCTTGAGGTCATATTGATTCGACCAGAACCACGGCACCGCGTGATACGGCTCGGGAGCGTCGGTGAGCAGCTTGGCGACGGTCATCGCCTGGTCGTTCGCGTTCTGGACCGACTCCAGCCGGATCACCTGCCCCTCGGCAAACGCGCTGGCGTGCGCGGCGCAATCGCCGATCGCGAACACGTCCGGCAGTGACGTCCGGCAACAGGCATCGACCGTCACGCCGTTGTCCCCCGCCGCACCAGCCTGGAGGAGCGGCGCGACCGCAGCGACGATGCCGATGCCGACGATCACCATGGTGCATGCGAGCAGTTCGCCGTCGGCAAGGCGGACGCCGCATACCGCACCATCCGCCTCCTCGATGCAGGACACCGCAACGCCGGTGCGTACGTCGACGCCGTGCGCGCGATGTTCGGCTTCGAAGAAGCGCGACAGTGGTTCGCCTGCCACGCGCGCCAACACCCGGTCCTGTGCCTCGATCACCGTGACCGACTTGCCGAGCTTGGTCAGGACGGCCGCCGCCTCGAGCCCGATATAGCCGCCGCCGATGACCACGACGTTGGTGACGCCGGGCAGTTCGGCGCGCATCCGATCGGCGTCCGCACGCGTCCGCACGGTATGGATCCCCGCCAGGTCATGGCCCGAACAGGTCAGGCGTCGCGGCGCTCCGCCCGTCGCCCAGATCAGCGAACCGTAGCGCAGGACGTCGCCGTCGGCCGTCATCACGCTATGCGCCTCGGCATCGACGTGCGTCACCGTCGTGCCCAGCAGCAGCGCGATCGCACGATCCGTCCAGAACGAGGGCGGTCGCAACAAGATGCGCTCGAACGGCTTGTCGCCCGCCAGATATTCCTTCGACAAGGGCGGTCGTTCATAGGGCAGCGAGGCTTCGTCGCCGACGATCGCGATCGTGCCGGCAAAACCGCGTTGCCGAAGCCCGATCGCGGCCTGCGCGCCCGCATGTCCTGCACCGACGATGAGCACGTCATGGCAGACCGGTTCAGCCATCAGCGATAGTCCTTCCGAAAATTGAGCCGGTTGATGCGTCGGGCGATCGGAATGATCAATGTCCATGGCCTGCCCTCCCCCGGAAATCGCATGGGCCGGCGTTAGACGGAACCATATGCAAGTGCAGGGCGCAGACGCCGATCCTGGTTGCGGCATTCGAACGCAACGACGATACGGGATCCCGAATAGCGGAAATACCAGGAAATTTGTCGATGCAGCGCCACCCTTTGCTTCCCCTGGCCGTCATCACGCTGATGGCGGGGTGCGGTCAGGCTCAGGACGCCCCGCCACCCCCGGCGGAGGCGAAGATACGACCGGTCAACTACGGTACGTCTACACCGAGCGCGAACAAGCCGTTCAAGGCGACCGAGATTGCCGCGTTCGATGCGCCATGGGCGCTCGCCTTTCTGCCGGATCGCCGCATGCTGGTGACCGAGAAGACCGGCCATCTCTGGCTCGTGACCCCCGCCGGCGCCAAGACCGAGGTGGGCGGCGTACCGACGGTCCATGACGAAGGACAAGGCGGCCTGTTGTTCGTCGCGACGTCGCCCGCATTTGGCCGGGATCGACAGGTCTACCTGACCTATTCCGAACCCGGCGAGGGCGGCGACGGGCTCGCGCTGGCGAAGGCGACGCTCGGGACGGTCGCGGGCAAGCCGGTCCTGCAGGGGCTGCAGGTGATCTGGCGGCAGCTTCCGCGCGGCGCCGGCGGCCAGTTCGGCGGCTATATCGCGTTTTCGCCCGACGGCCGGTATCTGTTCCTGACCTCCGGCGAGCGTCAGCGCTTCAACCCGGCGCAGGATCCCGATCAGGCGCTCGGCAAGATCCTGCGGCTGACGCTCGATGGCAAGCCGGCACCGGGTAATCCGGGTCAAGGCAAGACGGGCGCGACCACGATCGGCGTCATCGACCCGCCCGAAAATACCGCGTCCGCGGCGACCGCGCCCGTACGCAAGGCAACGGTCCCTTCGCCAAATCTCACGCCTGCGGAAACATGGTCGACCGGGCATCGCAATCCCTACGGTCTGGCCTTCGATACGCAGGGCCGCCTGTGGGAAACCGAGATGGGGCCTCAGGGTGGCGACGAACTCAACCTGATCGAGCCGGGCCGGAACTATGGCTGGCCGATCGTCTCCTATGGAAAGAATTACGACGATACGCCGATTGCCAAGCCCGACACGCGGCCGAACTTCCAGGAACCCGCCCTGTACTGGGATCCCGTCATCGCACCGGCGGGGCTCACATTCTATGACGGCACGATGTTCCCGCAATGGCGCGGGTCGGCGTTTGTCGGGGGGCTGGCCGCGACATCGCTGATCCGCATCGCGTTCGACGGCACGACCGCGAAGGAAGTCGAGCGATGGGACATGGGCGCGCGCATCCGCGCCGTGATGGCGGGGCCGGACGGCGCGCTCTGGATCCTCGAGGATGGCAGCGGCGGGCGCCTGTTGCGGCTCACCACGACCCGCGGCGCCTAGGGGAACCTCGCCACGGTTGCGGGGCGGTCGCGCGGACCGGACCCTACGTGTTTTCCGACGCTCGGGACGCACGGGACTTTCGGCTAGGCGATCGGGGCGGCCGGTTCTGGCACGCGCGGGATAAGGGACGCCACGATGGTCGAACATGTGAGCCAACACGCGGCCGCCGGGGCCCCGCCCCCCAGGTCCTGGGCGCGCGACCTGACGACCCGCAGCGGGCTGGTCTTCCACGTACGGCCAGCCTCGCCGGGGAACGAAGCTGCGCTCGATGCCTTCTTCGGCCATGTCGACATGGAGGACCTCCGCTTTCGGTTCCTGAGCGCGATCCGCAAGGTCGGCCAGGATCAGCTGAAGGCGATGGTCACGATCGATCACGATCGCACCGAACATTTCCTCGCCTTCGATCCCGCCTCCGGCCAGATCATCGCAACCGCGATGCTCGCAGCCGACCAGAGCTTCCGGCGCGCCGAAGTCGCGATCGCGGTCCACCGCGATTTCAAGCGGATGGGGATCAGCTGGACGCTGCTCGACCATGTCGCGGACTTTGCCCGCTGGAAGGGCATCCTGACGCTCGAATCGATCGAGAGCCGCGACAATCACGACGCGATCGATCTCGAACGCGAACGCGGCTGGATCGCGTCGGCCTGCCCGGGCGACCCCACGTCGACGATCCTGCGGATGACGCTCTAGGCGGGCGCCCCGGGCCGGGCGTCAGACAGCGCCGCCGATCAACGCCCCGATCGCCGCGGTCGCGATCATCGCGAACGCCCCCCAGAAGGTGACGCGCACCGTCCCGCGCCAGACGGTCGCGCCCCCGGTCTTCGCGCCGACCGCGCCGAGCAGCGCGAGGAACAGCAGCGACCCCGTACCGACCGCCCAGATCAGCACACCCGGCGGCACGACGAACACGCTCAGCAACGGCAACGCCGCGCCAACCATGAAGCTCGCCGCCGACGCGAACGCCGCCTGCACCGGCCGCGCCCGCGCGCCCAGCGTGATGTCGAGTTCGTCGCGTGCATGCGCGCCGATCGCGTCCTTCGCCATCAGCTGCGCCGCGACGGTCGCGGCTGTAGCGGCATCGACACCGCGCGCGACGTAGATCGCTGCGAGTTCGGCCAGCTCGCCATGGGGGTCGTCGACGAGTTCGCGGCGTTCGCGGTCGAGTTCGGCCGTCTCGGTATCCGCCTGCGCGCTGACCGAGACATATTCGCCCGCCGCCATCGACATCGCCCCCGCGACCAGCCCGGCCGTCCCCGCGATGACGATCGCGCTCGTGTCGCCGGCGGCCTGCGTCGACGCCGCCGCAACGCCGATGATCAGGCTCGCGGTCGAGACGATCCCGTCATTGGCGCCGAGCACGGCTGCACGCAGCCAGCCGATCCGGTCGGCGACATGACGCTCGCGGTGCGACGACAGCGCCCGCATCTCAGGCGATCTCGAGCATATTCTCGACCTTCACCGCGCCCGGCGCGGCCCAGGCCGTACGCTCGGCGACCATCCGGTCACGCGGCGACTCGACCGATCCGGTCAGCCGTATCGTGCCGCCATCGACCGAGACCTTGATCGTGTCGCCGTCGAAGAACCACGAACGGTGCAGCGCCGCGCGGATGTCGTTGCTGACATCGGTGACGTCGACGCGCGGCTGCAGGACGATATGGTTCGTCACACCCACAACGCCGGCCATCCTCGACCTGTGCCTTGATGCAGTCGTGCGGGACGATCGTGTCCCAGGACAGCCGCTCGACGATCGCGGTGGCGATGGCCTCGTCCCCCCGCTTGAAGCGGTCCTCCAGCCGGACCTCGATCTCCTCGGCGACCGCCTTGACGCCGTCGACGCGCGCCGCCGCACGTTCAGTAGCATATTTCGCCGCATAACTGCCGGCATGGCCGCTGAGCGTGACGACGCCGTTGTTCGCGGTGACGCCGATATGCCCGGCGGGGACGCTCGGATCCCAGTTGAGTTCGGCGAGAACGGCTTTCTGCAATCTGGCGTCGTGCGACATGACACTCTCCCGAAAAGGCGCGGCGCGTGCCGAACCGTTGGCCGCAAGCCTATCGACGCACCCCGTCGCCGACAGAGTCGGGAACTACGCACACGCCGCCGACTGCGTAGTTTCCGATAGTTTCGCACGCGTGCCCGATCGCCGACGATGGACGTCCAAGAGGGAGACCGCGCATGACCTATCCAACGCTGCTGGTGCATCTCGATGGCGGACGCCCAAACGCCGCCCTGCTTGATGTCGCGGCGACGCTCGCCGAACGGCATGACGCCGCGGTGATCGGCATCGCCGCCTGCCGCCCGGTCCCGTTCGCGATGGGCGACGACTATCTTGGCGGCGACTATGCGGTGATCGAGCGCGAGATCGTCGCCGACGAACTCGCGCGCGCGAAGACCGAGTTCGAGGCGCATCACCGTCTTGCGCGACATGTCCTCGAATGGCGCTCGATTCCGACGCTCTCCAACATCGCGCACGTCGTCGCGCGGCATGCGCGCGCCGCCGATCTCGTCATCACCAGCGCGGGGCCGGGGTTCGCCGATCTCGCGACGCATGCGGATACCGGCGACCTGATCCTGCGCGCAGGCCGCCCGGTGCTCGTCGTTCCCGACAGCGGCGCGACGGCGACCTTCTCGACCATCATGGTCGCCTGGACCGACACGCGCGAATGCCGCCGCGCGATCAGCGATGCGCTGCCGATGCTGCGACTCGCCGAGCGGGTCGTGATCGCCGAAGTCGCGATCGACGCACTCGATGCAACCTCGTCGATCGACGAGGTTGCCGGCTGGCTCGCGCGCCACGGCATCGCGGCCGACAAGATTGTCTCGCGGCCGAAGCGCTCGAGCACCGACACGCTCATGGCGCTCGCCGACGAGGTCGGGGCGGACCTCGTCGTCGCCGGAGCGTACGGCCACAGCCGGATCCGCGAATGGGCGTTCGGCGGCGTGACCCGCGACCTGCTGTTGCGCGACCGGCGTTGCACGCTGCTGTCGCATTAGGCGATGACCCGCCTCGCAAGTCGCAAGTCGCAAGTATCTGAAAGCGTTCGCGATGATGAATCCAAGACTAAAAGTCGGCGGTACGATCCTGTTCGCGATCACGGCGATCGAGGGAGTGTTGGCGTATAGTGCCTAATACGCCTAGCGTGGGTCCTGTCGCAGCGCCGGGGATCGAGATCTCGCTTCCCGACGTATCGCGATCGTTCGCCGAACAGGGCCCATCGCGCAATGACTTGCCGCTCCGTGCCACGAGCAATCGTACCGCCCGCATGAACGCGCCCCGGTCGCCCCACGAGCACGACAGCGCCGGAACCGTCGCCCGCGGCGATGCGACGCTGGCGGAGGAACTGGGGCTGCTGATCGACGGTGCAACGACCTATGCGATCTACATGCTCGATCCGCAGGGGCGCGTGACGATCTGGAATCGCGGCGCCGAGCGGATCAAGGGCTGGGCCGAGGCGGAGATCATCGGCCGCGACTTCGCGATCTTCTACCCCGCCGACGATATCGCCGCGGGCAAGCCCGAGGCCGACCTTGCCCGCGCGCACGCCTGCGGACGGATCGAGGAAGAAAGCTGGCGGGTCCGCAAGGACGGCTCCGAATTCCTCGCCGCCGTCACGATCACCGCGCTTCACGACGATGCGGGTGCGCTGCGCGGGTTCGGCAAGGTCATCCGCGACATCACGCACGAAAAGGCGGCCGAGGCCGCGATCGTGCGGCGCGAGCATCACTTGCGCTCGATCCTGAACACCGTCCCCGACGCGATGATCGTGATGAACGAGCATGGCATCGTCGCCTCGTTCAGCGCCGCGGCCGAGCTGGTCTTCGGCTACGCCGCCAGCGACGTGATCGGCCGGAACGTGGCGATGCTGATGCCGCAGTCCGAGGCGCGCGCGCACGACCGGCATCTGCACACCTATCGCCGGACGGGCGAGCGTCACGTGATCGGCAATGTCCGGCTCGAGAACGCGATGCGCAACGGCGGCGAGATCTTTCCGATCGAGCTCGCGGTCGGCGAGGCGTCGATTGCCGGCGAGCGGATCTTTACCGGCTTCATCCGCGATCTGACGCATCGCCGCGCGACCGAACGCCGCGTGCAGGAGCTTCAATCCGAACTCGTCCACGTCTCGCGCGTCAGTGCGATGGGAACGATGGCCTCGACGCTCGCGCACGAGATCAACCAGCCGCTGACCGCGATCGCCAATTATCTGGAGGCGGCGCGTGCGATGATCGGCGACGATGGCAATGCGTTGCTGACCGACATTGCGGAGGCGCTGGATCTGGCGGCGGCGCAGTCGTTGCGCGCGGGGACGATCGTGCGGCGGCTTCGCGCGTTCGTCGATGGTCGCGATACCGGGTTCCGCGACGAACCGCTCGACCTGCTCGTCGAGGAGGCGACCAGCCTTGGCCTGCTCGGCGCGCACGAGGCGGGTATCGCGGTCTGCACCCGCGTCGCACCGGGGCGCGCGATCGTGCTGGTCGATCGCATCCAGATCCAGCAGGTGCTCGTCAACCTGATCCGCAACGCAATCCAGTCGATGGCGGGCTCGCCCGACAAGGTGCTGACGATCGCCACCGCGCGCGAAGGCGACGGCTATATGCAGATCACCGTCGCGGACACCGGCACCGGAATCGACGCCGCGGTGCGCGCGCGCCTGTTCGAAGCGTTCGCGACCACCAAGGAGGACGGCATGGGGCTCGGCCTGTCGATCTGCCGGACGATCGTCGAGGCGCATGGCGGACGGATCTGGGCCGAGGGCATAGCCACCGGCGGCACCGCCTTCCACTTCACAATGCCCCTCGCGCAAGGCCGGGACACCGACACCGATGACTGACCAACGCCGCACCGTCCATATCGTCGACGACGACGAGGCAATCCGCCAGTCCGTCGGCTTCCTGTTGCGCAAGGCCGATTATAAGGTCGAGACCTATCCCTCGGGCACGCAGTTCCTGAAGGCGGTCACGCGCGAGACGCGGGGCTGCGTGCTGCTCGACGTCCGGATGCCCGATCTCGATGGCCTCGCGGTGCAGGCACGCCTTGCCGAGACGGGCATCGCGCTCCCGGTGATCATGCTGACGGGGCACGGCGACGTCACGCTCGCGGTGCGAGCGATCAAGGCAGGCGCGGTCGAGTTCCTCGAAAAGCCGTTCGAACGCACCGTGTTGATCGCCGCGATTGAGACCGCACTCGCGCAGGCGGCGCGCGCGGACCGCGGCGATCTGACCGCGGCGGACGCGGTGGTCCGGCTTGCCGCGCTGACGCAGCGCGAACGCGACGTGCTCGACGGCATGGTGCTCGGTCGGCCCAACAAGCTGATCGCGTACGATCTGTCGATCGCGACGCGTACGGTCGAGGTCCACCGCGCCAACCTGATGGAAAAGCTTTCGGCGCGCAGCCTGTCGGACGTGCTGCGCATCGCCTTCGCCGCCGGGCTGGGCGACCCCGCCGATCGCGTCTGACGCGCCGGGCCCTCGCCTACTACGTAAAGACGCCACGCCGCGCCGCTGCCATCCAGGGTCTCGGAAAAGGACGCTTCGATGACCGAGAAAACACCCCCAGCGCATGACGGCATCGGCGTCCTGCTCGTCGAAGGCGATCCACGCGTGCGACGCGCGCGCCAGATCATGCTGCTGTCGGAGCAGTACGACGTCCGCTCCTATGCCACGGGTGCCGCGATGCTGGCGGACCCGCGATCGCGTGCCGTTCCGTGCATCGTCGTCGATACCGATGGATCGGCGGGGGCCGGCATCGACGTGATCCAGACGCTGCGCGATTCGGGTTGGCGGGGAACGGCGATCCTGCTCGACGGCAGCGTGCCTGCGCCTGCGCTGCTCCGCGCCGCCGAGCGCCACGGC
>Ga0308169_10005522_pt1 | contig 11470 bp, 9 predicted proteins | sample PhyBR1_2_FD_202139 | JGI IMG/M metagenome (GOLD analysis project Ga0308169, IMG submission 202139) | Phyllosphere microbial communities from UC Gill Tract Community Farm, Albany, California, United States - DLSLSB.R1 | ecosystem: Host-associated > Plants > Phyllosphere > Unclassified | place... | reverse complement strand
TGGGTAGCTGTTGCGTCCACCGGCCCCTACACCCTGGGCTGGTACCCGCTTGATCCCACCGGGATCCTGATCGGGGGCATGGCCACGGCCGGCACCGCCCTGGTGTGCGACTGGGACCACCGCTCAAGCACGGTGGCCCATGCCCTGCCGCCCTTGTCCAACGCGATTGCGCGCGGCATTGAAAATGCCAGCGGCGGACACCGGCAGGGCACGCACTCGATTCTGGGCGCGGCAGCCTTCGTGTTCCTGGCCGGTTTGGCGTCGCAGGTCCACATGGACACCGGCTGGGGCCGGCTATCCGTCGGCGCCGGCCTGTTGTGCATGTTCCTGATCAACATTGCCGCGAAGGCGCTGAAGCTCTTTCCCAAGAGCGGCTTCATCTCGAACTGGATCTTCGCGCTGCTGATGGCGGGCCTGGTCACGGTCTTTGCTCCCGAGCAGTGGACCTGGCTGCCCACGTCGATGCTGATCGGGGTGGCGGTGCACATCGTGGGCGACCTCATCACCACCGGGGGAGTGCCGCTGCTCTGGCCGCTGGTGATCCGTCCGCCGAGGCTGCTGCGCCGGCTGCCCCTGTTGCGGAACGTGTGGCGGCCCAACGGCGCCCTCTCAGTGCCCCTGCTCGGGCGGGCGGGCTCCAAGAGGGAGTGGCTGGTGCTGATTCCCGTCAGCGCCTACGCCATGGTGGGCATGTCCATGGCCGGCTGGGCCATCGCCCAGCACTACTGGGGCCGCGTGGCAGCCGCGGCCGGTGCCTGGATCAGGCTCTGGCTCTAGCGCGCAGGAGCTGACAGACAGCAAAGGACCCCGGACAACGTCCGGGGTCCCTTGCCGATTCTGATGCTTGTCCCAACTGGGTGGCATTTGTTGTCGTTATCAGGCCTGAAAACGACAACAAATGCCAGTTAGTTGGGCTTAGTGTTCGCCTGCTGAGTCGGAGCGGCCGAAAATGGTCTGCGGCAGCCAGAACGCCAGCGCGAAGAGGAGCAGGCAGACAGCCATCGGCCAGGGGTTGCCCAGGCTCAGGAAGGACAGCGAGTAGATGGCACCCAGGAACAGGGCGAAGCAGATCACGAAGAGCACGATGCTGCCGCCGAGCTTGTTTTCGTTCTGCGGGGTACGGACGTGCTCCTGGCTGGACGCCGAGTCCCGGCTGGACGCGTTGATCTGGCTGGACATGTGTTCCTCCTCGGCCCCGCGGGGCTTTTGCTCTGTGGCGGCTTCCGGTGTTGGTCAGTACGCGGCTGAACCCTGTTCACCCTTGACGATGGCAATCCCGGAGCTGGCACCAATTCGTGTTGCACCTGCTGCAATCATAGCCTGCGCGTCCGCCAGGGACCGTACGCCGCCGGAGGCCTTGACGCCCAGGTCCGGGCCCACAGTCCTGCGCATCAGGGCCACGTCTTCAACGGTGGCGCCCCCGCCGTTGAAACCTGTTGACGTTTTGACGAAGTCCGCGCCGGACTCCACGGCCGCCTGGCAGGCCAGCACCTTCTGCTCATCGGTGAGGAGCGCCGTTTCGATAATGACCTTCAGGATGGCTCCGCCTGCATGCACGGTTTCAGCTACGGCCGTGATGTCATCGACCAGGGCACCCTTGTCACCGGCCCTCGCAGCGGCGATGTTGATCACCATGTCCACCTCATCGGCGCCGTCCAGCACGGCACCGCGCGCTTCGAACGACTTCACGTCGGTGGGAGTGGCGCCCAGGGGGAAGCCCACCACGGAGCAGGTGAGCACGCCCGAGCCCTTGAGTGCCTTGGTGACAGCCTTGACCCAGATGGGATTCACGCACACCGACTTGAAGCCGTATTCGGCGGCCTCGGCACAGACCTTCAGGACGTCCGCTTCCGAGGCTTCGGGCTTGAGCAGCGTGTGGTCAATGTAGGAGGCGATATCCGCCGGCCCCGCGGTATCAGCGGCGCCTGCGTGAACGGTGGCTTCGTTGCTCATGATGGTCCTCTCGGAGGGCCTTGTGGCCCGGCGTTGACTCGGTTTCGGGAACCATCTTGTCACAGCGCAAGCACCGGCAGCAGGCGGCCGGGTCAGGCAGCCGCCTGCAGGACCGGCGGTGCCGGTGCCGCTGTCAGCAGCCGGGCCGCGCAGGTGCCTGCCGCGGAAGCTGCCGCCACCAGCAGCCCCAGCCGCACGCCGTCGAACGCTGCCGCGTCCCCGATGGCCCAGATCCCGGGAACGGAGGTCCGGTAGTCCCGGGTGACCACGATGCCGCCGCCGGCTGCCGTCTGCAGGCCTGCGCCGGCGGCCAGGCCGTCGCGGGATACCCGCTCCTCGGCCAGGACCACCACGTCGCCGGTCATGCTGCTGCCGTCCTCGAAGACCACGGCGGAGGCGGCCCGGCGGGCAGGGAACCCGCCGGAAACGACGGCAGGGACGACGGCGGCCGGCCGGGCGGTGGTCCGGATGGGCCGTACCCCCTTGGCCCGCAGGACTGCTTCGGCCTGTCCGGCCGCAGCACCGGTTCCCACCAGGATGCCCACGGGACGCCGGCCCAGTTCCCGGGCAACCCTTTGCACATCCTTGGCGATGCGGGGGGCGTCATCAATCGTGGCGTAGCTCAGGCACTGCTCGGCACCTTCCACAGGGCTGGACCCGGGGGACGAGCCGGTGGCGATCACCAGGTGGTCGTAGGCGAATTCCATACCGTCGGCAGTGGCCACCGTGCGGTTGGCGGCGTCGATGTGGCTGGCAGGCTGGCCGAAACGCACGGAAACCCGGGGCAGCATGGCCAGCTCCAGCAACTCCTCAGGGGTGTCGTCGCGGTTGCTCAGCACTGTGATGGTGCCGGCAAACCGGCCGCGGTCCAGTTGTGCCACCAGGGCCTGGGCGGCGGGGCCGGCGCCGGCGATGACGATGCGGGTTGCGTTGGAGGTGGACGTTGAGGGTGCCGGAGCGGACATGTGCTGGCCCTTTCGCTGGCGGCCGCTTGAGCGGCCGGAACTTCGTGATGGAACCCAGCGTAGGGATATGCCTTTTCGGTTGTGTTACCCGTCGGTTGCTGTTTGGCGGACCCGTGTTCGCCAGTATTTACCGGCCGGTAACAGAACCGGTGACCCACCTCTCATTTGTCCGCCGCCGGACACAATCGGCACCTGAAGGCACTGTCGGCGGCCCGGCGGGAGCCTCAGACGCGGATCCGGTACCCGCGCTTGACCACCGTTTCGATCAGCTTGCCGTCCGGCAGCGATGACCGCAGGCGGCTCACGGTCATGTCCAGGGCGTGCACCGAGCCCCGGAGTTCCAGCAGGTCGGAGAGCGATTCACGGGACAGCACGGCGCCGCCGGCCCCCAGCAGGGCGCGCAGGAGCAGCAGGGGAGCGGGGGCAAGCTCCACCTGCCGGCCGTCAACGCGGAGGCTGCGGCCGCGCAGCTCGATGCTGCCGGAGCTGGTCTCCAGCCGGCGGACATGGTTCAGGGCCAGGTGCTCGCATACCAGGCGGATGAGGGCGCCCATGCGGAACCTTTCGGGGATCAGCGGGGTGACGCCCGCGTCCAGGAGCGGCTGCGCGGTTACCGGACCGACGACGGCGGTGGTGACGTTCAGTTTCAGGCTCTCCACCAGCTGCTTGTAAAGGCCCATCTCGTGCGCCGTGCTCCACATCGCATCGGCCGCGGGGGCGCTGGTGAAGGTCAGGACGTCCAGGTTGCCGCTGCAGGCAGCCTCGATCAGCCGGGGAAGCCTGTCCTCGCCGTCGGGCTTGACCCAGCGGTAGGGCGTGACGGTCAGGACCGTGGCGCCGGACATCCGCAGGCGCTCGAGCTGGCGGACATCGGTGTAACCGTGCAACTGCATGGCGACGGTTTTGCCGCGCACCCCTTCCGCGAGCAGCATGTCCACCAGGGTGGAGGTGGTTTCATCGCTGCTGATGCCGACGTCGGCAAGGCCGGCGGCGCGCACGGCGCCGCGGGCTTTGGGACCCCGGACGAACATCCGGGTGCTGCCGAGCGTTTCCAGCAGGTCATCGCCGATGCCGAACGAATCGGCCGCTTCGCACCAGCGGCGCATGCCGTATGCGGTGGTGGCAATGCACAGGTCCGGCTTGGCGTTGATGATGGCCCGGGTGTCCTCAATAAGGCGCATGTCCTCCTGCACCGGGGCGATCTTCAGGGCGGGCGCGTGCAGCACTTCGGCGCCACGGCGCTCAAGTGCCTCGATCAGGTCTTTCGAGCGCCGGTCGGAGGTGACGCCGATGCGGAACCCCTCCAGCGGGGATTCCGCGGCGTCGGGAGCTTCGTCAGCCTGCGTTGTTTCGGCCGGCGTCTGTTCAACCGGTGCAAGTGCAGTCATGGGGCCCAATCCTTTCATGTTCCCAGCAGCGAGGCTGCCAGCAGGTCCAGGTCCGCTGCGGCACCGGCGTGGTTGTGGTTGGCCTCGGCCACCCGCACCACCTCGCCGATGACAAGCACTGCCGGGTTGCTGCAGCCGGCGGCCGCCGACGTGATGGTGCCCAGGTCCGCGATGGTGGTGCGCTGGCCGGGCCGGTAGCCGCGTTCCACTACGGCCATGGGCATGTCCGGGCGCATTCCGGCGCGGCGGAGTCCTGCTGCGAGATGGTGGAGGGTACCGATGCCCATGAGCACCACGATGGTGCCGCCCAGCCCGGCCAGGTGCCGGTGCTCCTCCTCAGTGAGCGGGGCGTGCCCGGACACCACGGTGAACAGATGGCTGACCTCCCGGTGGGTGACCGGGATGCCGGCGGCGGCGGGCACCGAAATGGCGCTGGTGACCCCGGAGACCACCTGGACCTTGACGCCCGCCGCCACGCAGGCTGCGACTTCCTCGCCGCCGCGGCCGAAGACATAGGGGTCCCCGCCCTTGAGCCGGACCACGTTGTTGCCGGCCAGGGCGCTTTCCACCATCAGCTTTTCGATGTCCGCCTGGCTGACCTTGTGGTGGCCGGGCTTCTTTCCGACGTCGACAAGTTCGGCGCTGGTGAGCAGCGGCAGGTCCTGGCAGGGCGCCAGCCGGTCGTAGAACACCACGTCGGCGTCGCGGAGTGCCTTGACGGCTGCCACGGTGAGCAGGTCCGTGGTGCCCGGGCCGCCGCCCACGAGGGTGACATGGCCGGCCGGACCGGCGGCAGGTTCGGCGGCGATCGGGATCCCGGCTTTCCGGCAACGGGCCAGGAACGGGGCCCAGCCGGGCTGCCCGTCCTCGACGGCGGCAAGCAGGAAGGTCCCCTCCGGCACGTGCGCGCCCTGGCCGGCGTCGTACGGGCTGCGAAGGCGGTGTACGACGGCGCCCGCGGCTTCGTAGCGGCGCACGGCCTGCCGCGCGGCAGTGTCCGTGCCAGCCACCAGGACGTCCCGGCCGGTGAGGTCGATACTGAGCTGCATGGTTATGCCTCGTTCCCGTTGGATTCCTGCGAGCCGGAACGGACCGGGATGGAGGCCCCGATCAGCACCTTGCCCTTTTCCTCGGCGGTTGCCGGACGCATCTGGCCCCGCTCGTCCGGGACAAAGGTGATGGAGTCGTCCTTCTGGTCCGGGGCATTGACGAAGGAGCGGAACCGGCGGAGCCGCTCGGGGTCCGTCAGGGTGTCGGCCCATTCATCGACGTAGGTGTCAACGTGTTTGGCCATGGCGGCCTCGAGGTCCTCTGCGATGCCCAGGGTGTCCTTTACCACAACGTCCTCGACGTGCTTGATGCCGCCGTCGAGTTCTTCCTGCCAGCGGGCCGTGCGCTGGAGCCGGTCGGCCGTGCGGATGTAGTACATGAAGTAGCGGTCGATGTACTTGATGAGGGTCTCGTCGTCCAGGCCCTTGGCCAGCAGCTGGGCGTGGGCCGGGGTGGCGCCGCCGTTGCCGCCGACATACAGGTTCCAGCCGTCAGCGGTCGCAATCACACCTACGTCCTTGCCGCGGGCCTCGGCGCACTCGCGGGCGCAGCCGGAGACGCCCATCTTGAGCTTGTGGGGGCTGCGCAGGCCCCGGTAGCGCAGTTCGAGCTTGATGGCCATGGCCACGGAGTCCTGCACGCCGAAGCGGCACCAGGTGGAGCCGACGCAGGACTTTACGGTGCGCAGGCTCTTGCCGTACGCCTGGCCGGATTCGAAGCCGGCATCCACCAGTTCCTTCCAGATCTCCGGCAGCTGTTCCAGCCGGGCGCCGAACATGTCGATCCGCTGGCCGCCGGTGATCTTGGTGTACAGGCCGTACTTTTCGGCGACGGCGGCAATGACACCCAGCTTCTTCGGGGTGATTTCACCGCCGGCGATGCGGGGGACCACCGAGTAGGTGCCGTCCTTCTGCATGTTGGCCAGGGCACGGTCGTTGGTGTCCTGCAGGGTGCCGCGGCCGGCGTCCAGGACATAGGCACTGTTCTGGCTGGCCAGGATGTTGGCGATGGTGGGCTTGCAGATGTCGCAGCCGGCCCCGGTGCCGTACCTGGCCATGATCTCCTCGAAGGAGGTCAGCTCCAGGACGCGGATGGCGTCGAACAGCTCCTGGCGGGAAAGTTCGATGTGCTCGCAGAGGGCCTTGGACACCTCGACGCCGGACTTGGTGAGCTCGTTTTCCAGCAGCTTCTTCAGCATCGGAACGCAGGATCCGCACTGGGTGCCGGCCCGGGTACAGCCCTTCAGCTCAGCGAGTTCCTGGACGGGCGCGTTGCCCTCACAGGCACCGCAGCCGTTGATGGCGTCGCGGATGCTGCCGGCGGTGACGTTGTTGCAGGAGCACAGCGTGGCGTCATCGGGGAGCTCCGTTTCCGGAGCTTCGCCGCCGCCTGCCGCACTCAGGAATGCGCCGGGTTCGGCGGGAAGCTCCCGGCCCAGGAGCGGCCGCAGGCTCATGTAGGGGGAGGCGTCGCCCACGAAGATGCCGCCCAGGAGGGTCTTGGCGTCGTCCGTGGTGACGATCTTCTGGTAGACGCCGCGGGCCGGGTCGGCGTAGACGATCTCGAGGGCATGTTCAGTCCTGGCAAAGGCGTCGCCGAAGCTGGCCACGTCCACGCCTGACAGTTTCAGCTTGGTGGCGGTGTCGAAGCCCGGGAAGGTCGCGTCGCCGCCATGGAGCCGGTCGGCGACGATTTCCGCCATGGTGTTGGCCGGCGCCACCAGGCCCAGGCACATGCCGCCGAAGTTGGCCACTTCGCCGATCGCCCAGATGCCCGGGACCTCGGTGGCGCAGTAGTCGTTGATGACCACGCCGCCGCGCTGGCCAAGGCTGAAGAGCTGCTCTTCACCGTCGGCAGCGCGGAAAAGTTCGTCGCGGGGCCTGACGCCAACCGCCACGATCACCAGGTCAGCGGGGATGATGCGTTCGTCCGCCATGAGCACCCCGGTGACCTGGCCGTCGTCGTCCGTCAAGATCTCGCTGGGGAACACACCGCCGTGCACTTCGAAGCCCTTCGCCTCGATGAGGCGTCCCAGGGCCTGGCCGGCGCCCTCGTCCAGCTGGGTGTTCATCAGCCAGGGGGCACCGTTGATGACGACCGGCGTGGCGCCCAGCTGCTCGGTTCCGGCAGCCGATTCGAGGCCCAGGAGGCCGCCGCCGATGGTGACGGCGTTGATTTTGCGGCCCAGCTTTTCGGTGAGTTCGGCGATGGCCTTGTTGATGGCCCACACGTCTTCGAGGGTGCGGTAGACGTGCGCGTTTTCGGCGCCGGGGATGGGCAGGCGCACGGCGTCCGAGCCGGTGGCCACCACCAGTTCGTCATACGGATAGGTGTGCCCGGCGGCGGTTTCCACCGTCTTCGCCCCCGGATTGACCTTCACCACGCGCTCGCCGGTCTTGAGGACCAACGATCCGTGGCCCCACATAGAGGCGGTGCCCAAGGTGAGGTCCACGCCGGTGTCGGTGAGGGCTTTGGAAAGGGCCACGCGGTCGTAGGGGAGGTGGGCTTCCTCAGTGAGGACCGTGACATGCCAGCCGTCGAGGCCGCGGGCATGCATGGCGTCCGCAAAACGGTGGGCCGCGGGGCCGCCGCCGGCGACGACGATGCGGCGCGGAGTCTCTGTGCTTGAAGTGGGCCTTTCGCATGGGCCGCAGACGGTGCTCTGCAGCTTGTGCCTCCAGCCTAGGAAGGGGCAGTTTCGCCTCAGTTTCCCAATTGTTTCGTCAACTTAACTTCTGCATCACGGGGGCATTTCGTGCTGCGTTAGGTCTCTTTTACCCGCCGGACATATTGACCGCACCCGGTTGAAACACCCGGGCCCTAGCGTGGAACACGGCTGCAGAAGCGACCACCTGCCAAACAACAGGCACAGAAAAAAGCACGGACAACAGGCACAGGGAAAGGAGCCGGACATGACGGCAACACTGGAACTTGGGGCGCTCGCCGCCGAATCAGACCTCGCTGGATCCGAGGCCGGCTGGTACCGCGTCTGCGCGGTTGACGAGCTGGAACCTGCCTGGGGCGAGGCTGCCCTGGTGGCAGGCCGCCAGGTGGCCCTGTTCCGCACCGGCCCGGACGAGGTGTTCGCCGTGGCGCATGAAGACCCTGCCACCGGAGCCCATGTGATGGCCCGCGGCATCCTCGGTTCCAAGGGGGCCCGTCCCACCATCGCCTCGCCCTTGCACAAGGAGGTCTACGACCTGGAGACCGGCGAATGCTTCTCCGCTCCCGGCCTGCGGCTCGCTACCTACAGCACCCGCGTCACGGACGGTTACGTCGAGGTGGAGCTGTAAGGCTTCTCCGGGCAGCGAAAAGGGGCGCCGGCGGCGCCCCTTTCGGTGTTTAACCACCCGGTGCTGAACAGCCCCGGGTCAGTTCCCGGTCACAGCCCCAATGCCTCGCTGACGTCGTGCAGGACTTCGTCGAGCGCGGCCCGCGCAGCCTGGCGGGCCGCGGGCAGTTCCGCGGCGGAGCCGGCCTGTTCGATGACCTCCAGGTAGCACTTGAGCTTGGGCTCCGTGCCGCTGGGCCGGATGATCACCCGCGTCAGGTTCCGGGTGATGTAGAGAAGGCCGTCGGTGGGCGGCAGTTGTTCGCTGCCCTCCGCGAGGTCCGTGAAGACCTCCACCGCCGACTGCCCGAACGATTCCGGCGGCGATACCCGCAAACGGTTCATCATGGCGTCCAGCAGACCCAGATCCGCAACCCTGATGCTGAGTTGGTCGCTGGCGTGCACGCCGTGCTGAAGGTAGAGCTCGTCAAGGGTGTCGAAGACAGTCTTTCCGGCGGCCTTGGCGGTGGCCGCGAGTTCGGCGATCAGGACTGCGGCGGAAATGCCGTCCTTGTCCTTCACCAGGCCCGGGGCCACACAGTACCCCAGCGCCTCCTCGTAGCCGTAGACCAGGCCGGGAACCCGCGAAATCCATTTGAACCCGGTCAGGGTCTCCTCGTGGGCGAAGCCGGCAGCGGCGGCGATGCTGGCCAGCAGCCGCGAGGAAACGATCGAATTGGCGAAGACGCCGGGGCCGCCAGCCCCGTCACCGGCGCCGCCACCTGCCAAGCGGGCCACCATGTGTGCGCCCAGCAGTGAGCCCACTTCGTCGCCCCGGAGCATCCGCCAGGTGCCGGTGTCAGGGTCCTTTGCCGCCACGGCGGCCCGGTCTGCGTCGGGGTCGTTGGCGATGACCAGGTCCGCGTCCAGCCGGGCGGCCGCCGCCAGGGCGAGGTCAAGCGCGCCGGGTTCCTCCGGGTTGGGGAAGCTCACGGTAGGAAAATCAGGGTCCGGAGCGGCCTGCTCAGCCACCACGGTGACATCTGCGAAACCTGCCGCCTTCAGGACGTCCAGCGCTGTCCCGCCGCCAACACCGTGCAGCGGGGTGAGGACAATCCGGAGGTCGCGCGCCGGAAAGCGGTCCGGCATGGCGAGTGCCGCCGTCGCCTGCCTGTAATCAGCTGCCAGTGAGCCGTCCAGGACAGTCCAGCCGTCCGCTGCCAGCGCAATGGAATCGGTTGGCCCTACGGCGCTGATGCGGCCGGCGATTTCTGCGTCGTAAGGCGCCACGATCTGGGCGCCGTCACCGTCCGCCGCCACAGCGTGCCGGCCCAGGTACACCTTGTAGCCGTTGTCCTGCGGCGGGTTGTGGCTGGCGGTGACCATGACTCCGCCGTCGCAGCCCAGGGCGCGGACGGCGTAGGCCAGCAGGGGAGTGGGGAGGGCAGCGGGCAGCAAGAAGGTCTCGATGCCGGCGGCAGTGAAGATCGCCGCCGTTTCGGCAGCGAAGACATCGGAGTTATGGCGGGCGTCATAACCAACGACGGCGCGCGGCCGGGTGCCGTCCGCGGCCCTGGCCACGGCGTCCACCAGGAAGGCGGCGAGCCCGGCTGCGGCGCGGCGCACCACCACCCGGTTCATCCGGTTCGGCCCGGGGCCCAGCGCGGCACGGAGGCCTGCCGTGCCGAACTGCAGGGTGCCGCGGAAGCTGTCTTCCAGTTCCTGCCGGGCCGCGGGATCGCCATCGTCGACACGGCGGACGAGCTCAAGGAGGGTCGCCTTCGTATCGGGATCCGGGTCCTGGGCAGCCCATTCGCGGGCCTCGGCGAGCAGGCGAAGTTCGGCATCGGCAGTGGTCATGGGCATAACGCTATCGTCATTGCGGCCCCGCGTGATGCATCCTGCAGCGTGGTCCCCTGCTAGAGGCGGGCGATGATGTCGGCCAGCAGCCGGGAGATGCGCGGCCCCGCCGCCTGGCCGGATTCGATGACTTCCTGGTGGCTCAGCGGCTGGGGGCTGATGCCGGCGGCGAGGTTGGTAACCAGGGAAATGCCGAACACTTCCATGCCTGCGTGCCGGCCTGCGATGGCCTCCAGCGCCGTGGACATGCCGATCAGGTCGGCCCCGATCCGCTTGGCATACTGCACCTCTGCCGGTGTCTCGTAGTGCGGGCCGGGGAACTGGGCATACACGCCCTCGTCGAGGGTGGGATCCACTTCGCGGGCCAGTCCGCGGATCCGCGGCGAGTACAGGTCCGTCAGGTCCACGAAGGTGGCCCCTTCCAGCGGGGAGGTCGCGGTCAGGTTGATGTGGTCGTGGATCAGGACCGGCGTGCCCGGAGCCCAGGCCTCGTTCAGCCCGCCGCAGCCGTTGGTAAGGACCAGGGTGCTGCATCCGGCAGCTGCCGCGGTCCGGACACCGTGCACCACGGCGCGGACCCCCTTGCCCTCGTAGTAGTGTGTGCGGGCGCCCAGGACCAGCGCCCGTTTGCCCTCCTTGGTCAGCACGGAGCGGATGGTTCCCACGTGGCCCTCCACGGCAGGGGCGTGGAAACCCGGAACTTCATCGGCGGACAGGGTGGCGGTGGTCTCGCCGACCAGGTCGGCAGCCTCGCCCCACCCGGACCCGAGGACCAAGGCAGTGTCGTGGCGGTCCACGCCCGTCTCTTCGGCGATGTAGTCAGCGGCGGCGCGGGCGGCGGCGAAGGGGTCCGTGTTCAGGAAGTCTGTTGTACTCACCCGTACAAGTTATCCTGCCGCCCCTGTTACCCCTGTCACGGCCACCCCGCGGGACGCCCCGTTTTCTTGGTGGTCAGGCGGAAATGGGCGAGAATGGATGACTGT
>Ga0308169_10005518_pt1 | contig 11474 bp, 17 predicted proteins | sample PhyBR1_2_FD_202139 | JGI IMG/M metagenome (GOLD analysis project Ga0308169, IMG submission 202139) | Phyllosphere microbial communities from UC Gill Tract Community Farm, Albany, California, United States - DLSLSB.R1 | ecosystem: Host-associated > Plants > Phyllosphere > Unclassified | place... | reverse complement strand
GGGTGACAACATTTGCTTACTTTGCTGTATACTTCTTGGCTTCGGTATCACCATAGAACTGATGCAAAGTGATATGCGTGACTTCTCAGCGCCCTATCAAACAGTTACCTGCAATGGATGCGGCTTACGATTTCGGGAGGAGCAATTTCTTCCGGCCGAGACATGATTGATGTGGGTCTTCGAGGGGCAGGATAGTCGTGGAACGCTCGGCAGGCTATGTATACGTGAGCTTCTGTACGACGAGTGTTGGGTCGTCTTATGCAATTGCCACTTCTATCGGCGATCGTGCGAAGATGGCAACAGCAACGACTGCAGTCGCAGATCAACTGAACTTTTGGCAACCTCGACCTCCACATATTTTGGCACGCAATCGATAACGCATGAGCTTCCGTTACGCTATGCGTTGTTGTGATTACTTCCGGATGTCACTTGGAGTTGCTAGTTGTACTCCCTTCGGAGTTCCTCATTTTATCAATGACACAGGACTAGATGTATGTAGCTCCCATATATGACGACGGAACCCAAATTGACTGTGTAGCGAGCTCTTTCGATATGTCGGTAGCCGCCGCAAATGCAAAGCATTACAAAGCGCTAGGAGTGCGTCTCAGCGCTCGACTACGGTCTCATCGGTTCTTCGGGCTGATATTTAGGCGTTTGTTTCTGGCAACAGGAGGATCAATGGCGGAACCGTACGGAGAAAGTCGTGAGTAAAATGGTTGCAGGTTTGTTGTGATTCCTCACTCATATACCATCATGGTACCTTGAAGAACGCTGAGCTCTTCAGCCTCACGTACGGAGCGCTCGTAGTGCAGCTCATCAAAGATTACGAAGACTATGAAGAGGTCAACAAGCAGCTGGATAAGATGTAGGATATACCAGCGGTCGCGATAGGCTCTGCGAAGACTGAACGAAATCCTGCGTCCCCCGTGCACAGGGGCTACAATATCGGTACACGCTTGATCGAGGACTTCTTGGCACGAACCTCAATGCCACGATGTGCCGATTTCCGCGAAACTGCCGAGGTGATATCGAAGGTTCGCCCTTCGAAAAGAAGTATATTCACACTCGAACTGACGATTATGCTGTTTATGTTAGGTCGGCTTCAAATCTTTCTTGAATATCACCCCGACTATCTCGTTTCCTCAAAACGCTGCCCAGACGACGGCGGCCTCAGCAGCAGCGAAAGGCCCAACCGAATTCATTCTGACATTCGATGAGAACCCTCTAGCCGAATTCGCAGAGTTGCCGAGAGATGCGGTGGGCTCCAGGGGCAAAGCCCAAAACGGAGCAGACAAGGGGAAATGGGGTTCAAGCCAGATCGCAGGGCAGGAACAAGGGCTTTGGTTCAGCAACGTGTTGTGCGGTGTTATTCGTGGATGTCTAGAAATGGTCAGTGCAAAACGAAAACTATCCTTGAGTGAAGGCTAATCAAGCATTCACTTCGTATTATCCTATAGATTCAGATGCAGGTAGAGGCGACATTTTTGTCAGATGTGCTGCGCGGAGACGACTCGACAGACATTCACGTCAAGCTAATCCGCATGCTTGAAGACGAACAACCCATCGATGACGAGTAAACGAACGTTTTCGCTCAGCTCCTGTACACTACGTTGTATTCTAGATTCATTCACCAACGATCAAATCATACATCCTCCTTGTGTCTTTGAATCGGCCATTTGGCATCCGCTATGACTGCTGCTCTGAGAAAAACTTCTCCAGATTCTTCGCCAGTTGCTTGGAGCGGTTGCGACAGCTCTTGGAAGATTTGGGTCGAGGTCAGATGAACTACATGCTGGTTGTGGAGAACGAAACCACATTGAATACTCACGAGTGCATCTCGACCTTCGATAGACATCGAAACTTGGCCCCAATTGACGCCCGTAGCCTTCTGCCAGACCTGCTCAAACCTGATGTGACGGTGGGCTCAGTATCTGTTCGCTTGCCGTCCCAGAGTTGTTTCAAGTCTCACAGAAGCTTGTCTTCCGCCTTGGACCAAACACCTGTCTTGCGCTCGCTATCGCTCGTCGTCTTTCCCTTTTTGCTTGGAGACTCTACGTTCTGGGCGACCCCGCTCTTTCTTTTCTTCGGAGTAGTCGTGAAGGATGACTCGTCCCGAATAGGCTCGGCCTTGACCATGTAGTTGCTGGCGACGTCTTGTTCATTCTGAGGCATCTTGCAAATTTTTGTCGACTTGAGTTTTGACAGCTTCATTGTGGCGAGCGTTTAGTTGTCCAGCCCTTCGCCTTCATTATAAGACTCGTTTGGTAAACAGACACCCCAGCAGGTGGAACAGACAGATGATCAGCGGTCCCGCAGCGATGATCCTCCGCAGCGTTCTCCGATGATCCTTTCACAAGTCATCAAGCCACTCGATGCAAGCAGCCGAACAATTATTCCAAAATATATGGGCAAGGGTATGTCATGATCATGCATATAGGCTTGATTGGCCTCGTAATATCACGTCTCGAGAGTGTGGGTATGTTTCAATTCTTCATAATCGTCTCGGATCTCACTCCTCGCTATCACCTCGATGTTGAGCTCTTTGCTCTCGCATTTCTTGCTCTCGACGCCGCATCATTTCCCTATAGTCTGATGGGATTGCGCTTGTGTACGAAATAGCAGGAACTTCAGCCGCAGCTTCTTCTGGAAGGCATCGCACAGTTTCGCTTTGCGTAGGCGTAACACCGACCGCGCCTCCAGTCTCCATCAATGTGGGAGGTAAGTTTGAATGGTGCTCTTCCGGCTCAGCTGAAGTAGATCCTGTGCGGTCGGTAGTCTGCGCTACCGGTTGCGGTGCGGTACTTGGAGGTGGTGGCTCCTGAGCATCTGGAGTGACCGCGCCGGATGGAGGTCCGGATCCCCTCGCGAATAATCCGGAAAGGCCGTTCAGTACCGTCGCAAATGGATTGGTCGCAGCCTGATCTGCGCCTCTATTACCTGACCCAACATTCGAGCTTGCCCGTCGAGCCTGTTCGTCCGGGACGAGAGAGAATCGACTGTGATTGAGCAACACTGTCAACCAGTCTGTCGCCGTTTCATATGCTGCTAGGTTTCGAGACATACCAAACGGGACATGTGCCATTCTGCTTTAGCCACGGCACGAGACAAGGGGTATGAAACATGTGCCTTTTGCAATGAAATGAAGGGTTGGTTCTCGCCAAAAGATACCGGTGCACATCGACGTACTTGCAAGGAACCCTGATCACCTCTTCGTCGAGCTGGAATTCGTCAAAGCAGATATTGCAAGAGGAATTGGTATCCTGCATCGATTCTGTTATGAGACGGATCAGCACTACTACTGAAGACCACGTATGATACTTCTTTGCACATACCGAGAGTAGCTTGATCCAGCTTGAGCCGAGGAAGACCCTCGATGACCGTTTCACTAGCTGGTGGTGGATGATTATGTTGACCAGCCGCCTCCATCATGCGCTCCATAACTTGATCGAATCCCTCTAACCAACCGAGTGGTATTAGCCTCATAAAGCGCGTAATCCCACATTAAGATGACCACTGCTCACCCTGCGTATACACGTAGTCTCCCAGTCGATCCTGATCGATCCCACCTAGACCGGCAAGCCAGGGCATCGCCTGTGCTTGTGGGTTCATCAGGTGCATCATGAGGGACTGCATCATACCCTCGATAGTGTCGGGTGGATTGCCTCGATTGCCACCTTGAGGTCGAGCGTTTGTGTAAACGACCGGGCCCCCGGGATTCGTACGAACAGGTCGCATCGCTCCGCCTCCCATAATTCCTGCCAAAAGGTCGTCGAAATCCAACTCGACCGAGCCAGGGAAGCCCCCGTCCCGCTGATCAGGTTGACGGGGATAGTTCCCGTCGGTGCTGGCTCGACGCTGTGGGCTTTCCGGTAGAGGTATTCGACCGTCAGGTCCTCTGGTGATTCGAGAAGGTCCTCCGAAACTGATCGATCCTCCCGCCACCATGCCTCCACCTCCAGGAGCTCCAAAGTGGAATGTTCGAACAGTAGGTCCACTCCGATCGCCCTCGCCTTCCCCGGTGTCATCGCTCTGTCCTCCGGTCATTCCGAAAGCATTTCCTAGCATTCCCAAGAATCCGCTGCCAGCTCCAGCCTCTCGCTGAGGATTTCGGCTAGATCCGGCGGGTTCGGTCGTACGATTTCCCATCATGGAAGGAGGATTGAAGAATCCCGGAAAATTGGACTCGATCGTGGGAGAAGGAGGGTCGTTATGAGTATCTTCGTTTGAACCTTCGCTCTGCCATCCATCTTCGCTGCCGGACTCTCTCTGTTGTTGGCATCGAAGAAGCGATCAGTAGGTGATCGAGAAGCAGGGGTTTGCCCCACTATGCGCAAGAGTTCGATAACGGAGCTTGACTGACATCTACCACGGCCTCGGACGTGCAGTTGGGACATAATGGTAGTTCATCTTCATTGCTCTTGATAGGTTCGGCGAAATAGGAGTTGCACTGAATGTGATGAGCCGTAGGTTAGTCTCTCGCCTGATTCTCGGAATGGCGGGATTCCACGGGGATACGGAGAGAGAAGACTCGCCTGGTAACAGTGCCACCTCGACTGGGGCGACATTGGTGCCATATTGCAGTATAACCCTTCTTTGTAGACTGCGACGATAGAGTCGTTCCCCTGAGGTCTGGGCAATGATACACGCGAAGCATGTAATGGATTCTCGTCGGCGACCTATCTGAACACAATACTTTACATTTGATCTGATCGCCAAACTACTACTCTGCTAGGATCAATCGTCATCGCTCGCTTACGTGATTCTCGGGATCAACTTGCGCGTCGCCTCCTTTGGCGGCTGCCGGGCGGTTAACAACCATTTGCCTCCGCCGTGTTGCTCGAGTGATCGTCGTTGCTTCTTGGTTCTTGAAGATTGAAGAAGAGAGAGTATACACCACACCAGTCTTGTTCAATCACCACGTCTTTCACACAATTATGTGATCATTCAGATGACAGGATTGAGCATCGAGGCTCGTAACCAGCTTGTCTGCACCCGACAGTTGATTCCCTCGACATGGCGATAAACGTCCATCAAGGCTCACACAAATCCGGGATCGGTTCTGGCTTGCAACGCCCGTGAGTGAACCCTCAGCATCCGCTTCGGCGTTGCTCGCGTTTCACAATCCCTAGACGTTGACATCCTGGTGTTTTTACGGATTCCGTGGTCTCGCTTCGATCTGCGACAGTAAACGTGGTGCATCTGGTCGAATGGCCAAAAATCGTCCGACCTCGGTGGGGGCAGCCATAAGGAATAGGACACTTGCTCAGTCCACACGCGGCATGCCGAATGAACGAAATTCAAGCTCAATGCTCGAACGTCCGCTCGACGCCAATGACTTCTACGAACAACCTTCTCAAGTGTCATCCCCGACCACCGCTTCCCGCTCCCAAGCTATCGACAAACGGGATTTGCTGTACGACGTCAATGACCTGGATTCAAGTGAGGGCCATTTTCTAACCAAGCGTTCCGCTCGACCAAGGTTCGAAAGCTGACCTTTCTCTGCCTTCCGCGTACGTAGATCTGACCCACCATCGAATCAAGAACCCCACCCCGTTTGCCAGACTCAGCGATACGCAAGCAGTCCACTGGACTTCGTCTTCACTATCTGCTCCTCTGCCTCAGCCTACTCCTGCATCGCCACAATCACAACACGCTTCTGATGCCGCACAAGCCAGCTCCAACGAGAGCGAATCCTCTGAAGACGATCATTCGGAACAGGATCATCAGCAGTACCCGAGCTCGTCGGGTAGTCTTCAGTACCATGAGGAGAAAGATCATCGAGGGATGTTCATTCCTGAGGTAGACTATGATCAAGAAGTCTCCGAGGACGGGGATGAGCTGGAAGTGCTATGTCATAACAAGCGTCACAACCCATACGATCTGGTCGAACGTCGCCAGAACTGGCAGGGTCATACTGGTTATACGATGAGCGCGGGGGAAATGTTGGAAGAGGATGAGGAAGACCAGATGAATGAGATATGGCGAGATAGTCCAGGCAGGAGAGATGAGACCCCCGACAATTTCCAAGAGTTCCATGGATACCGCTCTCCTTCCCCAGCAGAGCCCACGGAAGCGAAAGCAAATTCGCTGAGAGACGACTCAGAGCATTCTCTTAGCTCTCCCGAAGGAGACCTCGCGAGGTTTCTCGCTTGTCCCGATGATGAGAAATACGACTGCCACAATAGAGATGCTGAGACCGAGGATGGCGAGAGCGAAACCGCTCAAGGGTATCAGAAATCGAAGAGTATAGTCAGTTCTGAAACGGATGAGGACGACGACAAGGATTCACAAAGAAAGGCAACGCGAGCAAGTCACGGTCTTGGATCGACAGGGGCATCGTTGAATTTCGCCTCCGACCTCCAGAGAGATCAGTACCGATTGGCCATGTCGGACAGTGCGTTGTTACAGGAGGCGTTGATGTCTCGACCCGGGACACACAGAACGAACACGATCAGAGGGCAGATCCATATTCGCTTAGATCTTCTCGACAATTTGAGGACGAACGTCATCGATGTCAGTTCGGATCCGTTGACTCGAACGCATGGATGCAACGAGCGAACGGGTATAACCAGACTGGAGGTGTCGGAGGAGCCTCGTTGAACTTTGCTACGGACAGCTATTTCCGGGAATCATACTATCAAGGCGATATGACCGATCATCGATGGCGCTCAACAGCAGAAAGTATCCGATTCTTGGAAGCCACGCAAATTCGATGCAACCTCGAGTTGCCGGGGATGTCAGGACATGATCATACTGAAAGATCGATCGGGGGGTCAGGAATAGATTTCGCAGACGCGGACTTGATACCCGATGGTATAGATCCGGCGCTCATGGATCCTCCTCTTCAGGAAGTTTCCTACGTCAATCGACTACCGGACGAAGATGTACGCGAGCTTTACGACAGTGTACATCACATGTCGCCGCTTAATAAGGCCGAGAACGACGTTGGGATATGGACACCGCAAGAACCGAGTTTCGCAGATGATGAAACTCTCATGATGGATATCCTGATGGATTTTCAAACTCAGAGAAAACTGTATCACGAAGCTTTGCCGTCGATCTGCTCTAGCGATGGGAGGAACGATTTCCTCATCCGAATCATCCATGAACGTGTCGCCGGATCAATCGAAGCCGAAGCGCCAATGGACGTTCAGGCTTAGGCTTCGCCCACGCTACAAGCCTGAAGTGATGACCTGATAGGGAGTGGCGGAGAACGATAGGGAGATGACTTGGACAACGAGATTAGAATTGGCCGATGAAGGGAGAGACGTGAGAAGGACAAAACTTTTACGATTAATCTGATACTGACGATGTTTATGCGACACGACTGTATGTCCATGTATTATCCGTACTACTGTAATATGATTACTCTCGAGGGTCATTCTATCAACCTTGTATGTTCTTATAGCACATGTCTATCATAGGTAATGGTCCAATGTCCCCCAGATGTCCAGGACCCATCGCATCGCGTCGTTTTAGCGCTAAATCGGATCGGAAAAGGGGCGAACGAGACGAAAGTCGATTGCCGAGGCAGGATCAAGCGATGCGTAGAGAGAGGCGACCTGAAATCATACCCTATCTACAGGCTATCACCAGATCCACTAGGTAACAGGTCTTGGTCAAGAGGCAGTAAAGCGTATACCAGATACAACCAATCAAGATTACCCGCTTAGAATGACCGTCTACTCGACCGTGCATGACACCCCGGCCAACGGAACAGAAACGTCTCGGTACGTCATCACTCACCCCTAGGGGCCGGGTGGTCGCCATGCTGGGCTGATCGAGGTGGCCTACAATGTAGTTTGTACATACCCTCGATCCTAGTAAACCCCAAATCCAAGGACACCGCTGCCAAGGAATCCTATCTGGCACAACAGAAGGAACATGCTTTGGCTCAAGCCAAGAAGAGACACGATGACAAGTCCGGCAATGTAGGCAAGCGTCGAGAAAGGCGTCGAGAGAATGGTAAGCGATGCGAGTTACATCAGCCTTGACTTCCAATGTAACTGAATATGTTTTCCTCCAAATTTCAACAGCTCTCCTTGCACATAACCCTCATGCAGCTCTGCCATCCCGAATCGACCTTCTCCCGCCTACGCCCCGTTACACCTCGACCTTTCCTCATCCTTCGTCGCGATCCCCAGCAGCAGCCGCCATCAGGACCGCGAATGTCCCTTCTCCAGCTGCACCAGTATCTGAGCCGATATCTACTGAGGCTGGAAAGTATACTTTGAGCTTGAAGGGGGTCCGAAGCATGCTCAGGAAACGAGGTAGACGAGCCGAGATGGTGGTCAAGGTTGTGGAAGGAGAGCTTCGGGGTTGGAGCGGGTGCGAGTTGGACCAGGACGAGATGGATATCACCCTGCGCATGGCGCACGTGCAAGATCTCAACGGATACGGGCAGCCACGTATCATCGACTCGACACTGGTCAACATCAGACAGGCAGCTGGTGTGGGATCAAGCCGGTCTGCCCCGCTTGCGGAAGCCGTCTCTCAATCTGACCAGCAAGATCTTTTAGACGGATCCGCCACGGGGAACATTTCGACTGCACGGCTACCGAGACCCTTCACGACTCACCCTTCCTCTTCGCCAGAGTATCTGTCAGGCCTTTTGACCTCTCTTTATACATCAACGACTCAAGGCGGATCTACGAACCTGTTTAGTGAGCGTCAAGCAATCGTCGAGCTCATCAGGGCGCCAGGCCATCTGGTATGGGCGGTTGCAGATGGATGGGAGCGATTGATTGTACACTTGCTGGTCAGGTATTATGGATTGATAAGCTTCAGTGAGTTGTCTGACGGGTCCCAAGACGATCTTCGCTAAACGCTTCGACGCAACCAGGTCAATCCTTGCCTTCGCTAGCTTCCGATCGACTGAACGGTCACCCTAGTCCACCCTACCGAATAACCCATATCTTGCAACCTGCGGCTCTTCACGTCCCAGCCATGGTCACACCTTTCCAGCTGATGACGCCGGACAACAGTGAACTTGATACCGATTTCGCAACTGGCAGTGAAGCGGGATTCACTGCCACCTCCGATTCAGAGTTGGCCTCATCTCACTACGATCCGAGCGATACGGAGACGGAAGGTGGGAATGGGAAATCCAGGACGCCTGCCAAACCTAGACAGGCTGGTTTGCGTCACGAGATGAGCACAGACAACGGCCATCCAGATCTGGATAGTGACCTTGAAGGTGACACCACCTTGATTCCAGCTGAATCAGATGCCTCCGAACCTGTTCCTCAGCCCAGAAGGCGACGGAAATCTGAGAACAAGCCGGACGGGGAGAGAAGAGCTTCTCAGGGTCGCGAAGATTCAGAAGACTCTTATGGCGAAGCCTCCGATGAAGAAGGCTACGCAGAATCCACCAGTAGCATGCTGGATTCGTTGCTGCTTAGCGATCCCTCGGCTAGCGTTCCGCAAGTCAGTCTGCCGGTATCTCAACCATTCGCAAGCGAATTTGATATCCCTCTACATATCGACTTGTTCCCTGAGCGACGTGCAAAGCAGCAGCCGGACAATGTAACGGTTCGCCGTGGAAAGACGCCATTCTTCGAATACCTGTACGGTTGAGCCGTGAGATTCGCAAATACGAGACCGAAGGCGGCCAACGTTGGAGACACTCTATACACATTCATGTAGTTCCTCAAATATAGCTAACAGCATATTGATAAAGTTGGACATATGTTGACACTTGATACAGCGATTCGTGAGAGCAGAATTATGGCGATTTGTTTCGTATGCTTATTCCTGACCTGAGGCGAATGGAGAGACAGCGAGACACTGGATGACAGGGGGCGACTTGGTCACATCCGCAACGATCATGACCTTTCCAGAGTGTTATGACATGAGCGAACGGTTCTGGAGAATATCAACCGTATCAATCGCAAGAACTTACAGGAAGAGTTTGCAATTCTTCAATGACCTGGATTCTATGTCCTCCCGGTGTAGATTTGACGTTCTCGAACTTGAGAGCCGTTCTGTTGACAGACTTGGTACCTTGGATAGAGTTTTCGGCGTCCGCAGCAGTCCCGGTTTGAGCCTTAGCCTGGGTCAATAACTTCTTGATGTAATCATCCTCGTTCTCGGCAGCAAGGTATGACAAAACGTCCTTGGTGTCCCAGTACAGACTGTCATGCGTAAATGAGTCAGACACAACCCCTCGGAGATATACCTTATGAGATGTACTTACGATAGCGTTCGTTTGTGTTCATCGTAGACGTGATTCAGCAAGGGCATCTTGTCTGCGTGAACACGTTTTTCGATACGGAATTCGGGCTGATGCCGAAAGAGACCTTGTGTAAGCTGCTTTTCGTCGCTCTTGTGGTATTTTGGACTCACCACCACAACATCGAAAGCGCTATCGAGGATGCCAACGATCTTGGCATCACGAATGACGGGTCCGTACTTCTTGGTCAAATCGTCAATCAGATAACAAAGATGCAAATGAGCGGATTGTTCCTGAGCAATCTTAGCAGCGTCCCTCTTTGCGTTGCAATGCTGGGCACATTTGGCGACTTGGTCTCGCTCCATGACGAATTTGGCCTCCGGCACTTCTGGATAAAGAGCAAAACTTCGGTAAGCGAGAGTATTGTCGCACAAGGAGGTCATACTTACCGCTGTTGATCGACGCCTCTAGCATTCGGTGAACAAGGATGTCGGCCTGGGAAAGTTCTCGTTCAGCGTCTTTGGTTCAGGTCTTCAATCACGGCTCCACTCACATAGCGACGGATTGGACTCTGCGAATTGAAAAAGACCAATTCAGTTGCAAATCAAAGCGAGTGAGGGAATCATAATTTACCGTAAAGTGCGTGTAGACTGGCGCGTTCAGTGCAAAGTGGCCGTATTTGGCAATGTCGAGCATTCCGGCACAGAAGTATTTGGCCCTAGATTCGTTCGGGTAAGCATCTTCGCCTCGCGATATCCAGCGGTCAGCTTACCTAGTCATAGCCCTGGTGGCCAAGATCTGCAAACAAAGCTTGTCTCCTGAGTCCTCCATATGTTCGAAACCAGCCTGGATCTCATTGGAGCCGACACCAGCAAACTCGAAGCCAAGCTTCTTAGCCCTATCAACAAACGCCTCCACCCTGCGAGTGATGGGTGCTTCGTGTCGTCGGAGCAGGGCCTGCTCCGGAAGGCCATTAGCGATGACGGCTGCCACGGCCATGTTCGCCAAAAGCATGTACTATACGGATGTTTGAATATAAGTCGAGCCCAATATGACAAACAGAAGCGCTGCGGAGCGACTTACCTCCTCGATGAGATCGTTTGATGCTTTGCGTTCATACGGTCGCACATCTCTTGGCTTGCCTTCTTCATCCAGCACGAAAGCTAGCTTAGGCTGATCAATCTTCAAGGCGCCGTCCTCGAAACGCCTGTTTCGCAACTTCAAGGCGATAGCGTTCAAGACCTTGATATCTTCCTCAATATCTTCAGTCTTGTGACCCGCCTGCACTTCCTTTTCCAGTGCG
>Ga0308169_10005515_pt1 | contig 11478 bp, 24 predicted proteins | sample PhyBR1_2_FD_202139 | JGI IMG/M metagenome (GOLD analysis project Ga0308169, IMG submission 202139) | Phyllosphere microbial communities from UC Gill Tract Community Farm, Albany, California, United States - DLSLSB.R1 | ecosystem: Host-associated > Plants > Phyllosphere > Unclassified | place... | reverse complement strand
ACGCCTTTGAAGCGTGTGTTGACGGGAGAGAGCGTGTTGGAAGGCGGCAGGGACAAGAATGCCGCGTGGAAGCTGATCATAATCCAGACTGTGCGTCGGGAGAGTCTTGCATAGCCATGGAATGCTGAATTAGCAGGATTCTCAAAGCCACTCCAAGATGACGCTCGAGAGGTGAGCCGGATCAAGGGCTATTCGCTGTAATGTTGGGCTGATCATCCAGAAAAGAGCATTGGCAGAAACTATCCGAGGTCGAATGGCCCAAGTTGGCTGCTGGCCTGCGAACCGAGAATGGCCTGTGGCCCGATGAAGTCGAGCACGTCGATTGGCGGCTCGACGGGAGCGAGGGCCCGCTTCGTATGCGGTATGCCGGTGACACTTGTGAGGTCAAGTACCCAGCTGATTGCAGGAACCGGCTAGAACGAGTCAACGCGGCACCGGAGCTCGGCGCTCAGAGGACGAGGCACAAGCTGCGAGATGCCATCCCGTCGGTAGATGAGCTATCCTCTGCGGTGTCGAGGATGAATGCTGCGCCATGGGAGGATCCGTTTGCACTGGCTTTGGGCGAGGCAGCGCCCATAGAGGAAGAAGGTGCGTGGGCATGGTTCGTAGGTGTGGTGTAGACTGACGGCAGATTCGCCCCTTGCTCCGCCAGCACAGCCCAATCAGCCTGCTCCGGCTGACTCAGACGATCGAGCAGACGATGAGTCATACGTCGAGGTCGAGGAGAACAAAGACGACAAGATGCGCCGCATCGCTAAAACGCTTCAGGCGGGCGATGTCGTCGAGGAAGCGCACAACATCGTTCGGATCGTCGGAGTCGATGCTTGTCCGGGTCTGCTCATCCTCGGCAAGAAGAACCTATACCTCGTCGATGGGCTGGTACAGACGACCGAGGGCGAGGTCATCGACGCGAAGGACGCGCCGAGGGATGTGCTCAGTATACCGGGCACGCTCGTCGATCTCGGCACAAACGAACAGGAGAGCCACCGGTGGGGGTACAACGAGATTGTGGAGAACAACAAGCGGGCGTTCTTGTTCCGTGACGTGGCGTGAGTGATCACGGCGGGATGCAGTCAGCAGTTACTGACGCCAGGCTTGAGCTGTACTTCTCGGACAAGAGGAACTTCCTGATCGTCTTCAAGGACAAACGAGAGCGACAAGGCGTAGTCAGCAAGTTGACGTACAAGTCGGACCAGACCGGAGCGGTGGCCAGGAGCGTGATTGGCAACTTTGTGCTTGATCAGGTTGCGCGCGCTATTGATCGGTCCGAGCAGCAGCTCGAGGCGATGACGAGGCGATGGCAGCATCGCGAGATCAGCAATGTGGGTTCTTGGAGCTAGAGTCGCGGAAGGACGGGATGCCCGCGGATGTTGATGCCAGTTTGCCTACCTGATGCTTCTGAACCAGTACGCCAACCGGACGCCCAACGGTGAGGCCGCATGGCAATCGCGTGAGTATTCTGCTGAAGATAGACGTCACACAGTACCCGGTGTTCCCATGGGTGCTTGCCGACTACACGTCTCAGAAGCTCGATCTGGACAAGGTGTCGACCTATCGAGATCTGACGCTTCCGATGGGCGCCTTGACACCGGCGCGGAAGGAGGCGGCGGTGGAGAGGTACACTGCAACCCAAGGCGTGGGCGAGCAGCCGTTGTGAGTGGTCTGGAGGATGTGCTCCGTGGACTCGGCGCTCATGACAGCCATTACGGGACGCATTACAGCTCGTCGATGATCGTCTGCGGTTTCCTGATCCGCCTTTCGCCGTTCACCGAGATATTCTTAGCGCTCCAGGTGAGTCACCACAAGGCGTCCGACAAGCTAACGGCAGGGCGGCAACTTCGACCTTGCTGACCGGCTGTTCTCCAGCATACCTCGAGCATGGGATTCGGCTTCCGCGGACAACCGAGGCGACGTCAGGGAGTTGATTCCAGAGTTCTACTACTCATCGGCATTCATGGTGAACGTCGTGAGTCGGCTCCGGCACTGAACGCTCTATCTGCTTACGCCAGAACCGCCACGACTTTGGCCGCAAGCAAGTGACGGGCGATTCCGTCGACAATGTCATCCTACCGCCCTGGGCTCTCGAAGATCCGCTACTCTTCGTCCACCGACATCGCGAAGCCCTCGAATCCGACTTTGTCTCGCGCCACCTGCATAGCTGGATCGACCTCACGTTCGGCTACAAGCAGCGCGACCCCGGGTCGTACAACTGCTTCCACCCGTTGTCCTACCGCGGTGCAGTTGACCTCGAAAGCATCTCGGATGATAACGAAAAGGCCGCTTCGACGGCGATCATTCACAATTTCGGTCAGACGCCCTTGCAGATCTTCAAGACGCCGCATCCGCATCGAATATACGGTGGACGCAGCGAACTACAGATGGGCCAGAGGTTTGGTATCGCAGAGGGATGGCAGCTTCTCATTCGGAGCGTGATACCCATCTCGGAGACGCTCTTGCCGATATATGACGTTGAGCCTGGCTTCGGAGACGGCGCGAAACCGATCACGATGACGCCGGAGCGGCTGGCCGTGCCGGGTGAGAGGAGCTTGAGCGTGCAGTGGGGCTTCGGAGATGGAAGCTTGAGGGTGTTTTACCAGGAGACCGTAGTGTCCTTGCCAAGGGTGAGTCCAGGAGATCATCCAAAATGAAGTGGCGAGGCGATCGCTGATGTCAGCTTGTGATGCTACTCGAGGGCATCTCAATCCAGCATGCCATCTTCGCTGCACCGACATTGCTCGTCACAGTCTCGTCACAGGGGGTCTTGACTGCTTGGCGGCTCAGCTGCAAGAATGGCGGAAGCCGGAGAGGGGATGTGACAATGACGCGAGAGGCCACCCTCCGGGGTCATACGGATACGGTCACGTCAATTACGGCAAGCAGCGCATGGAGTCTGCTCGTGACTGGACAAGAGGTATATTCTGCTCTCCTCCGCTGGGGCCAATGCTGACAGACAGGACGGCAAAGCCATTGTGTGGGACATGAACAGGCTGCGCTACACCCGTACGCTCCAGACTCCGCACAACGAACCATTGCTGTACAGCGCTGTTAACGACTCGGATGTGAGCACTTGGACAACTGAGGGTTTGGTGCTGATTTGCAGGGTCACATTGTGCTCGCATCAAGCAACCACCTTTACCTCTTCTCGCTTAACGGTCACCCGATTGCCTCCACGACGACCGATCCCGATCCGCTTGCGGACTTCACGTTTGGCCTCCCGGAGTCGCCGGCGCCCCAGTCGCAGAAGGTCGAGCGCTTCACGGGCGGGATCACCTTCCTTCGGCGCGACTTTCTGCGGTATGGGTCGCTATTCGTTATTGGTGTCGAAGACGAGTTGGCGTTGTTCCGCTGCGTGCCGGGCGAGAGGCGATTCGAGGACGAGGAAGTCAAGCCGTGGCGCCTAGTCGAGCAGGGACGTTTGGCCAGATCTGCCGAGTGCGGCGGCCAATGTTGTATGGTCAAGTTTATCGGGTACGTCGGTCGGGGGTCGAGAGGCTTCGGCTGACTGGGCAGCGAAACGTTGTATGCGGCCTTTGAGCCCGCTGTAAAAGACTCGAAGGCGAGATGGAAGTTGTACCAGTGGAGTCTGCCCGAAGGCGACGCGCGACATGTGCTGGACAGTGTGTCCAACGTGTGCATGGCGGCGGGATGCGGGCGGCATTTCGGCCTCCTCGGTGGGTGATCTTTGATTCAGTTCCGGCTGAGTGCTGACAGTAGAATCAAAGCGTCATTGTGGAGGTTGTGGGGGGCTGTTCTGCGGGTAAGTCGGCAGCTTCGTGTCGGAAGAGCATGGCTGAGTGCAGCACCCACGCCGTACACGTCGAGACCTTCTCCATGCGATATTGCGAGCTGTGCCGAGCCCAGCTTGCGGACGCGTCCTCCTTGGGCATCATCAACAGCCGTCGTGACTCGGCATACCCGACTTCGAGACGCGGCTCTCTGGCTTACAGCGCCTCTGCTCCGGGTTCGAGAAGGCCAAGTGTCAGCAATGGCACGTCGCGTAGCGCATCGCGGCCAGCGTCCCGGAGCGCTTCACGACCTGGGTCGAGGAGCGTCAGCCGAGTGGGAAGCAGACGACCGAGTCTCAGTAGAGGCAGTACACCCACGGCCGGCACGAGTGGATTCAGCACGCTTAGTGGAGCGGCGACCCCGCTGGCGCAGGGTCATGGATTGGGTATAACAACTGGAAGTGGAACGCATAGCCCACTGGGTGGCGTGGCGAGGAGTCGAGAGGGGACGCCGAGTGGGCCGTAGCGTGAGTGGAGAAGCTAGGGGAAGAAAAGGTAGCTGTCCTTGTACTGTTGTCGCTTTATGAGAGCACGAGTCTGCATGGACGGGTGCAATGATGGTGCTGTCACTTACTGGCGTGTACTGATGCACCGGGGATATAGCTGAAGGGAAGGAGAGAAGGTAGATGAGCGACAATTACCTCTTCAGGTAGCTGACTAGCCGGATGATGTGGCACGAGCCTCCAGGCGCCAAAGGACCCCCTTGGACCGTCGACCCGACGACAATGTGACCCTCGACTCTCTCTCACTCGCCTTCACTTTCGGTTCGCATCCCATCTCCTCCCACTTCCCGCAGAACACAAGCGCCACCCCACCCTCGCCGGCTGTCCGTTGCACAGTCCCTTGACTGGTTCCTCTCATATTCAGCCTCTCGCATTCGCAAGTGTCTCTCAGACGAGACCGGACCAAACTCACAGCCATTCACGCGAACAACATGTCTTCTTCCTCCTCTTCCCCTTCGTCCGCTCTGACCCCTCCCCCGACTACAGCCTGCCGATCCGGCAGAGTTCGCAGGCCCGTCAAGCACTACGGTGCCATGATCGACTCGGACGCAATCGAAGTGAGCGAGGGAGAGGATGAAAAGTGGCAGAGAGAGGGGGACGACGACGAGGGGGACGGTAGCTACGCCAAGAGGGGTGGCTCAGCCGCGTCCAAGGAGCTCGATGAGGAGGGGGATGAGGCGGAGAGTATGGGTGAGGGTGACGGAGACGACGAAAGTGATAGTAAAGCAAGTCGACACCCGTCTAGCAAGGCGAGACCTCGGATGACGTGAGCTGACATCAAGTGAAGAAGGACAAGGCCAAGAAGTCCACAGACAAGGTCAAAGCGAAGAAGAGCAAAGTGGTTGAGAAGGAGAAGACACCAAAGGTCAAGGTTGAGAAGCGCACCACGTCAGTGGCTGTCGAGAATGCAGTCAAGAAGCCTGCTGCCAAGATCGAGATTGGGCCGAAGAAGGTGGGAAATGACACCAAACCCAGCTGATGGCAGACGCGCGCCGCAAAGACGAGACTTACAAAGGCGAGAGAATCCGTCAAAGATGATGAAGAAGTCGAGGGGAAAGACGCGGATGAACCCGCTGGGCTGCACCCCGACGAGATGGATGACGGTGAGGGAGTCGACAAAACAAAGGCGAGTGTTGCCTCTCATTGAAACCGCGCAGGACACTTCTCGCGGCCAGGATGCCGTTGATGCCAAGTCCCAGGCGCCTCCGCCGAAGAAGAACCCAAAGGGCGTTACGAAGTCCGCCACCAAACCGCCCTTGCTCAACCCTGCCCCCTCCGCTTCTACTGCGAAAGTGAAGTCCAAGGGTGTCAGTCTGGCTCCAGCAGCGCCCAAAAGGCCAGCTGACAAATTCGCTCCCCTTGTCCCGAAGAACCCCGCCTCGAGCAAGGTCGAGCCGAAAACGGCCAAGGACGCAACAAAGGCGGTTGATGCGAAAGGGAAGCCGGCTGCAGCAAGGAGGAGGGCGCCAGAAGCTCTCGGCAAGATGATCAAAGCCATCGAAAGCAGCGATGAGGATACGGTCATTGACGGGGAACAAGCGGGGAAAGGCGAAGAGGGAGACCAGGAGACCCAGACGACAGCTGAGCCGGCTGAAGATGCCAAGGCAAAGGACGAAAGTAACGATGAGACTGCCAAAGTCCAGGTGAGCGTCCTGTCAACTACAAGCAATGGCTGACGGATAGAAGCCTGTTGTCAAGCAAACGTACGCCAAATCTAAGAAGTCTCCGCTTGCCAGCAAAGGGCCCGGCAAGTCTGAGCCCAAGGAGGGCCTAGTCAAAGCCAAATTTGGCAAGAGGTCCCCGCGAACGATTTCAAGGTCGGATGTGGCAGAGACTCCATCCAAAGTGAGCCCTCCGGCGTCTAAGCGACTGGCTTCGCCGACGACAGATGCCTGCCGGGAAGCATGCGAGGGATAAAATCAAATCTGAGACTAAGTCCGACAGTGATGAATGTGCAGCGGAGGTCAACAGTGACGCCGTCTCCCAGCTGCACGCTAAGGGCAAAGCCGAAGAGGTACGTAGACATTCGCAAACGACCGGATCACTGACGTCAAGCGAGACGAAGATGAAGACGAAGAGACGGAGACGAAGCCATCGCCCTCGCCGAAAGCCAAGCTGAAGAATGACCCAAGAAACTCGTCCGGATCGCACGCCACTGTCAGTCATTGGCGGCCACACCAGCTCATGCTGACGCCAGCCGGCAAAGCGCAAGCGTGCAGACGCCGCCGACGAATCTCAACCTCAGACGCCCAAGAAGAAGCCCGCTCCTGCGGACAAAATTACGGAAGGCTATCGAGTTGCCATCATCACCGCAATGGTCACGGCCGGCTACATAAAATTAATAGATTTCAAGGGCATATTCGGCGACGAGTCCGCAAAGATGTCTCGTCACTGGCGTGAAGTCCTTTCGGAAGACATCAGGAACTACATCAAGGGTCGGGCGGGAAAGTCTCCCGGCAAGGTCACGAACGAGCAGCGCCTGGAGATTTGGAGGGCGGTTTGCGTCCCATACGACAAGATCAATTGGAAGCAGATCATTGAGGATGCCTGGGACGAGGAGGAAGACGGTGAGAACACGATGACTGTCACGAAGCTCAAGCGCCACTTCCGAGATGTCCTGAAGAGAGAGGGAGAGAAGGTCGCTGGGGGGAAGTGAGTCCAAGTCTCGGTGCGAGGCGGCACGAACTTCAGTCGAACGACATGCCGCAAAGGACGGCGGGGCTGGTATATGTAAGCATCGTCGTGAGCGATGTGTCGGTAGCTATGTGATCAGATCCCACTTCGAAAGCAGATCAGTCTATGCTTATGCATTATATGACTCCGATATGTCTGCTGTCGTCAACAGGTCGACGGAGTTACACAGCCTTGATCGAGCGCAAAATCGAACATTGGAACGACTGTGTGATCCACCACCGCGGGACCCAGCTCGCGTATCGGCCAATGTACAGCCAGTCGATAAGCGGTGACGGCAGAGCCCAGGTAGGTCGGGTCCGTTTGCATTGGGCTTCTTCTGATCTTGTTTGCTATATTGAAATGAATGAAGACCTCGGTATCGTATTACAGCTAAGTACAGAAATGCGACGATCTCGCTTGTTCGGCCCTCCCTTGCACCCCCACATGTTCGCTGCCGATACCCGGCGTTCCTGCTCCGGCACCGAGAGCCTTAAACTATACTTGAATTTCGCGAGAAGAAGGGAAGCGCGGACGGAGCCACTCCAACCTCTCTGACCGGATCCGAACTCCTCACCTCCGGCCTGTCAGCCCATGCGTGTCGCCCCGCTCACTCCATGTCGACATCACTCTGCCGCCTTGTGCGCATCCCATCCAGGTCCTCATCCTCGTCCTCGTCTTCCTCCTCGGCATCGTCATCGTCCTCGTCATCCACTGCATTCTCGTTGTCCTCCTCTTCTTCCTCCATAGAGTGCATTGGGTGATCCGCAAGGGACGAGATCGGCTGTATTTTAGCCTTCTGTTCCAGTTCGTCGTCGTGCAACTCACCACGAGCGACTCTCCGGTATACGTGAACCCTCTAAAGTTCTCCTGCACCGAGCTGGTCAAGGGCGATCCACCGCCAGCACCGCTCAGAGGCGGCCGAGTTTGCTTGTTGATAGCCATGCCCGCCTTGGCCATGTGGCTCGCACTCGACAGGCTTCCGCCGGGGCCGACATAGCTGTGCCCGCGAGGCTGCGAGCCGACGAAGTCGTCTTCCTGCTCCCACGGCTGGATGCCCGCGTCTTGCAGGGACGAGTTGGTGAATTCCGGGTCGAAGTTCGCGACGGACTCGTCGGAATCGACGATGGGCTTGAAGGGAGGCGTGATTTGTTTCTTGTAGAGGAGGTCCCAGTCGATAGAGGAGAAGAAGGGGTGGTCTTTCAGTTCATCCGTCCCACGGGTCGCGCCGAGTCGGTTCATCGGGTTACGGTTGAGCAGCTGATTGTGAGCTTGAGAGACTCGTCAATGCGGATCGATGCAACTCACGCCCTTGACGAACTGCTTGCCGTCGTCACCGATCACTGCTGTCAGCTATATGCAGCTAGATTCAGTATACGTACCATGCTTTGGGAACCGGATTTTGCCGTAGCAAATCAAGCGGTACATCTCCTGAGTCTGCTCGGCGTAGAATGGACTCCATCCACAGCACATCTCGAAGAGCAAGACACCGAGGGACCAGAAATCGACGTGTTTGCCGTAACCTTTCTCGTCCAGCAGGACTTCCGGGGCAAGGTACCTGCGTGTGAGACCAACGTACTCAACAAGTCTGTAAGCTCACTCGGTCGTTCCGCAGAAGGTGTTGGTGAGCTGGTCGTTGGAAAGATCAGGCTTCGACAAGCCGAAATCGCAGAGCGCAACGTGACCGGTCGCGTCGAGCAAGATGTTCTCCGGCTTCAGATCTCTGCACGTCAGCTCTGTTCCGACACCGTGTCATCCAACAAATCGACTGACCGGTAGACAATGTTGTACTTGTGCAGGTGCTCCAGCGCAAGGATCAACTCGGCAATGTAAAACCTCGCCCGGTCCTCGCTGAATCGCCCTTCCTTCTGCAGATGCCAGAACAGCTCTCCTCCGCACTTGTAGTCCGTCACGAAGTACAATTCCTTCTCCGTTTGGAACGAAAACTTCAGGCCAACAAGGAACGGGCACTCGAGGGATCGCTGGAGAATCTTGCGTTCACCGATGGTATGCGCAACCTCCTTCTTCGCAACAATCTCTTTCTTCGACAACACCTTCATGGCGTAGATCCGTCGAGTGTCCTTCTTGCGGACCTGGAAGACCCGTCCGAACGTCCCTCGTCCGATCAACTTGAGGAATTCAAAGTCGGACGGCTTGAGATGAGCCTTGTTCTGCGGATCAGCACAACATATTCACTTGCCAAATCCAGTAGGGAACCTACCCTCAAAGCGGTGTAGGTGGCCTGAATCCAGATTTCTCCGGTGACATTCTCCTCGCCCCGCGTAGACAGCTTGTACCAGCTGTCCAACGTGTATCCATCCTTCAGCACCGGCTTGATGTCCAGCATGCCCAGGAAGCCCTCGCCTTCTCGACTTCGGTCGTAAACGGATACGTGCAGCGCCGAGTTGGAGGAAGTGAGATCGCTAAAATGAGCTACCGGTCTCGGCACAAAAGGCGCGTTTCGACACTCACAAGGACACCTCTTCTTTCCATACGGGATCGCCTGGTCCAGGCTTACCAAGCCAACTTCCGCCGTTCATGTCCTCCAGCTTGGGTGTCTGCAAGCCCGAGTCATCCTTCTTCCCTTTCCCTCGACCCACAGCCTCCGCAAACGCCCGTGTGATGGTCCCCACGCCCAGCCCGCTCGAGCTCCGCGTCAAGTTGCCAGGCGTCATGGGCTGCGCCTGCGAGGTCGTGAACGGCACGGACTGATGCGAAGCGACTGGTCGAGGTGGTCTCGACACGAACTCGTTCTGCTCGAATTGCATCACGACGTATGGCTGCGGCTGGACATCTGACGAGTGCAAGACGGCGAGGCCACGTGCCGAGATGAGCTTTACGGCGAGCGTGCCGCGTGGGGAAGATCCGTGATGGTGGGGTGTTGTAGTTCCGTCGCTCTTGACAGATGGCGGGGGCTGACCCTGGTTCGCGGCATTAATCTCGGAAGAGAGATTGGAGGGCGGCGACCCTCCGACGGGCGTCTTCGAGCCGTCCGACTTGGTCATTGCCTTTCGCATCTTGGGCGGTTCGTGCAACCCGAACCCAATTCCTGCGTTCTGCCCCACGCTGTCACCGACGGTGACGCCGACGGTAGGCTGTCCGGCGCCGGGCGTGCCCAGCGGGAGAGGCATGAAGCCATGCGAGGTGGGTGTGCGGAGTCCGGACTGTTGAGCCGATAGACCGGGTGACTGAGATCGTTTGGTGGCATCGAGAGTGAGACCGGCGGCGGAGCGCGCAAGACCCGTTCCCGGAGTGATAGCGTCAAAAGGGTTGTTCTGAATGGATGCGCGTGGTGTCGCTTGGTCCGAGGGTCCGCCTAGGGTCGAGAAGGAAGCGGATGGGGAGAGGGTGGGGGATGCCGTTTCTTTCGGCTGTTGCTGCTGGTTGGACGCGGACGGCCACAGTTGCTATGTGTCAGCTGATGTAGTATCCGCTGTCTGCCGTGCTGATGCCCACCTTGACACCCTTGAGCATGGCGTTGGGGTTATATGTCGGCTATATGCACAGGTGATGGTGGAAGGAGCAGGGTTGAGGTGGAGTGGAGGTGAATCAGCCGTATCGTGCACGAGTGGAGTCGGAGGGAGATCGGTCCGCGCACGTGGAACAGGCGATACAGATTGCGGTTATAGACAGTGGTAATGTACAGACCGACGGGACGAACGGTGGATGATGGCTATGTTGCGCCGGAGTGCACCACCAGTCAAAGCATATATGATATGGATAGAGCCGAGCTGAATGTGGTTGACATGTATGACTCGTCGAACGGCAACGAGCAAACCTCTCCCCGTCGTCGCAGGCGAAGAGAGCATTGCGTCAGTCGGTCAGTCACAATCCTGCGGCGGCGGCGGGAGCGGGTCTTTGACCTGGGGCCTCGGGCCTCGTACCACCCACGCGGATAACGCCGATCAGTACCCATCTGCCTGCGGCATTTACCCCCTGTGGCAATTCTGTTCGCCCAGACCCGCCGGCAGATGCAGTTGCCGGCACAGGCACATACATGCACAGCCGTAACCCAATCGTCTCATCACGAGAGAGGATAGACATATCGGACGGAGGGGCGACACGCTCAAGTAGTATCACGTCGACGAGACTTGTCCCACGGCGATCACGAGACGGCTACGTGTAGCGTTTGACCTGTCCTCTCCAACAACGCGCAAAGGCGGACAGGACGGCTACGTCATCAACGCACACCCCGGGGTCCATCGCATGCAAAGGGGGTCCTTTGCTTCCCTCGACCGCGGGCGCGCTGCCCAAGATCATAGCAGCTAAACTCTCCAAGCTTGGAGAGAAAAGATGTAAAAGGTTGACGCTCCGGTGCAGTGCAACTGTGCGCTACTGATGTGCCTACATCCCCTCACTCTTGCTCACGCATTCACCCATCGCTTCGACGGCATCCACCTGGATAGGCGACCAACAGCCTACCGAAATCTGGCAGTACGACATACCCTGGGTCATGCGCTCAGCCAGAAGCAGGCGCACCGTTCCATATCTCAATTCACGACACGCGCAGAAAGCTTCCG
>Ga0308169_10005513_pt1 | contig 11480 bp, 12 predicted proteins | sample PhyBR1_2_FD_202139 | JGI IMG/M metagenome (GOLD analysis project Ga0308169, IMG submission 202139) | Phyllosphere microbial communities from UC Gill Tract Community Farm, Albany, California, United States - DLSLSB.R1 | ecosystem: Host-associated > Plants > Phyllosphere > Unclassified | place... | reverse complement strand
CGCCGCGCGGCAGGGTCCAGTCCTTGAGGATGGGAACCAGGCTGCCGTCGCGCACCTGGTCGGCACAGATGAATTCGGGGAACTCGGCGATCGCCAGGCCATCCAGCACGGTCGGCATCAGCGCGTCGGAATTGGTCACGCGCAGCGGACCGTTCGGCTTGATGCTGACTTCCTCGCCGGCTTCGTTGGCGAAGCGCCAGACGTCGCTGCGCGCGCGGTAGGCATAGCCCAGGCAAGAGCAGTTCGACGACACCTTCGGCCGCAACGTGAAGGGCACGCTGTTCACCGTGCAGAAAGCGCTGCCGCTGCTGTCGCAAGGCGCCTCGGTGATCCTGACCGGGTCGACCGCCGGCAGCCAGGGCACCGCGGCCTTCAGCGTCTACGCCGCCAGCAAGGCCGCGGTACGCGCCTTCGCCCGCAACTGGATCCTCGACCTGAAGGACCGCGGCATCCGCGTCAACACCATCAGCCCGGGCGCCACCCGCACGCCCGGCCTGGTCGAGCTGGCCGGCCCGGACGCCGCCGCGCAGCAGGGACTGGTCGACTACCTGGCCGCGCAGATCCCGCTGGGCCGCGTCGGCGAGCCGGACGAGATCGCGAAGGCCGCCGTGTTCCTGGCCTCGGATGACGCCAGTTTCGTCAACGGCGCCGAGCTGTTCGTCGACGGTGGCCAGGCCCAGATCTGACGGCGCGATGATCTCGACTGGCTGAAGGCGCGCCTGCACGTGGCAATCGTCGGTCTCGGCCGGCCCGAACACGGTTCGGTGGGCGCATTGCGGGCCTGGAATGACGACGAATTCGCGCCAGGCCCGGGCTTCCCGATGCACCGCCACCAGGACGTCGAGATCCTGACCTATGTGCGGCGCGGCGCCATTACCCACGAGGACAGCCTGGGCAATCGCAGTACCGTGCTGGCCGGCGACGTGCAGGCGATGCGCGCGGGCAGCGGGATTCGCCACGCCGAGTTCAACCACCCCAGCGAGACCACGGCGGTGTACCAGATATGGCTCAGGCCGCGCACCACGGGTGGCGCATGCTTGGCGCCACCCTGCGCCGCTGTGAGCGACGAAACCCTACTGACCATCACGGCGCTGGACGATACCGAGATCGTGCTGGCTGAACTCGAATAAGGAGCGCAGCGTGCGCGTGGCCTGTCGGGTCGGAAGCGGACGGCTTTTTCAGGCAACCGAAATCACGAGCTTGCCGCCGGCCTTGCCGTCGATGAGGTCGCGGTGTGCGGCAGTCACGTCGGCCAGGGTGTAGGTCGTCGGATCGAGGCGTACCTCGACCTTGCCGGCCTCCACGAGGCGGGTGGCTTCGCGCATGATGGCGCCATGGGCGGCGCGCCCCTTGCCGCGGATCAGCGGCAGCAGAGTGAACACGCCGGAATAGGTCGCCGCGCGGAACGAAAGCGGTGCCAGTGCATGGGTGCCCCAGCCCAGGCAGCTGACGACGTGCCCGCCGTACAGGCGTGCCGCGCGGAAGGAGGCATCGAGGGTCGGTCCGCCGACCGTGTCGTACACGATGTCGAATCCCTCGCCGCCGGTGTAGCGGTCGACATAGTCTTCCACAGTGCTGGTCCTGAAGTCGATGGCGGTCGCGCCATACCCTTCGATGGCAGCACGCTGGCTGGCCTCGCCGGTCGCGTAGACTTCGGCACCGAATGCCCGCGCGATCTGCACGGCGATGTGGCCGACGCCGCCCGCTCCCCCATGTACCAGCACTCTGGCGCCAGCGTGGACCTGGGCGCGGTCGACCAGTCCTTCCCAGGCGGTGATGAAGACCAGGGGCAAGGCGGCGGCTTCACGCATCGACATGTTCTTCGGCTTGTGGGCCAGCAGTTCCGCATCGACCGCGGCGTATTGGGCCAGCGAACCCTGCACGCCCGCGATGCCGCCGGTCATGCCGTACACCTCGTCGCCCGGCTGAAATCCGGCGACGCCATCGCCGACCGCTTCGACCACGCCAGCCATGTCGATGCCGAGGATCGCCGGCAGGACGGTACGGGCATGGTCGGCCTTGCCGGCTGCGATCTTGGTGTCGAGCGGGTTGACGCCGCTCGCTTTGATCCGGACCAGCACATGGCCGGGGCCTGCCGAGGGGCGCTCTACATCAGTCAGCATCATCGGCTCGCCGAAGGATCGCAGGACGACTGCTTGCATGGTGGAGGGGGTAGTCATGATCACTCCTTTCAGTGGATGCGATGCAGTGTACGGTCCGCGCAGCCGCGGAAAAACGGGGCAGTGGCCAATGCAGAATTCCGGATTCCAGAACAATCGAAGGGGCGCTGTACAATGCCCGGTCGTCGTGGAGCATTCGGAGAAGGAAGAGCATGGACCGTCTGGAGGCCTTGAAAGTCTTCTGCAGCGTCGTCGATGCGGGCGGGTTCAAGCGTGCCGCCGACCGGCTCGGGATCTCCACGACCTCGGTCACGACCCAGGTGGCGGCGCTCGAGGCGCATTTTCGCGTCAAGCTGCTGCACCGGACCACGCGCAGCATGTCCGTCACCGAAGAAGGACGCCAGTGCTATGAAAACGCCATGCGGCTGCTGGCGGACATGAACGAGCTGGAAGACGTCCTGCGCCGCTCGACCACAGCCCCGAGTGGCCTGTTGCGGGTCGATATGCCCGGGATTATCGGCACCAGGATCATCTCTCCGGCGCTCCCGCGCTTCCTGACGGATTATCCGGAAGTTACGGTACGCATGAGCGCCAATGACCGGCTGGTCGACATGGTCGACGAAGGCATCGACGTACTCGTCCGGATCGGGAACCTGGTTGACTCCCATCTGGTGGCGCAGACCCTGGCCGGCACGCACTATGTCTGCTGCGCCTCGCCGGATTACCTGGCAAGGCGCGGCAGTCCCCAGGCGCCGGAAGACCTGGACGGCTTCGCGTGCCTGAATTTCCTTTATCCGAAGTCGCGCCGTGTCCGGCCCTGGTATTTCCAGCGCGATGGCCGGAGCAGCTCCATCGCCCCGCGAGGTATCTTCGTCACCGATCATGTCGAGAGCCTGATCGGTGCGGCGATCGCCGGTGGCGGCATTATCCAGGTGCTGTCGGTCTCGGTGCAGGACAGGATAGCGAGCGGTGCCCTGGTGCCGCTATTGACGGACTGGATGGCGCCGGGCCCGGATGTGGCAGTGCTGTTCCAGCAGCGGCAGCTGCGCGCCGCCAAGGTGAAGGTGTTCGTCGATTTCCTGCACAAGATTTTCCGGACGCGCCCTCACGGCATGCCCGCTGAAATCGACGTACCATAAAGAGGCCCCTGCCGGATGCGACATCATTGAACAAGCAAAGGAAAACAAGATGCCCGATGACGTTAACAACTTGCTTCCTACGCGGCTGCTGCGTGCCGCCGCGCCGCCCCGGCCCATGGACGATTTCAGCAGCGTGCAGATCGATGACGCCCGGCTGGCCAAGGTGCTGTCCCCGAATGCGCGGCTGATGGCCCTGCATCAGGGAACGGTGCATGCAGAGGGGCCAGTCTGGCAGGACGCGCATGGCCGCCTGGTTTGGTCGGACGTGCCCAACCGCCGCTTGTTGGGCTGGTATCCGGATGGGCATGTCGACGTGCTGATCGACGGCACCTGGTTTATGAACGGCAACGCCGTACAGGCCGACGGCACCCTGGTTCACTGCGAACACGGCCGGCGCTGCATCAGCCGCGGCGGCGACTACGATAGCCCGCCCGAGCCGATCGTCACCCATTACCGAGGCAAACGGCTCAATTCTCCCAATGACGTGGCGCTGGCGCCCGACGGCGCGATCTGGTTCACCGATCCGATGTTCGGCATCCTCATGCCGAACCAGGGCGCCCTGGCCGACCCCGAACTCGACCACTGCAGCGTCTACCGCTTCGACCCACGGAGCGCCGATCTGCAACGCATGGCAGATTTCGAGCAACCGAACGGCATCGCGTTCTCCGCCGACGGTACAACGCTGTATGTCTCCGATACGTCGCGCTCGCTGGGCGATGTGCCCGGGCAACGCCCTGGCGCCAGGCACGAGATTGTCGCCTTCGACGTCGCGCAGGACGGCACGCTCTCCAACCGGCGTTTATTCTGCCAAACCGATCATGGCGCGCCCGACGGTTTTACTGTCGACGAGCGGGGCTGGGTCTGGACCAGCGCCGGTGACGGCATCCACATCTGGTCGCCCGATCGCTGTAGACTCGGCTTCATTCCGACCCCGGCTGCGGTCTCGAACTGCGCGTTCGGTGGAGAGGACGGGCGCCGCTTGTTCATCACCGCGAAAGAGTTCCTGCTTGCGATCGACCTGTCCGGCTGAGCTGGTGATAGTGACCGTCCGGGTCGCGGATGAGCGCATCACGCGCTGCGTGCCAGACGATGCGGGTGGCCGCAATGTCCTTGACCGACAGGGCCACGGTAGCGCCAGCGCGGTCGCGATATCCCAGCAGTTCGATATGCGGCGGCGCCGTCGCCGGCACCATCGGCACGATGTCGACCACGACGCCATCGATGCCATCGAGCGCCACCTGGGTCGGGCCCTGGTTGAGCATCGGCTCGCCTTCGACGAGACCGTGCTGCGCATAGAAGCGACGGCTGGCTGCAAGATCGCCGACCGAGATGGCACTATGGTCGATCCCCATGATGCCGGTCCCTTGCCAGTCCGGATTGGCGCCGCGCGGAAATTGCGTGAACTCCAGCGGATGACCCTCGGGGTCGCGCAGCTTCACCGCCGTCACACCTCCGGAGGACGGCGGAAGCGCGACCGGCTGCTCCCGGCTGATCGGCATGGCGCCGGCGTCCCGGGCCCGGCACCACGCCGTCCGCGCGTCGTCGGTGACGATCGCCAGGTGCTGGAAGATTCGGTCAGACGCGCTCGCTTCAAGCGGGTAAGGGCGTCCAGCCGCTGTGTAGCAATCCAGATCGACACGGCTATTGCCAAGCGACATTTCAATGCGCATGCCGGTACCGGCGATACCTAGCACTGCCAGTTCGGCCGCGGATATCGGCAGGGCCGCGCCGACATCGAATCCGATTGCCCGGTAAAACGCGGCAAGGCGCGGCAGGTCCGAGGTGACGAGCCGGAAACCGGCGATTGCGCCAAACGTCAGCTCAGGTGGCATGGCGTACGCTCCGGAGGGACATGGCACTGCACCGTCATCAGGCAACATGGTTCGTCACCGACGGTGCCGGAGCGGTGCCCCTTCTTGCCGCCTGTCTCGACGCAACCTTGGTCCTCCCCGAACGAGAACTCACCGGGTCCCTGTTCGACGCGGGTCCCGTCCATGCTCTCGACCCACCAGCGGCCTGACAGCACGACGATCCATTGCGGCGCAGGATTCTCATGCCACTCGCCGACCCAACCGGCCGGCTGCACGGTAAAGACCACGGTGGCATCGCCACGCGCCATTGCATTGATCCACTGCGGGTCGGATGGACCGATGCCCTTCAGGCTGTAATTGGTCAGCGCGCAGCGCGCTTGATGGCTGACGCCCTGTTCATCGACATACAGGTGCGAATAAGTTACGGAAGGCCTGGGACCGGGATTGGAGGTCTGATTGCTCATGAATGTGACCGGTAAGGTTGGCTGGAAGCCAGCGGCGAATGCAGGAAAGGCGTCAGTCCACTGCCGTCAGTGCCGACGACGATCAATAGGAAGGCGCCGGCAAGCGACAGGTTCTTCATGAAATCCCAGAACAGGCTGCGGCCGTGGCCATCGGGGTTGGTCCAGAAATCGCCCTGCGCCCAGAAAGGCTTGTAGAGAATCGCCGTCACCATGCAAAAGCCGGCGATGACGAGCGCACAGATGCGGTCAGCCACGCCGGTCACGACGCCAAGCGAGCAAGCCAACTCGACCAGTAAGCCGGCCAGGATCGCTGCAATCGCCAGCGGGCGCGGCTTGAGAACTTGCTGCGCCTGCTGCACGGCATGGTGAAACCCGAAGGTCTTGTCAATCACGCTGGATGGCATGAACAGCGCGACCAGCATCGAGCGCGCGGCCAGTTCGACTGCGGCGGCGGCCGTCACAACCGCCCCCGGATGATGTCAGCGACCCGCAGCGCATTGGCAATGATCGTCAATGTCGGGTTCACCGCGCCAATCGACGGGAAGAAGCTGGCGTCGGTCACATAAAGGTTGTCGACTTCGTGGGCGCGGCAATCGAGGTTCAGGACCGACGTCGCCGGGTCGGTGCCAAAGCGGCAGGTGCCGGCCTGGTGCGCAGTGCCGGACAATGGAATATCCTTGCTCAGATACAGCGAGCGCTCCAGCAATACGGCAGGCCGGCCTATCGCCGACAGTATCTCCTCGAGCTTGCGTTTCAAGCGCTTGAGCGCCTCGGCATTGGTTGCCACGAAGTCCAGATGCACCTTGCCGTCCTTATAGTAGATGCGGTTGTCTGGACGCGGCAGGTCTTCAGCCTGCAGCCAGAAATTGAAGGAATGCCGCGCGATCTCGTCAAAGGGCATGTCGGGCAGCCACTCAAGCCATTCCGGCAGGGCCTCGGCCTTGACCTGGTCGCCGTCGATCTTTGCATTCATCTGGATCAGGCCGAGTGGATACTCCCAATCGTCGCTACCAAAATAAAAGTCGCTCAAGGCCATGGTCTTCTGGAACACGGTGTCGTTGGGGTGGCGCATGACTGCCATGACGACGCTCATTTCGTGGCGCAGGTAATTACGGCCGACCTGGTCGGAGCCGTTAGCGAGACCATTCGGATGCTGCGGGCTGGCCGAACGCAACAGCAGTAGCGCAGAGGACAGCGCGCCGCATGCGACCACGACCACGTCCGCGGAATAGGTTTCCTGTTGCCCTTTGCGCTCCACGTAAATGGCGTCGACACGTCGCCCGCCCGCATCGGTGCCTAGTCTGGTCACATAGGCATTCGTCAGCAGCGTGACGTTGTCGTAGCGGGCCAGCGTCGGATCGATACACATGACCTGGGCATCGGCCTTGCCATTCAGAAGGCATGGAAAGCCATCGAATTTCGAGCACCGTACGCAGATGCTGGTGGGCGTCGCAAAACCATCCTCGTTCTGGTCGAGCAGCATTCCCAGCGGCAAATGAAACGGCTTCAAACCGATGCCGGTCAGCTTGTCGCAAAACTCGGCCACATGCGGTTCATGCCTGACCGCTGGATAGGGATACGGTACGGTGGAAGGGGGCTCGAGTGGATCCTCGCCGCGCTGGCCGTGCACGTGGAACAAGGCCTCGGCGGCATCGTAATACGGCGCGAAATCCGCATACTTGAGCGGCCACGCCGGCGAAACGCCACCGGCGTGGATGACTTCCTCGAAGTCCCGTTCGCGCAGCCGCAGCAGCGCTGCGCCATACACCTTGGAATTACCGCCGACGCAATAATGTAGTTGCGGCTCAAAGAGCTTGCCTTCAGCATTTGTCCAGGTCTCGGTCGCCTGGTACCGTCGTTCGACGAAGACCGCTTGAGAACTCCAGTTAGCCTCTTCACGGGGCAGGTAGTCGCCGCGTTCGAGGATCAGGATGCGCTTGCCGGTAGGCGCCAGCGCGTGGGTGAGTGAAGCGCCGCCAGGACCGCTGCCAATAACGATCAGGTCATAATGCTCAGCCAATCCTATCCTCCCGCGTCAATTCCGAACGTATCCTTATGTACAAAAATGCGACCGTCAAGGTTTGTCATTGAAACGGTAACACGTTCCTTATCGCTCTCATGCACGATTGTCCGTGCTTTCGGAGCAAGGCCGGCCAAAGGCCTGATATGGCGGCTGGATGCTCAGGCAGCGGGCCGGGACGAGTAGGGCGAGGCCTTGAGCCAGCTTGCCATCTCGGTGGCCGGGAAGGGCTTGGCCACGAAATAGCCTTGGGCGATGTCGCATTTCAGCGCGCGCAAGGCGTCCCAGGTCTCGCGGTCCGCCGTGCCTTCGGCGACCACGGTCAACCCGAGCTCGTGGGCCAGGCTGATCGTCGCGCGCACGATGCTGGCGGCACGCCGATCCTGGAGCATGCGGCCAGTGAAGCCGTGATCGATCTTCAGCACCTGGACCGGGAGGTCGACCAGGTAAGACAGGGACGAGTAGCCGGTGCCGAAATCATCCACGTACAGCTCGAAGCCGAGCGTATGCAGGCGTTCCAGCTCCGCGATGCTGTCCTGGGGATTGTGCAGCAGGCTGCTTTCGGTCACCTCCAGGCCCAGCGCAGCGCTGCCGATGCCCTCGGTGTCGAGTATGCCGGGCAGGATGGTGGACAATTGCAGCGTCGAGACGTCGCGGCTGGACAGGTTGACTGCCAGCGGAATGTCGAGCCGCTCGGCGATCCAGGCGGCGCTCTGCTGGGCGCTGGCGCGCAGCATGTGCTCGGTGAGCAGCATCATCAGGTCGGTGTTCTCGAGCAGGGGAACGAATTCACCGGGCGGGATCAGTCCGCGCTGCGGGTGCTGCCAGCGCACCAGCGCTTCGGCGCCGGCCAGCTGGCCGCTGCGCATGTCGACCTTGGGCTGGCAGTACAGCCGCAGCTCGCCGCGCTCGATCGCGCCGCGCAGTTCGCTGTGCAGGGCCAGCCGCTCCGGCGTGTGCGGATCGCGCAGCGGATCGTACACGGCCACCGGAACGCCGAGTTCACGCGCCTGGTACAGGGCAATGTCGGCCTTGCGCATCAGGATGCGGTAGCCGTCGCCATGCTCCGGCGCGAGCGCAATGCCGATGTGGAGGTTGATCTCGCAGCCGACCCCGGCAACGTGCAGCGGCTGCTGGAAGGCGGCCCGCAGCCTGGCGGCACAGGCCAGGGCCTCGTCGCGCCCGTATTCCGGCAGCAGCATGCCAAAGCGCGAGCCGACCCGAAAGATGCAGGCGTCCGCCGGCAGCAGTGAGGACAGGCGCGCCTCGACGGCGCACAGGAAGGCATCGCCGGTCAGGTGCCCGAGGGCGTAATTGATATTTCGAAACTGGAGCAGATTGACGATGCAAAACGCCGTACGGGAGCAAGCAGCCATGCGGCCCGGCGCGCGCGCCTCGAACTCGGCGCGCGTGATGATCTTCGTGACCTCGTCGGCATTGGCGGACATGATGGCACCAGTATACCTTGATGGCTACCTTCCAGAGTACCCGAAGGAACCGGTTCGTCGGCCATTGGTGCTTGCCGGGCAACATGCGGATGCCCGCTCCACCGCTAGTGCGCACGCTCGACGCTGCCTAAGATAGTCGATGTACCGACCCGGGTGGCGTCCACGCGGATGTCGGCCTCATCCGTCACCAGGAGCCAACCATGCGTCGATCCATTCTCTCCTTCGCTGCGCTGTCGAGCGTCGCCACCATCGCCGGCGCCGCCGACGTGCAGTCGATTTCCCGACTGGAAGCCGGGCCCGGCAACATACTGTTCGTCGCCGATTGGAAGGCGGCGCGGGTCCATGCGATCGAACTCGCGCCCGCGCCGCAAAAAGCCGCCGGCAACTTCAATATCCTCGATCTCGAATCCTTGTTGTCGCATCAGCTCGGCGGCGCCAGGATCACCGTGCAGGACATGGCGGTACGTCCCGGAACCGATGAAGTCTATGTTGCGGTCAGCGCGGGCAAGGCCAGGACGCCGGCGCTGTTTGCGGTGACCAGCGACGGCAAGGCGCGCCGGGTCGACCTGAAGGCAGCAAAGTCGAGCTCGGTCCCGTTGCGCGATGCCCCGTCCGGCAGCGGCAGCTTCTGGCACGAGACGCCGGAACGCAGCTTCACCGTCACCGACATGAAATGGCGCGATGGCGAATTGTTCGTCGCCGGGCTGTCGAACCAGGAATTCTCCTCCACCCTGCGACGGATCCGCTATCCCTTCGGCGCACAGCAGTCCGTGAGCTCGGTGGAGATCTTCCACGGCGGCCACAACCTGATGGAGACGCGGGCGCCGGTACGCGCGATGAGCTTCACCAAGCTCGGCGGCAAGCCCTATCTGGTCGCCGCCTACACCTGTACGCCGCTGGTGTTGATCCCGCTCGACGCCCTGCAGGACGGCGCGCACGTGCGCGGCAAGACGGTGGCCGAACTCGGGTATGGCAACACGCCGGCCGACATGATCTCGTACACCATGAAGGTCAACGGCAAGACCGAGGAATACATGATGCTGGTGAATTTCAACCGGGTGTCGAACGTCATTCCGGTGTCGGAACTGGAGGCGGCAAATGCCCGCCCAGGCATCGAGAAGGTGGTGCCTTTCGGGCAGATCGCCGGCCTCCAGGTCCAGCAGGCGCCGCTCGCGGGCGCACTGCGCATCGACAACCTCGATGACCAGTCCTTCGTGCTGGTGCGCCGCCGTCTCGAGACCGATGCCCTGCAACTGGTCAGCCTCGGCAAGGACCTCAGTTTCCGCATGACCGACCACGTATCGGAATACGCGTTCAAAGGCTACAGCTTCAAGGGCGACGCGTGGCAGCAGCAGAACATCAAGCCGCGCCAGGACATCCTGCTGAAACAGGAAGGTGTGCCCGACCTGATCAAGACGACGGAGTAGGACGTGGCGCCGCGCCTCTGGTACTGCGGCTGCGCCGTCGCCTTCGTGCTGGCTACCGTGATGGGCGGTGTGGGCGCGGCGCCGCTGGTACAACCCTCGGCGGGGCATGTGCCGGCCAACCTGTTGCGCATCTCGATCAGGTTCGCCACCCCTGTCGACGGCAGCGTACTGTCGCGGCTGGCCCTGCTGAACGACGACGGCAGCGCCATCGCCGCACCCTTCCTGCCGCAGGAGTTGTGGTCGCCCGACGGCACGATCCTGACGCTGCTGCTCCATCCGGGGCGCGTGAAGACCGGCTTGAACGCGCGCGAGGAATTGGGGCCGATCCTGGAAGCCGGCATGCACGTCAGCCTGGTGCTCGATGGACGGCCGCTGCAGCATTGGCAGGTCGATCCGGTGGATACACAGGGTCCGCTTGTCTCGGCTTGGCAACTGGCGCCGGTCCGCGCTGGCGCGCGCGAGGCGATGGTCGTCACGCTGGATGGGCCCGTCGATGGCCGGGGCGCGGGCTATGTCGCGATCGCGGATGAGCGGGGACGCCGGGTCGCGGGCAAGGCCGCGCTGTCGGACGGCGAGAGCCGCTGGGTCTTCACCCCGGCGCATCCGTGGCGCCCGGGCCGCTACCGGCTGGTCGTCCGCGGCACGCTCGAAGATGCGGCGGGCAACCGCGTCAACGGACGCTTCGAGACGCCGCTTGCCCCCGAGGCATCGTCCGCCGCGCCCGCCGACGTCGTGCGCTGGTTCCGCGTGCGATGAGCCGGCTCAGGCAATGAACGATGCCGCATCGGCAGCGGCCGGCGATTGGTGCATTTGCTGCACCAACATGCAGCCTCGGGAAGGTCTACCCTATCCACCACGGCGATCGTAAAGTGGTGCTCGCCGCGGCCGCGCGGCCGGTTTTCAGCTGCACTGAAATTCTTCCCTACAAAGGAGCACATCATGTCTCGCTTCATCCGTCATTTCCGCCCCCTCGTTCTCGCGCTTGCCGTCGGCCTGGCGGGCGCTCCGATCGCACGCGCCGAAGCGCCCGCCCCGGAGCCGGCCGTCTCCG
>Ga0308169_10005512_pt1 | contig 11482 bp, 16 predicted proteins | sample PhyBR1_2_FD_202139 | JGI IMG/M metagenome (GOLD analysis project Ga0308169, IMG submission 202139) | Phyllosphere microbial communities from UC Gill Tract Community Farm, Albany, California, United States - DLSLSB.R1 | ecosystem: Host-associated > Plants > Phyllosphere > Unclassified | place... | reverse complement strand
GATGGCTGTGTCTGAAGTCTGCTGCCGAGGCTTGCGATAAGAGGTAATGACAGAACCGAAATGTACAACCCGTTCGTTCAGCAACAGCCGCAGATGCCGTTGCGATCGGCAACATTTCGAATCCGACTCGGTCAATTGACACTCCTGCGTTACCGTCCAGCACGAGACCATATTCAACACCTCCTGACTCCTCTTTCTACGTCTCGTATATACAGTCACGACATTCGAACGGAACTGACACATCATGGGCTACACTCTCGCTGTTCTAGGTACGGCCTACCGTCATTTCCGCACCCCCGCTTACCCCAGGATGCGGCACGATGGGCATAGCAATCCTGAGCGGAACGCTCACCTCGCTCGAGAACCGCTCGCGCCAGACGCATGGCCAGAACGTCGAGCCCCCAAGCGGGATATCCACGCCTACGGCTTCTCAGTTTCTCGATGCGCCGGACGACGCGCTGCCCAGCCGATTCATCGCGACCGTAGGAAGGGAGGAAACGGGCCGGAAGCTGAAGAAGATGTTTGAGGGGATGGGCGGACTGGGCGGAATGGTCGAGGTCATGGCGGGGAAGGGGAATGTCCAGGCTGTGGAAGAGGCGGATGTGATTCTTGTTTGGTGAGTTGGAGAGGGAGAGGACAGGACGGGGGCGTGTTGTCGAATCGTGTTCGAAGCACGATAGAGGGTCCTGCTCGCGAGGCGAGCTCCGCTGACCCCAGCTCAAAGCCGAACATCGCCAAGACGATCCTGCAGGAAGAAGGCATGCACGCGGCTCTGGATGGGAAGCTCGTCATCTCCATTTGCGCGGGAGTGACCATCTCTCAGCTGAAATCATGGGTTCCGGAGAGCGTCAACGTCGTCCGTGCCATGCCCAACACCCCCTGCAAGGTTCGTAGCTTTAATCATGATCTTATACCGCTTGGCCCATCGCCGCGTTGGGCGGAATACGCTCCCCTAAGCGCGTGCGAAGCGATACACCGGCTCGAGTCACATGGCCCGGCAGACACTGACCGCAGATCCGGGAAGGAATGACCGTCGTCACCCCGATCGCGGACAACCTCTCCCGCGCGCTCATCCTCGCCATCTTCACCTCGTGCGGGCGCTGTCGATTCCTGGACGAAAAGTACTTTGACGCATGTACCGCCGTGGCCGGCTCGGGGCCCGCATTCGTCGCGCTCGTGCTGGAAGCGATGGCGGACGGAGGGGTGATGATGGGCCTGCCCCGGGCTGAGGCGCTCGAGCTCGCTGCACAGAGTGGGTTTGCGCGGTGGAGTGGGAGACGGCGCTGACGGCAGCTATCCAGGGGACGGGGCGAATGGCGCTTTATGGCGGGTTACATCCTGCTCAGCTGAAGGATTCCGTCACGAGTGAGTCGGCGCGGACACGCAGAGCAAGCGCTAGCGGGTGTGTCGGTCAGGACACGAAGCTGATTGGCAGCGCCGGGAGGATGCACAATTGCCGGTCTGTTGACGCTGGAGGACGGCAAGGTCCGGTCGACGATGGCCCGAGCGATCCAGGTCGCTACCAACCAGTGCGTCGTGGAAGTCACAGCTTGAGGGGGAAAGTATCGCTGACATCCAGCGCATCGGGACTCGGTCAGGAGAAGAAGGCATGATGGGCGACCTGCCTTCAGGAAGCGTGAATTGTACCATAAATTGGACACATCGGCATGGGCGCGGGCAATGCATTGCTTTGTACACCCTCTTACACTCGATCCTCACTCATTCACTGTTTTCAATGCCCGTTGATGGGGCCTCGCACCACTTCGAATCCTTGAACCGACGCCCGGCTCTCAGCAGCCGGATAGCAAGATCGTATTCACAGTGTACAATGACTCTCGATATTACGTACAGATCAACTTGTTGATGCCCTCCGATGCCCTCGCTCTGACACTTCCACCTCTAGCCTGGGGTACTGTCCGGCCGTGCGGTCCACCGACTGCACCAGCAACGCCCGCTGTCGCCGCCCGACCCCCCGCTCAGCTGATCGGCCCATCCTCGACCTTTATCGGCGCCCCCGCGCCGATCGCGTTCAACCCCTCCGGCGCGCGATACAGCTTGTTGTCGTATATGTACTGGATGACGCTGTTCGGTAACAAGTACTTGATGCTCATGCCGCGCTTGACGAACAGGCGGACCTTTGTCGATGAGATGTCGTTGTAGATGAGTTGTTTGATCACGATGACGTTGCGGCTGGGGTCAGCTGCGGCCCAGTATGACAGCACCCGGCGCGCGGCTCACCGGTGGTGATACAAGATATCGTGCGAGAGCAAGAACGCCCAGACGTCCGATCCCGCCCGCTCGACGATGAGGCATCCGAATCGGCCCAGGATGATATGCAACTGCACGTGAGCTCCCCTTCTTGTGGCGCAACACAGATCGGCGACAACGTTCCACTCACATCAGGCTCGGACCACACGCCTGGCTCGCCAAAGCTCTCGATCAAATCTCCACCGGCAAGCAACATGATCTTGTATCGTCTCCGTTTGCCGTCGCTCATGGTCAACCCCCCGCCTTCGACATTGAGCATCTCGTTAAAGTGTTCCAGTACGACGGCTGTGCGCGTGTATTCCGGCTGGCCCGCCTCCCACGGGTCCACCATGAGCCACGTGGACGTGTGCTCGACGGCGAGCTCACACATCCGTACGCGGTGGATGGCGGGCGCTAGGCCCGCTTTCTTGTAGTAAGACGATCTAGCGTCAGCACGCGAGGTGATATGTTGCCCGCAGAGCCCGCGTTGCTCGCTTGTCCGCACTCACACGGGAGAATAATACCCCGCCATGATCTCGTACGTCTGCGACTCGACCACCTCGTCCTTGGCCATCTCGAACATTCGCAGATGGAGGTACGTTGGCGGGGAGAAACTTCCACACGCGACGATGACAATCGGGATCTTCGACTCGTCTGCGATCAGTTATGGCCCCCGGGCTCGTCGCTTCGACGTCGACCCGCCCACTCACCCTTCATACGGGTCCGCAGCCGATGACGCGGGAACCGGTACTCCCCTGCAGGTCCCTCCTCTCCCAACAAATACGGCCTCGTCCCAAAGTTCGCCTGTGGAGCATTCGCATCCGCATCGGCCTCCCCGTCATTCAGCCCACTAAGCGCATCATACCCTATCTCCCTGTCCCTTGCACGGCTCTGCCTTCTCCGCCGTACCTCCGCCTGGGCCGCAGCAACGTCGAAAGATGCGCCAGAGGCCTCGTCCAGGTCGAGGTCGCCCATCCGCGCGGTAAGGTTCCCGCTCTCAGGCCTGTCAGGCAATGACGAGACGGTCGAGACGGGCGTGGAGTCGCGGGTCTGGCTCGGAGGTGTGGGATTGGGTGGGCCGCGCGTAGGAGATGAATGGCGCTGCTCCAGCGTCGGGACGCGGGAGTCGGTAGGCAGGCCGAGGGTAGATGTCGTACCCGTCATATTTGAGTCGTCGATCTCGTGCCCGGGGGATGGGGGGTTGCCGAATAGATACCCGGATAACAAGCGTCGGCTGCGAGAAGTCGACAGAACGTCGTCGGCCGACGAAGTGGGTTCACGCTTGTATGCCGGGCGTGATTGCTGCTGCTGTCCTTGTCCTTGTTGGGTCGAGTGGGAGGTATCAGAATTTGGGTTGAACCCCCTTTGCTGGATGGGGACGGGAACGGGTGCGACAATGTGATTGCCGTGACCGCCGTGGTTGCCGTGATTGCCGTCGTGGCCGTTGATCGCTGTCCCCACTCCTCCTTCGGCCGTCGTCCCGTCGCCCGAGAACGAAAGCGTGACAGGCGATGCCCGGCCGTGCGGGGAGGCGCTCTCGTCCAGCGAAAAGTACTCGGGATCGCGCTGTGCATGCTGCGATGCCGGGGCAAATGGCGGTCTGCCGTCAGCGGTCTGCCCGGTCATGGAAACCCTTGTTATCGCCGGCGGTGTCGACATCTAAGTCGGCGACGTCGCCCACCCCGGGCCAAACGCCGGTGGAGGTGACTTTTCGCTGGGAGAGGACTCACGAGTCATTATGAAAGCTATGCAGGCCCAGGCCAGGCAGCACCGGCGCGGGACTCTTGAACCCGTTCGAGGGGTTCTTGCTCATGGCGCCGACTTGATACAGGAGATGTCGGTGTGATGGTGAATATGTACAAAGATGAGAGTGACTGCTGCTGTGGGTGCAAGATGATATTCGGATTATGCGATTATGTCGCCATGAGTCAGACGAGTTATTCCTAACGCAGTGAGATTGCCGCACCTGGCCGACACACTCTTTGACTCTTAGTCTCAGTCTTGACGCCGCGCTTCTGGGACGCCCAATGCACATTCATCCGGTACGGGCATGGCCGCAGTACACTCCTTTGCCCTCGCCTGGACCGGACCCAGTGCTGGGTGTAGCTGCAGCGGTGCAAGTCCGTCCTGGCGGAGATGCCTAAAGAAGCAAGATTGCGGGGTGATGTGCGGTGACTTGACCGGAGCGATCGGAACAAGCACCGAGCTTGCGGACTACGCCTACGCGGAGGATTATCCTTTCGGGAGTGAGCTGCGGAGCATAAGCTGATCTGTTCTACCGGATAGGCGATGATTGATCGGAGGGTATGAACAACCGGGATATATAGCCGCTTGACGCGAAGCGAGGGCTCGTGGCCGACCCATTACATGAAGGCTCAGCCTCCACTCCGCCCGACATGGGTATTGGACTTGCTGGAAGAATGACTCGCAGTCTAGTGCACACCATGCATACACGATGGCAACCTAGACACTGCAGCGGCATGCTCCCTTGGCTCCCAGCTCAGCATAAACGCAGCGAGCGGCATCCGCCGAGTGGTGACAAACTCGAGCACCTGTTCAGCACTCCGCCAGTGGCAACTCGTTGCGGGCAGAAACAGCGATGACAAACTCGAGCACCTCCTGACCATTGGGCGCCGCGCGACTACGCTGATTGATGATGCCGCGGCATTTCATATATACCCTGATCCGCCCCGCAGAACCATGCTTTGTCCGCGCAACTCCGCCATCTCCTCCGCCAGCCCGCTCATACCCAACCACCGACACTCCTCTTCCACCCGCTTGCGCTTCACGCTGTCCATCCTCGTCCACTCGTCCGTTGCTAGTCGCCCAGCGATGAGGTGGTAGACTGACGCATCGCGCGTGATGAGGACCGTCAGCTCCGTGAGAGCTCCCCCTCCATCTGCTTCTTCAATCTGGACCCTGGGTTCGGGGGCGTGCCGTCGCACGGCAAGAGACGTGGGTGAGATGAATGTTGAGCCGGGCGAAGGAAAGTGCGCTTGCTGGATGTATTGGTTCCTCGTTGCCGCACGTTTCTTCCCCGTTTTTGGGTTCAAGCAACTCCGCAGCGCGGAGATGGGTGGAAGAGGCGGGGGAAGGGGGAAGTGGAGCTGCGAGGGCGAGGGCGGGGGCGAGGAGATCCAAAGCGATCTGAGGTACTCGTCCCTGCCATCAGGCGGGTATTCCAAGCTGTTTAGACTGCTCAAGCGCCACTTGCCGTAACAGCCCGTTGAGATCATAAGTGCCCGACTCGCGATCACTGTCCTCCGCGCTACTCCCATCGGTCATATCCGGCACGCCGCACTCGCACTGGTCCTCCTCATCGCTTAGATTGACCTTGACGAACTGGACCAAATGTCCGCCCGCTTTGGCCAGCATAGCCCATGGTAGACATACCGACGTGTTCTTCGGTGTGTCGTCTAGCGAGTATCCGAACTCGAGGGTGATGAGCGTCTCGGATTTGGACATCGGTGCCGTACTGGTCGTCTTGGCTTTGAGTATTGCGTGGAAAGGGGACGGGGTGACGGGCCGGGCGGGCGACTTGATTGTCGCACGGCGTCCTTCCGCAGCCGATCCGCATTCTGGGCTTTTCACCTGTCGTCCGCCCTCCAACACATCTTTGCATTGCTCCGTCTTCCCTCCATCGTTGAGGATGGTTGGACCTACGCCAAAGGGGTCGAACGTCGACATGGTCACCAGGCTGCTCTGCAGCTTCGGCGAGGACGACATTGACATACGCCCGTCCCTTTTAGTGGCGTTTGTATCCATCTTCGCGTCGGCGCCTGGGTCGATGCTAGCGCCGGAGTACCCGCTGATTCCATTAGCAGCGCTGGGACGGGATATGACGGATGGCTGCGCCTCAATACCGCTCCTTTGTGGTCGCGGCGGTCGCGCAGGAGGCGGAGGCGATGACTTGCCATCGTTTGGTGCTGGCGAAGCTGCATCCGGTCGATCATGTCCAAGAGCCAACGTCACAAGCTGTGGCACTCGGCTGAGCGCCTCCGACGGTGTACGCACGACTTGCGCGCCTGATCCAAGCCCACGGCCGAAGGACGATGTGCTGGAGCTGGGCGTGTGTGACTTGCGGGCGGTCGAGCCGGACCTGGACGGGAGGTGGGGGGCGACACCGGTAGGAGTGGGAGGTAGAGGCATCGTCGGTGGAGGGGGCCTTGGCGGAGCTGAGGCACTGGATTTGAAAGGCGAGAAGGCGAGAGGGGAGAACGCCGAGGCGAAGAACCGCTTTGGCGATTTCGGCGGGCGCAGGTCGAGGAAGTTGTCTTCGCGGAACATGGTGGTGTGCCTGCTGTTCAGTGTGAAGTAAATTGGTGATTCACAGTACGAAGGGAGTCTACGCTGATGTAAAGGGTTGCGAAACGGAAGATCGTTCGCCTGTCTCCTCGATTCGAGAAAAAAGGTGCCGTATAGTCCTCGTCCTTGCGCATGAACTTGGAGGCCTTTGAGCAGCCATTCTCCCCTTGATGGCCGGAAATGCTCATCCGACAAAAGGATAGCTTTCGTCCATCAGCGCGAATTAGGGGTGGTGGTAGCCGCAAGGCCCGCAGGGCACATAAAGGAGCGTTATGCCGACTTGGAACGGTACCTACGCCACCGCGTTGTCCCGTATACAGCGACCAACGATGAGAAGAGTGTGCGTGTCAGTCTTAAGGCCAGATCGGTGTCATCGGTGTTTAAAGGGGCAGCGACCCGGATTGCAATGTACGCTGACCGATGGCGTCCTTTGATCTGCTCCAGAACTGCTTTTTGGCCCCGCCCCGCTCTCGCCTCATTTCTGCAGACCGATAACGGGCAAGATAATGTGGAATATATGACAGGCAGGGGATGTAGGCGGGTTGATGCTGTCATAATCATGCATGGCTGGAAAGGATATACCGATGTCACGAGCGGAAGGAGGATGCGCGAGGATAACGCTTGGTGGTGGAGATAGCACGAATCGAGAAGGGACTGTCATGATCGATGCGTGTGACGGCTAAACCTTGCGCTGCTTGGCGAGTGCAGCGAGGTCGAGAGGGGGGAACTCGGAACCCTCTGGCGGTTGAGGTTGTTTGCGGTTGGCGGGAGAGGCCATGTCACTGCCGTCAGTCCGGCGTCTCTTGGCCTTTCATCTGCGCGTTCCTCCCAGCGCAGTCCTTCTTGTTCTGTCATAATCGCTCTCGCCGCTCGTCATTCCCGACTACACCAGCAAGGTGATTCCCAAGCACAATCGGATACCATTGACTCACCGCCTCAGCTCAACCAATACCGTCTCCAACGTGAAGTCCCGCTTCCAGTTCGAGATGGGTGCCACCCGCGCAAAGTTGACCTAAGACTCAGCAGGGTCCAACGAAACACTGATGCTGCTCACGAGACCGTTTGCGTCCACACAAGGGAGGTTGATCCTGGACTCGAACTTGACCAGAGGGGGCACGTCTGTGCGTCAGCGATGTCCACTGCCCTCCTTTTGCGAGCGCGGATGTGGTGAGAAAGCATTGAGGGCGCAAAGAGTGTACTCACCCGGATAGCGGTCGCCACAGTAGATGCTCAGGGAGAAGATCCGGTTCTCGTAGGCGGAATGAGGGGGACCGAGGATCGTGCCGTTCCACTCGTACATGGCGATGTCGTCGCCGTCCTGGGAGTCAGCTTATCATCGTCCAAGTTCCGTCGTGTGGGCCATGGGGAATTCCTGATAGAGGGGTATTGTCACGGTCGCAAAGGGTCGGCAGGGAGCACTGATCAGACACACACCTTGAGACCGTACGAACACGAACCATCCCCGATGCCCTTCTCACCGTGCTCGAGCTCGGACAGCAGCCTGAAGCTTCTGGGGACTAGCGTAAGCTGATGCTGGGGACGTGGAGATGACAGCCCACCCTTCGCCATGATGTGCGTCTATTGTGGTATGCTTGGAGGAGAGAAGGTGTGGAAGCAGACGAGGCACGGAAGTGGTCGAGTGAGCAGCGCAGGATGACGGTGATCGGTTAGACGCAATCTCAACCAGTCCCCTTACCGCTTTCGGCAATTCTACACCCATGGAACGTCAACCGACCGGTCCACTCTAGATCTTTCGACTTTTGTTGATCCCGCCTTACCGTATACATCAAAGCACTCGACATGGACGGTCTACTTGCCGAAATCAACGCCAAGAAGCGACAACTACGGGACGGGTCGGACGAGGCCGAGTCGTCTTCGTCGGCCAAGAAGTACAAGACGCGCGGGGAGATCGAAGCTGAGGCGGAGGAAGAGCAACGCAAGAAACGCGCCGAAGAGGCGGACAGGAGGGAGCGGCTGAAGGCAGAGGCCCGGGCTCGGCAGATGCGCAAGGAGGTGAGTGTGGACGTGTATCTCAACTTCCGCCGAACCAGTTGCTGATGCCAGGCGGAGGCAGCAAGAAAGAACGCGTCGGCACGGATGTCTTCCCCAGGGGCCGGTACCTCGACGTCCAACTCGACCGAGACGGAGGCCTTCAACGTATCGCCGGAGGAATGCGTCCGCCGGCTACGCCTCCTCCGCCAGCCCATTCGGCTTTTCGGCGAGACGGACAGGGATCGCAAGCTACGTCTCAGAGCCTTGGAGCTAGCGGAGGAACGCGGTGAAGGACAGCAAAACGAGTTCAAGCGGACATTGGAGAGTCTGGAGTCCGAAACAGAGGAGAAGAAGCTGGCGGAGATGGCGCGGTTGGCGCACGCAGGCAAGGCGGTGGACAAGGATAAGGAGGCGAAGAAGGAACCGAAGACGAATGGTGCCGGCACGCCGGCTGGATCGCAGGAGGGCGCCGTACTCGATCTGAAGCTGCTCAAAGACGAACCAAACAAGGTGTACCCGCTGATATATTACGCATTGAAGGTGAGTCCAGTCGGAAGCAAAATGTGAAGGTACGGCGGCTGACGCCAGAACGTGTTGAAAGAGTGGGAAGAGTGGATGGACGCCCGCCCAGAAGAAGTCAAGCGGTCCGGACAGGGAAAGATGGCCGCAGCGACGCAGGTCCAATCGGCGCAGAACCTCAAACCGCTCTTCAAGCTATTACGCAATAGGGTGAGCCCCGCCGACACTCGGGATAGACCCATGACACCGTGCTGAATTTCAGGACTGCGCACCGGACGTGCTCCGCGGTCTCGCCGAGATCGTCCACTACATGCAGACGCGGTCGTATCAGAAGGCAAACGACTCGTACTTGCGATTATCGATCGGAACGGCGGCTTGGCCCATCGGAGTCACGAGCGTCGGTATCCACGAGCGGTCGAGCCAGGATAAGCTATATGTCGACAAGATTGCGCATGTGTTGAATGACGAGGTCTCGCGGAAGTGGATTCAGGCTGTCAAGCGGTACGCGATGGCGATTTCCTTCGTTCTCAAAACTAATGAGCAGACTCTTGACATTCTCACAGTCGATACGGCCGCCCAAGGAGATCTCGCAGATGATGGGATGAATACGATGCGGAGGGGGAGTCGCAAGCTCTGGTCAATTCGTCGGCCACGATTCATATTGCCACATGATCGGGGCAAGGCCCTAGCTGTCCTGATCGGAAATCGTATGCACCGGGCTCGTGGAACCAAGTAGATGCAGAGCAGCCTCCATGTGCTGTTGTACATCGTCAAAACGCAGCAGAAGATGTATGCACATGACACATGGCATCAGACGTAAGATCGCTTCACACTTCGCCCCAACTCCTCGTCGTACCATCTGCCTACGCCCACTCTTATTGCGCTGCCCTCCCTAGCGCTCCTGCCAAACACGTCGGTATCCCGCGAGTCACCCCGAGCTACAGATCTGCCTGTCGAAGAGCCGTTCTTCGAAAGACTGGCTTCCAAGTTGACGGCAGCTGCTAGACAGCCTACGCCCTTTCCCTGTTCGCAGAACGCCAAGCTTGAGCCCCGTAGCTGTCTTTGGTGAACTGTTTGTCTCTCGCCAGCCTGTTCAAACTCGGTATCGCGTCCTCTAGGTCTTCGGTCCGTGCCTTCAGCTTTGTGCAGGTGGCAGTGGTGCATCACCTGCTGGGAAGGCTGCAACGGCTCGGGAGCCGTGCCCTCCCATAGGGACTTCTCCCCTGGGCAAGCCAAGCCCGTCAAATGTCACGGCCCGGCAGTGAGTATGTGCACGATGTCAGGAGGCGTAAGAGCGTAAGACTTTCGCCCTACAGCATGATCCAAGTTTACAGTCCCCTTCCGCGTTCTCGATGAGATTGTGGGTAAAAGTGGGACCCTATTGCAATCTGTTTGACCTCACAGCATGCCTGGCGGGCATCATAAGGTCCCCACGTTTCTGTCACTTTACCCCGGGGTTTCTGCCGTCCTCCAGTTTTGCAGAAAGTCGTCTGAATGTCCAACGGCGTCCTCAGCTTCCCGGCACCATTCACGTGCCCATTGTCCCTTATGGGTGGCAAGTTGACGTTCGCGAGAGTCGCCCCCTTTCGGCCACGGCACAAGCTCGACAGACACTTCTCGACCTCATGCACTACTGAGTTCACCAGTGGTTTAGCTGGCTCCCGCTCCCCCTCTCACTGAAAAGATCAAATTCTCCGAGATCGGTCCTGTTCTTGCCGATGAGATGGTGAATGTTGGTAGAGGATCGCACGATGCACCAACGAGGCAAACTCAGTTCATTATGATGACTTCTGCGAGCTTTCTGTACTTTCCGTCGTTCTTTTTGTCCAGTACATACGTAGGTCAGCGATTGCGACGTACACAATTACCAAACGGAGAGCTGGAGCGGCTCCCCAAGTAACTCAAGCTTGTTACCTTAGCAGCTCCAGGACTCTGTGCGCTTTCGTGCCTGCTCTCGAGCCCATTGGGAAAGCTCTCTTACATGGGCGGGATTATAGCATGTTCGGAGACGGCATAGTCCGGACAGGAGTCCAGAATACCCACCCGAGCACGAAGTGTGCGAGCTCGAGCTCACGCTCATGTATACACAGCACTAACGACCTTCCAATCTGTAGCTTCACAATCTCGCACTCCAACTAAACGTTCTCCAACATGTGTGAATGCGCCACATCCTCACCGTAGCCCCGTGGCAGTCAAGACTGACAGTCTGCGATCACGGAGCTTCGCCCGTTACCTCAGCGGTCTCGGCAGTGAGTTTGTAGTGCGATGACTTCGGTCTGGTCCCCGAGCTCTGAATCACCACCACTCTCACTCCCGGATGGTCGGCATGCGTAAATGAAGAGCGAACAGTGACTCGGAGGTTCAATGCAGGATTGCCGTGTGCTTTACAGATCCCCTCCGCCAGCACCGTGGACGCAGA
>Ga0308169_10005510_pt1 | contig 11491 bp, 13 predicted proteins | sample PhyBR1_2_FD_202139 | JGI IMG/M metagenome (GOLD analysis project Ga0308169, IMG submission 202139) | Phyllosphere microbial communities from UC Gill Tract Community Farm, Albany, California, United States - DLSLSB.R1 | ecosystem: Host-associated > Plants > Phyllosphere > Unclassified | place... | reverse complement strand
GTCAGATGTCCTGACCTGGGCTTGCCGTCTGTGCGTGGCAAGCTCAGCACGGCACGTGTCGCTCGTCAGACTGGACAGATCCGCTCGACGCGCAAAGCGTCTGACTGTTTCCTCGCTCAAGGTACATACTCTATGTACTCTATACATGATGTATTCACATACTCTAAGTCTGACGACGACAGACGTCCTACAGCTTGTTGAGCGCCCGACCGGCCTTGACAAAGGTCACAAGGGAGCAGACTACATTCAGCTGGAGCGCTCGGTTATCACCTGGCGACCGACTCACAGTTGGCGGCCCACCACAGACCACTTCGGATGAACGAGTACTTCTTGGTCGTGATGTTGACGTAGGTCCAGGCTATGATCAGCCAGGCAGCTTTGTACTGTATGACGGCCAGGACATGAGATCGACCCGCGCAAACTCACCGTACAGCGTTCGAAGCACAAAGTAGCTGGCCGAGACGGCGTTCATGTACTCGGCGCTCAGTCCAGCCGTGTTGCCCGCGATGATCGCCGCGATAATCATCGGCAGGCCCTCCCACAAGTTCGCTTCACAGCTCTGCTTCCGCCGCAGCTTGGCAATCAGGCGCGGGCTGTACTTGCCCGACTTCTCCATCTGATCGAGGACCAGTCGGGGATTGACGTTGTTGTCGACCCTCATGCGAATGAGCGCGCCCCGGGGCGCGTTGAAGATGACCTGGAGGAAGATCAGGGGGACGGCATGGTACGAGTAGTTGTAGGTCATGGTCGGCGACTCGTGGTCTGTCGTGGGAGAGCGTGTTGGGAAAGGCCTTGATCTCGATCGACTGCCCACTTGTTTTTGCTCTTACTCGCCTCGGCGGTGCTCGCGGGGTGGGGGAACACGGCGGTCGCGAGGCTCCGGCAATACCGGGAAATGAAATGAAATGACATCAAGCGGCGGCCGCCGAAAGCGGGGAATGACGTCGCGATCTTCACGATTTCGTTGAAACATCCCATCGCATCAACTCCTTCGAACAATCTTGTCGCGTGCCAGTCATAGACGTCTCGTAGACCTTTAGATCATAGCCGTTCGAGCTCGAATTCGAGCTGTGTAGAGTGTTCACCATGGCCAACTCAGCTATCCGCACGCCTCCTCGGAGCCAGCAAGTGCCCGACATCAACCCGCGCGGGAAATCGTTCGTCCTGCATACGATATGCGCCGCGATCATGATCAACGGCTTCTTGGCCCTGACGCAGCTGCAGTTTGGCGAATATGTAGCCCCGCAGGTGAGTCAAGCCTCCTGCCCGTCTGCTGCTGTAGTAGCTGACGCCAGTACGGCGGTCTTGGCCAGTTCCTCACGATCATCGGGTGAGTCGTGGCGCCCTCGAGTCGTCGCGTACTTGCTAAACCCAGCCTGTTCGCGTCGATCGCGACTCTGATCCTGTCCGCAGCGAGTGACCTGCTCCCGGCGGTACCGGGCAAGTCTTTGTCTCCGGCCGCCCGTCCTACGCTGACCCACAGTCATCCGATCCCTGAAACGGGTGGTCCTGCTCGCCGCCATGCCCGTCGAGCTCGTCATATCCTCCATCTACGTGCGCCCCTCCTCCAAGCTTTCCCGCCGCCTCGGCTAACACGCAGTGGCCCCTCGTGTACTTCACGCCGCACCTGATGCTCCCGCCCAAGGACGCATCCTCGACCGCCGGCGAGCCCTCCTCCGATCCGAGCGAGACGTTCTTCTACATCCCGCTCTGGTTGGACCTGTCGCTGCATGCCCTCCCCGCCGTGATCCTCCTCTTCGGTGCGTCGTGCTCCCTTTCTCTCTCTCTCTCTCTCTCCTTCTCCTCCTTTCCTTCCTAGCTCACGCTAGACTTCATGTTCCTCGAGAAGAGGTACAAGGCCCCGCTGTCGACTTACGGCGCGACGGCCATCGCTGCGTTCTGCGGCGCCGCGTACGGCTCGTGGGTCGAGCACTGCGCGGAGCAGAACGGGGGACGGTTCCCGTACCCCTTCCTGACGGTCATGGACTTTCCGGCGCGCCTGACGCTGTACGTCGTGGCTACGACGCTGGCGCTCTTCACCTTTTGGGGTCTCAACCGGGTGCACCGGTAGGGCCCAGTCGCGCAGCTTTGGGGGAGGACCTCTTCGCCCATACAGACGCCCGCAGGCTTGCCCACCACCCTCGTGTCCCGCAGCCTGTGCACCTCTCAGCCGATGCGCATCTAGCATTGATCGCTGTCGCATCACAGATATGCATGTCATGTCGTCATTCCACATGCTATGTACCCATTCGAGCCCTACGAAATATGCTATGAAATCAAAGAGGCTATACTACTTCATCCCACTTCGCCTCTGAGACACCAGCTCCTCGCTCCATAAGCCTCCTGGTCCTCCTGCGGTTCACTGTCAGGCCAAGACCGCCACGCTCCTCTCAAAGTCTTGCACCGCGACCGATTGCAAAATCGCCAGCCGATCACCCGGTACCATCCGCCCTTTACTCCCCTTCGCCTCCTTCCCATTTAAACTCGCCTCCAGGCCCGCCAGCGTCGAGAGCATGTCGCTAAGCGCGGCGGCCTGGCGGGGGTCGTTGACATCAGGGAAGATGGCAGGTAGGAGCTGGATCAACCTCGATATGTTGCCCAGCAATCGATGGCTCTCGGCAACTTGAGTCGGGTCGGCGCTGGGACCGAGGCGTATAATCGCGGCAGCTCGACCTTGGTCTCGATGTAGTCCAGGAAAAGCTACCATCAGCACGCGGCGCATGGATGCAAACGTGCAACTCACCTGCCCGCCGTACTCCCACTCGGGGGGTTCGCGCCCTTCGAAAAGCAAACACAGCTTTTTCAGCAGACCATCATCGCCGCGCAGGATCGCCTCAATCGCAAGCTTGTCCTTGAGGATCCGGTGGGCGCGATCAGACAGGTCAGCCTGCAAGAGCTCCTTGAACTCGCCGAACGCATCATCTTCGCTCGCCAGCTCGGCCGCTTTGGCTTCGTGCAGCCACGTCTGCGGGACCCGGCATCGCCTGAGCAAAAAGGCCCGCTCTTCGTCGGTGGGGTTGGGATGACGATGGAGCAGGGCCTTGATGGCGTCTGCGCGTCCATCGATCGTCTGCAGGTGCAGAAGCACAAAGGCTGCGCGGGTCCATTGACCGCTTTCTTCCAGCTGCGCGGCGTACGCAGCCGTGATCGCGTCGGCTTGGGCGCTGTATCCCTCCTCGGTCCGGTCGGCGAAATCTCGCTTGCGAAGCGCCTGCGAGAGGAGCAGGGCGAGATGCCATTGCAGCCTGGCATCGAGCGGGGAAGGCGAGCAGTCCCGGGCTCGGAGGACATCGTCTAGCGAGACCGTGATATCGGCGTAAAGTCTGATGAGACCGTAAAGCACGTCGGTCGGCTCCGTGCTCATCGTCCACTCCTTCGCGAGCGGTGCTGGTTTCTCCAAGTACGCCGGAAGCGGTTTCGCCGGAGCATGGGCCGCTTGCAGGTCCTGCGCATACGTGGCGAGCACGTCGCCCACTGAATGGTCCGCGGGGTTGCCGTACCATAATCGCAGGCCGAATGCGCGTTTCCAATCAAGGCCCGACGAGACGATCACATCGGCGCACCTGTCCACCCCGCGCGACGAGTCGCCTGGCACGACATCCATGATTCCGGCGAAGAGAGCGTACAGTCGCCGATATCCGTCCGCAATGACCGAATTGTTCTTGTACTTGTGCCAGTCCTCCAGCTGTCGGATGACCTCCTCGCGAACGTTTTCGGGGCATCCAAGCTGCGAAACGAGCGTAGCCAATCGCATGTCGCCAGCATCAATCGCGGCTTGAACGGCCCGCTCAAGCTGATTGCCGGACAGGTACGTGAATACCTTGAGTGGCGCGTTCGTCGACGCCGCGACAAGGTCGTGATCGACAAGTGGGGTCACCGCGTTCTCGAGCCATTTCGACAACGCAAGCTTACGCCGTATGGCCGATATACGGTCGACCGTCTCCTCCGTGGCGGAAGCAGGAAGTCGGAGGTCGATCTCGTCAAAGAGCGCTACGCCAAGGCGCCAGATATTCGCCTCATGCGACCGATTACCGCCCTCGAACAGCTTCGTGAAGTCGCCAAAGCGAATTGTCTCGTCCAGGTTGGCAACCGGCACGCCGTCCATGACTTCCACCTGCGTCCGCTCCAGATGTAAATCGAGTAGTCGGTTCGCGCGCTCCACCTCGGTGGGCACATCGTGCGCGAGCAATCCCAGGTCCTCGATGAACACATCAGCTCCTGTTCCATTCGAGCTACGCATCAGCTCGAGCTCATCCTTCGGGAACAGCTCAAGATGACTCACAACGCTGAGGCCGGCTTGCAGATCTTGCCGAAATGCACCAATTCCCCATTGGGACCCCACGAACACCGGAACGACCGGCCCATAGCGAGGCCCGCATCCACGCGGCTACCCTCATTCCCATTCACCGTGCTCTTGTCCAATGCCACCCGAGCATACTTTCTCGGCTGCACCTGGATCCTCGGGCTCTCTACTTGTTCGCCGAAAGAGGCACGCTGCGTCGTGAGCACAACATCACGAGGACTGGTTCGAGATTCCCACCTTGACGGCCCGGTCGTCATGCGTCGCATCATCTTCCTCCTCGGCAAACTCAAAACCCTTCTCCCGGAGGGTACGCTTGAGACCCATGAGCGCGTCCTTCTCCTTGCGCACGTCGATGCCCGGATACCGCGGTGCCGATCGACCGCCGAAGAGGTCGGATTGCATCGCACGGATTTTGCGCGCACCATCTTCGCCCAGCCGGTCCGTGATCGCGTCGAAGCCGTTGGTGCCGTGCGGTGGGGCATGGATCGATTGCGCGCCTGACGCCCAGGAATGGGACGACGCCGCCTCGTCTGAGACGCTCTCCTCATCCGTCACGCTCTCCTCGCTGGCCTCGGCGCTCTCTCGCAAGCCCCGCGTGGGCGGCATGAAGTTCTCCTCCTCTTCATCCTCTTCAGACCCTGCTTCATCCTCAGTCTGCTCCTGCTCAACATGGATGTCCTCTCCGCTGCTGGCAGACCGTTCCCGACGCCTCTGCACCTCATCCACCTCCCAGTGCCCATCATCCTCCTCATCGCTACTATCCGGCACACCCCATCGACTGAAATGTTCCACCTCGAACGTCCACACCCCATTTTCCACCTCGTAATCCACAAACTTGCCCACGGCACGCAATCGCTTGACAAACTTGACCAGTCGCGGGTCCTTCTCGTCCCGGATAGGCTTCTTGCTCGCCTTGTCGACCGCCCAGACCCCCTCGAGCGTGATGGTAGCGGGGTGGTTCAGGCCTGAACCAGGTGGCGGCTTCTCGTCCTTGGGTCGCCCATCGCAGTAGATCGTCATCTCCGAGTTGCCAAAGGTGACAATCTCGCCCAGTAGGGAGTTCAGGTCCAGGCCAGTGAGGTCGACAGGCTCCTTGAACGTGACCTCTCCTTTACCCTTGCACCCGACGGTGAAGTGGTTGACGGATCGAAGCTCGGCCTGCGTCATCTGCTTGAGACGCTCCAGGCGGGGCTTGCACCAGTACTCGCCCTTCTTGAGCTTCTCGGTGCCGACCACAGCCGCGGACGGGCTCGAAGCGAAGACATCCCGGTCGGAGCCGTTGCGTCGGTGCGAAGCAGCTTCAGGTCGCGACTGGTTGAACACCAAGCCGTTGGTGCCATTTGGCTTCGAAGCCTCGGTCGTCCCGTTCTGGCCATCCCGACTAGGCGTAGGCGGCTTTCGCAGCGACTTGCCGAGCAGAGCCTCCTCGGCATTGTCGCTTCCGATCGCGCCAAGTCCTTTGTTTCCGATGGACAGGCGCTTGATGTTCTCACGTGGGATGAAGGCATGCGGGGACAAGGCCATATCGCTCAGACCCTTGTATCGGTCCGACATGGCCGGCGAGCCGGGCACGACACGCGGGGAACCAGGCGCAGCTCGAGGCGAGCCAATGACCGAACCAGCCCGGGCGGGGGAGTACGACCCAGCAAGCGGGGACGCGAAGCCTCGGAGCTTGTTGATCTGACTCCGGTTCGGCGTGACGCGGAAGGACGAGTTGAGGGCAGGGGGGAGAGCAGGCTTCTTGGTAGATGCGACGGGTTGGAGCTGGATGCCGGGCGTCTGGAAGAGCGGACTGGAGCCGTACGGGTTCTGATCGATCGACGCAACGAGCGTAGGTTGTTGCTGCTGTTGAGTGGTCGACTGGCCGAGGCCACCACCGAATCCGCCGAACAGGCTGCTTCCGGCGGGCTGCTGCGCGGGCTGTTGCTGCTGCTGCTGTCCGCCAAACAGGCCTCCGCTCGTGCCGAGTCCACCGCCAAACAGGCTCCCGGTCGTACCGGTCGCAGCAGGTTGCTGGGTCTGCTGGTTCTGTTGGCCGAAAAGACCGCCTCCACCGCCGAACAAGCCTCCAGTCGATGGCTGCTGGCCTTGCGCAGGGGTAGTGGTGCTCGTGCCGAACAGTCCTCCGCCGGTGGTCGAAGTCGTTCCTCCGCCGAAGAGTCCTCCTGACGGCGCGGCAGGTTGAGCCGGTTGCGTGGACCCGAACAAGCCTCCAGTCTGACCCGCCGGCGTGGCAGGCTTTCCAAACAGACTCGATGTGTTGCTTCCACCGAAGAGACCGCCCGTGGCCGCGGGCTGCTGAGCTGGCTGTTGCTGGTTTTGTTGCCCGAAAAGACCGCCGCCAGTGGTCGTCGTAGACGTGGTGTTGTTGCTGCCAAACAATCCGCCGCCCAGACCGGTGTTCGTAGCAGGCGCAGCGGGCTGCGCAGCAGTCTGGCCAAATCCGCCAAAGCCCGTCGAGCCCGTGGCCGGGGTGGTCGTGCTGCCGAATAATCCTCCAGCCGGTTTCGGCGCAGTACTACCGAACAATCCGCCCGTGCTCGGTTGCTGGGTGGTGTTCGATCCGAATAGACCGCCGGTGGTGTTTTGAGCGGGTTGAGTGGTGTTCGTGCCTGGAGTCAGTACTGCGCCGTACGATCAAAGTCTTGATGATGCTCACCGAATCCACCACCGCCAAACAGTCCTCCCGTCGCAGCGGGTTGTTGCGGCTGCTGCTGGTTCTGCTGCCCGAACCCTCCGAAACCCGTCGACCCCGTGGTGTTCGTCGTCCCGAATCCGCCCGTCGCAGGGGCAGTCGATCCAAATGCACCAGTTCCCGTAGCGGGCGTCGCGCCGAATCCAGTCGTTGCCGGCTTGGCGCCAAACGAGAATCCAGTACTGGCGGGCTGTTGCTGCTGGTTGTTGTTGTTCGCGCCAAAGGGGTTCGTGTTACCAAACAATCCCCCGCCGGTGGTGTTTTGCTGCTGGTTCTGGCTCCCGAACAGTCCTCCGCCCGTGTTTGTCGTCGCGCCGAAAGCGCTCGGTTGGGTCTGTTGCGCGTTGTTTTGTCCAAACAAGCCTCCACCGGTATTCGTGCTGGTCGAGCCGAATCCGCCCGTGGTCGTGCCCGTCGATCCGAACAATCCTCCGGGCTTAGGCGCCCCGAATGCGTTGTTGGTCGCTCCCGCACCGAAGGCATTCGTCGTGCCGGTGTTTGCAGGGGCACCGAATGTGCCTGTACTGCCCGTGCCGAACCCAGTGGTCCCCGTATTCGTCGCGCCGAATCCACCTGCCGCGCTCGCACCCTGCACTCCCGCATCCTTCCTGCCTTGCTGATAATCCATCAACCGCAGCTCCTCAAAACTGGCTCCGCGGTACGGCGGCATAGCCGAAATGGCGTGGAACAAGTGCGGAGGGGCGGTGGACGGTCCCGTGCCCGACGCATTGGGATCTTGCTGCCATGTAGGGAAGTACTGCGGGTTCGCCGTTCCCGTCTGCGGGATGGGCGGCCAGTCCGGTCCGGCAGTGTACGGCTGGACCTGGTTCGGCTGGAGAGTGTTGTTCTGCGCGGCGCCGAACGTGTTCGTAGCGGGCTTGGCGCCAAAGAGGGTGGACGTCGATCCCGATCCGAAACCCATGCCCGTGCTACCCGCTGGTCGGGCGCCGCCAAACAGGCCGCCGGTGTTGGTCGTGTTGTTCTGCTGGCCGAACGTGCTCGTCGTCGCGCCAAACATCCCGCCGCCGGTGTTGTCTGTCGTCAGCTCGAGAACAACATGTGATCCTCATGAACACTCACTAGCGGGTTGCCCAAAGGTGCTACCCCCCGTCGCCCCGAAACCAGGTCTCGTGCCTGCCGATCCGAACGCGTTGTTCTGCTGAGGCTGCTGGGCAGTCTGGCCGAATCCGAATCCGCTGCTCTGGGTATTGTTCGCCTGTCCGAACATGCCTCCGCCGGTATTTTGCTGCGCGGGCTGCCCGAACGCCGTATTGGTCTGAGCACCGAAACCTGCACATCAGCGTGCCGTCCCAATGCTTGCACAGCTAGGCAAGCGTGATCCCCACTCACCGGTGTTTTGCGTGTTGTTCTGCCCAAATCCACCTCCTCCACCAAAGATCCCTCCACCGGTATTGTTGTTGTTGTTCGACCCAAATCCGCCGCCGCCGAACATCGCTAAATGATCGTGAAGGTACAGGTGCCTTCAGGCCGAGATCGCTAATTCCCGTGCGTTCCGTCCTCAACCGTGAAACGTATCCGTTAGAATGAAGAGGTTTATACGCGCCGCTAGCGATGCTGAGTGACGCGTATGGGAGGATAAGATGACGAGGGGAGAGAGGACGAGGGTGCAAAGGTGAAGGGTATGAGTGGTTGATTCTGAAACCTGGTGCATACACACAAGAGAGCACCTGCCCACAGGCCACGAGGCGGAAATTGCCGGCGTTATCGCAGCAGGGTGGCAAATCAGCTCTCCGTGTGTGATCCATTGCCAGAGTCAAGGACGCTGAATATGTAGGATGCATATGGGTGCCAGCCTTGCACGAGGCGGATGATGCTGATACAACGGTTCACTCTCAGCTAGATTGGTTCGTCGAGAGGCGATTCCCTGCACCACTTTTCTCGAGTTTTGGATGTTCTGACCCGCCGAGCGGAAAGTTCTGCCTTCTTCGCAGTTCGTTCGATCATCGTATATCATCAAGGGCATAAACATGAATGGTATCATAAACGAGTAGGAGTATCACAAATGAGTACGAGTGTCACAGAGCATGTAGTCGTGTCCCAACAAGAGCGGCGCGGTGTCCCTCCGCACACCCATCTTGCCAACCGTCTCCCGCCACAACCGGATCATCACCCTGCCTCATCTCCGACAGCCATCGTCTTCCCGTCATCGCGTCCCCATACTTTCCGCCCTCTAGCCGGCCATCCCTCCTATCGTCGAATCAGGTCAATCGCCTCCTCATCACTGGTATCGCTCATCAGGGTGACAGGGTGGGGCCTGTATCGCTGCCCCGCGAGGCTCCCCTTGCTATGCGACAATTGTGATTCCGGCGAGAAAGCCATCTCCGGCGATGAGCGTCTCGACGGCGACGTACATCTCGACGATCGCGTCGAATGACTGCTCTGGCTCGACACTACTATCGGAAGGTCAAGTCTCGTCTGCGTCGTGCTCGACCTGGCGACGTTCGTTTCGTGTGCAGCCGCCTTAGCAGTCGTGGTCGCCCTGCTCTTCTTCTTCGGTGACCGCGGAGCCCGTCGATTGGGCGGGCGAGATAGGTGTTCCGCTCCCGAAGCGCTGAGCGCCGAAGCCGTGCGGATGGCGCGAGGAGTCTCTTCATCGCTTGAATCGCACAGGTCGATGACTTCCGGCGGAGGGGTCTTCGATGGCTTACGAGCCCGTGAGACCGACCCGGCACGAGGGTGACGCGGTGATGTTTTCCGCGCCGATGTCGCAGTGACCGATCTCGTGTGACAACGGGCTGATGTCGAAATATCGGGTGCAGTGTCCGCCGATGAAGATGCAATGCTGGAAAGGGACGACGCCGGATGAATTCGCTTCGCCTTCGTCACGTTCGCGATCGCCGGGTTCTCGATGAGCTCGATATCAGAGTCCGAGTCGTCGTCTAGCGATGGCATTTGCGGCGGTGGAGACGTCAGAGGCGTCGATGACGCCGTCGATGAAGCCGACGTAGACGCCTTGCGAGCAGTGCGAGCTGGGCATTGCGAGGCCGAGGCGCTTGCAGTCGAGAAGAAGCTCTTGAACGCCGCGGCCTCTGGGGCGTCCGTGTCCGCGGTCGATTTGGTCTTCTTGACCGGTACAGCCTTCGCCCGTGTGGCCTTGTTCGCCTTGGCGTTCTTCGCGGCTTCCTTCCTCTTCAAACTCTCCTCGTATGCTTCGACCACCTCCGGCCAGGTCTGCCTGATGAGGTAATCAGGAAGCCAGACCCGCTGCTCGTCCTTCAGTGCCGCCTGTGTGCTTTCGACTTCGCGATCGACCAGGCCCAGCTCTCTGCGCATCTCCGCATCCAGGTCTTTCGGGTCCACCCGTGTGCCGGTCATTGCTGTGCGGACTCGGCTGCTGAAAGGCGCGTGCTCGTACGAGACTCGGAGATCCGTCTCTCCCGGGTCGGTGGGACTTTCTCGCGTCGACTGGATCTGGAATGGCTGTCGTCGAGGGGCGGGCTGTGTCGAAGTGGTCTGCGAGGGCTTCGCTGCGGTCTGGGAGGAAGGCTTGACCACTTGGAAGAACGATTTGACGCCTGCCGACGCGGACTGCGATGAAGTCGGGAGCGGAGGCGACGATTTCGACGGTGAAGATGGACGAAGTGTTGAGGGCGCGAGCGCCAGACGTCTGGCCGTGCTGATGATCTCTGCACAGTATACTCCTACGCTCTCGCTCACGAACCGCCGAACGACAATCTCCTTCGTTCCCCACTCGAAGAACTTTTCACATGCCCGCGCCATTCCCTCGAGATCCCCTCGGCCCTCGTTCCTGGCCTTCCCACGACGTATCGAGCGTTCTCCCCGACCGAACCCAGGCCATTCTGCGATACCCTTGCTCGCCGATGTCGACGGGCGAAGATAGGCGTCCAACGCAACTGTCGGGAAAAGGGCTTCCGGCTTGACAGCGCCGAGCTTTGACGCGCGATCGGTGTACTTCTTCCCGACATGGCCTGTAGAGTTCGTTCGTAACTCCTCCACGATCTTGCCGTGGGTGAAGCTCAGCTCGGTCTTGAACGCTGCAGGGTCGGTCAGGTACAGCTTGAGGATGTCGGCCATGCCAGCATGCGCGAGACCGTGTGCGATCGTCGGACCTATGGTAAGGATGGTTTTCATAGAACAACGTGGAGAATGACGCACCGAAATGGCTCAACCCTTCTGGGACATAGTCCCCTCCCGCCAGCAACGCGATAAACACCATAGCGAGCCTGCATTCGTCCTCGGTGGTCAACGCCGTGCCCTCTCTGGAAACCATCGACTCGGTGATCTTGTCCGAGCAATACACGTCGTATCCTCCCTTGTCCGTCGCGCTCTTGTTGTTGCCGGTGAGGTTCGCCGAGTTGCTTCTGTCAGGCCATGGCGCTCATCAATCGGAAGCTATCGGTTGTCGTCCGCCCCTTTCTCCTGGCGATCCCACTCACTTTCGTATCAGACATGTCGCCCCAAACAACAACGCATCCACGTCATCGCTCAACACCGCATCGATCTTGCCCTGG
>Ga0308169_10005508_pt1 | contig 11492 bp, 14 predicted proteins | sample PhyBR1_2_FD_202139 | JGI IMG/M metagenome (GOLD analysis project Ga0308169, IMG submission 202139) | Phyllosphere microbial communities from UC Gill Tract Community Farm, Albany, California, United States - DLSLSB.R1 | ecosystem: Host-associated > Plants > Phyllosphere > Unclassified | place... | reverse complement strand
ATCCTCACATGAAGGATTGAAAAGAGATTTCGTATAATACAGATTGATGTTAAAAAGCCCCGCGAGGAAAGCATATTTTCTCACTGGGGCCTTGTAACATAATCTTGATCATATTATACGAAATCAGTCTACTAAATTTAGGAACAATTAATGCTTAATAATTTCTGGTTAGGTTTCATCATTGGTGGAATTGTTTGTGTATCTATATTTGAATTTATTCAGTTTCTAGTAATGTCTGCAATGGGAATACGTGGTCTGGAAAAAGAAATAAAACGTAAAAATGACATTGCAGAACGCAAAGAACCAAAATTATAGATATTTGGAATATTTTACCAGTCAAAAAAAGTTAGCTCAACGAACAATCAATAACTTACATAAAAATAAGTTTGTCCCGGAGAGCTTCCCATGTGGTACATAATGCCTATTATACGAAATCAGTCTTAATTTTATTTTTCAAAAATAACGGAAATAATTGCTGCAGTAGGTACAACTAAACATAGAACAAGAATAAAGTTTTCATATGTAAAATATTCAACCATTGATCCCTCCAGTGAACAAAATCAATCTTTATAAAAAATCATAAGAATAAAAGAGAATAGACAAAAGCAAAGTGCAGCTAACCAAATAAAAAAATAATCTTCACTCATTGATGTATCCAGTTCGAACCCTTCGGGATTCTCTGATTCTAAGTTTTAGGTTTTAAAGGGAGCTTGTAATCAAAGGGAAAAGATTCAATATTTATCATATCAAACCGAGCCTTTTAGCTTCTTCATGTTTAGCAATAGATTAAAGATCAGGTTGGGCTTGGTTTTGTTGCATAGGCTGCTGTTGAGCCTGTAATTGTTGTTGTGGCTGTGCGAAATAATCGAATGGACGATCACCATTAGCCAATCTAAAACAGTCCTTAGAACTTATGCCATTCATTACGGTGCCTTGTTGAGAGTAAGGGGTACATTTACCATTCCAAACAATTGCATTTTTAAACCTTGGAAAGTCAGTAGGCTGTAAATTAGGTTTGTAATTAACCTCATAAGGATTATTAGGATCATAATCAAAAACTACAGTCTGCATATCATTACGAGTTGAAGCCTGTAGCTGTTGTTTTTGTTGTTGGTCGAGCTTTGGATCTAAAGACTGTCGGCACTGGTCAGGAGTCCATTTAAATTGATCAACACATACAGAGATTTTCTGTTCAAGGGCAAGCTGCCCAGCAAGATCATTTTGCTGATAATCGGGTTTTTGGGGATTTGAAACAGATGAATTTTCTGAAGTAGAAACCATTTCTGGAGATTGGTCTTTTTTACCCAAACCCATAAAACCATTTTCATAAGCTTGACGAGCACCATTAGCAAATAATGCAATCGGAATAAGGGCAAAAGCCATATATTTAAGAGGAAAAGTCTTTTTAACATTATGCTTTTCAGATGAAACATAAAAATTATAAAGATGTTTTGGATATTTCCAGTTAGTTCTAATAAGAGCAGATTGAGCAGCACTTTTAGACCAAGTTGTAATCGCTTCTCCAAATTCCCAAATGATGGCACGATCAAGACCAAACTTTCTTCGCATAACATAATGAACAGAAACAGCAGATAAAACATCACCATGCAATAAACTAGGTCTTTGAGTAATCAAATAAATATCAAATCCAAAGTGACCATGAAGCAATAAGGATGTACCGATATCACGTACTTCTGCCATTTCATCTTTATTTTTAATTGTATTTTTTTCATTGAAAGCAGGATGTTCATGCGCTTCATCAAAAACGACTACAGAATCATTAGGTAAATCACGCCAGTCGAAAATCTTCCCTGGCAAAGATTGAATAGAAATAACACCAGGTATTTTTATTCCGATGATGTTTGTATAAACAACACGACCTTCATTTAAACGCTCAAAAATGAATTCGATTACTTTTAAAGTTTTGCCAGTTCTAGGCGGTGCTGAAATTAAATATAGCATTGTCCAATCCTCTTAAATTTCTACTCGTAGCGGGTCGATCGGTCGCAAGCTCCTCCTCCCGTACTCGCAGAAATTACGATGCTTTACCAATGGCAACTTTGGCAGTTCTGATAAAAGTAGCAGTACCTATACCAGACATAACTACAGAAAGTGCTTGGGGTATTTTTAGAATTCCGAGTAATCCAACAACATCACTCGGAAGGTTATAAAGGAGCCCTTGCATTTGTTCTTGAGCAGCAAAAACCAAATCATTGACCCAGTAAAATGTAACTACTGCTAAACCTGCGCCAAGCAAAACCTTGGCAACTAAAGATGATAAAAAAGAAGATAAAATCACAACTAAAATGGCAGGCATTACGCTTTACTCACTATATAAGCAGCAAAGGCATATGCTGCAATCATGATAAGAAAACCAACAATAGCTAGGTTTGTGCATAGAAGCTGATAAGAAAATGTATCGTTATAAGTCTTAGTTAAAAGCGGTAGATTCAAGACTCTGTCAGCAGGACATTGAGCAGTTGAGCCAAAAATATCAGTCTTTAAAGATTGCTGAGTCAGCTCACCAGTAGGAAGATCAGCTTTCAAAGGAGAAAGATCAGGTTCTTTTGTTAGAGCATCTTTAATATCATTCAAAATACCGTTTGTTTCAGTAAGATCAGTAGAAGCACCAGAAGCAGGTTGATCAGAACCACCATCAGAAACAGTTTTATCTCTAATGTCTTTTAAAAGCTGTTCTTGTCTTAAAGAAGAAGAATTTAAATCAGTCAATTTTGAATTAGTTGTATCGAGCTTTGAATTAGTAGAATCAAGCTTAGAGTTAGTTGAATCCAATTTTGAGGACAAATTACTAATAGAAATAAGAAGTTCATTTTTCAAGCTACTAACTTGTGCTGAAACTGCATTAACAGCAGCAATTACACCGCTCAGATCAATCTTAAAGTTATTAACTGTAGTGTTATTGGTTGTTGTTGTTGATGTAGACGTAGAAGTAGAGCCGTCAGAATTTGTAGTAGTCGTTGTGGTTGTTTCTGTACCAGTTGTTGTACTTGTACCAGTGCCTTCACCTGTATTACCACTATCACCATCATTTGTAGGGGGATTACCAGTAGAAGGACTAGTTTTTATACAAATCTGTTTACCATTAAATGAGCCTGAAACGTAACCCTTACCGCAACCTTGTGGAGGTCGATCACAGTAAGTAGCACCATTACAAGTATTAGAAACGGGAGGTTCAGGAACATCAGAAGGACAATATAAAGAACCATCAGCCATACGATTACAGCCATCATCAGGAGGTTGATAACAACCACCGTAAGGATCGTTAGAATCACATGAAGTCTTACTAAAATGTGGTGTACATGTAGGAGAAGGTATAGAACTTACAGAGTTTAAAATAATCTGCTGTCTACCCTGTTGAGTAATTACTAAAGGGTTTTTGGGTGAAGTTTCGCCACCATAGTTAAAAATGCAATAAGTACCATCAGAATTTGGTTTACAGATTTGAGTAGGAATAGGTGTATTAGAAGCAAAATAATGAAAATTAGGATAACCAGCTTCAAGGCATTTAGTTTCTTCAACAATTGTTCTAAAACCAAAAGCAATCTCACCAGATCCATCTGCTTGAAAAATTGTACAGCGATCTGAAACAACCCGAGAACTACCATAAGTAGAATAAGGATTTTTATAATTTGCTAAATAAACAGAATACGTTTGAGAACATAAAGATTCTTTGGTAGATGAAGTAAGAGTTTGAAGTTTTGGATAACTTGAAACATCTGTTAATGCGTAAGTTGTAGCAGCAGAAACAGAAATTGAAAGTATAGATAAAACTAATAAAACTAAATATTTAAAAAATCTCATGATTAAAATCCCTTAAATATTTATTTGAACAATCTAGAGAAAACGACACATAGAATAATCAGTACAAACCAATTGAAAGTAGATTCGTCCATGTGTCTTTTCCTTATTACTTGCTGAAGAAACCGATAACTCGACGCATACAGTAAACAGCAACAGCAATACCGAGCATCCACTGAGCAGCAGTTTCAACCCACCCCTTACCATCAGCACCTTCAGTTGCAGCAGCAGGATCAAAAGCAGCCATAGCCATTTCAGGCATAGCAACAGCTAGAACAGCAGCAACAGCTACAACTACGTATTTAATGTTTTTATTCATTTGTAACTCCTTAACCAAAAAAACGAATGCATTTCTTAACTATCCAAACCAATGCAAAAAGCCCGAAAGCCCACTGGAGAAGAAAATCACGATCTGCGCTTGATAAAGGCGGTATGTATGAAAATTCCGCCCACTGAACACATGTTTGTAGACCTTCTAAATTAGGTGGAGAAAGTTCTCTACAGACATGATCCATTTGTTAGAACTCCTTATTTGATTTAATTTTTTGATAAGTCTTTTTTAAAAATGAGTAGATGAAAAAACATGTACTAAAAATTCCAACCAAGAAAAAAAACCAAACGAAAAGTTCCATTTCTTAAGCCCCTTCACATGCAGACATGTGAAATGACAAATATTGCTTATGAAAATATGAAAAACATCTAGGACATTCGACTTGATTATCCCCTTGAATACTTTTAATATTAAGTCTTATCATTGTTGTAAGTCCTTGATTTTTAACATAATCTATATTATACGAAATAGTGTGTTTTAAGGCTTTGATTCCATTATGTTTTTCTTAGGCAAAGGCTTAACACTGAAAATTTGCATTTGTGCACCAAACTTGGTTTGTTGCTCCACAAACTGAATTTCTACTTCTTGTGCATTGTCAGCACATTCTTCAAGTACAGCCTGGATCTGTTCAACTGGCATAACGCCAGCCGTTGGCGTTAAGTTATATTTCTGTGGTGAAAATACCGTAGTTGATAAATAAGCCTTTGCTTTACCGTCTTTTTCAGAACGATATACAGATGGCAAAATGGTGCGTGTATTAAATTGAACTTGCATGGTAAAAGCCTCCTCAGGCAACTAAATGTAAACTCGGTTTTGAGCTGTACTGTGAAACTGGAATTTGATAGTCAGATGGCATCTGGTCGCACATCTTGAGTTCTAATAAACGTACAAATGGAATGATTTTGCCGTTAGGATTTTTAGCAAGGTTCTGTAAATGACCCTTTGAAATTTCACACTCTAAAAGTGAATTTAGAGATTTATGAAACTGTGCTTTGCTATAAATTTTTTGAGTTGCTTGTAAACCCATTTGACGAACCAATGAATAAAACTTCATGGCATTCATAGCTTTGGTATAGCTTGGCTTACCTGTTTTGGTATAAGTAACTAACTTAGATTTAAGTAAATCTAAGATTTCTCCATCGGATGAAAAATTCATATATTTACCCTTCATTGTGTCGAGAATGGGATCAAAAGCTACGTGCCAGAGGCGTAGCAATAATTCTGGCTGTTCATTTTGCAGTTTAATTAACTGAAATAAATTTGACGGATAACCGTTTTTAGTAAGATAGGTTTTACAAATACGCCCTTCCAAACGAAGAACAGCATTAGCAAAAGGCAAAACATCATGCATAGCCATAACAAGCGTTTTGGAACGCATACAGCCCTTGTCTGCTTGTTTCTGAACCTTGTTTAACTGGCTTTTTACTTCTTCAAATTTGCCATAGGCTTTAGGTCGAACACTGGCAGCATCATTGCCCCAAGTGATGTAATTCTCATATTTGATTTGACGCGCTTTACGATGTCCAGATGCAAGATTTGCCATGTAGTCAAGAACAGGTTGAACCATGTTCTGATGAGGCAATCTAAAAAGATAGGTTGTATCTAGGCAAAGAACTTCGGTTTTCTCTTGATCAAGAATTGAAGCCAATTTAGGAAATGCTTCAAAAAACATACCGAGCATGTGCAATGCACCGAGTTCTATAGACTCAAAGCCATAAACATTGTGACCCTGTAAAAGCTTAAGTGGAGATGCTTTTAACTCAACATAAGGGACAGTGTTCATCGTATTGGTATAGAACTTGACGGCCATGTCTGTAAAATCGCTCGCGAGGGTTTCGTAAGGGTGATACAAGTCCCCTGTTATGGTTTGACCGTCATCTGTTTTACTAACATGGCGAGTTGCTGCAGGAACTCCAAAGTCGCGAATATCCCCATTAAAAGTATGGTGATTATCAAAACTGCGTACATACGCAAGATTGATTGGAATCGCTAAACGGAGGAAATCGAGCATAAAAGTTACTTTTTAACTTTGTTTAAAACATTAAACAAAATTTAAACATAACTTGTCAACCTTTTTACATTGTTACAATATAAAAAATTAACTTGGTAACTTAGTTATGAGCAAAGTATATAAATTAAGATCAGATGAAGTTGAAGATGTGAAAGAAGCATTAATGAAATTTGTTGTTGAGAAAAAAGCATTAATGAAGGAAACAGATGTGATACATGCATTGATCAAATATCATTTAAAAAATTTAAAAGCAGATGAAGTAATAAAGTACAGACAGGAAATTCTAGGAAAAGATGATTAAATAATAAACAAATTATTAGATAGATGCGAACCATTCTTAATAACTCTGAAAGCTCCGTTGTATATAGCTCATAGAGAGAATTAAAGAAAACTTTCGAGACTCAGGCACACTATTAGACAGTAGTGTGCCCTTCTCTTTTAGATCAAAAAAATCCTCACATGAAGGATTGAAAAGAGATTTCGTATAATACAGATTGATGTTAAAAAGCCCCGCGAGGAAAGCATATTTTCTCACTGGGGCCTTGTAACATAATCTTGATCATATTATACGAAACCAATTTGTTAGAACCCATTTAAAGTGTCTATATTTTCACCAATAGAATTGTCTAGTTTATGATGGTTTTTATCACCATAGACTGGATATGTATTTGAGATGCTGATCACTATGACTGACAAGGAAATACAATGTCTCTCAGTCCTGCAAGATGTTCGAGATCATCGTATTACACAAGTCCGTCCTGCTGAAATCTTGAACCTTTCAGCCCGTCAAATCACCTGATTATTGCATGAACTCAATCCAGCTGGTGTTTCAGGTCTGGTTCATACCAGTCGTGGTCAATCGATTAATTCCAAGGGATCTGAAGGACTGAAACGACTCAGTCTAAATTTTTATTACTTACTCAACTATTTAGATGATGGATTTGCCACTCCATAACGACTGAATCAAAAACCAAAAAGGATCAGGTTATTGATCCAATCCAAGAAATGGAGCGGCAGATCGTGATGTCGTCCAAAAGTAACGCGATTGATCAGCGTGATTATGGCCAACAGCTTTATAAGGCAAGGTATCTAAGCGAAAACTTTTTTGCTAAGCTCAAGTCAGTTGCTACACGCTATGATAAATTGGCTCAAAACTTCCGGTCAGCAATTTATCTTTCTTCAACAATAATCTAGCTTAATTAATGAAATACCCTAGAAATTTTAGTCTTCAAAAATTTTTGCCTGATTAATTAATTGACTAAATACAGTACCATCTTGAATTTGATTGGCACTGAGTAATGCCAGTTTCACTAGAAACAATTCACGCTTAGCTTCTGGAATGGCATCAATGCTTTCCGCCAGATGATCATATACTTTTTCTAAATCATTAATCGAAATTGAACTCATGCTGCTACTCCTTCTACGGCTTGGGTGAATTGATGTAAGGTCTCAGTAATCGCATTTTCACGATAACTCACCCAACGACCATTAATATGCTGATCTGGACGAACCAAATAAATTGCAGCGGCATTGGCAAAGAAACGTTCTTCTGCGATTTCCGGATTAATTGTAAGTGTCACATCTGCATCACTTACGGCTTCACCATCAATCGCCAATGCAGTCACTTGTACCGGAATACCCTGTTGTTTCAATGCAGTAATTTCAGCAATTAAACCCGCAGGCACTTGACCATTTTTGGTTAGCACCACAGCCGAGAATTTGTCGCTGATTGAATCATATAAGAATGAGCCATCTGCAAATTTCACGTTTGGAATAAGTGCACCGTTTTCAGTCAATTCATTCGTGATTGCATTGTCATCATTTTGGCTGTTCAACGGTGAATGAGTGTAGGCATGTGGACGCGAAGTACGCCAGTGATATAAGGGACGAACAAATTCATGCTTAAGTGACAATGACAGTACCGCATTACGCAATAAACGGAAGCCATCGGTCGGTGGCGCCATAAAGCGTGTTGATTTACCTGCTTCAGCAATAATTTCACGTGCTGCACCGACACGGTCAAAAGTATAGCTTTCAAGTAATTTTTCAGGCGCCCAGCCTTTAACCACCGCAGCCAGTTTCCATGACAAGTCTTGCGCATCTTGGAAACCGGTATTGGCACCCCGTACACCAAAAATTGGCAGTAAATGCGCTGCATCACCAACAAACATAATTCGGTTATGCACGTAATTATCTAAAGTCAAAGCACGTGCTGAATATACCGTACTCCAGTCCATTTCCCACTCAAGATGATCCTGACCAATCATTTTTAATTGATCATTTACTGCTTTATGCAAGTTTTCAGGTTTAAGTGCTTCTTCAGGAGAAATATTTGGATCTAACTGATAATCGAAACGCCAGATATCATCCGGTTCACGGTGCATTAAAATGGTATTTCCCGGATTCCAATCTGGAGAGAAGAATGCTAGACGCTCTGTGGGATAATCCAGTTTGATACGAATATCTGCAATCACGAAACGACCTTCGTAGCTTGCACCTTCCATCCAGAGCTTCATGCTTTCACGAATGGGTGAACGACCACCATCTGCAGCCACAACCCAATTTGAAATGTGTTTGTACTCACCTTCAGGGGTATGCACTGTCAATGTCACTTTGTCATTCTCTTGTTCATGTGCAACGACTTTGTTACCCCAGCGAACTTCAATATTGTCTTGTTCCTTAATGGTGTCGAGTAAAAAACTCTCCAGCCAGTTTTGCTGCAAGTTATTCAATGGTGCAAATTGATCGTGTTCATTAGTAGGCGATGCCATGCGGAATACCACTTGCCCCTTATAAATTGAATTACCATGCGTCCAAGGTAAGGCTTTGCTCATGATACGTTCAGCAGCACCGGCTGCCTGTAAAATTTCCATAGAACGCTTGGTGTACACCAATGCACGACTACCTTCAGATAACTGTTGTTCTGAAGACAGTAAAATAACTTTGACCCCCTGTTTTGCTAATAACAACGCATTTGCCATCCCAATCGGACCTGCACCCACAACAGTGACAGTATCCACATCAGCTACAGTATCTTCATGACTATGAAAATAGGGATAAACCTCGTAGTTATAATAGAGTGATTTTCTAGGTTGAGTTTCAGGAAAATGCATGAGAGAACTCCTTGTAATTTTCTCAAAATATTATTGAATTAAAAAGAATAAGTTTTTAACTCGTCTTCTCATTTATGATTTTAGACTTGAAGATATCAACATAAAGAATAATACAATATTAAAAATCAAACAACTGGTTGATAGATACCAAATATCATTATAAAATGTGACTTATAGTACTTTGTAAGCAAATAACATTTCATTTATTAAAGGTGAGTAGAGAAAGTTTATAAATTCATAAACAAATTTTTTTTAATTAAAAATGATTTAGACAGTGTCAGGTAGCTAAAAACAATGAATCAAATTTCCACCAATAGGCCATATACACTCGGATGGGTATTTTTACTGACTTTGCTTACTGCATTTAGTGCTTTATCGACTGATATGTACTTACCCGCATTACCCATGATGGCAGAGGAATATCAGGTCAGTACACAAACGATTGCAAATACGTTAGGTGCTTATTTTCTTGGATTGGCTTTTGGTCAATTGATTTATGGCCCTCTCAGCGATCGTTATGGACGCAAGCCTCCGCTTTATTTTGGTCTGGTGATTTATATTGTTACCAGTCTTTGCTGTGCAGTAGCGCCTAATGACACTATTCTACTAATTTTTCGAGTATTGCAAGCATTCGGCGGTTGTGCAGGTGTGGTGATTGTACGGGCTGCCATACGTGATCGACTTGATATGAAAGCATCTGCGCAGGTATTTTCCACCATGCTGCTTGCGATGGGTCTAGCCCCTATATTAGCTCCAACTTTTGGTGCTTTATTGATTCAATATTTCCACTGGTCAAGCATTTTTTATTTACTGACTGCAATTGGTATCGTAACATTGATTCTGGTTCATTTTTATTTTGACGAAACCCTAAAGCAGACAAATCGCCAGAATATTTCAGCTAGAGAAATATCCAAAAACTACCTAAGTTTATTTAAAGATCAAAGTTTCGCAGTCCCCATGTTTGCGGGCGCAATGTTATATGGGACGCTGTATTGTTATATCAGTGCTTCTTCAAATTTATTTATTAATTTTCTTAAAATACCAGAACAGCAATTTGCCTATCTATTTGGCTTAAATGCCTTTGGTCTGATGCTATCTGCTTTCATCAATAGACGTTTAATTCGTTATTTTTCAGTAAGCCATTTATTTATACTGGGTGCTCTTATTCAAATATCCGGTATATTTATCATTAGTATAAATGCTTGGTCGTATACGATTAATCCCTATTTGACTTGCTTAGGATTATTTTTATTGGTAGGCGGTATAGGATTTACCGGACCAAATTCAATGGCCCTTGTTATGCAAAATCAAGTTAAGCAAGCAGGGTTGGCAAGCGCACTCATGGGCGGTGTACAATTTTTCTGTGGTTTTATCATGACTATAGTATTGTCTTTCCTGCCTTTTAACATACTACAAAATATGAGTATTATTATGCTCATTACTGGGTTACCGAGTGTATATTTTGCAATCTATAATCATCAAAGTTTTGTAGAATTGAAATAACAAAATATATTTAAATAGAAAAACAACTCCATTGTGGCTCTTTTTCGAATGCAATTCTTTGTATTCTCAATTATTTATTCGTCTCATTTCTTTCAAGAAAGCCAATTTAAAATGCATTTCGTTAAAAGGCCACTTTAACAAAACTTATTATGATTTTATTGATCAACTTACTGATTAGTTCTCATCGGTTTTTACGACTTTCAATTTTACCTTGAGCAACAGTTCTCCCCCGTGTTCCCTTTATCATTTCCTAGGCATTGTTGGGATAAATATCAACGTAATTTAAATAATAATGAAGGATCTTTGATCCTATTTCTCTTGTTTTGGGAGCATTAATTTGAATCTTTTAATCCCTTATTTCAATAGGATTTTTTAAAAACCTAATCAATTAAAGTCCATGTTTGATGAACAATACGTACAGCTTATTTTCTTCTGGTCTATAAAACCCAAACTTTATAAACAACTGATTTATGAGATTCACCTATAATTGCTACACCATAAAGAACAGAATCAGCGATCAAAAAAATAAAAAACCAGCAATTTTCATTACTGGTTTTTTATGCTTAGCGTTGAAACTTATTTAGTTGCATTTAAACATTCGCTTTCTGTAAATGCATTGCAGCTATTTTCTTCTTATTTTTCATTAAGCGAGTGATTAAGAACATTGAGATGGCAGCTAAAAATGCAGGGATCGTCAATAAATTCACAATTTGTT
>Ga0308169_10005507_pt1 | contig 11492 bp, 11 predicted proteins | sample PhyBR1_2_FD_202139 | JGI IMG/M metagenome (GOLD analysis project Ga0308169, IMG submission 202139) | Phyllosphere microbial communities from UC Gill Tract Community Farm, Albany, California, United States - DLSLSB.R1 | ecosystem: Host-associated > Plants > Phyllosphere > Unclassified | place... | reverse complement strand
CCATCCGGACTCCCCAGGGACAATGGATGATGGTTATTGGCCGCTATGGGCCGGGACATGTAGACCTGTTGCGGTTTTTCTCTGTTTCACCGGTGCCGCGATTCCAGCTTGAGCGAAGAGGGCTGGATATCAGTGGAACCCGTCGCGCCACCGACGATGAAGCCTCGCGGATTCCGCCAGGATTTGTTGTGGTGATGCTGACCCGGAACGGGGATGAGCTGCTGCTAGCCATGGACTACCGTGACTACACCGGTTTTTCTGCCTGGCTTGAAGCCGGGCCGATTGCCGGAAGCTGGCAGATCTAGAATTACATAAGCAAGAGCCGCCGTGACCCATGGGGTCACGGCGGCTCTTTTTGTCCTGAACCTGCCTGGATGCATTGCACTTTATTCGCTGCCAACGCCCGACGTAGCGTAGATAATGACCCAGAGCGGGGTATCCTGCTCGTCAAGCACTTCTATCTCCACGGTGTAACCGCGGTCTTTTTGAGTGGCATCGACGAGACTTGCCGAACCGGGGGTCAAGGAACAATCGCCCTTGGATTCAAGACCGTCGCCTACGAAACGCGTGCTCCACTGGCTGTTGCCTGCACATTGGACGGCCACACCCAGCTGCGTGTAATTATCCGGAATGGGAACAACATTAATGGTCGTGCTGCCCTTGGCTCGCACCTGCTGCCGTATTTCCAGCGGCCGGCCGCCTTGTTTCAGGGTCTTTTCTTGATTCTCAAAGATGTCTTCAGAACTCGGGTAGGTGGCTTCTGGGCTAGTAGCCTCTTCTGTTGCGGGAAGAGTCGTTTCGGCACGATTGCTTAGATTTGTACAGGAACTGAGCCCTATCGCGGCGAAAAACAGCGACGCACCGACCAGCGATATTTTAAGTGCTTTCATTTTCACAGGCTATAGCCTGGGCTAAATAAATACTACGTCTTTCCTTTAAGTCTCCAGCTGGAATGCCAAGCGGATGGGAAGATGCCATCGGCATAGTGATACCTGAGCTATGAGCTGCTCGCAGGGTTGTGCCCTGCGCGATCGTACTAGGCACCAATGGCTTCCGGTAGTTGACTGTGTGCATGGGGAAAATCTTGGTTCTTGGTGGCACCGCATGGCTGGGCCGCGAAATCACGCGACAGCTGGTGGCTGCCGGCCAGGACGTGACGTGTCTAGCAAGGGGCCGGTCCGGAGGCGTGGTGCCCGGCGCCAAGCTTGTGAGCGCCGATAGAAGCCTGCCGCGGGCCTACGATGCGATTCGGGATGTCCATTGGGATGAAGTCATTGAGTTGGCTTATGAGCCACAATTAGTGGCTGGAGCCCTCGATGCCCTGTCGGAGAATGCCAAGCATTGGATCCTGGTTTCATCGATCTCGGTGTACAGCTACCAAGGGCATCCCGGAGATGCAGAGGACGCAGAAGTAAATGAACCAGTCGATCTGAGCCACTATGGCCATGCGAAAGTTGCCGCTGAATGCGCAAGCAGCCGAGCGCTCGGGGAGCGCTTGCTCATCGCCCGCCCTGGCCTGATTGCCGGGCCGGCTGATGGCAGCGACCGTTTCTCCTATTGGGTCGCTGCCATGGCGCGGGCAGGCAATGAACCAATCATCATTCCGCCAACAACCGGACGACAGGTTCAGGCCATTGATGTCCGCGACCTCTCAGCATGGATCACTCGGGCAAGTTCGCATCGGCTCACCGGCACCTACAACGTCGTGGGCACCGCGTATCCCTTCGCCCATTTCCTGGAAGCCGCCGCCAGGGTGGCGGAGTTTGCCGGCGAAATGATTATGGCCAAGGACGACTGGCTTCTCGGGCACGGCGTCAATTACTGGTCCGGTCCGCGATCACTGCCCTTATGGGTTCCCCTTGAAGACTACGGCTTCAGCGATCGGAACAACGATAAATATCGGCAAGCGGGTGGGCAGGAACGAAATTTGGATCAGTTGCTGCACGAGGTGCTGGAGGATGAAAAAGCGCGCGGGCTTAACCGAGCTAGGCAGTCAGGGCTGAGCAGGGCCGAAGAACTGGAACTCCTGGAGGCCCTGCGCGAGACCCGCTGAGCTCGCGGCTGGCCTATAGGTATTGGCCCTTGCGGATGGCCTGCACCAGCTGCAAGTCCTCGTCGAGCACCAGGGCATCGGCGGCAAATCCGTAATGCAGGGAGCCGACCTCGTCGGCCAGGCCGATCAGCGAAGCCGGGACGGTGGTCGCAGAGCTCACCGCTTGCACCAGGGGGACCCCGGCTGCCACCGCATGCCGGAGCACCTGCAGCAAGGTGGAGGTGCCGCCTGCCAATGAATTATCGCTGGCCAGCCGGGCCTGTGAATCAACGACGTTGACCTGTTGCGGGCCAAGCGCGTACTGGCCGTCGGCAAGTCCCGTAGCTGCCATGGAGTCGCTGACAAGCAGGACATTCTCGGCACCGACCAGGCGGTAGACCAGGCGAACGGTATCGGGGGACAGGTGCACCCCGTCGGAGATCAATTCCACGAAGGCGTTGCGATTGGCCGCTTCTTCCAGGCAGGCCGCTACCGGTCCCGGTTCACGGTGGTGCAACGGAGGCATGCCGTTGAACAGGTGCGTGACCGTTGGGCGTTCGGTAAAGCCATCTACGCCGGCGCTGAGCAATTCTTCGCGGGCGTAGCGCAGCGAATCAGCGGCAACCTGGGCCGAGGCGTTGGTATGCCCCAGCGAGGGAACGACACCGTGGGACACCAGCTGCTCGATCAGCTCCTCGCTGCCCTCCAGCTCTGGCGCATAGGTCATGGTGCGCAATTGGCCGCGGCAGGCGGACACCAGTTCGGTGACGAAGCCCGGATCCGGCAATTGCAGGTAGCGAGGGTCCTGGGCGCCGCACTGGGCTTCGGAAAGGAACGGCCCTTCGGCATGAATACCGGCAATGGCACCGGACTCGGCAAATTCCGCCAGCAACTCGGCGGCTCCGATCATGGAGTTCGGCTCCGAGGTGACCAATGAGGCAAGCAAGGTGGTGGTGCCTGAGCGATGGAGGTACTCCAGGGCGCCGGTGATGCTGGAATGATCCGGTGCCGAGAAATCCGCGCCAAGGGCGCCGTGGCAGTGCAGGTCCACCAGGCCCGGGATGATGGTGGTTCCCGCTGCCAGCTCCCGGATTTCATAGTCGGCTGCATCGGGCAGCTCAGCAAAATCATCTTTGTTGCCTGCGAAGCTGATTCGATCTCCATCCACGGCAAGTACGCCGTCGGTGACCTTGAGTCCATCGGAAATCAGGGTGGCGATAAGGGCGTAGCGCGTCGATGTCATGTTCCCAGCTTAGAAGACAGAACGCCCTGAGTCATCGACTCAGGGCAATTGTTCTTAAAGCGGGGTTAGAAAAGCCGGCCGGCAGAGTCGTCGACACCGCGCATTGCATCATAATCCAAAGTCAAGCATCGAATTCCGCGATCTTCGGCGAGCGTGCGCGCCTGTGGCTTGATCTGCTGCGCGGCGAAGATGCCGGTTACCGGCTTCAGCAGCGGATCGCGGTTGAGCAAATCCAGATAGCGCGTGAGCTGCTCTACGCCATCGATATCGCCTCGGCGCTTGAGCTCCACCGCGACGGTGGCCCCCTTGGCATCGCGAGCCAGGATATCCACCGGGCCGATGGCGGTCATGTATTCACGGCGGATCAGCTTGTGGCCGTCCCCGAGCAGGTCGATCTGTTCGGCCAGCAGGCGCTGGAGGTCTGCTTCCACGCCGTCCTTGATCAAGCCCGGGTCGGTCCCCAGAACATGCGCCGAGTCATGTTCGAAGCTGTGGAAGTTGATGGTCAGCTTGTCATCGGTCTTGGCGCTTGCCACGGTCCAGGTGGAAACGGCGCCCAGTGCTGCGGCATCTTCATCGGGCATTCCCTCGCGAAGGGTCAGCGGAGGGTTCATCCAGTTCAGCGGCTTGTAGCTGCCGCCATCGGAGTGGATGAGCACCGAGCCATCGGCCTTGACCATCACCAGACGAGTCGCCAACGGAAGGTGGGCTCGAAGACGGCCCTCGTAATCTACTGAACACTTTGCAACCACTAAACGCACCTCACACACTTTACTAGCTGGTTGCGTGTTGTGCAGGCAGATACGGCATGATTAATGACATGCCACGTTCAAACCGTCCGCGCCGTTCGAAGAATCCCCGTCCCGGCAAGGCGCGGAATCATGATGAAGAATCAGAGTATGAAGCTGGCGCCGATGACTGGCTGCAACGCGCTCGTTTCGGCGTGGTGCGGCTGCAGGACGCTCCCGATGGCCAGTGGCACGTACGCAAGATTGCACCGCTGAATGCCAATAAGGCCTACATCTGCCCCGGATGCCACCAGAAGATTGGCGTCGGAGTCGGACATGTGGTGGCGTGGCGGGCCGATCACTGGTCCGGCGACGACGCGGCAGCCTCGGCTCGGCGGCATTGGCATCCGCACTGCTGGGACACGCGGTCCTACCGCTACTAGTTGCCGCTAGCGGCGGTCCTGGCGTGCGATGAAGACTTCGCGCAGCAAGATCATGGCACTGGCCGCCACCGGGATCGCCATCAAGGCGCCGGTAACCCCGGCCAAGGTTCCGCCGGCAATGACCGAGATGACGGCGACGGCACCAGGAACGGCGACCGCCCGGCGCATGATGCGAGGCGATACGAAATAGGCCTCCACCTGCAGGTAGCCGAAGTAGCAGATCGCGTAGATCAAGGCGGTCTGCCAACCCAGGGACAGCGTCACCAGGGTCACCAGGATTCCGGCAATCACACCGCCCACGAGCGGAATGAATGCCAGCATGGCCACCAGCAAGGTGAGCAGCGCGGTGAACGGTACGCCGAGAATGGTCATCAAGAGCAGGGCGACCAGCGAGTTCAGAACCGCCACAGTCGCCTGGCCCATGACGTAGTTGCCCACCGAGCGGGTAATCCTTTCGGCGAGCTCGGCGACCCTCTCGCGCTTGGAGCGCGGAGCCAGGCGCAGCGAGAAGCCCATCATGCCCGGCAACGAGGCCAAGAAGTAGATGGCCAGCACCAGGACAATCAGTACGCCGAACATCGACTGGGCTACGGTTTGCGACACGCCAAGGACGCCGCCGAAGACATTGGTTACGGCCCCGGAATCTCCGAAGAAGCGGTCCACCTCGGTGGTCACGCGTTCAGAGAGCGCATATTGCTGGTCGATTTCGCGCACCCATTGGCTGTTCAGGAAATCGGCAACGATATCAGGGGCACGGGTGATGAAGGTGGTGATCTGGTTGACCAGTGTCGGGATGATCAGCGCCATGAAACCGCCGAAGATGCCCAGCATGCCCACCATGGTGGCGACTACGGCCAGGGGGCGGGATAATCCGCGGCGCATCAGGAAGCGGACTACCGGATCCAGGCCGAGCGCAATGAACAAGGCAATGGCGATCCAGGTCAGCAGCGAGCCAACATTGGTCAACACGTAGTAGCCGCCCAGGGCCAAGCCCACGCCGATGGTGGCCAGGAAGCCCATCGAAATAGGATGCAGCACCGGGAAGGGGTCGAAGGCCTCTTCCGACTGGTGATCGGGAACCTCGCCCAGGGCGGCGGTGCGGGCTGGAGTGCTGAACATTTTTGCCAGGCTTGCACCGAGGCGCCGGGCCAGCGTGCCTTGCGGCTGCGCGGCCTGGTTTTCGGCGCTATTTGGTCCGCCGGATGTGGTTTCCGGGGAATTCACAGGTTGTGAAGCACCCGGCGCTGATGGCGGAGAGGGCGTGCTGGCGCGATCCCCGGGGTCGTGAGGATCGTGGTGCTGGCGCTGCTGATCTGGCTCCATGGCACCGAGCATATCGCGGGTGAGAGGTGAATATGTGTTTCAAGACATTGAGTTGAAACACCAATGAGCCACTTCACAGCCCCGGAACGGAACCATGTTCACGCCGAACTCGTTAGACTTGGGAATGAACTGCAGTAAGACGTAGGCGAATAGGTGAACTCGTGCGAAAAGTAATCTCCGTGATCGCGATGCTGCTGGGGGCTGCGGCCCTCGTAGCCGGCATCGGACAGAAGACCTTTTGGGCCCCGCCCGAAACGGTCACCGCTTCCATGCCGCAACTGGACGGCGAGGCGCCGCTGACCCTGATCGAGCCCTCGGTCAACGACCCGAAGGTCGCACCGGTGGAACTGGTGATCAAGGCCAAGGGCGAATTCACTGCATCTTTGGGACGCAGCTATGACGTGGATGCGTGGGTCGATAACGCAGCGCACGTGTCGCTGACCGGTATCGACACAGTGAACCACAAGATGATCGCCGAATACGTTGATGGCGAAGCCGAAGTGCCCAACCCTGCAGGCGATGACATCTTCTTCGATTCGCAAAGCGCTGACGGCACCATGACCTACCGGTGGACTGCTCCAGATTCGGGCGACTGGTCACTGCTGCTGGCTGCTGGCGGAAAGGACGCTGCCCCAGTGGATATTTCGGTAACCTACGCCAACGACGACGCAATGCCCTTCGCGCTGCCATTGATCATTGCCGGCTCATTGCTGCTGGTCTTCGGGCTGGCCCTGCTGGTGATGCGTCCGGGCAAGCCGAAGACCGGCTCGAACGCCCAGCACTCCGTGGCTGCGGCGGCCGTTGTTGCCCTCGCCCTGTCCGGTGTCACCTTGCCGATGCAGCCGCAGGACGAATCCAGCGCATCGCCTTCCGAGTCTGCCGCCAAGTCCGGCGATGCCAGCTCCAGCCCCGCTTCCTCGGCACCTGCCGAGGAATCCGGTTCCGGTTCCGCCTCTGCTTCGGAAAGCGAAGAGGAGCCGGTCGCGTTCCCGGTGCTGACCGAAGAGCAGCTCAAGAGCGTTCTGGCAGATGTCCAGAAGCAGGTCGGCAACGCCGATGAAAAGAACGACACCAAGGCCTTGGATTCCCGTGCCGCGGGTGCTTTCAAGTACTTGCGCGGCAAGCGCTACGACATGCTCAAGGACGAGTTCAAGGTGGATAAGCCGCTGACCCTGAACACCCAGGTTCTGCGCTCGGCTGCCGTGCCAAATGCCAGCGAGGCAAAGTTTCCCCGCGTGATCTCCGTAGTGACCGCCAAGGACAACGACGCCAATACCCTGCCGCAGGCCCTGACCCTGGTCCAAAAGAGCGCACGGGATAACTACAAGGTCGTTTTCGCCGGGCAGATGCTCCCGAACTCCTCCTTCCCTGGCATTGCCGTGGGCGACCCGGCGACCAAGCAGTTGACCGCTGATGCCAAGGACTTGCAGATGACGCCGGAGAAGGCCCTGGAAGCCCTCGGTGATGTGCTGACCAACGAGGATTCAAAGCAAAAGGGCAAATTTGCCGAGTCCGAGTTCATCAAGGCCATCCATGCGGCCCAGAAGTCCGAGTCCGAGAATGCCGACGAGGCCAAGGTCAGCTATAAGCGCTCGGTCACCAAGGGCGACACCTTCGCGGTGTCCACACCTGACGGTGGCGCGATTGTGGCAGGCAAGCTGGATAACAAGGCCTTGTTCGAGCGCACCGAAAACGCCGATCCACTCAAGAGCAGCGATAAGCTGACCGAGCAGCTGCTGGGTTCCAGCTCCTCCAACGGCAACGTGGAGAGCACCTACGCTGAGCCGGTGATGTTCTATATCCCTGCCAGTGGTTCCGAGGACAAGATCCAATTGATCTCCGCCGACCAAGTCCTGCTTGACGTAAAGGAAGTTGACTAGTACCCATGAGCGAAGAGAACATTCCTTCAACCCGTGGCGCGGTAGACCTCTCGGCGTTGGCCCACCATAGCCCGCAGGCCACCGGCACCACCGATTCGGCAGCTGCCAGCTGGACCACCAGCCTGGACGAGGCATCCTTCGAGCAGTTTGTCGGCCTCTCCCAAAGCGTGCCGGCCATCGTGTCGCTGGGTTCGCCCCGGGTGCAGGTCTCGGCTGATCTCGATGCCGTGCTGCGCAGGCTGGTCGATGCCAAGAACGGCAAGTTCGTTCTCGGCGTGGTAGATGCCGAAACCTATCCCCAGATCGCCCAGGCTTTCCAGGCCCAGCAGATTCCGATGGTGGTCGCCCTGGTCAAGGGCCAGCCGGTGCCGCTGTTCCAAGGCCCGGCCGCCGAGGAGCAGATTGTGCAGTTGCTGGGCCAGCTGGAACAGCTCGCCGTGCAGCAGGGCCTGGGCGGAACGGTGCCGCCATTGAGCGGAACCGCTGGGAACACCGAGCCCGAGTTGCCGCCGCTGCACCAGAAGGCCGTGGATGCGATTGACGCGGGCGACTACGCCGCCGCCGAAGCCGCCTACCTCGAAGCGCTGAATGAGAAGCCGAACGACCACGACGCGCAGGTGGGCGTATACCAGGTGCGGCTGCTCTCGCGCACGCAGAACCTCGATTTGAACACGTCGCGCGAACTGGCAGCGCAGAATCCGCAAGAGATTGCCGCGCAACTCGATGTGGCTGATCTTGATCTGATCGGCGGCCATGTGGAGGATGCCTTTGCCCGTCTGGTGTCGTTGATTTCGAAATTGGCAGACGATGATCGCGAACGAGTGCGCCGCCGCCTCATTGAGCTCTACGCGGTGGTCGGCAACAACGATCCGCGCGTGGCTGCCTCGCGACAGAAACTGGCGCGCGTCCTGTTCTGATCCGTGCCGCTTCGCCTTGCCCCGGCCGACAAGTTCGCTTGTCGGCCGGGGCTTTTTGCACCCAAGATTAATTCCAAAGGATGATGCTTATTTCCCAGGCGTGTTGCTAGCCTGAAAATATGACTCAGATCGCACTGGATATTCGCGGCCTCGCCAAGCAATTTGGCCCCAAGGTCGCGGTGGATAACGTCAGCCTGCAGGTGCCTGCAGGCTCTTTCTATGGCCTCGTGGGCCCCAACGGAGCCGGCAAAACCACGATGCTGTCCATGGCCACCGGACTGCTCAGGCCCGATTCCGGGCAAGCTCTGGCCAATGGGGTGGATATCTGGGCTGATCCCCAGGCGGCCAAGGCAACCCTGGGCGTGCTGGCCGATGGCGTGCGCCAGTTCGACCGGCTGACCGGCCGGCAGCTGGTGAGCTATTCGGGGCTCTTGCGCGGCATGGACCGGGCTGAGGTCGCTGAGCGCACCGAGGACCTGTTGCGCGTCATGGATCTGACCGGTGACGGCGACAAGCTGGTGGTGGACTATTCGGCCGGCATGACCAAGAAGATCTCGCTGGCCACGGCAATGATCCACTCGCCCAAGCTGCTGGTGCTGGATGAGCCCTTCGAGGCCGTTGATCCGGTATCGGCCGCCAATATCCGCGACATCCTCAACGACTACGTTGAATTTGGCGGCACCGTGATCGTTTCCTCGCATGTGATGGATCTCGTGCAGCGCATGTGCACCCACGTGGCAGTGATTGCCGGCGGCGTGCTCAAGGCGCAGGGCTCGGTTGAGCAGGTGCGCGGCGGCATGAGCCTGGAGGACCGGTTCGTTGATCTGGTGGGCGGACGGGCAAACAACGAAGGGCTGTCATGGTTGCGCACATCCTCAAACTGAAGCTTTTGCTGCTGGCCAATGGGTTCAAGCGTTCGACAGGCCAGCTGATCGGCGTGATCATCGGCGGGTTGTACGCCTTAGGGATGATCGTGATGCTCACGCTCGCGGCCTGGTTCCTGGCTGGCGAAACCGCCATCGACGCCGAATTGAGCATCCTCATCGGTTCACTGGCGGTGCTTGGCTGGGCCATCATTCCGCCGCTGCTGACCGGGGTTGACCTGACCTTGGAGCCTTCGCGCTTTGTGCACTTCGGCATTCCGCAGAAGGTCCTGGGCCCGGCGCTGGTGCTCTCCGGCTTCATTTCGGTTCCGGCGATCTTGACGATTATCGGGCTGGTGGGCGGGTCGCTGATCTGGCGGCTTGAGCCACTGGTGCTGCCGGTTGCCGTCGTGGCCGCCATCGCCACCGCGGTGATGGCCGTCCTGGTCTGCCAGTATTTGACGATCATGGCCACGGCCCTGCGTGCCAAGCGCCGCTTCCGCGAACTGACCTTCGCCGTGCTGTTCCTGCTGCTGATCTGCCTGGGGCCGATCATCTCCTCGATCGCCTCGGCCGCCAACAGCCTGCTGGACTGGGTCGGCCCGATCGCCAGCGTCCTGGCCTACACTCCGCTCGGAGCCGCCGCGGCCCTGCCCGGTGCGCTGGCCCAGGGCGATTACCTGCAATTTGCCATCTGCTTGATTCTTGCGGTGGCCTACCTGGGGGGACTGTATTGGCTGGTGAACCGGGCGACGGCGCAGGCCACGGTCACCCCTCCGCCTCAACAGCGGGCCGCCAAGCAGAGCGGACTGGGCTTTTTCAAGTACACCCCGGGGACGCCCACTGGCGCGGTGATCGCCCGCGCTCTGACCTATTGGCTCAAGGACCCGCGCTACGCCATCGGTGTGCTGATGGTGCCGGTATTGCCGCTGCTCTTCTGGTTTACCGGCAGCCAGTCCGGAAACTACACCATGATGTATCTGCTGGGGCCCTTGATTGGAGTCCTGCTCGGCTTTTCCATTTCTGCGGATATTTCCTATGACAACACTGCCTTTGCCCTGCACGTGCTGACCGGAGTTTCGGGGCGTGCCGACCGCGCCGGACGCGCGCTGGCCTGCTTTGCGCTGTCGATTATCCCGGTGCTGGCAGCGGCCATCCTGCCTGGCGCGATCGCCGGCGAAGCATGGCGGATCCCGGGGGACCTGGGCCTGTCGCTGGCCGCATTGCTGGTTGCCCTGGGCGTGGCCTCGGTGGCCTCGGCGCGCTACACCTATGCGGTGCCCCTGCCGGGGGATAATCCGATGAAAGCCCCGCCGGGCAACGGCCTGCGCGTCGCGGTGACGCAGCTGGCCACCATCGGCACCATGGCGATCTTGCTGATTCCGGTGTTCATTCCCTACCTGATGGGGTGGTTCCAGGAATCGCAGCCCCTGGGCTTGCTGACCCTGGGCATCGGCCTGGTGCTCGGCGTTGGGCTGCTGTTCGGCGGCATCGCCCTGGGGGGCAAATGGTACGAGCAGCGGACCCCCGAATTGATGCAAGCTGTCATGCTCAACAAATAATGCCCCTTGCTTCGGAAGCGACACGGAGCCATCGGCCAGATCCGGAATCTGGCAGGTGGCTCCGTGTCGTTGCTGGCGATCATTCTGCGTGGATAATCCCTGGCAGAACACCGCCACGGCCCGCAGGCGGACGCGGAAACCAGGGATGAATGTGCCGTGGATGTGGACAAGCTCCCATGCTGATCGGACGGACAGCGGGGCCAATCCGTATTAGACTTGAAGGCATGGTGGAACAGTCTGAAGAAACCCGTGGCGGCACAGCGACAATCGAGCGTACCGAGACAACCCAGAGTGTCGAGGCCGGCGATCATGAGCGATTTGCCCACTACGTGCAGAAGGAAAAGATCATGGAGTCGGCGCTGTCCGGCGAACCAGTGATCGCTTTGTGCGGCAAGGTCTGGACCCCGGGTCGAGACCCGAAGAAGTTCCCGGTATGCCCTGAGTGCAAGGAAGTCTACGACTCCTTGATGGGGTAGTGCCCGAGAAAAACAGCACTACTTC
>Ga0308169_10005505_pt1 | contig 11494 bp, 10 predicted proteins | sample PhyBR1_2_FD_202139 | JGI IMG/M metagenome (GOLD analysis project Ga0308169, IMG submission 202139) | Phyllosphere microbial communities from UC Gill Tract Community Farm, Albany, California, United States - DLSLSB.R1 | ecosystem: Host-associated > Plants > Phyllosphere > Unclassified | place... | reverse complement strand
ATGCGGAATCAAATTTGGTTGTGGCCTATGAGACGGCGCGTGTTTGTGTGGGTGGAAGATCCTTTGCTCCTGCGTCGCCCTTGCCCCTTCCCCTCGCCCCGCCGCCGCCGCCGAATCGATCTCGATCTCGTAAACTTGCCTGCGTTGGTCGGTCGCCCTTTCGCCTGCCCGCCTGCCTGGCTCATGGCATGGGCTCCTCCATGCTTCGGGATCTTGGGATCGACACAACCGAATATACCTCATACTCGAGACTCTCAAGAGATATAACGATCTTGCGTGGTACTCCGAACCCTACGCCTCCTTGTCATTCGCCTCGTCTTTCTTGTCCTAGTCCTCTCCAAAACTCTTTTCTCGCCAACGAGCGATCTCCCATAACCCCCCCTATCGTCTCGCGCAAAAGTAAACCTCGGTTGTTACTTTCGCGATCGAAAACTCATCGACGCTCTAGAAATACATTCACACCCAAACCAACTTCGATCGCCTTCACCACAATGTTCCGACAACTCTCCAAGAGCGTGTCCAAGTCTCAATCGGCTACCCGGTCGATCCAGAAGAGAGGATTGGCTTTCGCTTCCCCTTCTCACCGAGCCAAGGAGGCTACCGTGAGTATCAATCGGTCGCTTTTAGCTCTGAGTTTGATAGAGGCGATTTATCGATCGATGGTATTTACAAACCGATTCGCTTGTAACAGAACTTTGGCCAGCACAAGGGATATCCTGTCATTGACCATGAGTAAGCAACTATGCTTTAGCTCTCGCCTCGTTTTGCGTCAAACCCGCTAATTCATTCCTCTCCTATCTCCTATTTGCATTACTGCTCGCCCCGTCTTGGCCAACATATCGATCGTGATCTAATCAGGTTCGACGCCATCGTCGTTGGAGCTGGAGGAGCCGGTCTCCGAGCCGCTTTCGGTCTTGGTAAGCCACTCACACTTGAGCTCGACAATGATGGTTACGTCGTGCTGATAATATCGGTTCACATTCTCCTTTTCGCAGCTGAGGGTGGATTCAAGACTGCTTGTATTACCAAGCTTTTCCCTACCCGATCGCACACCGTCGCTGCCCAGGGTGGTGTCAACGTGAGTCATACCTTCTGCGCCCCCTTGCGTACTCCAGCGCTGACATTTCCCACAATCGATCACCCTTGCAGGCCGCCCTTGGTAACATGACCGAAGACGATTGGAGGTGGCACATGTACGACACGGTCAAGGGATCCGATTGGCTCGGTGACCAAGATGCTATCCACTACATGTGTAAGGAAGCCCCCAACGCGGTCATCGAGTTGGAGCACTACGGTGTACCTTTCTCGAGAACCAAGGAAGGAAAGATCTACCAGAGGGCTTTCGGTGGACAGTCGTTGAACTATGGAAAGGGAGGACAGGCTTATCGATGTGCTGCTGCTGCTGACAGGACGGGTGAGTTGGGAGCAAAGGTTGAGATGCAAGGTGGGAAGCGGGCTGTCGTGCTAATGAATTATGTTCCTCGTCATAGGTCATGCCATCTTGCACACCCTTTACGGTCAATCTCTCCGACACAACACCAACTTCTTCATCGAGTACTTTGCTCTCGACCTCTTGATGGAGGACGGCGCTTGTGTCGGTGTCATCGCCCTCAACATGGAGGACGGAACTTTGCACCGATTCCGAGCCCACAACACCGTCTTGGCTACCGGAGGATACGGACGTGCTTACTTTTCGTGTACCTCTGCCCACACGTGTACGGGAGACGGTAACGCCATGGTCGCCAGGGCTGGATTGCCCTTGCAGGATTTGGAGTTCGTTCAGTTCCACCCTACCGGTATCTACGGTGCCGGTTGTTTGATCACCGAGGGATCTCGAGGTGAAGGTGGATACTTGCTCAACTCGGAGGGAGAGCGTTTCATGGAGCGATACGCACCTACCGCCAAGGATTTGGCTTCGCGAGACGTCGTCTCCCGATCCATGACCTTGGAGATCCGAGAAGGACGAGGTGTCGGTCCCGAAAAGGATCACGTCTACTTGCAGTTGTCTCACTTGCCCGCCGAGGTCTTGCACGAGCGATTGCCCGGTATTTCCGAGACGGCGGCTATTTTCGCTGGTGTTGACGTTACCAAGGAGCCTATCCCCGTTTTGCCCACCGTCCACTACAAGTGAGTACCATGGGCGATAGTGAGGAGCGTCGTTGACTCTCGATAGCTGATGCCGATTACCGATGCAGCATGGGAGGTATCCCCACCCGATACACTGGAGAGGTTGTCACTGTAGACAAGGAGGGCAAGGACCAGATCGTCAAGGGTCTTTACGCTGCGGGTGAAGCCAGTTGCGCTTCCGTCCACGGAGCCAACCGATTGGGAGCCAACTCTTTGCTCGACATTGTCGTCTTTGGTCGTGCTGCCGCCAACCACATCCGAGAGAACCACAAGCCCAACACCCCTCACAAGCCTTTGGAGGACCTTGGAAAGGCCAGTATCGCCGAGTTGGACCGATTGAGAAACTCGGACGGACCTTTGCACACTTCCGAGATTAGGTTGGCCATGCAGAAGGCCATGCAGGTGGGTCCAAAGATATGCGATAGCATGAGGCAAGATGCTTACGGGTTCATTCTCCACTATTTGTCTATCGCAGAGCGATGCCGCTGTGTTCCGAACGCAAAAGTCTTTGGACGAGGGAGTTGACAAGATGGCTGACGTCTACCGATCATACGACAAGGTCGGAATCAAGGGTGAGTCACAGTTATATTACTCAGCCTCGCCGTTTCCAGGTTCTGATTGGGATTCTACCTCTATCTGCTAGATCGATCCATGATCTGGAACTCCGACTTGGTCGAGACCTGGGAGTTGTCCAACTTGTTGACCAACGCCCACCAGACCATCGTTTCCGCTGCCGCCCGAAAGGAGTCCCGAGGTGCCCACGCACGGTCAGTAGCAGCGCTCATGGTCTTTCCTACGTTTCGGGAATCATCAAAACTTACTTTCATCTCGTTTACTCACGACAGTGAGGACTTCCCCGACCGAGATGACAACGAGTGGATGAAGCACAGTTTGACTTTCCACCGAGATATCACCAAGCCCGATATCGACTTGAGCTACAGGAAGGTCATCGGAACCACCATGGATGAGAACGATTGCAAGGCGTGAGTTTCCATCGAGAGATTGGCATCCCAGTGCTTGCAGCAACTGACTTGTCTTTCCATTCTCTCACCTCCAGCGTGCCCCCTGCTAAGCGTGTGTACTAAGCGATATATGTAGACTGGATCGGTGCAATGACATTATACGAATTGGAGCCACGTTTTGAACCCTGTCTTATGCGGCGGGATCCCAGTCTAAATTTGCACGTTGCGATACATCGTATAATACGAACACAGACTGGGATGAGAGTGATATAGTAATACATCGGAATCAGGCCCTTGTACTAATCTGGTCCGAACGCTTGTTCTCTGGTTCTCTGGCTCTCATCGTCCCGTCGCGACATCGCAAGCTCACCAGGTCGGTTGATGAGGCGGAAGCAAAACTTCGATCGATCTGAGCGAGATCTCGCCGACGTCCGGCATGTCGGTTGAGAGTAGAGACTTTCTCAGCTTGCCCCAAGTAAGCCATATCAAAGTCCAAACTTACGTTCGGTGTGAAAGTCGAACGTACGGGTAATCAAACAGCTAGCTGCGCAACCGCTCATAATGTCGCATATCGCTTGGGGAAAGTAAGTAGACCGCATCGGTCACAATGGTCACCTCGACTTTCATCGGAGTTTTTGGAATTGACTTTTCGATCTTGCGTCCTAATCTTTGCCTCAACAGATTCGTACTATTCACGGTGGGAGGTAAGTCCTACGAGAGCGTCTTTTCCCTTGAACTATGCAAATGGAAGCTGATCCAGCAAACTCTGGAATTTGCTTGTTACGACTGGTCAATGCGTGATGGAACGACGGATTCGTCGAATAGTCATGGGTGTTGGGTATGGTGTGATGAAAGGCGAGTCCCTGAAACCCGTGTATCGATACACCTTGTGAACCTGACTGAGCTGAGCTGTGTCACTTCATTCACCATGCTTTAGTGGCAACACCAACCGACGAGCAATTCTACAACGTATGTTCCTTCCAGGACCAACGAAGATCTTCGAAAGACCGCATCTCACCTGTCTTACCCATGGGTTCACGTGTTCACAGGCTCTCGCACCCGATCTCAAGAAGAAGGTGGACAACATTCGAGCTCAAAGGGCTTCATCAGAGGAGATGAGGAAGAAGCTGGCTGTGAGCAAGCGTCTTCTGTTTGACCCCCGGAATAATGGCTGATAATGTCAACGTCCAAATGTTCGTTCCGCCATCGATCTCATGATGACCCTCGTGCGAGAAATAGGAGAGCGCTGCTCAGGATAAGGTCGTATGGGGAGAAGCCCCGGCATCGGGTCCGAAACGGGTATGAGCAGGGCAACCAGAATAGTGCAGCAAAGCGATTCGCGATCGTCCTTGCCATGTAACACAACTGTAGAAGAACAAACGAATGCGCCGCTTGGCAAACTGTGGTGAAATTCTCCCTGTGATGCTCAAGCTGGACTCGAGATTGTCGACGTAGTAGGGTCTAGACCCGGATGATTCAAGCAGAATTCATACTTGTGTGTGTAGTCCAGTTTGCTCGGTTCAGTGGTCCGCTTGGATCGCGCGCCAAGCTGAGCCGCGGGGAGTGTCGCATGATCAACAGCCATGCGAACAAGTAGTAATTAGACGTTCATGTCGATCAAGACTCTATGGCGAGCGATGCAAATTGCCGAAGATCCAACAGCATTTCTGAGAGTCTCGGCGTCACTGATCAGACCTAGTCGGACTCGTTGTCGTCTTCGTTGCCCGCGGACAGTTCAAGCGGAAACCCGTGCCTGGATCCTCGTCTTGGTTGCACCATCTGCACTTGATTGACAAGCGTAGCTCGCACCTCCTCCTTGACGAGAGACCTTCCTTTGTCAAATTTCTGGACAAGGGGAGTTCTTTTGGTATATTGCTCCAACACGGTGGCTCAACGCAGATACGGCATACACTTAGCTGCGTCTGGACAAGTTAAGGCGGAAGACGACGTCCGGCTGCTATAGGAGTGGCTGGACACTTCCTCTGGTTAGACACAAAGTCGAAAACCCAAAGCGGATCATCAAGGCTGGAGGCGATCGAACGAGGCCCACGCATCAATTCTAGTCTATAAGACTACACTGCTCAATAGAGCTCATCGTCTAGTCTGCAATTCCTTTAGCTCGATCGAAAACCCCTCTTGGAAACAGCCATGCGGGACTCAAATTACTCCTTCCCTGCTCAAAATCGAGTGTGTGTGAGCATCACGGCTCAGCTGTACGACAGACGAGGTAAGCATCGCTCATAGGATGTCATCAATGAGAGATGAAGATGACTGCTGATTCTGCTGTTGTCGACTCCGCTATCGAATACAGCACTTGACACGGCTTCCATGCTGCCCTTGCTACACTCGCTTACTCATCTCACCTACCTCACATCAACATCACCGCGAATTCGCGATATCCTGGTCATCGATGGCGGTCTCGAGCGACTCCTCGAAATCTTGCAAGAATCTGCTTTGCCACGCTCAGCTTCTTCTCCCATACCTGATTGGTATTCTTTGCGGGGACCACACACAGCAGCTGTAATCAATCACCAGCAGCAAATATCGCTTCGTCATTCGTTGGCGTTTCAGTGCGTAGTCAACATCGGAGTGAGAGGCTCGGAGATGGTTAGAACCAGGGTCGTACAGAGTGGAGCACTAGATGTCGTTGCTCAAATTATGGAGGTCTGGTTGCAAGGCAAGGGAATGTCTATCGAATCGGGTCCCCTTGGAAGTCAGGCTGCGGTCGATCGGGCCGCAGCTGGATTACAGCAACATTGGTATCAATCGTCAAGAAGCAAAGACCGGCACAAGGAGCGAGACAAGGAACGGGAGAAACTTCGAGAAACTCGTCATGCCGGAACTGCGAGTGCCGAGATTGGCAGGTCTAGAGCAAGTCCACCTCCTTTCCCGGACAGTCGCTCAACTACTCGTCCAGCTGTCATTGGCTCGACGTCTACTCTCCCGGTCGGCCGGGTCGTCTCCAAGGAGTCTCTCGAACGCTCTTTGACGCCACAGGATGAGCCAAACCCGACCGAGATCATTGTGAACATGCTCTCGCTCGAGCAAAGGGCATCTATCACCCGGATCAACGCTGTCGCGAGGCTAGCAGGCATCGACAGGGCTTTCATAAAAAGAGCAGTGCTTCAACCGAACGATCAAAGCAATGGACTCCGGATGCTTTTCCGTTCGTTCTCATTGGATTTGAACGTATTATTAGCCCTTGAAGGAGGCAACTTGAACGGAGGCGCAGTACCTTCTGGGTTCATCGAGGAAAGGTCTTTTTCGCGACCGCCTCGAGATTTGGCGCCCAGACCACCTCGGATGCCCCTGGTTGAGCCTCGTCAGGAAGAGACGATGAGAGCGATGTCGATGACTCCAGAATCCGCGGGGGACGCCGAAGATGATGTGTCGATGGACAGCGCAGGAGAACAAGCAGAAATATCGATTCAAATCGGGTCTCCTAGACGACGAGACACAATCACTTCACCCGAGCGTCGAGATGTCCCTCCACCAAGACAGGGAGAACACACTGCGGTATTGGAACAACCGACGCCTCGAGCGGTTCTTCCTTCGTTGCCCCCCATGGGGATCAATATTCGGCCACGATCCGATCGAATGCCTAGTCAGGATTCTTCAATTCGCGCGATTATGGAGGACAACGTCGGATCGCCGTTTGCTTCAGGATCCAATTCGACCCTTTCATCACTAAATGAACAGACTTCCACAGGTGTCGCACTTGGCTCACCAACGAATGAGGCCAGACCCAGAGAACGACCAATATTGTCGATACGCCGACCGAGTACGCGAGCTATCTTTGACGGCGGCAGTGGCGTATCTACGCCAGGCATCGACACACCTCCACAATCTGCGATGCGACAAAGAAGCGGAACTATCACGAATGCGAGATTACACCAGTCTTCCGTTTCTGTAGGTGAAGCATCCAGATTGGCTGCACAGGTCAACGACAACCGATCCGCGAGTCGAGCGGGAACTGAGGATGATGAATCAGCAGTCGACGAAGAACCTGCTCAAATCGTGGAGCAAGAAGTCAGCATCGTAGGAACTACGGATGATGAGGTCGTTGAGGTTCTCAACGGCTTAGTCGACGTAGACGAGCAGGCTCGAACCCAGGCGGAAGTCGACTTGGCCATGGGAGCGCCTCCAGGAGCACCAGGAGCGACACAGACTCCACGTATCGCTGAGATGACTCCTCGACAAGCACATCGCACGAACGCTCTACCAGTAACAACTGTCACAGGGACCGATATGAATGGCAACGACGATCGACATGAGACTACAGCATTTGCAGCCGTCATCGCTGCAGGAGCGCCTCGAGGATTCTCTGATCTTAGCGACTTGGTCAATGTCATCGAGACGACAACACCTACTGGCGAGGTGACTTACAACGACGATACGATCCTTCTTTGCCTTCAACTTTTGGCTTACCTGTCAAAATACCCTCATGTCCGGGCTGCTTTCCACCATCCCCGCCGACCGATGCACCCGGATTGTGAGATACCTGAGGGTATTCAGCTCCCGGAGCGCCCTGCTCTCTCCCGTTCAAACAACATGTTTTCCTTAGTGGAACGGTTCACTTTCCGCCCATCAGGACCTGACCCCGATATGCAAAAGCTTCCGGCCGACATACAATATTGGGCTGGAGTAATCATGCGGAATGCATGTCGGAAGGACGACTCTAATGGAGGCATCCGCCAATGCGCCAATGTCAACTGCGGGAGATGGGAAACTTTCCCTCGCGAGTTCGCTAAGTGTCGGAGGTGTCGAAAGGCCAAGTACTGTAGCAAGGAATGTCAGAGCAAAGCTTGGCAGGAAGGGCATCGATTTTGGTACGTCTCTTGGCAATTTGAAATCGTCAGATTAGCGTTAGATGCTGATGGTCATGCCCATACAGGTGCAACGCTCGCGAACCAGAACCTGGCGAGATCGCAATCACTGGGACTGTGATCATTGGTGGTCGACATTACGCCGAGTCAGATAGGCGTCGTAACAGACGTGAGGCAGCGCCGACCGCTCCTGCACCAGACGGAGACGTGAGAATGCGCGAGAGCCAAACACCTGGTTTGGGTGCTCCTGGGGATTCAGCAGATCAGGAGAGCATGCCCGTCCGCGCTCGTGACGAAATAGATCTAGACATGGCTTTGCGTCAAACGCGACCACGGACTGGCCAGCGTCATGACTCGGCCAATTGAGCTTGTGGAATCCACAGCAGCTGTATATATTGTCTCAGTCAGACAGCAACGTTGTACCTCCCGCATTTGATCGTTCTGAGCATGTTCCATGTGCGACTCTCCCCACATCAGCGCGCCTTTGTAGGACATGCAATCGCAGCCCGAAAAGCTATTACCGGATCCATGATCCAGCGTGGTAAGGCAAGAACATATGATTTGGCGCTATGGGTAAGATTTCGTTATGATTCGAAGCTGCGAAGATACACCGGTCACGGGTCGCTTAGGAGCGTGCAAGGATTCCGAGGGGGGGCCAAAAGCAGCCGATGTTGATATTTAGCACCCCCCTTGCGTTGCGGTTTGAAGATCGCCATCGCAGTGAAGCGGACGTTGTAAATATGCATATATTGCCATGATTTGGTTCTCGCCCCCAACCCCAACACTTCTCGTTCAAGTCTATCCTTCGCCTGGACCTGGCGCAATCAAGCATCAATTTCCATTTAATTCTTCTTGCCCTTCTTGCCCTTTTTCTTTTCCGTCGAGCTCTCTGCACCGCTAGTGAAGCCCTCGCCTCCGCTTGTGACCTCGGCCGCGCTGCTAACACCTCCATCCGACTTGCCACCCTTTCTCCTCTTGGTGGTCGGCTTCAAATGGTGGGAAGGTACCCAATCCTCCTCGTAAGGTTTAACACTCTCAGGGTAGGGCTTGCCAGAGTCGGCAGGGACGACTTTAAGCGCAGTGGTAGATCCTGACGAAGCAGAGTTGACGGAACGCTTGGACTTGGTACGCTTTGCTTGAGGGTAGTAGTAGTCCATGAGGGCGTTATAACCAACGTATCCGAGTCCGGCGAGCGTGGCGAGGACGACAATGTAAACGAACAACCTGTTAAAAATTGTGTTCGATCTCAGTAAGCAGCCCACGCGAATCAATCTATTTTTACGACTGCTCACGTCGAGAGGTCGAACCAGCTTCCTTGAGGCTCTACGACTGAGACGGTCGAGTTGTGGGCAACGAATCGGTGGGTGTCCTTCTGTACGTCTTGCAAGTTGGCCCAGACGGTCAATCCAATGTCACGGGGTCGGAACCTGCATAGCAAAAGGATAGCATAAGCAAGATCCTGTATGGCCTGTAGCTTTGCAAGGTCATCTCACTCGGAGTGAACGTTGAAAGGCACGGAGAAGTTGGATCCAGCGGGAAGAGGGACGTTATATTTCAACGCAGTGGTGTTTCTGACCTATAAACAGGATAATTAGATGAGATGTTGATATCGGGTGCTGTCTAGCTTGAGCTTTAAGAAATCTCATCGCGTGACTCACCAAAGCCCAGTTCTTTCCGACATCGTGGTAACTCGCAGCTGCGTTGACAATGGTGTAGTTTCCAGTACCAGAGTTGATAAACTTCAAGATCATCTGGTTCTGTTGACCGTTGACGACAACTGTGAAGCAGACGGGGTGAGCACATTGCCCAGATACGTGGTCCTCGTCTAGAGCTCGATTACTCACCGCCCATGGGGTTGTTGTCCGGGAAAACAGCCTTGACATCAATGTGGGAAGCGTCATCAGTGAATAGACCCATTTTGCAAGATTAAGACTGATATTCTGGCAGACTGTGTATGCAAGAGCCGTTTGAGATCAGGGGTATCGTGATAGATCTATAGACGTCTATTGCACTCTTCAATCCGTCTACCTTTGGTCACTCGCACTCGCTGTCACGCCGTCTCGGCCGTCCTTGAGCGCGGAAGCAATTTCTACGCCGCCCCCCAAACGGGCCAGCAAGTCACACGATTCGACGAGACCTCATGGAAACATTCTTCATGGACATGGACGTTGTAACAGGTATATCGGATCGTAATATTCATGAGGGAAGGACGTTAAGGGAAAGGCAGAAGGGGCTACAAATGCAAAGCAATAGGGTACACGACAGACAACCAAGAGCTGATATGCGCCTAACCGATAGTCATCGCTTCAGCTTGAACCTGACCAGCGTCAGGTCCAGCCGGAGCGACGAAAGTATTGGTAGAGACATCACCAAGCAACCCAGCCACATCAATGCCAGGTACACCTACTCCCTTGCTCTTCAACCTCGACTCCCCCCAACACATCAATCGAACCATCCCACTCAACTTGGTCTCTTGTCCTTGGCCTTGAGATTCGAGGATAGCTGCGTTCAGCTCCTTGGCGACCTTGGTTCGATGGTCGCGTTTGAGGAGCGATCCCAAGCTGGCCCACGCAGGTTGTTGCACGGTTGCTTCGGGGTCGACTGCAGGAGCTTCTGCGCCTTCAGCCTCGGAGGACGAGAGAGCAGCGAGTTCCGGAAAGGCGAGGAGCGCCATGGTCTTCTCCAAGTCACCGAGAAATTCAGGGTTCTGAGCCCCTCGAGGAGCCAACTCGGTAGAGGCAAATTCGAGAGCTTCGGGAACTTTGCCGTGTCGAATCAGCTCGATGAATCGTTGAAGGTGTAGATGGAAGAGCAATGGTGGATTGGTGTCCAAGATCTAACAAGGCGAAAACAAGTCGGTCTAGGTCAGCCAAAGTTCTAAAACGTTTCGAACAGCGCGATGCGAGATCAAGGACACGACGAGCCAGACGATCGCCAAGGAAAAGGTTGCTTTGTTTGTGTTCCCTCATTTCAGGTCTGTGATAAATTTCGGTTGTCTCCGCATATCCACCTCGAAAGGTATTGGACTAAGCGTGGTGCATGAAATCTTTAATCATCGGGAACATTTGCTTGTTGAGACGGCAACCCTCTCTGGGTGATCGAATAGGCAAATGCGTGTCCAAAGATCTCGATCGAAGCTGGGATTGAGGGTTTATGAAACAAGATGCTCACCTCACTATCCAATTCGTTGACTCTTCGAACAGCTTCGTCCACTCGACCAGCTTCGACAGCTTCGCGGATCAACATTCTCTCATGGATAGAGTCAAAGTCGATCTTGGAACTCCAACGAGCGAGCCTAGCTTCGGGCGCTTCGGCCATCGAATGGTGCTGAGTATCTTCGGCCTCGAGTTCAGCAGCAAAGGAGACGGCTGCGTCCCTATATCCTTCGATGATGAGCCAATCGAGGACGAGTCGGTCGAGATCACTATTGCGATGGCAAAAGACAAGTCGGGACGAGTCAGCTGTCGGTTTCTTGTCAACATGGTATCGCGCACGAGACGGCGATCGGGTGATCAAGAAGGTTGGTTCAGAGTGCAATAGTAAAACTATGTATCCTCAAATGGTTTAGGAGAGATTCCC
>Ga0308169_10005504_pt1 | contig 11495 bp, 10 predicted proteins | sample PhyBR1_2_FD_202139 | JGI IMG/M metagenome (GOLD analysis project Ga0308169, IMG submission 202139) | Phyllosphere microbial communities from UC Gill Tract Community Farm, Albany, California, United States - DLSLSB.R1 | ecosystem: Host-associated > Plants > Phyllosphere > Unclassified | place... | reverse complement strand
CGTCCTGTTCGACTGCAACGGTCACCTGGTCGAAAGTCACGGCAGGCATGGCGCGGGTCCTAGGCCTTTCCCGGGATGGCGGCCTGCCGCCGCACGCGGCGGACCAGGACGTCGGGGAAGGCGCGGTGCAGCGCGACGGCGATGGCCGCCGCTAGGACGTTCTTGATGAGGTCACCGGGGTAGAAGACAAGGTCGCCCACGAAGGCCTGCTCCAGGGTTGCCTTGGAGTTCAGCGCGATTCCCAGGATGCCCAGGCTGTGCACCACCACAACGCTGGTGGCCGTGGCGGCGAGGAAGAACCAGAGGGCGCGGGCCTTGGAGGTACGTTTGATGATGACGGTGGCCAGCCAACCCACCACCCCCGCGGCGATGGGGAAGGCGATGATGTAACCGGCTGAGGGGCCCGCAAGGATGCCCAGGCCGCTGCGGCCCTGGCTGAAGATGGGGAGGCCGGCGAGCCCCACGAGGGTGTACAGCCCGACGGCGGCGAGTCCGCGGGCGGGGCCAAGCACCAGTCCGGTAAGCATCACAGCCAGGGTCTGGAACGTGATGGGGACTCCGAAACCGTTCAGGGCCAGCCCCGGAACCAGAGCCGCGCCGGCAACGAGGGCGGCGAAGACGGCGATCAGACCAAGGTCGGTGCCGTTCCAGCGGCGGCGTCCTGTCCGTTGGCTGTTCGATGTGGTGGTACTGGTGTTGCTCATGGCGGTCCTGTCGGGGTTGTACAAGCGGAAATTAATGTACCGCCGACGTTACCGGGGTGGAACGGGGCCCATTTTGTAGGGGCTCCACTAAGCGCGGCGCCTGCTGCGTTGGGCTGGGCACAATGGGCCGGTTTCAGGAAACCTTCCGACGGCGGGCTGCGGCTGAGTCCGGCGGAGCGGTAACGGGAGGGCCCGTTCGCCCCTGGATCGTTCGTGGGCACCCTAAAGGGCGCCGCCATTCGGGTGTTTACTGGGGAGGTGGGTTCCCCAATTGTGGTGCGTAGGCAAAGGCTCGTGCTTTGGATCGCTATTCTCGCGTCCTTTGTGTCATTTCTCGACAGCAGTGTCATCAACGTGGCGTTGCCGGCCATTACCCGTGAACTCGGTGGTGGCATTACTACGCAGCAATGGGTTGTCGATGCCTACCTGATTACCTTGGGCTCATTGATCCTCGTCGCGGGTTCGCTCTCTGATTTGCTCGGACGCGTCGTGGTCCTCCGCGCAGGCCTGGTGGGATTTGGCGTGACGTCAGTGATGTGTGCCCTGGCGCCCACGGCGGAGGTGTTGATCCTGGCGAGGGCGCTTCAAGGCGTCGCAGGGGCCCTGCTGGTGCCCAGTTCCCTTGCTTTGATCTCGTCAAACTTCGCTGGTGCGCCCCGGGCAAAAGCAATCGGCCAGTGGACAGCCGGCACAACCGTGGCATTTATCGCGGGCCCCCTGCTCGGCGGAGTGCTCGTGGATTCGGTGGGCTGGCGTTGGGTGTTCGGAATCAATGTTTTGCCCATCGCTGTGACCTTATTCATGTTGGGCATGCTGCGGGCTGAGAAGGAGCGAAGGAAAGGGGTACGGATCGACTATCCGGGCGCTGTACTCTGTGTGCTCGGTTTGGCGGGGCCGGTCTACGCACTGATTGAACAAGGTACCTATGGTTGGGGAAGCCTGCTTATTCAGATCCCCTTAGCTCTCGGCATCCTTTGCCTCGTCGGATTCATTTGGCGGCAAAAAGCTGCGCGCCAGCCGCTACTGCCCCTTAGCCTGTTCTCGGTCCGAAACTTTGCCGTCGGCAACCTGGCCACCGCCCTCATCTACGCTGCGCTGTCGATCGGGGGATTCATCATCGTGCTTTTCCTCCAGCAGGTTGCCGGGTTTCCGGCCACATTTGCCGCTCTCGCGTTGCTCCCCGTCAGCATCGTCAACATCGTCCTGGCGTCGTGGTTTGGCTCATTGGCCGGAAGGTTCGGCCCGCGGTGGTTCATGACGCTGGGGCCGGTTGTTGCCGGCATCGGCTACATCCTCATGCTCGCGTCCGAAGCGCCTGTCAACTACTGGACGCAGCTGATGCCGGGAATCCTGCTGTTCGCCGTCGGGCTCTCGGCGACCGTCGCACCGCTGACTGCCGCCATTCTCGGGTCGGTCTCCGAAGAGCAGGCCGGCATCGGCTCGGCACTGAATAATGCCGTCAGCCGGGTTGCGGGCTTGCTCGGCATCGCCCTGGTAGGCCTGGTCGTCGGCAACAAACTTGAACTCGATGGATTTCACCGGATGCTGGCAGTGACGGCGGTGTTGCTGGTCCTTGGCGGCGTTGTTTCCGCGGTTGGCATCCAAAACCCCAACCCCCGCCGTGAGTCCCCGCAGAAGAGCGAAGGCAGCTCGACTCCCACAATCTGACGTTCACCCGCGGCCCGGTCGGGTCAATGGGATGTTCGCCGAGGAACTGCAAAATGGCTGGGCGGGCGGGCTGCAATATACTCCGAACATGCCCATCACGCACCCTCCCCTGAATACCCAACCTACCGGTCCCAAGCTGCGCGGGGTCCGGCTTTGAGCGGCGGCCTGGTCGCCCTCCTGGATGACGTGGCAGCGCTGGCCCGGATCGCTGCCGCCTCCGTGGACGACGTCGCCGCCGGAGCCGCAAAGGCCGGGGCAAAAGCGGCAGGCGTCGTTATCGATGACGCCGCCGTCACCCCGCAGTACGTCTCAGGGGCGGACCCCTCCCGGGAACTGCCCATGATCAAGAAGATCTTCTGGGGCTCCATCCGAAACAAACTCCTGATCATTCTCCCGGCCCTGCTGCTCATCAGCGCCTTCGTCCCCGGGATTATCCCGTTCATCCTCATGCTCGGCGGCTCCTACCTTTGCTACGAAGGGGCGGAGAAGGTCTGGCACAAGCTCCGCGGCGGCCACCACGATGCCGGGGAAGCCCCCGCCGTGGAGCGCGGCCATGACGCCGAGGCAAAGGTGGTCAAGGGAGCCATCACCACCGACTTCATCCTCTCCTGCGAGATCATGGTCATTTCGATGAACGAGGTGGCAACCGAATCCATCTGGGTCCGCGCGTTCATCCTGGTCCTGGTCGCCTTCGCCATCACGGTTCTGGTGTACGGCGCTGTGGCCCTCATCGTGAAGATGGACGATATCGGCCTGCACCTGATGGCCAAGGACTCGGCGCGCTCCAAGCACATCGGTGAACTGCTGGTAAAGGGAATGCCGGCCGTCCTCGCCGCGATCACCGTAGTGGGAACATTCGCCATGCTCTGGGTCGGCGGCCACATCATGCTCCAGGGTGCCCACGATCTCGGCTGGCACGCCCCCTACGACCTGGTCCACGCCCTGGAGCACCCCTTGGAAACCGTCCCCGTAGTCGGCGCCCTGCTCGCCTGGATCGTCAACACCTTGTGCTCTGCCGTGCTGGGAGTCGCCTGGGGCCTGGTGGTCATGGCCGTCGTTGGCCCGGTGATGAAGGTGCTGCCGTTCGGCAAGTCCAAAGAAGGTCACGAAGAACACACCGAAACCAGCAGGGCCGCCGGCCAACTCCCGGGGACGCACCAAGGCTGAGTACAGCGGGAAGTACGCAATTCGTCCCGAAAACCGCGCGGCCTGCCCCATTGAAATTGCGGCGGGCCGCTGGACGGTAGACTGGACTGTGCCGTTCTCCGGCCGTTTACCGCCCGCCCAACCACAGACGCTCCGGGCCGCGGCTTATCCCTGTTTGTGAAAGGCCTTACCTGCTGTGATTACTGTCCAGGATCTTGAACTGCGTGCCGGCGCCCGGCTCCTCATGGATCAGGTGAGCTTCCGGATCGACAAAGGCGACAAGATCGGCCTGGTGGGCCGGAACGGAGCCGGCAAGACCACGCTGACACGCGTCCTTGCAGGGGAGGGCCTTCCGGCCGCCGGCAAAGTCACCCGCAGCGGTGAAATCGGCTACCTGCCGCAGGATCCGCGGACTCCGGACATGGAGCAGCTGGCCCGGGACCGCATCCTCTCCGCGCGCGGACTTGATGTCGTCGTCGGCAAACTCCGCAAGGCCCACGACGAAATGGCCAGCGAGGACGCGGACATCCAGCGGAAGGCCATGAACCGCTATGACCGGCTGGAATCGGAGTTCCTGGCCGCCGGCGGTTACGCGGCCGAGGCTGAAGCGGCGTCCATCTGTTCCAACCTCGCCCTCCCGGACCGTCTGCTGAACCAGCCGCTGAAGACGCTTTCCGGCGGACAGCGGCGCCGTGTGGAACTGGCCCGCATCCTGTACTCGGACGCAGAGACGATGCTCCTGGACGAACCCACCAACCACCTCGACGCCGACTCCATCGCCTGGCTGCGTGACTTCCTGAAGAACCACCAGGGCGGCCTGATCGTCATCAGCCACGACACTGACCTGCTCGAAGCCACCGTCAATAAAGTGTTCCTGCTGGACGCCAACCGCGCCCAGATCGACTTCTACAACATGGACTGGAAGCGCTACCTCCAGCAACGCGAAACGGATGAGCGCGCCCGCAAGCGTGAACGCGCCAACGCCGAAAAGAAGGCGCAGGTCCTCATGGACCAGGCCAACAAGATGCGGGCCAAAGCCACCAAGGCCGTTGCCGCGCAGAACATGGCCAAGCGCGCCGAACGCCTGCTTAGCGGCCTGGAAGCGGTCCGCGAGCAGGATCGCGTGGCAGCGCTGCGGTTCCCTGACCCGTCGCCCTGCGGCAAGACACCGCTCACCGCGGACGGACTCAGCAAATCCTACGGTTCGCTGGAAATCTTCACCGACGTGGACCTGGCCATCGACCGCGGCTCCAAAGTGGTCATCCTGGGGCTCAACGGCGCCGGCAAAACCACGCTGCTGCGAATGCTCGCCGGCGTGGACGCCCCCGACACCGGTGAAGTCATCCCGGGCCACGGGCTCAAAGTGGGCTACTACGCCCAGGAACACGAAACACTGGACCACGACCGCACGGTGCTCGAGAACATGCGCTCCTCCGCGCCGGACATGAAAGACGCGGAGGTCCGCGGCATCCTGGGCTCGTTCCTGTTCTCCGGAGACGACGTCGACAAGCCTGCCGGCGTGCTTTCCGGCGGTGAGAAGACCCGCCTGGCCCTGGCCACCATCGTGGCCTCCAGTGCCAACGTCCTCCTCCTCGACGAGCCCACCAACAACCTGGACCCCGCCAGCCGCGCCGAAATCCTCGGCGCGCTCCGGAACTACACCGGTGCGGTCGTCCTGGTCAGCCACGACGAGGGCGCTGTCGAAGCCCTCAACCCGGAACGCGTCGTCATGCTTCCGGACGGCGTGGAAGACCTCTGGAACGAGGACTACCTGGACCTGATTACGCTGGCCTAGCTGTCCTGAGCGTGAGGGCTGCGTTCGCACCCCCGGCCGCAGGGTTCGACTATCGTTGACTGGCTCGGCTGGTTGCGTCGCGTTGACTCCTCTGGCGTTCGCGCCGGCTTGCCGGGCACGAGCGCAGCAGCGTGGGTGATTTACGTAGCGTGCGTCAAAGGCGAGGAACGAGCCAGCACGCGGGAAATCACGCACGTTGCGAAGCGGACGGAAGACACGCAACTGGCCAAGGGACCGCCGTCGCGCTTCCGCATGTCCTAGAACCCCTGGGCGTCCAGGAGGGCGTCTTCCTCTTCCTCGGCCGTCGCCTTGGTGCGCTTCCGCGGCGTTACCGGCCGACGGCGGGCGGCCGTGACAGCGGAATGCACCGCTCCGTCAGCGAGCGGCTCCTCATCATCCTCGGCGTCAATTGCTGCGTTGCGTGCCTGCTGCCGGGCCGCGTAGCCGAAGCCGACAAACATGAGCACACCGAAAGCGAACCACTGAAGCGAGTAGGAAAGGTGCGTCCCCTCGTCGGTTGACGGTTTGGGGAACGCGACGGGCATGTCAGCAACAGCCGGCGTCTCTGAGGCCAGCTGGCCGTACGCACCGGTGAACAGCGGATAGCCGAGCTGCGCCGCATAGGTGGGCAGGTCGATGGAGGCCAACTGCCCCGTAGGTGCCCCCCGCTGAAGCTCCGGCTCGCCATGCTTCAAACGCACGACGGCGGTCACCTCACCGGCCGGGGGCGCCGGCACCGAATCCGGGCTGCCGGGATTCTTGTTTCCGATGGGCAGCCAGCCCCGGTCGATTACCACAGTTTCGCCGCTGTCCAACCGGAACGGGACAACAACCTCGTACCCGGGTTGGCCGTTGAGGGGCCGGTTCCTCACGACCCGCTGTGCGGCAGCATCGTAGGTTCCCTTGAGCTCAACCTGGGTCCATTCCTTGGCCGGGTCCAGCTGGGCGAATTGGTCCTTCGCCTCGGAGAAAGGGATGGGCGTGGCCGAATAGTTGTTGACCACCCGGTTGATTTCGGCCAGGGTCTCGGCGCGGCGGTCCATCTGCCAGCGGCCAAGGAAAACACAAGCCGTGGCAAAGATGGCGGCCAGCAGCAGATAGCCCAGCCATTTGCTGGAGAAGAGGAAACGGTACATTCAGATGTCCTGCTCCACTGGGGCGGCATCCGCCGGCAGGGGAAGGGTTTCCTTCCAGAGGCCCCGTGTTTGCAGGTATTCCTCCAGCCATTCCCGATGCTCGGCGCAGGCCAGCCAGGTCTTCCGCCGCTCGGGAGCATGGATTTTGGGGTTGTTCCACAGGAGCTGCCAGGACGCCTCTGCCCTGCAGGCTTTCCGTGAGCAGAGGGCTGCCGCCTCCGAGGCCACGTCCGATCCTGCTGCGAAATCGAAGATGCTCATGGCGCCTGCCGCTCCTCTCCCTGTTCCTCGTCCTCAGTTACCAGTTCACCCTGAAGCACCGCACTGCCGGCTTCTTCGTCCTCGGCCGGCGGAGCCGGGCTTTCGAGTTCGGCCAGGGGCGCGGAATCGATCAGCAGGTCGCTGTGCCCCTCTGCTTTGTCGTTGCCGTTGGCTATGACCACCGCCACCCAGGGCAGGAACACCGCACCGGCCACGGCAATGATCTTGAACCAGCCGTCCACCACGAAAATCAGCACCAGGCACACCATGCGGATGCCCATCGCCAGGGCGTACTTGATCATCCGCTGGCGCATATCCTCCGAATGAGATCCAGCAGCTTCGGTAATGCTGTGTACCTCGGTATCGCCGGAGAAACGGTCCGGTTCTCCGGGCGCGGAATGTCCCGCATGGTTTTCAAGGGTCACGGTGAATAATCACGCTCCAAAGGCTTCCCTCAATTCTCGCACCATCGGCAGTGCTGCCCAAACCCATACCGGGCCTGCCGCTAAGATCGGAGGCAGCCCAAAGCACTCACCGCAACCGCGGCCCAGCCTGCCGCAGAAAACCGGAGCCCTCTATGACTGAAGCAGTTTCCGCAGCCCGCAGCGTCCTGATCACCGGCGGAAACCGCGGTATCGGCCTGGCCATCGCACAGGCATTCCTGGCCAATGGCGACAAAGTGGCCGTGACCTACCGCAGTGAATCGCAGCTGCCGGAGGGGATCCTTGGCGTCAAGGCCGACGTGACGGATGAGGCATCCGTGGACGCCGCGTTCAAGGAAGTGGAAGCCGCCCACGGTCCGGTGGAAGTTCTGGTGGCCAACGCCGGCATCACCAAGGACACCTTGCTGCTGCGCATGAGCGAGAACGACTTCACCTCCGTCATCGATACCAACCTCACCGGTGCGTTCCGCGTCATCAAGCGCGCGTCCAAGGGCATGATCCGGCTCCGCAAGGGCCGCGTGGTCCTGATCTCCTCGGTGTCCGGCCTGTACGGCGCTCCGGGCCAGATCAATTACTCCGCGTCCAAAGCCGGCCTGGTGGGCATCGCCCGGTCGCTCACCCGCGAGCTGGGTTCACGCGGCATCACCGCCAACGTGGTGGCCCCCGGTTTCATCAACACGGATATGACCGCCGAACTCCCCGAAGCTACCCAGAAGGACTACCTGGCCAGCATTCCGGCCGGCCGCTTCGCCGAAGCGTCCGAGGTTGCCAATGTGGTCCGTTGGATCGCCAGCGACGAAGCCGCCTACATCTCAGGGGCTGTCATCCCGGTGGACGGCGGCCTGGGCATGGGGCACTGACCGGCCCGGCTGACGGTCCTGCATGCACTAGCCCGGTGGCCCTTATTTGTCGACGTTGGACAAAGGCATTGGGGACAGCCGCTGGCATGATGGACTGCAGGCCACAACGATTTGGATGTTTCGAACAAAGGAAGCTCGTATGGGACTGCTGGACAACAAGACGGCCATCGTCACCGGATCATCGCGGGGCATCGGCGCCGATGTAGCCAAGATCCTCGCCTCGGAAGGCGCCGCCGTCGTCGTAAATTACCGCCAGAAGGCGCCCCGCGCCAACAAAGTGGTGCAGGGAATCGAGGCGGAGGGCGGCCGTGCGGTAGCCATCGGCGCCGACCTCACCACACAGGAAGGCGTGCAGGCACTGGCCAGCGCGGCCATGGAAAACTTCGGGTCCCTGGACATCCTGGTCCTCAACGCCTCCGGAGGCATGGAAACCGGGATGGGGGAGGACTACGCGCTCAAGCTGAACCGCGACGCGCAGGTCAACATGCTCAACGCCGCAGTTCCCCTCATGCGGGAAGGCTCCCGCGTAGTGTTCGTCACGAGCCACCAGGCCCACTTCATCAACAGCGTTCCCACCATGGAAGCGTACGAGCCCGTTGCGCGCAGCAAGCGCGCCGGTGAGGACGCCCTCCGGGAACTGATCCCCAACCTCGCGGAGAAGGGCATCTCCCTGGTGGTGGTTTCCGGTGACATGATCGAGGGCACTGTCACCGCCACGCTCCTGGACCGCTCCACGCCGGGTGCCATCGAGGCACGCCGCGCCGAGGCCGGGAAGCTGTACTCCGTGGAGGAATTCGCGCAGGTTGTGGCCGGTATGGCAACGGCCGACGTCGAGTCCGGCCACACCGAGTACGCCGGCGGCGCAGACTACTTCGGCAAGAGCGCCCAGTAACCGTCCGGTACTGCACGCCTTAACCTACTGATGGGCTCCGCCACGCGGGGCCCATCAGGTGGTTAACAGGGGCTCACACGCCCGCGATGTAGCGGACGGCGTCCAGGTACGGCATGTTCAGTGCCGCATCTGCTGCCGCCCTCACGGCGGGTTTGGCATTGAAAGCCACTCCGATGCCGGCGGCACCGAGCATGTCCAGGTCATTGGCGCCGTCGCCCACGGCCACGGTGTGTTCGAGGGCGATGCCCTCCGCTGCGGTCCACTCGCGCAGGTACTTCTCCTTCGCGGCTCGGTCCACCACCGCGCCCAGTACCCTGCCGGTGAGCGCGCCGTCCACGATTTCCAGTTCGTTGGCCTGCCAGTAGTCCAGGCCAAGGTCCGCGGCGATTGAGGCGAGGATCTGGTTGAAGCCGCCTGACACTACGGCCACTACGTGGCCTGCGGCCTTGAACGCGGCCACCAGCTCGGCGGCGCCTTCGCTGAGTTTCACTTCGTGCCGGACGGAATGGACGACGTCGGCCGGCAGCCCTGCGAGGACGGCCACCCGGGCGTGGAGGGACTGCGCGAAATCCAGTTCCCCGCGCATGGCGGCTTCGGTCACGGCGGCCACTTCCTCCCGCTTGCCGGCATAGGCAGCCAGCAATTCGATGACCTCCTGCTGGATCAGGGTGGAATCGACGTCCATGATCAGCAGCTTCCGTTCGGCGGCGCGCAGGGCCGCCGGCACCAGGGCGGTGTCAAACCCCCCGATCGCGGCCTCGGCCACGGCCTTTCGGAGGGCCGCGAGCCCGGCCGCCGTCGCGTCGGGAAGTGCGAGGTCGGCCACGGACACCTGGTAGCGGCTGTCACCCATTTGAGTCTCGGACAGCACCTGGACGCCCTGTGCGGCAAGGACGGAACGCAGCTGCTCCAGCCCGTTGGGGGTCATATTCTGGCCGTAGCTGACCGCAGTCACGTTCGAAGTCATGCCTGCAATCTTATCGAGCGGCAAGGGTGTCCCTTGAAAACATTGCGCGGCCGCCTTAGTGGGCTTCTGGAGACCTTCACACCGGTTATCAGTCATCATCTTTTTTGTCCTAGTGTCTATTCCTATGAGTGATGTTCTGGAACTGGACTCCGTCAGCGTTGTCCGAGGTAAGAAGACCCTGCTGGACAAGGTCGACTGGCAGGTCAACGAGGGCGAACGGTGGGTCATCCTGGGCCCCAACGGCGCAGGCAAAACCACCCTCCTCCAGATTGCGGCAGCCCGGCTCCACCCCAGCAGCGGCACCGCAGGCATCCTTGACGAGATCCTTGGCCGGGTGGACGTTTTTGAGCTCCGCCCACGCATTGGCCTGTCCTCGGCAGCCCTTGCCACCCAGATCCCCGAGCATGAGAACGTCCTCAACGTGGTGGTCACCGCCGCGTACGGGGTGACCGGCCGCTGGCGGGAAGGGTACGAACGCGACGACGAGCGGCGCGCCTTCCGGCTCTTGAACGACTGGGGCATGGGCCCGCTGCTCAACCGGACCTTCGCCACCCTGTCCGAAGGGGAGCGGAAGCGCGTCCAGATCGCCCGCGCCCTGATGACCGATCCAGAGCTGCTGCTGCTGGATGAGCCGGGCGCCGGCCTGGACCTCGGCGGCCGCGAGGAACTGGTGCACAAGCTGGGCGAGCTTGCCCGCGACGAGGCAGCTCCGGCCATGGTCCTGGTCACCCACCACCTTGAAGAGGTCCCCCCTGGATTCACCCATGCCATGCTGCTGCGCGACGGCGGTGTGGTGGCCGCCGGCCCCATTACCGAGGTCCTCACCGAAGAGCACCTGAGCACCACGTTCGGCCTTCCCTTGGACGTGTCCGAAAACGCGGGCCGTTACACCGCAACGGCCCGCCGCTAAACGACGCCTGCCGCACCGTTGTGGAATTCTTCAGCAGCATCATTGTGTTCATCGCCGGCCTGTGGGCCGGCACCATCAACGCAGTAGTTGGCTCCGGCACCCTGGTCACCTTTCCGGTGCTCATAGCCCTGGGCGTGGCACCCGTAACGGCCTCGATGAGCAACGCCATGGGGCTGGTCTTCGGGACGGGCGCGGGAGCTTTCGGCTACCGCCGGGAGCTCGCAGGGCGTGGCCGCCAAGTGCTCCGCCTCCTGCCGGCGTCGGTCCTCGGCGGAATCACGGGGGCCTGGCTGCTGCTGCACCTGCCCGAACAGGTCTTCCACTACGTCGCCCCCGTCCTCCTTGTCCTTGCATTGTTGATGGTTGTCTTCCAGCCGCGGCTCCAGGACTGGGTGCGCAACCGCGAGACCAATCCCGAACACGCTGTCCGGGACAAGCGCCACGGATTCCTCCTGGTGCTCCTGGTCTACCTGGCCGGCGTGTACGGCGGCTACTTCGTTGCCGCCCAGGGAATCCTGCTGGTCGGCATTCTGGGCGTGTTCCTCACCGGCACCATCCAGAATGCGAACGCCATGAAGAACATCCTGGTGCTGGGCGTGAACATGGTGGCCGCCATCTCGTACCTGCTGTTCGCCTTCGACCGGATCAACTGGCTTGTAGTGCTGCTCATCGCTGTCAGTTCCACCATTGGCGGACTCATGGGGTCCAAGGTA
>Ga0308169_10005502_pt1 | contig 11497 bp, 6 predicted proteins | sample PhyBR1_2_FD_202139 | JGI IMG/M metagenome (GOLD analysis project Ga0308169, IMG submission 202139) | Phyllosphere microbial communities from UC Gill Tract Community Farm, Albany, California, United States - DLSLSB.R1 | ecosystem: Host-associated > Plants > Phyllosphere > Unclassified | place... | reverse complement strand
GGGGTGTCAGTCGATACGTTGAGTGACTGATACGCCGCCTTCGCGGGCAAGCCCGCTCCCACAGTTGGATTATGTTGTTGGTCAAATCCGCTTCACCCCAAAATCGGCTTCGGCACCGAAGGATCTTCTTCCTCCGGCTTCTTGACGAACACGCTGTACCGGGCTCCTTCCATCGATTCGAAGGCGATGAGTTTATCCACCAGCGGGCCGTTCAGGACCTTGCCGGCATTGAGCAGCAGCATGCCGTTGTCGGCGTTGAGGTTGCGCGCCAGGATCATGCCAGCCGTCAGCTCTCGGGTGCTCATGACTTGCACCGTCGGGTCGGACAAGGTCACGTCTTCAAGGTACTCACCGCACGCCTTGATGAAGTCCTCGATCAAGGCCGGGTCGTACAGCTTGCCGGCGTAGTTGCGGATGTAGACCAGTGCTTCATCGCTGTTCATCTGCCGTTCGAGGATCAGCCCGCGCTGCAGTTCGATGAAGTCCACCGCCAGTTTCAGTAGTCGCGAACCGAACGGAATGGCCTCGCCCTTGAGGCGATCGGGGAAGCCGCTGCCGTCCCAACGTTCCTGGTGATGGAGGATGATCCGCGCCGCGTCTTTCATCGGGTCCAGGGTCATCAGCAGCGACTCGCTCTGCTTCGGATAGGCCCGGTACAGATCGAGCTCACTGTGATGCAGCATGTCGGCAGGCGTGACCATCATGTTGTCGGTCCAGCTCAGCTTGCCGATGTTGTACAGCGCCGCGGCCATGGTCAGGTCGCGATCGGTGGATTCATCCAGGAAATGCAGCCGGCTGTAGACCCTGATCAGCTCGATGATCTGCCGGTTGGTCTGCTTGGCCTTGGGCAGGCGCAGGTTGGCGATCAACGAGAACACTTCGGTGCTGGTCACATAGCTGCGCTTGAGCTCGTCGTAGGCCAGGTCGAGCATGTCGGCGGTCTGTTGCAGCTCGGAGGTACGCGAGGCCACGCGCTTTTCCAGGGTCGCGTTCAGTGTCTTGAGCTGCTGGTTCTGCTCGCGGTTCAGCGCTTCGAGGCGCTGGCGCTCGCTTTCGGAATGCTGGTGGGCCAGGGCCTGGCGCAACGCCTGAACCAGTTCCTCGTCGTTCCACGGCTTGCTGAGGTAGCGATAGAGCTGCCCCTCGTTGATGGCCTTGGTCATCATGTCCACGTCGGCGTAGCCGGTGAGCAGGATGCGCAGCGTCGACGGATAGAGCTTGCGGATCTGCGCCAGCAGCGTCGCGCCGTCCATGTTGGGCATGCGCGCATCGGTCATCACCAGGTCGACCGGCCGCTCCTTGAGGATTTCCAAGGCCCTGGCGCCACTGTCGGCCAGCAGGATCTCATACGGCTGGCTGCGCAATAGTCGTCGCAGGCTATTGAGGATCGACTCTTCATCATCGACCAACAACACCGTGGGTTTGTTAACCGGAACGTCCGGCGTCTGATCTTCCATTTACAACCCCCTCCTATTAACGACAACCGTTCTACCTTACCCCCAAAAGACAGGCTAGTAGATTGCGAAAATTTAGAAACAATTTGCCATCACTGACCGGCACATCCCGATGAGACGACTATGCTCTACCCCATGAAGGGCCAAGTACAGGCCAGAATACTCATGCCAGCGAAAGGGATATCCGATGTGCCCACGGTTCTGTAGTCAGCATCTTCGCGGCATACGGCCATGAGCCTGCCGATGGAGAAAACCAATCGGCGGATCCTGATCGTCGATGACACCCAGACGATCCATGAGGATTTTCGCAAGATCCTCAGCCCTGATTCGCACCCAGAGGACGGCCTGAGCAGCGCCGAAGCGGCCTTGTTCGGCGAGCCAATAGCGGTTTCTGCCCAGAGTTTCGTGCTGGATTCAGCCTTCCAGGGCATGGAGGCCCTGAACAAGGTGGAGTCGTCGCTCGCCCAGGGGCAACCCTACGCCATGGCGTTCATCGACATGCGCATGCCCCCCGGCTGGGATGGCCTGGAAACCATCGAACGGCTGTGGCGCGCCGACCCCAAGCTGCAAGTGGCGCTGTGCACCGCTTATTCGGATTACTCCTGGGAAGACATCGCCCAGCGCCTCGACCTGGGCGATCGACTGCTCATCCTGAAAAAGCCCTTCGACGCCATCGAGATCCGCCAGATGGCCAGTGCCCTGACCGTCAAATGGCAGATGACCGAAGACGCCGCGCTGAAAATGGACATGCTCGAACGGGCGGTGGAGGAGCGCACCCGCGAGCTGGCCGACGCGAACATCATCGTGCAGAACAGCCCGACCATCCTCTATCGCCTGCGGGGCGAGCCACCGTTCGCCTTGATGTACATCTCCCATAACATCACCAAGTTCGGCCACGTCGCGGCGCAACTGATCAACGCGCCGGACTGGGCGCAGATCCTGATCCATCCCGATGACCAGGGCAAAGTCGACGAGGCCATGGTCCGCGTCCTGGACCGGGACAACGCGGGCGCCTCGATCGAGTTCCGCATGCGCACTGGCGACGACACGTTCCGCTGGGTGGAGAACCGCTACATTCCGGTGCGCAACGAGCAGGGCCTGCTGCTTGAGGTCGAAGGCATCATCCTGGACATCACCGAACGCAAGCTGGCCGAAGACAGAATCGCCCTGCTGGCCCGCACCGACGGCCTGACCGGGCTGGCCAACCGCGCCACCGTGATCGAGCGCCTGCATCAGGCCTTCGCCGCGGCGCGCCGGGGAGCCGCGCCATTTGCGATGTTTTACCTGGACCTGGATCACTTCAAGCGGATCAACGACACGTTGGGCCATCCCATCGGTGACCTGCTGCTGCAGGAAGTCGCTGCGCGGATCAAGGCCTGTACCCGGGAAAACGACGTGGTGGCGCGCCTGGGTGGCGACGAATTCGCCATCCTGCAACTGGATGTCCATGAGGCCACGCATTGCGCCGCGCTGGCGGCGAAGATTCGCGACACGCTGGTGGCGCCCTATTCCCTGGACGGCAACGACGTGCGGATTTCCGTGAGCATCGGCATTGCCCTGTACACCCCGCAGAGCCTGAGCGCCGACAGCCTGATGGCGCAGTCCGACATGGCCCTGTATCGCTCCAAGGAGAAAGGCCGCAACCAGTACCATTTCCATAACGAGGAGATCAACCAGGAAGTCACGGACCGGGTCGCCCTGGCCAGTGACCTGCGCCAAGCCATCGAAAACAACGAACTGCACCTGCATTATCTGCCCGAAGTCGACCTCGGCACCGGCAAGATCCTCGGCATGGGCGTGCAAGTGCGCTGGAACCACCCCCAACGTGGCTGGCTGGAACCGAAGTCATTCATGCCGGCCGCCGAGAAGACCGGCATCATCATCGGCCTGGGCCATTGGGTGCTGGACCAGGCCTGCCAGCAGATGCGCCAATGGCGCGACCAGGGCATGGCGCCGCCGGTGATCGCCATCGACCTGTCGCTGACCCAACTCAAGACCGGCCCGGAACTGATCTACGACGTGCTGCGCACCACCGCGCGCTGGGAGCTTGCACCCTGGGACCTGCGTTTCGACGTTACCGAGGCGACCCTGGCCCAGACCAAGTGGACCCACAACGATGTGCTGCCGCGCCTGTGTGAACTGGGCGTGCAGATTGCAATCGATGACTTCGGCACCGAGTACTCCTCGTTCGATTACCTCAAGACCTATCGGGTCAACCACCTCAAGCTTGCCCAGCGCTTTCTCGACAGCGCCAACGCCGACCCCGAGAACGCCACGACCCTGCGGGCGATCATTAACTTCGCCCGGGACGTGGGCATCGGCATCATTGCCGAAGGCGTCGAGACCCAGGAGCAACGCACCACGCTGATGTCCAGCGGCGGGGCGATGCAGGCCCAGGGGCACTATTTCAGCACCGTGGTCGACAGCGGCCAGGCCGCCGAACTGCTCAAGGCCGGCAGCATCGTCCCGGTGACGGACAACTGGACCCGGCCGCCGAGCCAGCTATCGGAGAGCATCCCATGAACCCGATGTCGGTACCTGCCAACCGGCGAATCCTGGTGGTGGATGACACACCGGCAATCCACCAGGACTTTCGCAAGATCCTCAGCCCCAGCGCCGGTGTCGACGATTCGCTGGACGACACCGAGAGCCTGCTGTTCGGCACGGCCCAGGTCAGTCGCCTGCAATTCCAGATCGACTCGGCCTATCAGGGTGAAGAGGCGCTGGAACTGGTCAAGCGCGCCCAATCCGAAGGCCAGCCTTATGCGCTGGTGTTCGCCGACATGCGCATGCCACCGGGCTGGGACGGCCTGCAAACCATCGAGCGGCTGTGGGAGGCCGACCCGCGCCTGCAGATCGCGTTGTGCACGGCGTTCTCGGATTATTCCTGGGAAACCATGTCCGAACGGATCGAGTTCGACGATCAGTTGCTGATTCTCAAGAAGCCCTTCGACACCCTGGAAATTCGTCAGATGGCCAGTGCCATGACCTGGAAATGGCAGTTGGCCCAGGATGCGGCGAGAAAAATGCGCAGCCTGGAGCGCACCATAGAAGAGCGCGTCCAGGAACTGCTCAAGGTCTCGCACCTGCTGCAATACGACGTGCTAACAGAGCTGCCCAACAGCATGTTGCTGGGCGATCGCCTGACCCAGAGCATGGCTCAGTGCCGCCGGCACGACCGGCAACTGGCGGTCATGTTCATCGGCCTGGACCGTTTCAAGCGCATCAATAACGCCTTGGGGCATCCGGTGGGCGACGAAATGCTCAAGCGGGTCGCCAGGGTGCTGGCGACCGTGGTGCGCGAATCCGATTCGGTGTTCCGCTATGGCTCCGATGAGTTCGTGGTGGTGCTGGGAGACGTCGTCGACCCGCAACAGACCAAGGGCGTGGCCGACAAGTTGCTGGCGGCCATCAGCGCGCCCCAACCCATCGACGGCCATGACCTGACCGTCACCGCGAGCCTGGGCATCAGCGTCTACCCGACAGACGGTTTCGACGCGGTGGCGCTGATCAAGAAAGCCGAAACGGCGATGCGTAACGTCAAGGAGAACGGCCCCAATGACTACCGATTCTTCACCGAAGACATGAACCGTCGGGCCCGGCAGCAACAGACCATCGAATCGGGCTTGCGCCTGGCACTGCAACGCAAGGAGTTTTTGCTGCACTACCAGCCCAAGCTCGACCTGACGAGCGGCAAAGTGGTTGGCGTCGAAGCGCTGGTGCGCTGGAATCGACCGGATACAGGCATGGTCTACCCCTCGGATTTCATTCCGGTGGCCGAGGACAGCGGGCTGATCGTGCCGCTGAGCCAATGGGTGCTCCAGGAAGCCTGCCAGCAAGCCTGCCGCTGGCAGGCCGAGGGGATGCGCCCGTTGTACCTGTCGGTCAACGTCTCGGCCATCGACTTTCGCCAGCGCGGCTTCGTCGAAGGCATCGCCCGCACCCTCAAGGAAACCGGCCTGGACCCGACACAGTTAGAACTGGAGATTACCGAAAGCGTGCTGATGCAAAACGTCGATACCACCGTCGGCATCCTCAAGGCCATCAAGCAATTGGGGGTACGACTGGCCATCGACGACTTTGGCACAGGCTATTCAAGCCTCAGCTATTTGCAGAAATTTCCGGTGGACGTATTGAAGATCGACCAGTCGTTCGTAGGCGACCTGAGCATCGACAGCAACGACGCCAAACTGGTGAGCACGATCATCAGCCTGGGCAAGAGCTTGAACCTGCACATCATCGCCGAAGGCGTGGAGACCCGTGAGCAACTGGAGTTTCTCAAGGTCCACCAGTGCGAGGAGGCCCAAGGGTACTACTTCAGCAAAGCGGTGGAGCCCCAGGCCTTCGCCCAATGGATGACTGAGTGGGAGCTACGCCAGAACCCGTTTTCGTGAACACCCGAGTTTCCTCAACCAAAGTTTCAAGGAAAGCATCCCATGGCGTCACATGGACTGATTCTGGCTCTCGGCCTGCTCGTGGGATCAAGCGTGAGCGTTCACGCCGAGCCGCTGGACGAACCGCTCAAGCCACTGCCACCCGTTCCTGCCCTCGACCCCAAGCGCGTCCAACTGGGCCAGCGGTTGTTCAATGATCCAAGGCTGTCGATCAATAACACCTTGTCCTGCGCCAGCTGCCATCGCCTGGACAAGGGCGGTGCCGACGACAAGGCGCTTTCCCTGGGCTTCGACGGCAAACCCGTGGAGGTCAACACGCCGACCGTATTCAACGCCAGCCTGAACTTCCACCAGTTCTGGGACGGTCGCGTCGACACCTTGGAAGAGCAGGTGCACTTCGTGGTGATCAGCCCCACGGAGATGGGCAATACCTGGGAAACGGTGGTCAAGCGCATTGCCGACAACCCGGGCTATGCCAAGGACTTTTCCGAGGCTTACCCCGAGGGCGTGAGCGAGGCCAGCATCCGCAACGCCCTGGCCGATTACGAACGCACCCTGCAGACGCCTCATTCACGCTTCGACCAGTACCTGCAAGGCAATACCGACATCCTGACCCCCCGGGAAAAGTTCGGCTATCAGCGCTTCAAGGAATACGGCTGCATCGCTTGCCACCAGGGCGTGAACATCGGCGGCAACATGTTCCAGAAATTCGGCGTCATGGGCGATTACATTCAAGACCGGGGCAATCCTACCCGGGCCGACGAAGGGCGCTTCAACGTCACGGGTGACGAAGCGGATCGGCAGGTCTTCAAGGTGCCCAGCCTGCGCAACGTGGCCATCACAGCGCCGTATTTCCATAGCGGGTCGGCACCGACCCTGGAACGCGCGGTGGAAGTGATGTTCAAGTACCAGTTGGGACGCGAACCGGCCGGCAAGGATACGGAGCTGATCGTTGAATTCCTCAAGACCCTGACCGGCGAATGGGAGGGCAAGCCTCTATGACCACTCTGAGACGCTTCGGCCTGGCGTTCATCGGTCTGTTACTGGCTTCGATCCTGCTGTTCATGTACGTCGAGACGGGCGCCCAGCAAGCCGCTTCCTATATCGAAGCCCGGGACCTGGTTCGCCTGCTCAAGCAGCAGGATGCGATCTGGGACAATGAAGTGCTCAAGGCCCGTGTAGCCTTGAGCCACAACTACGACCCCCTGGTCTCGCCCCTGCATGAGATGAATGGCCTGTGGCAACGCCTCGACGCCATCGAGTCGGTCCCGGGCCGCCATGCCGCCACACTCTGGGAAAGCCTGCGCAGCGATTACTTGCAGGCAGTCAAGGAAAAAACCCGGCTGGTGGAGCAGTTCAAGTCCCATAACGCGTTATTGCGCAATTCCCTGGCTTTCCTGCCCACCGCCGAAGACGACATCCAGGGCGAGTTCTCACGGCTGTCGGATGCGGACAGGTTGCAACTGCAGAACGTCGCCATCGAAACCTACGACCTGCTGCTCAGCAGCATGGAGTTCGCCCAGGTCACCACCCCCGAAATTGCCGCTGAGGTCCTGCTTGGCCTGAACAAGCTGGAAATCAACAAGGAGCGCTTGCCCGCGAAACTCCAGAGCTCTGTTGATATCCTTCGCCGGCACATTGCGCTGATCCTGCGCGAACAACCTCGGGTCAACGAGTTGTTGCAGGGCATCCAAGCGATTTCCGTGGCAAGCCGCCTGGACACCATTACCAACCTGCTGGAGAAGGATCAGGAAACAGCTGCCGCCAAGCATCAGCGTAACCACGTCTACCTGCTGGTGTTCGCCACGTTCCTGGTGCTGATCCTGATCTGGCTGGCGATCAGACTGGTGCGCAGCTTTGCCGAAATCAAGCGGGTCAACAGCGCCCTGCAAACCGGCAACGACGAACTGGAGCAACGGGTCGAGGAGCGCACCCGCCAGCTCAAGGACACCCAAAGCGAACTGATGGACACCGCCCGCCAGGCCGGCATGGCGGAAATCGCCACCAACGTGCTGCATAACGTCGGCAATGTGCTCAACAGCGTGAACATCTCCGCCGACCTGGTCAGCCGCAAACTGCGCAGCAGCAAAGCCCTTGGCCTGGCCAAGGCGATGCAACTGATCAACGAACACGCCGATGACCTGGGGCACTTCCTCACCGAGGACGCGAAAGGCAAACTGCTGCCGGGTTACCTCAATCAACTGGTCGAGGCCATCGCGCTCGAACAGCAAAGCCTGACCGACGAGCTGGCCCAGTTGAGCAAGAGCGTGGACCACATCAAGGACATCGTCTCCACGCAGCAATCCTATGCCGGCGCCAACAGCCTGCTGGAACCGCTGGTGGTCAGTGAACTGCTCGAAGACGCCCTGCGCATGAACTCCGGCGCCCTGACCCGCCATCATGTTACGGTGATCAAGGAATACGGCGAGGTGCCCAGGATCATGGGCGACAAGCACCGCTTGCTGCTGATCTTGATCAACCTGATCAGCAACGCCAAATACGCCATGGCAGGAGTTTCCAACCATGCGCGGAACATGACCCTGAAGGCCGCCGTCCTCGACGGCGAGACCCTGACCATCAGCGTCAAGGACGAAGGCGAAGGCATTCCGGAAGAGAACATGACGCGCATCTTCGCCCATGGTTTCACCACACGTAAGGAAGGTCACGGCTTCGGCCTGCACAGCTGCGCATTGGCAGCGATTGAAATGAACGGCCACCTCACCGCTCACAGTGAGGGGCCAGGCACAGGAGCGACGTTCGAGTTGCAACTGCCCCTGAAACTCGCAGAAGGTGAGCCATGAATAGCCTGAGTAACCGCCGTATTTTGCTGATCGACGATACACCCGCCATTCATGACGATTTTCGCAAGATCCTCACGCCAGAGGATGAAACCAATGCCGATTTGCAGGACATGGAAAGCGCATTGTTCGGCGATGCGCCGAAGCCTGCCGCCACGGTGTTCGAGCTCGATTCGGCCTACGGCGGCCAGGAAGGCCTGAGGAAACTGCTGGAAGCCGCGGCGAAAGGACGCCCTTATGCCCTGGCCTTCGTCGACATGCGCATGCCCGAAGGCTGGGATGGTGCCAAGACCATCGAAGAGCTCTGGAAGCACGACCCGCAGCTTCAGGTCGTGGTCTGTACCGCGTATTCGGATTATTCCTGGGACGAACTGCTCGATCGCCTGAACGGCCATGATCGGTTGCTGATCCTGAAGAAACCCTTCGACAACATCGAAGTCCAGCAGATGGCCAACACCCTGACCACCAAATGGGAAATGACCTCCCGGGCCCGCCTGAAGATGAACAAGCTCGAAGACCTGGTGGAGCAGCGCACCCAGGCGTTCAAGCAGGCCAGCGAGCTGCTGCAAATGGAAATCGACGAACGCAAGATGCTCGAAAGCCAGCTGGTGCAGTCGGAAAAACTCGCCTCGCTGGGCCAGTTGGCGGCCGGCGTGGCTCACGAAATCAACAACCCGATCGGTTTCATTTCTTCCAACCTGGGGGCGCTGGATGGCTACTTCGGCAAGCTCCAGGAAATGCTCACGGCTTATGGCAGTGCCGAGCAAGACATTGCTTCGCAGGAACAGGTGATGCAGCTCAAAAAGCTGCGCGACCAGGTGGAACTGGATTTCCTGGTCGAAGACATTCCGGTGCTGATCAAGGAAACCAAGGACGGCATCGCCCGGGTCGGGCAGATCGTCAAGGACCTGAAGGACTTCTCCCGCGTCGATTCCAATCAGGAGTGGCAGTTGGCCAATCTGCAACAAGGCATCGATTCGACGCTGAACATCGTCGCCAATGAAATCAAATACAAGGCCGACGTGATCAAGCAATACAGTCCATTGCCGGAAGTCGAATGCCTGCCGTCGCAGATCAACCAGGTGATCATGAACCTGATCGTCAACGCCGCCCAGGCCATCGGCCCGGAGCGCGGCACCATCACCTTGCGTAACGGCGTGATGGACGAAAGCGTGTGGATCGAAGTCACCGACAACGGCTCGGGCATCCCACCGGAAACCCTGCAGAAAATCTTCGACCCGTTCTTCACCACCAAGCCCGTCGGCCAGGGCACGGGGCTTGGGCTGTCGCTGTCCTACGGGATCGTGAAAAAACACCACGGCGACATCACCGTGCGCAGCGAAGTCGGTGTCGGTACCACCTTTCGCGTGGAACTGCCGATGCGGCAGATGAAACAGGCGGGCTGAAGAGCCTGGAACATCGATCGTTCAGAGCCAGACACACCCGTGGCGAGGGAGCTTGCTCCCGCTGGGGTGCGAAGCAGCCCCTCTCTCTCAAACGCCACGCGTTCACTCTGATCCACCGCGTCGCCGGGTTTCAGGGCCGCTGCGCGCCCCAGCGGGAGCAAGCTCCCTCGCCACGGGATTGGGTTTCATCATGTCCACCACAAGGCTCGTTTTCCTGAGTACCATACCCCCCACCAAGCGCCCAATCCCAAGGAAACCGCATGAGCCTGTCGCTGCTGAGTCGTTACGCCTTCTTTGCCGGCTGTGTGATCTTCACCCTCATCAGCCTGCCGTTCCTGCAGCATGACTGGCTCTGGCCAATCACCCTGGTGACCGGGCTGCTGAGCCTGCTGGGGCTGTTCGACCTGTTGCAAAGCCGCCACGCGGTACGGCGCAACTATCCGATCCTGGGCAACATCCGCTACCTGGTCGAAGGCATCCGCCCGGAGATCCGCCAGTACCTGCTCGAATCCGACAGCGAGGCCCTGCCCTTTTCCCGGGCCCAACGCTCGCTGGTGTATTCCCGGGCCAAGAACGAAAGCGCCGACAAACCCTTCGGCACCCTGATCGACGTCTACCAGACTGGGTTCGAGTTCATCGGCCACTCCATGCGCCCCGCCCCACTGAGCGACCCCAGCGGTTTTCGCGTCACGGTCGGCGGCCCGCAATGCACCCAGCCGTACTCGGCGTCAGTGTTCAACATCTCCGCCATGAGCTTCGGCTCCCTGAGCGCCAACGCCATCCGCGCGTTGAACCAAGGCGCCAAGCTGGGCAATTTCGCCCATGACACCGGTGAAGGCAGCATCAGCCCCTACCACCGCGAACACGGCGGCGACCTGACCTGGGAGCTGGGCAGCGGCTACTTCGGCTGTCGCACCAGCGACGGGCGCTTCGACCCCGAGCGCTTCGCCGCCCAGGCGCAGAATCCGCAAGTGCGGATGATTGAAATCAAGATGAGCCAGGGCGCCAAGCCCGGCCACGGCGGGATCCTGCCCAAGCACAAGGTCACCCGGGAAATCGCCGAGACCCGCGGCATTCTCATGGGCGAGGACTGTGTTTCACCGGCCTGCCACAGCGCGTTCTCCACACCGATCGAGCTGATGCAGTTCGTCCAACAATTGCGCGAACTGTCCGGCGGCAAACCGGTGGGCTTCAAGTTCTGCCTGGGCCACCCCTGGGAATTCATGGGCATCGCCAAGGCCATGCTGGAAACCGGCATCCTGCCCGATTTCATCGTGGTCGACGGCAAGGAAGGTGGCACCGGCGCCGCGCCAGTGGAGTTCACCGACCACATCGGCGTACCGCTGCGCGAGGGCTTGCTGTTCGTGCACAACACCTTGGTGGGCCTGAACCTGCGGGACAAGATCAAGCTCGGCGCCAGCGGCAAGATCGTCAGCGCCTTCGAC
>Ga0308169_10005501_pt1 | contig 11497 bp, 9 predicted proteins | sample PhyBR1_2_FD_202139 | JGI IMG/M metagenome (GOLD analysis project Ga0308169, IMG submission 202139) | Phyllosphere microbial communities from UC Gill Tract Community Farm, Albany, California, United States - DLSLSB.R1 | ecosystem: Host-associated > Plants > Phyllosphere > Unclassified | place... | reverse complement strand
GGTTAGCCATCAGCATGCGCACCATAAACTCCGGATCAATCAAAGGTGGTCCCAGGGGATGGCCAACTAGACACGTAGATCGCTGCTATCACGTCTTCCTTGTTCCCAAAATGCTGATAGATCAATCCCACACTCGTCTCGCTCTCAGCTCGGATGATATCGATGGTGGTTGCATCGATTCCCTGCTCATTGAACAGCCGTAGGGCACAGCGAAGAATCTGCCGTTCGGACTCGGCACGTCGCCCGGGATAACAGCGCTCAAGGAGATCAGCAGGTTCCATTCTTCAGTCCGGCCAAAAAAACGTGATGGTAAGTGAACGGAGAGCGCGTACGAGCCGTTGACGGCTTGCCAAAATACGAATATTGTTCCGTTGCAGAATAATATTCTGTAAGTTACTCTACCGTTCACTAGATCAGAGGTCACCCTTCATGAGCCAGACTCTCGGCATGTACCAAAGCGTTGGCGCTTCAGCTTTCAGCAACATGGCCTGCCAAATGGCCCCCTACTTCGGCACCATCACTCCGGAAATTTCCGTGCTGACTCCCGGTCGCGCTGAAGTGAAAGTGCCTTTCCGCAAAGAAATCACCAACCATCTCGCCTCTGTTCACGCTATCGCACTGTGTAACGCTGCAGAGCTCGCCGGCGGCATGATGACCGAAGTATCCATTCCTAGCGGCGCAAAATGGATTCCGAAAGGCATGACCGTCGAGTATCTGGCTAAAGCCAAGACTTCCGTTCATGCAATCGCCGACGGCGGTGAAATCGATTGGGAATCGTCGGGCGACAAAGTCGTTCCGGTCGAAATTTTCGACGAGGCCGGCGTGAAGGTCTTTACCGCACGCATCACCATGAATGTGAAGCTTGGCTAAGTAGCTGGCCGACCAGCCGCTTCCATAGCGGTTGGTTTTTTCGGCTCACACCTGAGCGTCTGATCACTGCCGGTGCTCAGCACCTATAGGCAAGTCGGCGCTCGAGTTTGAAGGTTCTTTCTACGGCTAATTAGATGATGGCCGGAAGGAGCGCCTGCGTATATTCCCAATCCATTACTGGATACAGAGTGCTGACCATACACAGAGTCTGCACGTAATCCAGGACACGCCGGAGACCATTAATGAGCTCTGCAACCTACCCTAAGCTGCTTTCTCCGCTAGATCTTGGCTTCACGACACTCAAGAACCGTACGCTAATGGGCTCTATGCACACTGGTTTGGAGGAGAAGCCGAATGGCTTCGAGCGTATGGCGGCATTCTTCGTCGAGCGTGCGAAAGGAGGAGTCGGCCTCATTGTAACCGGAGGGATCGCTCCGAACGCGGAGGGCGGGGTGTACTCCGGCGCGGCCAAGTTGACCACCGTCGAAGAAGCCGAGAAGCACAAGATCGTCACCCGCGCGGTGCACGAGGTGGGCGGCAAGATCTGCATGCAGATCCTCCATGCCGGTCGTTATGCCTACAGCCCGAAGTCGGTGGCACCGAGCGCCATTCAGGCCCCGATTACGCCGTTTAAACCTGCGGAGCTGGATAACGAGGGGGTAGAGAAACAGATTCAGGATTTCGTCACTTGCTCTGTACTGGCCCAGCAGGCCGAGTACGACGGTGTCGAGATCATGGGTTCAGAAGGTTACTTCATCAACCAGTTCATTGCTGCTCATACCAACCACCGCACTGATCGCTGGGGGGGAAGCTACGAGAACCGTATGCGCCTTCCGGTAGAAATCGTTCGACGAGTGCGCGAAGCGGTAGGCCCGAACTTCATCATCATCTATCGCCTATCGATGCTCGATTTGGTCGAAGGAGGCAGTAACTGGGACGAGATCGTCCTCCTGGCCAAAGCCGTTGAGAAGGCCGGTGCCACCATTATCAATACCGGCATCGGCTGGCACGAGGCACGCATTCCGACCATCGCCACCAAGGTGCCGCGAGCGGCCTTTACCAAGGTCACTGCAAAAATGCGTGGCGAGGTAACAATCCCACTGTGCACAACCAACCGTATTAACACTCCAGAAGTGGCGGAACAGGTGCTAGCCGAGGGTGATGCCGATATGGTGTCGATGGCTCGTCCGTTCCTCGCCGACCCTGACTTCGTCAACAAGGCCGCCGCCGGCCGCGCCGACGAAATCAATACTTGCATCGGCTGCAATCAGGCCTGCCTCGACCACACTTTTAGCGGCAAGCTGACGAGTTGTTTGGTCAACCCGCGCGCGTGTCACGAGATCGAGCTGAACTACATCCCCACCACCACCGTGAAGAAGATCGCCGTGGTCGGTGCCGGCCCAGCGGGCCTTTCCGCCGCCACCGTGGCGGCCGAGCGTGGCCACAGTGTGACCCTATTCGACGCGGCCAGCGAAATCGGTGGTCAATTCAATGTCGCCAAGCGCGTTCCTGGTAAGGAAGAGTTCTACGAGACCCTGCGCTACTTCAAGAGGAAGCTGGAAATCACCTGCGTCGACCTTCGCCTCAATACCCGTGTGTCGGCCGAGGACTTGGCCAGGGGCAGCTTCGACGAGGTGATCCAGGCTACGGGCATCGTGCCGCGCAGCCCGGCCATCGAAGGCATCGAACACTCAAAGGTCATCAGCTATCTAGATGCCCTCCTTCAGCGTAAGCCGGTCGGCCAGAAGGTCGCGGTGATTGGTGCCGGTGGCATCGGCTTCGACGTCTCCGAGTTCATCACCCATAGCGGCGACGCCGCCAGCCTGAACCGGGACGCCTTCTGGAAGGAGTGGGGCATCGACGCGGCACTCAGCACGCGGGGTGGTGTCGCCGGAATCAAAGCAGAGGTGCAGCCGGCGGCTCGCGAGGTATTCTTACTGCAGCGCAAGAAGTCTAAGGTTGGCGATGGACTGGGTAAAACCACTGGCTGGATTCACCGCACCGGCCTGAAGCACAAAAACGTGCAGATGATTAACTCGGTTGAGTATCTCAAGATTGATGATGACGGATTACACATAAGCGTTGCTGGTGGCGAGCCTAAAGTTCTGTCGGTAGACACCGTAATTGTCTGCGCAGGGCAAGACTCGCAGCGCGAACTGCATGAAAGTCTCGTGGCCATCGGGCAGCGGGTGCACGTGATTGGTGGCGCTGATGTGGCTGCCGAGTTGGATGCCAAGCGTGCGATCAACCAAGGCTCGCGCTTGGCCGCCGAGCTTTAATGCAGGAGAGCGTAACCCAACATGGCGGCATGCCTCATGCCTCTTCTTCAGCGCAGTTCTTCGGCCGAGCGCCATAACCTTTCGGTGGTCATCCGACTGTCCAGGCAGATTGATTTGATCTCTCTGTCGGCAATTCCGGCAGGCCTATTGGCGCTGGGTTGCGGGGTCTATTTGGCTTTGCAGCGTTGGCTCAGTTATGCAGGCGGATACTTCTGTTGGCTTTGGGAGGTATAAGAACCAGAACCAGAACCAGGCTACTGGATGCTGGGCGCTTGCTGATAAGCCAGCATGGTTTTGGTGGTATGGGAGTCATCGAACTATTGCAGACAGCCGATGTTTCTCGTGGGTCCCTCTACCATCACCACGAGTCCAAGGAAGGACTCGGGCTGCAGTTGTTGCGGGAGTGCTTCGATGTGTGTTTCGCCGGTCTCAGAGGTCTGGAGGATGTACCGCAGCTGGATAGCTTTATATTTTACCGTTCAGCCTCTGAGCGATTGCTCCACCGGAACACAAGAGATGCCTTGGCGTGTCTTGTTTTTTTTTATGCGATGTTCACCGATGCAACCGGCTCTCGCGTGACAGAGCGTGCAGCCAGGAAGGCAAGCACGGCCGCCACGCCCAGCAACGCGGCGCTCAACTCGAAGGTTGCGCGATAGCCGCTCAAGTCAAACACCAGCCCGCCAACGGTTGCACCCGAGGCAATGGCCAGTTGAATGATCGCCACCATTAAGCCGCCTCCCGCTTCAGCAGCCTCTGGCAATGTTCTGGCCAGCCATGTCCACCATCCCACCGGAGCTGCCGTTGCAACCAGTCCCCAGAGACCCAACAAGACAGTGGTGATGGCAGCCGAACTGCCGAATGAAACGAGCGCCAGTGCGATCACCCCCATCAATATCGGAATGACGATGAGCGTGCGATGCAGGCCATTTTTCAAGAAGGCTTCAATCAGGAAGGTTCCCGCGAGCCCAGCCAGACCCAAGACGAGCAACATCAGCGACAGCGTGGAAACACTGACGTGTGTGACCGTTTCAAGGAACGGGCGCAGGTAGGTAAACAGCATAAACTGCCCCATGAAAAAGACACTGACCGCCACCATACCTAAAGCGACCGGTAGGCTTTTCATCAACTTGAAGACATTCCCAGTGCCCGAACCACTTTGTGACTTCATTGCCGGAAGGCTAAACAGAAGCCAGGCAGAGGCGACCACTGCTACGGGGATAACGCACAAAAACGCACCGCGCCAGCCGATCAACGCGCCAAGGAAACTGCCCAGCGGCGCTGCAATCACTGTTGCCAGAGCGTTGCCGCCGTTGACGATTGCCATGGCGCGAGTGATCTGATCTTCAGGCACCAGGCGCATGGCGGTTGCGGCCGACAGCGACCAGAAGCCGCCTATCGCTACCCCGATCAACGCGCGACCGATCATGAATACCCAGTAGTTCGGCGCGAAAGCGACCACTGTTCCCGAAATGATCATCAGCACAGTCAGTGACAACAGCAGAGGTTTGCGGTCGACCCGCGCCGCCACCGAAGCGATCAGGAGGCTGGTGAACAGCGCAAACAGCCCAGAGACAGAAATGCCCTGGCCCGCTTGCCCCTCGGTAATATGCAAATCGGCGGCAATCGGCGTCAGCAGGCTGACGGGCATGAATTCCGACGCCACCAGCACGAAGGCTGCAAGTGACATGGCAAATACGGCGCCCCACGATTGTTCAACTTTCGGCGGGGTGTGAAGGGAGTGGCTGGTCATTGATTGAGTCCTGTCATGCGCGAAGCGTCGCGGCCCCGTAAACGAGGCCGCGAGAGAGAACCGGTGTCCGGCCAGTTACTTCAGGTTGCTTTTGAAGAACGAGGTCAGCTTGGCGAATGGAATGAGGTTGACCCGGTCGTAAAGATCCACATGCCCGGCATCTGGAACGATGAGCAGTTCTTTCGGTTCGGCAGCGCGTTTGTAGGCGTCCTCACTGAACTCGAGTGAGTGCGCCTGGGCGCCAGCAATGAACAACAGTGGGCGAGGGGAGATCGTCTCGATGTCGTTGAACGGATAGAAGTTCATGAATTTCACGTTGCTGGTGAGCGTCGGCATGGTGGTTGTCTGCGCCGAAGCACTGGCAGGCGTAACCTCACCTCGTGGAGTGCGGTAGAAGTCGTAAAACTCGTCACCCACGGCGTTTCCGGTCAGTTTGAGTGGTGAGCCGCTGGTATAGCGGGTCTGGCCACCCTGGAACTCCACGTCTCGCTGCTGCGCCGCCTCGCGAATGATCTGCTGGCGCTGTTCAGCCGTTACACCGTGCTTGAGGCCATTACGATTGGCCGCGCCCATGTCGTACATGCTGACGGTGGCGATGGCCTTGAGGCGCGGATCAATCTTCGCCGCGCTGATGGCAAAGCTACCACTGCCACAGATGCCGATGACGCCGATACGTTCACGATCAACGATGGGTCGAGTGCCGAGAAAGTCCACGGCGGCACTGAAGTCTTCGGCGTAGATATCAGGCGAGACTGCCTGACGAGGCGTGCCCTCGCTTTCGCCCCAGAAGGACAAGTCCAGCGACAACGTGACAAATCCTTGCTCGGCCATTTTGGTGGCGTAGAGGTTTGCGCTTTGCTCTTTCACCGCGCCCATGGGGTGGCCAACGATGACGGCGGCGTTTTTCGTTTTCGGGTCGAGGTCTTTCGGGGTGAACAAGTTGCCCGCGACTTTCATGCCGTATTGATTGTTGAAAGTGACTTTTTCAACGGTCACTTTCTCGCTTTTGTAGAAGTTGTCTGCACCGTTTGACATATCGGCTCCCATTGAAGAAAAAGAGGTAACAAGTAGCCCGAGGGCGAGAAAAATACCTTTCACTGGATCATCCTTTCGGTTGAGTCGTTATTGGCTGGAGTCTTTCGCTTGGGCAACCAATGTGGCGTTGTCGATCACGAAGCGATACTTGACGTCACCCTTGAGCATCCGTTCGTAGGCGTCGTTGATCTGATCGGCTCGAACCAGTTCGATGTCGGCGACGATGCCGTGTTCGGCGCAGAAATCGAGCATTTCCTGCGTTTCAGGGATGCCGCCGATCATCGAGCCGGCGATCGTTCGGCGCTTCATGATCAGGTTGAACACATTGGGTGATGGATGCGGCGAGGCGGGCGCACCGACTAGCGTCAGCGCACCGTCGCGCTTTAGCAACACCAGAAAAGCATCCAGATCGTGGGGCGCTGCGACGGTGTTGAGGATGAAGTCGAAGCTCTTGGTATGCGCGGCCATCTCCTCAGCGTTGCGCGATACCACAACTTCGTCTGCGCCCAACTCCTTCGCCGCTTCGCGCTTGGATTCGGACGTGGTGAACGCCACAACGTGGGCGCCCATCGCATGGGCCAGTTTGATGCCCATGTGGCCCAACCCACCAATGCCGACCACACCGATTTTCTTGCCCGGCCCGGCGTGCCAGTGACGCAGCGGAGAATATGTGGTGATGCCCGCACACAGCAGCGGCGCGACGGCGGCCAATTGCTCCTCCGGGTGACTGATGCGCAGGACATAACGCTCATGCACCACAATCTTTTGCGAGTAGCCGCCCAGCGTCCAGCCGGGCGCATCTGGCGTCGGAAAGTTGTAGGTGCCGATCATGCCATCGCAGTAGTTTTCCAGGCCGGATTCACAGTCGTCACAGTGTTTACAGCTGTCTACGATGCAACCGACCCCCACCAGATCGCCGACTTTAAAGTCCGCAACATGCGCGCCGACCGCCGATACACGTCCCACAATTTCGTGTCCCGGTACGCAGGGGTACTGCGTGCCTGCCCATTCGGCACGCACCTGATGCAAGTCCGAATGGCATATACCGCAGAAGGCGATATCAATCTGAACGTCATGGGCGACCGGGGAACGGCGAGTGATCTGCAAAGGCTCAAGGGGTTTGTCGCCCGCATGAGCACCATAGGCATGTACAAGCATGGAAAGTCCTCGATGGTGTGTCGGATGAACATTTTCCCGCTCTACTTGAACTGATAACAGTGTATTACGCTGGTTTACTTGCCTGATTCTATGAGCCTTCGATGTTTTGCGGGACGGTTGCGTGCGGGCGAGTTAGAGTTCAGCGAAGAGCTAGGAGACGAACATGATGACCCAACACGAACCCGCCACATCGCCCCAGGAGGCGCTCGCCCAAGTCATTGGCTCTCGGGTCTTGAACCCCGGCGACTACGCAACCTCGATTGCGGGCCTCGGGTTCTTTCGGCGCGAACACCCGACGCCGCCCATCGTGTGCATGGTCGAGCCGAGCATCATTATTGTCGCCCAAGGCGAGAAACAGCTGTGGGTAGGCGGTGAGGGTTACCCCTACGACACTGCGCGATTTCTGGTCACCTCATTGGATTTGCCTGCCAACTCGGAGGTGCTTTCGGCGAGTCCGGAGCAACCCTGCCTGGGGCTGACGTTCAAGCTCGATTTGCGCATGCTAGCCGAGCTGATAACGCAGGGTGACCTGCCGCCCACCCGTGAACGTTCAGTTACTAAAGGGGTAGGCATTGGTTCAATGACCGCAGCCATGCTGGCGTCGTTCGAACGCCTATTGGCGCTGCTTGATGAGCCGGAAGCCATTCCTGTCCTCGCACCCTTGATCCAGCGTGAAATTCACTACCGTCTCTTGAAAAGTGATCAGGCGGGTCGGCTTCGACAGATAACTTCTGTAGATGGTCAAGGTTATCGGATCGCGAAAGCCATCGATTGGTTGAAGTTGAATTACACCTCGGCGCTTCGAGTCGATGAGCTAGCGGCCCGTGTCCAGATGAGTACGCCAACCTTCCATCACCACTTCCGCCAACTCACCGCAATGAGCCCCTTGCAGTATCAGAAGTGGCTTCGACTGAATGAGGCAAGACGATTGATGCTCAATGAACACCAGGACGTATCCAGTGCGGCTTTCAAGGTTGGATATGAAAGCCCTTCCCAGTTCAGCCGCGAATACAGTCGATTGTTTGGAGTTGCTCCTAAACGAGATATCGCAGCGTTACGAAAGGCAGGCTAGGGACGTTGTATGGTCTTTCGGCGGGTCAGGCCGGTGTAAGGATCAGGTCACGCTAATGGCCGCTCGCGCTTTGGAGGCAGAGGTGAGCCGCATACGAGCCGCACCCATGGCTATTGCTCAAACGTCGACTGTCTCCGCCAGATGCGCCATCAGCCACTGGCGAAAGCGTTCGACGCTTTGTCTATGTGGGGGCCGACCTTGAGGTTCCAGCAGGCAGAACTGAGCGTCTGTGCACAGGGTGGTTTGCGTCGGTCGAACGAGGTCGCCAGTTTGCAAATGGTTGCTGAGTAGGCCCGACCAAGCCAAAGCGATTCCCTGGCCAGCCAGCGCCGACTGAATCAACATTGAATAGCTGTTGATATTGATGCGCCGCCGAGGTTCAGGAGCTTGGTAGCCAAGACGTTGAAACCATTCCTTCCAGCCAATCCAGTCTCGTTGCGGGTCTTCAAACCATAACCAGGTACACGCCCCTAGCTGTTCCAGCGTATGAATCTCTGGATGCTGCGCTAGAAAGGCAGGGCTGCAGACCGGGAAAATTTCTTCGTTGAACAACGGAGTAACTTTCATGTTTTTTGGTGGGGTGCTGCAGTAGTAAAGCGCCAGATCACAGTCCAGCCGGGAAAAATCACTGACTTGATCCGTCGCGATAATGCGCAGATCTATCTCCTCATTCTGGCGTTGGAACTCCGATACGAGCGGCAGTAGCCACAACGATGCCATCGCTGTGCTGGTAACGACGGTTACCTGCCGGGCGCCTTGCCAATGGAGCATTCCCGCTGTGGCATGGGCGATTTGCTGCAGCGTATCGCGGACGCTCTCGTAATACTGGCTGCCCGAGGCGGTGAGGCTGATCTCACGGGTCGTACGGGTGAAAAGTGCCGTGCTCAAATAGTCTTCGAGCAAACGAATCTGACGGCTGATCGCGCCTTGAGTGACGTTTAATTCGCGGGCTGCCAAGGTGAAGCTCAAATGGCGGGCCGCGGCTTCAAACGCCACCAGGCTATTGAGTGGCGGCAAGGGTTGCAGCTTCATCAGGTAGGGTCACTGTATTTTTGATTTTGCATCGTGCACAGATATTGTGCAGAAACTAGGGTGCAGTGACTACCTGTTAATGATGTAAGACTAGAGGTCAATGATTAGGTCAGAAGTGGGCTTGCTGCAGCAAAGCAAGCGCAGGCCCTTGTCGATCTCACGTTGTCTGATCCCACCGTTGTGGTTCATTTCCACAGTACCCTTAAGCAGGGCTGTTTTGCAGGTGCCGCAAACACCCTGACTGCAGGAGGACGGCACGATTGCGCCGGCTTTTTTGGCAGCACTCAGCACGGTCTGATTACCCGGCATGCTGAACGTCCTCCCCGAACGCGACAGGGTTATCGTAAACACGTCTTGCTGATCGGTCGGAGAGGCTTGCTCGATCAGAGGTTCTTCATTCAGTACCGAAATGTCGAAGCTTTCCTGATGGTAGTGGTCGAAATCGAACGCCGCTTCCCTGAGAACTGATTTGACTGCTTCCATGTAACCCTGGGGCCCACAGGTAAAGATTTCCCGTTCCTGGAAGTCCGGCACTTGCTGGCTTAATAAAGGCAAATCGAGTCGACCTATAGGCTGTCGCCATTCGGCGGTTTCGCCAAATCCTTCGCAAATATTTATGACCCGCAGCCCTGTCATACCGGCCTGCATACGTTTCAACTCTTCGTGGAAGATGATGTCAGCGGGGGTTCGGGCGCTGTGCACAAAGACGATGTCGAGGTTACCGGCCATGTCAGCGGCGGTGCGGGTCATCGACATCAAGGGCGTCACGCCGGAGCCAGCCGACAGGTACAGTAACTTGGCCGCAGGGTGACCAACTGGTGTAAAACTGCCTGCCGGGCCGGAAGCCCGCAGGTTATCGCCCGGCTTGAGATTACCGTGCAACCAGTTAGATACCGCTCCGCCAGGCACACGCTTGACAGTTATGGAGAAAGCAAACGGGCGGGTTGGGGAGGACGAAAGGGTGTAACACCGAGCGATGGTTTGGCCCCCGATGACGGGAGAAATGGTGATGAATTGACCCGGCTCGAAACTCAGTGCGCTGAAGTCTGCACACCGAAAGATAAAGGTCCTTACATCATGGGTTTCCTGCCGTACGGCGCAACACTGCAGCGTTTTTTGTTCGCCGCTGTTCCATTGCGAGCCGCACGCCCCCCAAGTCATTGGGTCGGTGAAACGCTGGACTGCATCGATGTTTTTGGCTGGTGGTAAATTTTTGAAAGTTGTCATGTTCATTCCTCAGACGCCATGGGCGGCAAGACGCGCGGCGTACCAGCGAGAGAACTGGTCAACATAGGTTTCGGTGAAGGTAGAGAACGGCCCAGGTGTGTAGGCGGGATCCTGGGTCCCACTATGGGTAATGCCGACGAGGCTGGCGTCCTGTAGGTTTGTCGCTGCCCATACTTCGATCAGCTTATCTACTTGATAGTCGACGCCCTCGACGGCCTCCGCATGTACCAGCCACTTGGTCCGCACTAGGGTTTTATCTGGAGCTAGCGGGATGATGTAGGAAACGACGGCGTGGTCGCTCATGATGTGAGTCCACGAGTTGTGTGTCCACAGGTGCATGTCGCCCAAATCGCGGCGGGTAAGGTTGCCAAACAGGCGGGTGCATGCCACGCGCGTATCGAGGGTCTGCGATTCGCCGTGACCTGCAATTGCCAATCGCTGGGAGCGGAATTGGGTCACCGCTTCTTCATCCAGGTGTTCGACGGCGTCACAAATATAGCCTTCGCTTTCCCAGTTACTCTTGGTGTCGGCATTGCGGCGGTGATATTCCGCCAGTGCCTGAAGTGAATCTTCACCAAGCCCATCCGTGCAAAATCCAAAGTCTTCGGGCAAGAAAGAGGCGGTCAGTTCAGGATGGGTGGCAGCGCAGTGGTAGCACTCGCGATTATTCTCTATCACCAACTTCCAGTTCCCGTCCTCGATGATTTCCGATTCGTAAGCAATTTTCGAATGGTCGATGTCATATTGAGCGAAGCGCGGCGTCATGGTCTGATCAAGGTGCAAAATGTCTTCTGGCGGCTCGTCGCCCAGACAAACGAAGACATGGGCACCGATGACTCGAGTATGAACAGGGATCAGGCTTTTGCATTTAGGATCAAAACTCTGGCCCATGTGCGCCGCATGTTTCAGGCTTCCATCAAGATCGTAGCTCCATTGATGGTAAGGACAGACCAGCATGCCCACGGTCGATTTACCTGCCTGCTTCAAACGAGCCCCGCGGTGACGGCAGACATTTCGAAAAGCCTGTACCTGCTCGTCATCATCACGCACTAATATGATGGACGACTTTCCGAT
>Ga0308169_10005499_pt1 | contig 11497 bp, 13 predicted proteins | sample PhyBR1_2_FD_202139 | JGI IMG/M metagenome (GOLD analysis project Ga0308169, IMG submission 202139) | Phyllosphere microbial communities from UC Gill Tract Community Farm, Albany, California, United States - DLSLSB.R1 | ecosystem: Host-associated > Plants > Phyllosphere > Unclassified | place... | reverse complement strand
AGTTGACTCTGCAAACATGATAAGTACCTCAACATCAAATTGAGGCTCTTTGCCCGAAGCGAAGGCCCCCAATAAGACAGGGCGATTATGAATTGAAATTGTTACAAGTGCGGCAGCGTTAGCGGAAACGAATTTGATCGACAGATGGTTCAGATTTCCGCCAAGCGATTTGTCAAAGGTCCTGCCGTTTTCTCGAATCAAATCACTGCACACTCCAATCCATTTGGGAGATAGATCAGCGACGTTCCAGACAGCACGCCCCTCTAACGATCCGGCTAAGCCGAAATGGGCGATGGTGAATTGCTGCGACTCTATCATGGGTGCGATCATATTCTCAGTCTTGGCGCAGCTTTTGGGAACGCGCAATGTCAGCATTTGAGCGGATGCAAACGATCTTGGGTATTCTCGATTAACGATCGAATTTCGGGAATGTCCGGGTTGGAAAAGGCGGATCGCACGTTAGAAATTGCGACCGGCAACCCTAAGGCGTTAGACTATCACGAGTACGCGGCATCCGAGTAGGACGATAGTGGATCAGAAGATGCGCGATTTCGCGGCCGAGCTTCGGAGGATGCCACCCTCGAAAGGCTCTGAATGGCTGATGGATCGTTTTCCAATCGAGGGTGAGCATTGGGTGCAAGCCCTAGATCTTCTCGGTCACACGTCCTTTCCCCGCCGTGAGGCTCGGCAGCTTGCCACGTACTACCTGGCGAGGGCCCCCTATGCATCTGATAAGCCCTATCGAGTGTTCGCAAAACTGTTAGGCGTAACTGGCTTGCTCGCCGTGCTTAGCGGCATGCTTCCTCAGCTTCGGCTCAAGAGCGACCTGCTCCTTTATCATCTCAAACCAGTGCTTGATGGCGTAGGGAACGAAGCGGAGCGTCAAGCGGCATTCGCTTTCGTCACGAGTTTGGCAGCTCGCGGGTAACTTAGCCGACGGTACGCTGTCGAACTGGTCTTCTCGAAACGGATCGAGTTTTGGGAATCAACATCCCAAATTTCGAATTGGGCAAGGAGCGGTGGGCAACCTAGCCGTTTGCGGTGATTGCATTCGCAAGTTTCGAGATTTGTGGGCCATTAGCTGCCGCGAGGAGTTCAGATCGTATCCCAAATGCGGGATTAGATGCCTCAGATTTTAAGGTGATGCCGGTGACTAGTATAATTAGCAAAATCGAGGGAACGATTAACACTGCTGTCGGAAAGATCAAACGGAATGCTGATGGTCATTCTTTCGACAAGGAGGGTGCCGAACAGGAAGAGCTTGGCAAAAGGCAATTGAACAATAGTTCTGAAAAGCATAATGTTGAAAAGGACGGCTGACCCCGCTTCGTCTCCGATTGAAATGGCGATCGAGACGGCTGACACCGTCTCGACTGGGGTGACGTTCCGAAATCAGCCGCCCGATTGTCGCCGCTATAATCTCATCGGGTGTTCACAGGAGCGTCAGCGGTAGCACGATGGTATGAAATTCGGCGGCAATATTATCCTGCTAAGCAGGTAAATGGCCAATAAAATTCCTTCTTCACCGACGCTTAATCGCAGGCGTCTGCTTACCTCAGCGCTTCTTGGAACCGGGATGGTTGCGCTCTCGGCCGAGACGGGTGCAGCGCTGGCTGAGCCACCACGTTTCAACGGTCCGATGACGGCCCAGGCCGAGGAAGGTCCTTACTACCTACCGCTGAATCTTACACGGGCTGACATCACCGAGGGACTGTCCGGTATCCCCGTGGATATCCGCTTTACCGTCGTTGACGAGACTGGCTTGCCGTACATCGGCGCGCTCATCGATATCTGGCACTGTGATGCTCAGGGGGTTTACTCGGGGTTCGAGCAGCCTGCGGGACAGGCTGTTACCGACATGAAAGGTCGGACATTCCTGCGAGGCGTACAGCCGGTCGATGCAGACGGCAGCGCACTGTTTCATAGCATCTATCCGGGCTGGTATCATGGCCGAACCACCCACATCCATTTCAAGGTGCGGCATGGCAACCGCACCAACCTCACCTCGCAGTTCTTCTTACCCGATACGCTCAGCGAGTTCCTGTACAGTCAGGTGACGGCGTACCGGCGCGCGGAGCTACGCGACACACTCAACTCCGATGACGGCATCGCCATCCAGTCCGGCGACACTACAGAGGGAAGCGTTCGTGAGACGAAGGGCCGCTACCTTGTGACGCTGGCCGTTCGCGTAGATCGCGCGGCCACCGCACAAGAAAACCATTTTGGTGTTCCAGGGGGACGACCTCCGGGCCCCCCAGGGGCGGGCCCCATGGGCGGCTTTGAAAACAGGCCGGGGGGTACAGATGGAAGACGCGGACCGCCGCAGGAAGCGCCAACCCTAGAAGGCGAGCAGCGGATCGCAGCGTTGCTGCCTGACGCTAAGCGAGTTGATCGTCCAGGGGGATCAGGCAGTCCGCCTCCTGTTTAACGAATGGAACTCTGACCGGCGCGTTCGGTCTGAGCGTCATGCTGTCTGTTCGGTTAGATTTTCGCCAATGATGATTAAACGGAAATGTTTGGGGCTTCTCAAAACTCGGCAGCGAGAAAATCTAGCACAATCTACCTCGGTGAACGAAGGCATGAAAGGCATCGGTTCGCTGGGCAAGTCAGACGTTATGTATGGACCGATCTTTGCCCTGAGTTGAGCACGTGCGATGCCCGGACCGTTGCCTCGTTTATTCGTCCTGACAGCGATTTCACTTCGTTTGCAACGATCGCAAAGCTCGTTCCCCGCTCGCCGGCTCGCGCTGCTTCGATCGAGGCGTTCAAGGCCAGCATCGACGTCTGCCGTGTCACCGTACCGATATCGTCGACGATCTTGGACAGTTCGCCAAGCGTATCTTCATGGGCGGTACGCCGGGTCTCTGCCTCCAGACGGAAGCTGCGCGCGCGGTTTGACTCGGTCTGCTCCGCAACGCGCATGGCCGTTACATCCGTCGCGCATTTGACGATCTTGACGGTCTGACCGTGCTGATCAAGAATCGGATTGTAGGTTGCCTGCAAGTGAACATCGGCGCCGCTGCGGGTCCGCCGGCGATACTCCTGCTGCGCGAAATTGCCGGCACGAAGGCTACGCCACAACGCGACATATTCGGGTGATGTCCGGTCTTCCTCGGTGCAGAACATGCCATGATGGCGGCCTATGATATCCCGTAAGGAATAGCCCATGGTCGACAGGAAATTCTGGTTTGCCGTGATGATAATTCCATCGACCGTCATCTCGAGCCAGCACTGAGAGCGGTCGATCGCCTGTAACTTGCTTTTGTGCTCGGCGCTGTCGCGCAGCTCCTGATCGGCGCGCTCCAACGCCGCGCCATTGAGAAGCACCGAATTCTCCAACGCGTACAGCGCGTAGAGCGAATGGGTCAGCCGGGCGAGTTTTGGAGGATCGCTTGCGAACGCGGCGCAGAGCCTGAGATGGCGGGCATGGTAGCTCGCCAGCAGACCGGCTGTGAACGCGATTTCCGTAGCTCGGTCCTTGCTGCTGGCGCGCCCCCTACGAACCATTTTGCCGATGAGTTTCTGGTTGAGGCCGCCTGAGAACTTCTCACCGGTATAACGGACATCCCGTACAATCAGGTCTTCGATATCAGCGTTGCACAGGCGGTATGGCGTAGTGTCGCCGGCAAAGGGGAGCCAGAAACTACGAACATCCTGCTCCACGCCGGCCTGCAGGATTGGCCACATCTCGAGCAAATCAGTTTCGAGCGTGCCAGTCGGATCAAAGGCCTCTCGTAGGACCTCGATCGTGTCCTCGTCGAAATGGGAATGATATACGGCGTTCATCGCGTCCTCTGTCTGCGACTCGCCTACTGCAACATACTCAAAATGACCTTAATACCTATGAGCATATGTGCCGATCATGTCGTGGCAGGGCGTTAAGGTTCAACAGGATTCCATCTCGCCTGCGGGCTCTGAGAGTCGCGAAGAAACGATATTTTCAACCCGAAATGGGTGATTAACACATTTTTAAGCGCCCGAGAGCAGCACCACTATTCCATAAGAGGTGGGCGATATGCTGCTCGTTCGAGACTATCCGATGCCCGACAACGAGGTGTCGCGCACTGTAGAAGCGCGGAAATACGCGACCGGGGACGAAAATCTCCGAAGCGTCTTTGATTCCGTCACCCAGCTTTGCTGCAATCTGTTCCAGGCAGAGATCAGCCTACTGTCCTTCATCGATGATGATATCCAGATCGTAAAGGGCGTAGCCGGCCTTGCTGCAACCACCATCAAGCGGACTGACTCATTTTGCTCGCATGCCATACTATCGAGCGAGGTCATGGTCGTACTGGATGCCTCCAGGGACCTGCGCTTTCGCGCAAACCCTTTTGTCACGGCCGCCCCGTTCATACGCTTCTACGCAGGCGCGCCGCTCAAAACCACGGCCGGGTTCAACATTGGCGCTTTATGCATCGCCGATCCGCAACCGCGCCAGGATTTTCCGAGCGCAAGCCGTAGCCAGCTGGGTCAGATAGCCAAGCTCATATCGTCGAGGCTCGATGAACTGATCTGTGGCCATGGCAACAGGGCAGAACCTCGACATGGCGTCGATCTGCACGGCATGATCAGCAGCTACGGCAAAAAACCAGTTTCCGCCGCCATTCAGAACATTTCGGTCCGCGGCGCCATGATCCACGTCGCAGATGCCCAAATACCAAGAGGGGAGGAGGTTGTGCTGTCGATCAACACGACGGCGATCGTCGCCACCGTAATGTGGACCAGGGATGGCCTGATCGGGCTATCGTTCCACCGTCCGATCGACGAGGCAGACCTCACGCGTATACAGAAGCCTGCCCGTAAACCGTCCTCCACGCCGCCTGGCCTGCGTGATGGCTCGTCGACCGCGTTAGCGCGATAAGCGGTGCGCTACGCAGGCCAATCACCGTCTTTACCTGCGGAACGTCATGTTCGGCGACGCTGGTTACCTGCCGAAGATGCCATTACCACTGCACGGTATCTGGCGGGTGATCGGGTCCTGGATATTGCTGAAGGACTCAAACGTACGCCTCAGGCCGTTGCGATCAGGGTGGTACGCTTACAAATTCACCGGACAAGGATCCCGTGTCAGCAGAGAAGGCCGGAGTGACGATCAGTTTGGCTTGATGCCGATATTGGCAGCGCTTTACTGCCCAGCAAAAATATGACCGTGACGACTCGATTTCGAACCAAAATGGGTTAATCGCTGCGCAACGAATCTGAAGGCGCGGTATGCAGACGAGCTACAAGCAGTTGATCACCGAACATGACGCGATCGAGGCTGCCGCCAACGCGCTGCTCGCGAGGCTCGACAAGGGCTATGCCAGCAGTGCGGATCTGGCGGTCCAGCTGAATACGCTAGCGGTTCTCGTCGAAGACCATGTCGAGCGCGAGGATCTGATCATCGCTGGCCTCGACGAAAAGCAACTCTCGGGCCCCTGGATCGAGGCATGGCGTGAGGGAGCGGACGCGTTCGTGCGGTTAAAGTCGGACTGGACGAAATTTCTGAAAGCCTGGAATGCGGAAGCGATCCAGGATGACCGGATTGGCTTCACGGCCGATGCCCACACTATTCTCGGTCGCCTGCGTGACCGTGTCCAGCTTGAAACCCGAGCCTTTTACGCCACGGCCCTTCAAACCGGCGCTATCGGCCTTCGCTAGTTCGGCAAGGCTCCGTGGGCGGCCTGCTAGTCCGTGTTAGCCATCAGCCACGTCATAGCCGCCACGTCATCGTTGAAGAGCCGATGGCCCGACGACGTTGCAAACGCGGGTCGCTTGCAGCCTGGATAAGGCACTCGTCATCACGACGGCAGCGCGCGCGCCGAGCGTTTCCCGCGCAAAGCGCAGCGCGGCTGCATGGCCATCGGCAATGTCACCTGACTGGATCGGGTAGTGCGACATATCGACCAGGATACGCTTACACCCGCCAGCCTGCCGGAGAGCCGATGCCTGCTGCCCGACCTCTGCGCGGTATGTTGCCATGATCTCACGCGTCCAGAACCCACTGACCCGGACGATCAAAAGCTGCTGCGCCGGATCGCTGCTTATCTCGTACATTGCCCCACTCGCGTTCGAGAAAGCCTCAGCGTCGAGACGTAGCACAGAATAGTGGCAAGGCCATGCGTACCTTGGTAGCATGACCCGGCAAGCAACTCGTGGACGACCTATGGACGCGCATTTCTCGATCGAAATAGAACCAGAACGGTGTCTGCTACATATCATAATGGGTGGATTCTTCGGTAATGAAGACGTGTCTGAATTTAGGAACGATCTAACCGAAAGCTTGTATAGACTGGGGTGTAGCCCCAACGATCATTTGACGCTGTGCGACGTCAGCGCAATGAAGATGCAAACGCAGGACATGGTCGGTGTATTTTCCAACGTCGTAGGAGATCCGGTTTTCCGGTCCCGTAAGCTCGCCTTTGTGACCGGATCGACGCTGGCCCGGATGCAGACACGGCGCCTTACTAATCGAGAGGGTGTTGCATACTTTACCGATGCCGATGAAGCGAAAACATGGCTTTTGCAAAAATGAATTCAACGTGATTGTAAAAATCATACATCATTAACTATCGTTCAGTTATCAAGGACAGTGGTCGATCGTGCACCTCGGACCCGAAAGGTTGCGAAAATGCTTCATCCTACCGATACACATGCCCCCTCCTTGGATAGCGCCATGCGCCTGATGCTGGAGGCTCTCGTTCTGCTGGACAAGGCCGGCGCCGGTTTCGCCGCGTGCAAGCTCCAACATGCGATCGATATCGTCCGCGCGCCCCCACAGGCTTGAGGCTAAGCCTGCTTGCCTTGTGCAAGCCGGACGTCGGCTTCGTCGATTGCCGCCAACAGATCGTCAAAGTTCGAAGACTCGTCGGGTAGAAATGCTCTGGAGAGTGCTTCCCCCACTGTGCGCAGGTGACGGTGTGGCTCGGCGCGCTTGGGGGATTGTTCGAGGTTGGCCATGAAAACCCTTTGAAGATCGGTACATAACGACCGACATCGCGAGTAGGCTTCCCTGAATTAAATCAGAATGTAAGGTTTTTTCTGTATTTCGACGACGACGCCCTCGTTATGAAAACTCGACTCTGATTGTAGTGAACAAAGGTAAGAGGAACGCCTACGAATGAGTCCTCAAAGCCGTGCGGAGCACGACGAACTGCGGCAAGCAATGCGACGCTATGCCGAATTGATGCGTAAGAGCAGTCAGGCCGACTATGCCGCATTATCGCGCGAACGAGTGCTGTTTTCGCAAAAGTTCAGTGCTCATGTTATAAACGAGGCCCGCCGGCTCTCGAGCACCGCGTATTCACATTCGGACTACGCACCTCTTATCAAGGCCTATAACGACAAACTGACCGTCATTCGGCGTATATATAGCAGTCATATCGTATATTGGACGCCGGCAATGATATGTAGCGATTGGAAAAATTACGTAACATCGGTTCTCAAACTACAGTCTGACTTAACAGCCCTGCTGCTATGGAAAGAGCACAGGTTGCCGGCTGGTGGTCAACCTCAAGAAAGGAAGGCGCTTACCTGATATCTCCATTGCGCGGGCATGCGACGCTTCAAAGGGCTGGTCTAGACTAGGATCTGGTCACAAAGTCTTTACTGCCAGCTGGTATTCGTCAACCATGTTCCACAGCCCTATCGCCTCGCCCTCCCAGCCAATGACGCGTTATCGGTCACGGGGCGATCTGCTCGATCGGGCCGGTTTATCGCGGTGCTTGCCCGGGCCAGAGCTCGATGCGGTCGCCGAGATGGCGCAGCAACTCCTCGGCAGCGATATCAGCGCGTTCTCGGTGTTGGACCAGGATTGGCAGTGGCTCACGGCGAAGTGTGGCATAGGCGCCGACAAGGCGCCTCGTGAGTATAGCTTTTGCGGTCGCGTGGTCGACGCGAACGAGCCTGTGATCATCCCCGACACACAGGCCGATCCGTTTTACCGCGATAACCCTATGGTTACCGGCGAACCCCATATCGGCGCTTATTGCGGGGTGCCCGTGATAACGCGGGGCGAAGACGGCACAGATCTCACGGTTGGCTCGCTCTGCGTCATCTATCGGCAACCGCGCCTCTTTAGCGACGATGATATTGTCGCACTGCAGAAGCTCGCAAATATCGCAGCAGCGCTTGTCGGCAGTCGCCTGGCAGCATTGGAACTGGTCGAGCTTGCGACAGAGCGCACCGATGATCTCCACCGGGTGGCGCGTATGCATAGGCAGCTGCATCAGGCGGAACGGATTGCCGGTATAGGCTCGTGGCGCTTCGATCTCGTCCACAATACCATCGAATGGTCGGATCAGGTCTATGCGATTCATGATCTTCCGCTGGGCGATACGCCACAGATCGAGCGCGCGATGGAATTCTATCCAGGACGGTCGCGCGCCATTCTGAGCGACGCGATCAATCTCGCGATCGAGCAAGGACGTCCTTTTGACGAAGAGATCGATTTCGTGTCGGCATTCGGGGCGGCCAAGCGGGTTCGCAGCATGGGGGAAGTCGAACTCTGCGATGGCCGTCCGGTCGCGCTCATCGGCGTGTTCCAGGACGTCACCCGTCGCTACGAGATGGAGCAGGCGTTACGGCGATCGGCACATACCGACGAGCTTACCGGACTGACCAACCGCGCCGGCTTCAACCAGGCGTTATCGGCAAGCATTGCGGGTGCCCATACGAACGGGACGCCCCTTGCACTGCTGATGATCGACTTGGACGGCTTCAAGGCGGTCAACGACCGCTGCGGCCATCTGAGGGGAGACCAGGTCCTGCGTACGATCGCGACGGCGCTACATGCCCCCTACCTCGCTGACTGTGTCACCGCGCGGCTTGGTGGCGACGAATTTGGGGTCATCGTCCGCGGGGTAGACCGGGATGCGGTATCGGCCTTGGTCATTAGACTGCTCGCAGACCTTCATCATTCGGTCGATATCGGTGACGCAGAGCAGCTTTGCGTATCGGGCACGATCGGTGTCAGCTGGCTGACGGCGGGTATGACCGAACGGGATCTGCTGCGTCAGGCAGACATCGCGCTGTATCACGGCAAGCATACAAAGCGCGGTACCGCGACGACCTATTCTGCGCTTATCGACCGTTGAAACGCCGTTGCCGGAGGGCAGGGGTCATCCGGTTGCAGCCACCCTGGGGTCGTCCAGAACGGCACCATTCTTGAAGGTGCCGATCATGGCGGGCCGGCCGATGTGATAGCCCTGCACGACATCACACCCCTCGGCGCGTAAGCGGTCGAGTTGTTCGGATGTCTCCACGCCCTCGGCCACCACAGGCATGCCAAGCCCTCGACCCAATCCAATCACAGCCTGAACGATGGCCAGGGATTGCGGGTTTTCATCCATGTCGCGAATGAAGGACTGGTCGATCTTCACCTTGTCGAAGGGGAAGGTGCGGAAATAGTTGAGCGACGAGTAGCCGGTACCAAAATCGTCCATCGCTACTGACACGCCAAGCTGACGCAACTCGGTAAGCAGGCGGATGCCCCGAGCGGTATCCTTGATCAGCATGCCTTCGGTCACCTCTACCTCAAGCCGTGTCGGTGAGAGACCCGATTGTTTCAGGATCGCGCCTATCTCGGCGACGATACCGTCATCGTCCATTTGCGCCGGCGACAGGTTGACGGCGACCTTCAGCTCCGGGCTCCATGTCACAGCCTCGTTTGCAGCGATCTCAAGCACGAGCCGTCCGAGGTCCGGCATGATGCCGCTCTCTTCGGCGATCGGGATAAACATCGCCGGTGCGATGCGGCCCAGACGCGGATGATCCCAGCGGGCTAAGGCTTCAAAGCTGATGATCCGTCCCGTTTGGGCATCGGCAAGTGGTTGGTACTCGACATGGATTTCGCCCCGCTCGAGCGCGCTTCTCAAGTCCGCCTCGACCTGCCGACGCTCGCGTGCGGCATCGTCCATCGCCGGCTCGAAGAAGCACCACTGATTGCGGCCATCGTTCTTGGCACGGTAAAGGGCGAGATCGGCATTGCGCAGCACCAGATCGCCGTCATCGGCATCGCCCGCTTGATGAATGGCAACGCCGGCAGAGGCGCCGATCCCAACGCCGCGGTCTCGAATGCCAAAGGGCCGTGCCAGCGTATCGATAGTTCGTCGTGCGATACGTCCGGCCGTCTCGCTGTCAGCAACGAGAATGGCGAATTCGTCACCGCCCAATCGGGCTACGGGACAGCGTGCTGTGGTCACGATGCGCTGTGCAGCTTCGACCAGAACTTCGTCGCCGGCCGCATGGCCGTAAAGGTCGTTGACGATCTTGAACCGGTCGAGGTCGAGGCAGATAACAGCCGGCGTCCCGCCGGAGGCGATACAGTCATCGACGATCTCGCCGAACCGCGTGCGGTTGAGCAGACCTGTCAGCGGATCATGATGAGCGAGATAGGCGAGGCGCTCGTTGGCTTCACGTTCTTCGGTCACATCCTGCGCAAAGCCCAACAGGATAGTCTGACCGTCGGGGCCAACAGATTTGATTTTGGTAGCCTCGATCTGTCGGACCATCCCGTCGGGGCGGGTGATGGTTCGATCGAGCATGATGGGCCCTACTGCCGCCATCGCGCGGTCGGTATAATTTCGATATTCAGCAAGATCGTCGAGAGGGAATATTTCCCCCCATGTCCTGCCTACGATCTCAGCCTTGGTACGCCCACTCAGTTGCTCAAAAGCGCGGTTGACGAAAACGTAGCGATCGGATGCCGAGTTCTTCGCGTAGATGGCGGCCGGCATGTTGTCGACGATGGCATCGGTGAGCGCGCGGCTTGCCTCCCGTTCAGCCTGAAGGGCGCGGCGAACCGTCGCATCACGCAGGATGGACACGACTGTCACCGCATCGCCCTCGCGGTGAACGGCCAGGGTGAGTTCGACATATACCTCGCTGCCGTCACGTCGAAGGGCCGGTATCTCAACGGCCCGCATGGGCTGAGCTACGGGTGAGGCGACCAACCGCTCAAACCCCGCCGTGTGGGCCGTCCGCATCGCTTCAGGAATGATGAAGGTGATGGGCTGTCCCAAGGCCTCGTCACGAGGCCAACCTAGCAAGGCCTCGGCCGCCACGTTCCAGTGGCTCACTTTACCGGCACGATCGCAGGTTATGAATGCATCCGTTGTGGTTTCATCGATAACCGCTGCCGCGCGCTCGCGTTGACGCAGCTCGCCAAGTTCGATCCGCTCAATGACCTGGCCTGCCATGAGCATCAACGCGTGCAGTTCGCGCTCACCAAATTCTCGTGGCCGACGATCGATGATGCATAACGTGCCGAAGGCGATGCCGTCACGGCCGATCAGGGGCGCGCCTGCATAAAACCGCGCGGCCACCTCGCCCAGCACCAGCGGGTGGTCGGCAAACCGCGGGTCAGCCATCAAATCTTCAATGACGAGCGGCTGCGCAGTTTCAAGAACGTGACCGCAAAATGCGATATGTTTGGGCGCGCTGCAAAGGTCGAGACCAACCTTGGCCTTCATCCAGACGTCGTCGCCGTCCTCGACGTTTACGAGCGCGATGGGGACGT
>Ga0308169_10005497_pt1 | contig 11498 bp, 16 predicted proteins | sample PhyBR1_2_FD_202139 | JGI IMG/M metagenome (GOLD analysis project Ga0308169, IMG submission 202139) | Phyllosphere microbial communities from UC Gill Tract Community Farm, Albany, California, United States - DLSLSB.R1 | ecosystem: Host-associated > Plants > Phyllosphere > Unclassified | place... | reverse complement strand
CGGGCATACCCGAGGTGGCCGAAACTCGCTTGATGAAAAACCTGGTCAGCACCTATGGCAAGACTTGGCATACCTGGCACACCGAGCAGGGCAATGCGCTGCCTTACGGCGTCCCGCAGTTGATGATGGGTTTCACAGCCGATGGCCAGGTTGATTCGCAACTGGTGCACGAGCGCGACCGGCGGATGGGCATCGACAGCGAAGCGAAGAAACGTGCCCGTGAGTCCATCGACGCGCCGGCGATCGATCCTGGCGCGGATGCATGGCAGAAAGGGAAGATTTGGCAGATCAAGGACCCGACCGGGCATGCCCATTGAATCAGCTTCAAAAAATGCTTCTGTGGCGAGGGAGCTTGCTCCCGCTGGGTTGCGAAGCAACCCCCCAGGGCAATCAACTTGGAAATATAAGTTTTATTGACTATTAGTTGGGGCTGCTGCGCAGCCCAGCGGGAGCAAGCTCCCTCGTCACGGAGGGGCAGGGAGTGGGAATAAGGGGTTTAAACGAATTACGGCTGTTTGAAGTGCCCCGGAACATCGTGTTCCGTTTCGTTTGGCCTGGTTCTTTTCTGAACTTGAACATCGCTGATCTCGGCACTCTTTAGTTCCGTGAACGTCACCCTCAAAAGCGCCTCGGCTTCTTCGGTGGTCAGCGTCTCGGTGTCCGTCGCCAACACCCGGCTATCGGGTTGGCCGTCGGCGATAAAACTGACGATGAATCGATCCTGGCTCATTCCTGACCTCGACAGGTTAAGCGCCAGGACGCAGCAAAGCTGCGCCCCAACGATTCTCCGGGTTACGACTTCCGGCCACCGCCGTGGCTGCGTTCGCCACCTTTGCGGCCAGCTTCAGACGCTTTTTCCCGGTCGTTTGCGAAATTGCCGCCGGAAGCATGTCCGCCTTTCTTGCCGGCTTCGGATGCTTTCTCACGGTCGTTTGCGAAGTTACCTGGGTTTTTGTTTCCGCTATTAGCCATTTCGAGAATCCTCATTTTGGTTAAGCGAGTAAAACGTGCCTCGCAGTACTGTGAAAGAAAACTGCGGAGGGAAGTTTAAAAAAAACGTTTCGCTGGCGACGAACGGCATTGGTTTGAAAAAGTGTATGGAAAAAGTTATACGGCCGTTTCGCTTGAACTTATACAACATGGATTTTGTTAATAAACAAAACGGCGTCAAATCGAATTTATTCATTGCCAGGGGAACGATTTCAGTCCTCGCCGCCGCTCACTTTCCAATGCTTGGCCTCGGGTGGGAACACCACTTGTTCAACCCGGTGCGCGATGCCGAAGGCCAGGGAATTCTCCGCTGGGATCACTCGTTCTTCAGCGCATAGGCATTTGAAGATATCCAGTTGCGTGGCAGCGCCGGCCGTTTCCTTGACGTAGATTTCCACGTACCGCGCCACGTCGTTGTCCAGGCTGGACAGGTATTCGCGCAAGCGCGAATGGTCCACGGATTTCTGGCCGAAATACCAATTCATCGGGTGGATCAGGAAGCGCGAATGCGGGGTCGTGGTGCGGTCGCTGGCGGCCAGGTACATGACGATGCCCATCGACTCGATATTGCCGGCGTTCACGGCGCGCACCGGCACGGGGAGGGACTTGATGAAGGTGTAGAGGGTGAACCCGAAGTTGGTGCTACCGCCGACCGTAGAGAGGTTGAGCATCAGCGAGTCGGCGCCTTTTTCAATGGCTTCCAGGCAATTGTCGCGGAAGCGTTCGGTGGTTCCCTGATCGATCTGGCAATGGAAATGGACGATGTGTTCGGACATCTGAAACTCCTCTCGACGTCACGCGTTGACGAGTCTGCGGATCAGCGGCTCTGTACAGTTGGGAGTCCGTCGGCTGTCGGATGTTCCACTTCCGTAACACCTTATCGAGTCCGGCAACGAATCGATCGTTTCGCTCAACAGGCTTCGACGGCGTGGGCCATGCGCTGCAGGAACATCGTCAGCGCCGCTTCCTGAGCACTGAGCCCCTTGCGCACCCGAGGCTTGGGCAGCTCATGCAGGACACCGCCCATGAAACCTTCCAGTACGGCGGGGTGGATGTAGCATTTGCGACAGACGGCGGGCGTGTTGCCCAACTGCCGGGCGACCTGCCGGACCATCTCGGCGACGTGTCGCTTGGCCTCGGTTTCGGTTTCCCATTGCAATGTCCGCAGGCCATCCAGGGCTGCCGCGCTTCCCGCCCAGGTGCGGTAATCCTTGGCGGTGAAGTCGGCGCCGGTGAGCGTCTTGAGGTAGGCGTTGACGTCCGACGAGGTGACGGCGTGGCGCTCGCCGTTCTCGTCCAGGTACTGGAACAGATTCTGTCCGGGCATTTCCTGGCAGCGCCGGATGATTCGCGCCAGGCGTCGGTCTTTCACGGTGATCTGGTGCTCGATGCCGCTCTTGCCACGGAACTGGAACGCGATGGCACTACCGTTGACCGCGACATGTTTGTTGCGAAGCGTGGTCAGGCCATAGGAGCGATTGTCCCGGGCGTATTGAGTATTGCCGACGCGGATCAGGGTCACGTCGAGCAAGGTGATGACCGTCGCCATGACTTTGTCGCGGCTGAAGCCCGGGGTGGCGAGAATTTCTTCCAGGCGCTTGCGCAAGCGGGGCAGGGTGCGGCCGAACTCCAGCATGCGTGAATACTTGTCGGCATCGCGCACTTCGCGCCAGCGTGGATGATAACGGTACTGCTTGCGGCCACGGGCATCGCGGCCGGTGGCCTGGAGATGGCCGCGCGGGTCGGTGCAGATCCAGACATCGGTGTAGGCCGGCGGAACGGCCAGGGCATTGATGCGCTGGATTTCGGCCGCGTCGGTGATGCGCTCGCCCGATGGATCGAAATAGCAGAACTTGCCCCGCAGTTTCCTGCGGGTGATGCCCGGCGCGGTGTCGTCGACGTAATGCAAGTCGGCGGGGAGTGCATCGGGCGGCGGGGTATCGGGCATGGTGGATCCTTGGCGATGAATTCGGATGGCCTGTGAATTCATTGACCGCTGCCCGTTGCGGTCGTGCAGAGATTCTCATATCACCCGCTCCCACAGGGACTCCTGTTGCTCGCAGACCGAGTTTACGCCAACACCGCCACCGCTTTGATCTGCGCCCACAGCACTTGCCCTGGGTGCAGCTTCAACTGATCGCGGGAGTACCGGGTGATCCGCGCCAGCAGCGGGGTGCCGGCGGCGTCCAGGCGGATCAGCACGTGGGCCGCGTTGTCGCCGGCCAGTTCGCTGACCACCGTCACGGGCAGGCGATTGAGGATGCTGGTCTGCGCATCGTTTGCCAGGCTGAGGCTGACGTCCCGGGCCTGGACCTTGATGCGCAGCGGCAATCCGTCAGCCATAGGCGTGTGGGTCACCCGCATGGGGAGTTGGCTATCGGGCAGCGTCAGGGTGAGCAACTGGTAATCCGGGTCATAACCGGCGACTTTGCCCTGGATCACCACGCCCGCGTCATCGCCCAGGGCCAATGGCAGGTCGAGCCGGGCCAGGGTCTCGCCGATCGGGCCGCTGGCCAAGGCGTGCCCGGCGTCCAGCAACACGATGTGATCGGCCAGGCGCGCCACTTCATCCTGGGAATGGCTGACGTACAGCACAGGGATGTCCAGTTCATCGTGGAGCCGTTGCAGATAGGGCAGGATCTCGTTCTTGCGGCGCGTGTCGAGGGCCGCCAGCGGCTCATCCATCAGCAGCAAGCGTGGGCTGGTGAGCAAGGCGCGGGCGATGCCGACGCGCTGGCGTTCGCCGCCCGAGAGGTTGTGCGGTTGGCGATCCAGCAAGTGACCGATACCCAGCAGCTCGGTTGCAAGGTTCATGTCCACGCGCCGTTGCGCCGCGGCGACGCGCTTGAGGCCGAACAGCAGGTTGCCCCGCACCGACAGGTGATCGAACAGGCTCGCCTCCTGGAAAACGTACCCCAGCGCTCGCCGGTGGGGCGGCACGAAAATCCCGCGCTCGCTGTCCTGCCACACCTCACCATTGACCTCGACGAAGCCCCGCGCGGGCCGGTCCAATCCGGCGATGCAGCGCAGGCACGTGGTTTTGCCGGAGCCGGATTCGCCGTACAGCGCCGTCACGCCCCGGCCAGGCAATTGCACATCCAGGTCCAGGGAAAACGGGCCGTGGTCGATTTGAAATCTCGCCTCGATCATCGATCAGCTCCAGCCGGCGCGGGTTCGGCGGCTGGAATACAACGCCAACAACACCAGGAAGGAAAACACCAGCATCGCCGCCGCCAGCCAATGGGCCTGGCTGTATTCAAGGGCTTCGACATGGTCGTAGATCTGCACCGACACCACCCGGGTCTTTTCCGGGATGTTCCCGCCGATCATCAGCACCACGCCAAATTCGCCGACCGTGTGGGCGAAGCCGAGGATTGCCGCCGTGATGAAACCGGGGCGCGCCAGCGGCAGGATGACGCTGAAGAAGGTGTCCCACGGCCCGGCCCGCAGGGTGGCGGCGACTTCCAGGGGCCGGCTGCCAATGGCGGAAAAGGCGTTTTGCAGCGGCTGCACCACGAAGGGCATCGAATAGATCACCGAGCCAATCACCAACCCGGTAAAGCTGAAGGTGAGGGTGCCCAGGCCGAGGGCTTGGGTGAGCTGGCCGATCCAACCGTTTGGCCCCAATGCCAACAACAAATAGAAGCCGATCACCGTGGGCGGCAGCACCAAGGGCAGGGCAACCACCGCGCCCACGGGCCCGCGCAGCCAGGATCGGGTACGCGACAGCCACAGGGCGATGGGCGTGCCGATCAGCAGCAGGATCAGCGTGGTCAATGACGCCAGTTTCAGGGTTAGCCAGATGGCAGCGTAATCGGCGCTGGTCAGGGGCATTTAGCGTTGATAACCGTAGGACTGGATGATGGCGGCCGCTTTCGGGCCCTTGAGGTAGTCCATCAATGCCTTGGCGGCAGGGTTGTCCCGGCCTTTGCCGAGAATCACGGCGTCCTGCCTGATCGGGTCGTGCAGTTCGGCAGGGACGATCCACGCTGAACCGCTCGCCAGCTTGCCGTCCTTGAACACCTGGGACAAGGCCACGAAACCGAGCTCGGCATTGCCGGTGGAAACGAACTGGTAGGCCTGGGTGATGTTCTGGCCTTCGACGATCTTGCCCTTGACCTGATTGGCGAGCCTCATCTTATCCAACACCTGGGTGGCGGCGAGGCCATAGGGCGCAGCTTTCGGGTTAGCGATGGACAGGTGTTGGAACGCGTTGTCCCGCAGGACCTGGCCCTTGGCGTCGACGTAATTGTCCTTGGCTGACCACAACGCAAGCGTGCCAATGGCGTAGGTGAAGCGCGAGCCTTTCACGGTATCGCCTTCGCTTTCCAGTTTGGCCGGGGTGGTGTCGTCGGCGGCCAGGAACACCTCGAACGGCGCGCCGTTCTTGATCTGGGTGTAGAACTGCCCGGTCGCGCCATACGCCGCTATCAATTTGTGCCCGGTGTCTTTTTCGAAATCGCTGGCGATGGCCTGGATAGGGGCGGTGAAATTGGACGCGACCGCGACCTGCACCTCATCGGCATGGGCAGCATTGACACTCAAGCAGGCTGCCAGCAGCAGCGGGGCGAAATGGACTGGGCGCATGGACAGGGTTCCGTGGGGGTGGGTTCGCTATATAGCGGAATATATAGCGAATGACTGACAAACGGAACGTGGCATTTTGTCGGCGTTGGCGAAGGGTCTATGCCGATGACGTTGGCTGAGCGGCCGCCTTCGCGAGCAGGCTCGCTCCCACATGGGTTCTGGAGTGGCATCGAAATCCGGGCCACCGCCAATCCCCTGTGGGAGCGAGCCTGCTCGCGAAGCTGTCATGCGCCCGAGTCAGCCCTTGAACCGAGCCAGCGCCTCCTCCGCCAGACGCCGCGTCAACTCGCCGCTCGGCAACTCTCGCCCCATGGGAAACGCCTGGCCGGCCCAGAGATTGGAGAAGTCAGCTTCATCTTTGGCGCGCAAGGGCATCAATGCGCCGCCCGCCAGGGGAAATGCCGGTGCGAGCGGGCTCATTGGGCCGACTTCGCGCATTACGCGGTTGACGATCCCCCGGGCCGGGCGCCCTGTGAACAGGTTGGTGACCGCGGTCTGGCTTTCCTTGGCCGTGCGCAGCGCCCGGTGATGGGACGCGCTGATCTTGGCTTCCGGCGTGAACAGGTAGGCGCTGCCCAGTTGCACGGCCGAAGCACCGAGGGCAAACGCAGCGACGATCCCCCGCGCATCACCGATGCCGCCGGTTGCGATCACCGGCACCTTCACCGCGTCGACGACTTGTGGCAGCAAGGCGAACAGGCCCACTTGGGTGTTGAGGTCGTCGCTGAGGAACATCCCACGATGACCGCCGGCTTCATAACCCATGGCGATGATCGCGTCGCAGCCGTGCTGTTCGAGCCAGATGGCTTCCTCGACGGTGGTGGCCGACGAGATGATTTTCGCGCCGGTGGCCTTGACCCGATCCAGCAACGATTTTTCCGGCAGGCCGAAGTGGAAGCTGACCACCTTGGGCCGCCGTTCTTCCAGCACGCGGCAGGCCGCGTCGTCGAACGGCGTGCGATTGGACACTGGCGTGGGCGCGTCGAAATCGGCGCCCAGTTCTTCGTAATAAGGCTTGAGTCGTTGCTTCCAGGCCTCGGCTCGTTGCTCATCAAAAACGGGCGGCTGGTGGCTGAAAAAGTTCACGCTGAACGGTTTGTCGGTCTGTTCGACGATGGCGTCCAGTGCCTGGCGCAGTTGCTCCACGTCGAGCATCGCCGCAGGCATCGAGCCCATCCCACCGGCATTGGACGTGGCGGCCACCATGGCTGGACCGGTCACCCCGGCCAGCGGCCCCTGGATGATCGGATGCTCGATGCCGAGCAGGTCGAGAATGCGGGTGTCTGGCCACTGACTCATGTCCGGGTGTCTCCGACGGCAGAAGGAAACGCTGTTTTTAGCAGGTGTGACCCGGCCAGGGCCAGTCGAGTTTTTCAATCGATGCCCGGGTTGATCCTGCTGCGAGGATCGGTACCATGCGGACTCAATCATCAAGGAGCCCGACCCATGGACGTGAAACTCAGGACTGTCGAACCCTTTACGGTGGCCGGTTTGCAAGTGCGCACCCGCAACGCCGACGAGCAACAGGGCGACACGGCGAAGATCGGCCCGATGTGGCAGCAGTTCTTCACCGAAGGGCTGTTCGAGCAAATCCCGGCGCGTCAGTCGGAGTCGTTCGTCTATGGGGTGTATTCCGGCTACGAGTCCGATGCGACCGGCTATTTCAACGTGACGGCGGGTGTGCAGGTCGATGCCGCGAGCGCAGGCTACCCCGCCGTGGATATCGAGGGCGGGGATTACCTGGTGTTCACCGCCAAGGGTGAGATGCCCGGCTGCGTGATCCAGGCCTGGGGGCTGATCTGGGCGTACTTCGCCGACAACCCGCAGGCCGTGCGCCGGTTCACCACCGATTTCGAGGTGTACAACGCACCCGATTCGGTCGCGATCTATATCGGCGTTCAATCCTCCGGCGAGCGCTCCAGCGCCAACAACTGACGCTTGCGCTCAACGCCCCAGCGGTAGCCGGACAGGTTGCCGTCGCTGCGCACCACCCGATGGCAGGGGATCGCCACGGCGAGGCTGTTGGCACCGCAGGCCTGGGCCACCGCGCGCACCGCTTTGGGCAAACCGATGCGCTGGGCGATCTCGGCGTAGCTGGCGGTGCTGCCTGGTGGAATCTCCCGCAGGGCCTGCCAGACCCGCTCCTGGAACGCCGTGCCGCGCAGGTCCAGCGGCAAGTCCAGGCCCAGGGCCGGCGCTTCGATAAAACCGACCACTTGGGCGATCAGTTGCTCGAATTCCCGGTCGGCGCCGATGAGGTTGGCACGGCGGAATTTGTCCTGCAGGTCGCGCACCAGCGTGTCCGGATCATCCCCCAGCAGGATTGCGCATACGCCACGCTCGCTTTGCGCCACCAGGATCGCCCCGAGGGAGCACTGGCCGACCGCGAAGCGAATGTCAGTGTTTTGCCCGGCGGCGCGGTAATCGGCGGGTTTCATGCCCAGGACTTTGTCGGCGGCTTCATAGAAGCGGCTGTTGGAATTGAAGCCGGCGTCATACAGCGCTTCGGTCACCGATCCGGCGCCGGCCAGGCGTTCGCGCACCTTGCGTGAGCGGTGGGCAGCGGCGTAGGCCTTGGGTGTCAGGCCGGTGATGGATTTGAAGACTCGATGGAAGTGGAAGGGGCTCAGGCCCGCAGTCCTGGCGAGGTCATTCAGCCCAGGCAGTTCATCGGCCGCCTCGATCTGCCGGCAGGCGGCCGCGACCCGGGCCGCTTGTTGCGCGGCAATCTGGGTCTGGTCCCTTGCCAGGCGCTTGCTGGGACGGTAGCCGGCGGCCTGGGCCTGTTCCGGCGTGTCGAAGAATTCAACGTTGCGCGGGTTCGGCAGGCGCGACAGGCTGCTGGGGTGACAATAGATGCCGGTGGTCTTCACGCCGTAGACAAATGTGCCGTCGGCGCGCGGATCCCGGGCGAGCACGGCGGCCCAGCGTGGGTCCTGATCAGGGGAGCGAGTGTTGTTCATGGTCGTTATTCCATTGGCCCGTTTTGCCTAGAGTAAGGAGCCATGCTTGTGACGACACTCCGGGTCTTGCGGTTGAATTCTGCGCTTTTATCCGGCCATGCGGAACGTCAGGTTGATCCGCTGGGCGCCCAGGCGCGGATGCTCTCCGGGCTTGAGCGGCAGCACGCCGTGGTAGCGCAACCGGTCCACGCCACCCCAGACCGCGATGTCGCCATGGAACAGCGGGATGCGCTGGCTTTTGTCGCTGCGCTCGAATCCGCCGAACTGGAAGACGGCTGACAGGCCCAGGGAGAGCGAGACGACGGGGGCTGTCAGGGAACGTTCGTTCTTGTCCTGGTGCAGCGACATGCGTGCGCCGGGCACGTAGCGGTTGATCAGGCAGGCATCGGGCTCGAAGTGCTCGAAGCCTGCCTGTCGGGCGGCGGCCTGGGCCAGTTCGCGAAATACGTGCGGCATGTCGGGCCAGGGGTGGCCGGTCTGCGGGTCATCGGCGGTGTAGCGGTAACCGCTGCGGTCGGTGGTCCAGCCGAGTACGCCACAACTGGTCAACGCTACCGACATGGTGAAGCCGCCGGGCGTGACCATCTGCCGGAACGGTGCTGCCTGCAAGACGTTTTCCAGCGCTGGCAGCAGGCGGTCAAGCCAAGGCAGGGCAAACCCGCGCAGCACAAAGGACTGCTGGCCGATCTGTTCGACCTGGCCGGGCGTGATGGGCGCCTGGTCGGCGAACAGGTCCAGGGTGATGGGCGTTTCATCATTGCGCATCATGAAAAATGATCCCGAGTGTATGCCGGCGACCGCCATGCACGCGGCTGACGCCATGGCGCAAGTTAACCCGATAATAACCGCGAACGCCCTTGACCGGCCGCTGATGCACGGCGAACACCACGGCGTCGCCTTGTTTCAGGTCGATGACCAGGGGGCGCGACTGCATACGCGGGCGCTGCTCGGTGAGGACGAACTCGCCCCCGGTGAAGTCCTCGCCGGGTTCCGACAGCAGGATCGCCACCTGCAACGGGAATACATGCTCGCCATACAGGTCTTGGTGCAGGCAGTTGTAGTCCTGCGGACCGTATTGCAGCAGCAATGGGGTGGGCCGTTGCTGCCCGGCGGCGTGGCAGCGTTGGATGAAGTCGGCATGTTTGTCGGGATACCGCGCGTCTAGCCCCATGCATTCGTTCCAGCGATTGGCCAGTGGTACCAGTTTCGGATACAGCGACTGACGCAGTTGCTGGACGATTTCAGGCAAGGGATAGGCGAAATACTGATACTCGCCGCGCCCGAATCCATGGCGCGCCATGATGACCCGCGAACGGAAAAGCCCGGGGTCGGCGTACAAGCCGCTCAACCGTTGGCATTGCGCCGCCGGCAACAGATCGCGAATAAGCGCACAGCCGTCCTGGTCAAGGTTTCGTTCCAGGGTGGGCCAGTAGAGGTCGCAAAGGTGTTGGGCCAGGGAGGGCGTAGGGGACATGGTTGCAATCCTGTTGGAAGGACTGGTCAGTCTGAAGAATGCTGCGGTGCAGGCACTCCGATTCTTGCGGTGTGAAGCGCTTTTGTGGCGAGGGAGCTTGCTCCCGCTGGGTGGCGTAGCCGCCCCAAACAGGCTGTTTCATACATACAGGTATAACGCGCCAGGCCGCTCTACGACTGCTGCGCAGCCGAACGGGAGCAAGCTCCCTCGCCACAAAGGCACCGAGCGCCAATCAACACTGACTGGCCAGGCTTCAGAGTGCCTTGCTGACCTTGAGGTCGGTGATCTTGTCGTCCGTCTCGCCATGCAGCTTTTGCAACGCGGCCATGGCTTCTTCCTCTGTGCCGGTCTGCAATTGCGCGAACTCGAAGCGGCGTTCGCCGTTGAGCTTGTACTTGATTACGTATTTGGTCGTCGGGGCCACGGTTTTTCCTGTCCTTTGCGATAGGGCGGCTCAGCTGAGTTTCGAGCTGGAGCGCCGGATGATCTTGATCTTGTGGGTCAGGGTCGGCTTGCGGGTGACGCTGATGGCGCGACGGCTGACGGTGTCGATGGTGATGTTCCAGAAACCGGTGCTGGGCGCGGTGATCCTGGCCGGGAACGTATCGAACGCGCCACCATGGTAAGTGTGCCGGCCGCCGTTCTTGAAGCTGCGGAAATTGGCGTCGTTCATCAAGCGGATGTTGCACATTTGGGAGCATTCGATGACGACGATATCGTCCTCGTTGAGGTGCTCGCGCTGATGGATGAATTTCATGGGTGCCTCCAGAAGGGCATTTCTTGCAAATCGACACGGCAAGATGGGCAAATAATGGCGCGCAGTTTACCAGCACCACGGGGCAATAACCGACCCCTGCCCTGGGTGAAACCAATTTATTGCCGGCTGATGGATAAAAAAGAAGCGCGCCGGATAAAAACAGCGTTTAGATTGTCGGAGGATCTTTATTGGAGGAATCATATGAAGCGCAGCGTGTGGGTAATGGCCTTGGCCTTGGGTGGATGTGCATCGGTATCGGACATCAACCAGACGCCACCCACCATGAGCGTCATCTCCGGTAAGAAGCCTCATGAATACGCCAATTGCGTTGCCGACAAGCTGCTCAAGACCCGTGGCCCGCTGCAGATGGAACCGCACAAGAACGGCGTCCGAGTGATTGTGCCAGGCCGATTGTCGACGCTGCCCGCGGCGGTATTCGACATCGATGAGCGCTCCAGCGGCAGCAGCATCAAGTTGCACGAAAGCATGTCCAACGTACCCGTGCGGCCGGGGGATGTGCAGGAAGCGGCCAATGCGTGCATCTCCGGTTGAGCGCGTTCCGGGCCTGACGAGCGGGCCGGGCATCGGTTAAGCTGCATCCTTCGAAAGAATGCCGCCACGGTCACGTTGGCGGCATTGTCATTTATGGAGTTCAGTCGATGAAACGCGAGCAGGTCCGCGAGCGCCATGCAGAAGGACTTATCTGCGCCACCCATGTAATACAGAA